>Ga0007854_10002508_pt1 | contig 11362 bp, 11 predicted proteins | sample CryBogCBH12Aug08_FD_60382 | JGI IMG/M metagenome (GOLD analysis project Ga0007854, IMG submission 60382) | Freshwater microbial communities from Crystal Bog, Wisconsin, USA - CBH12Aug08 | ecosystem: Environmental > Aquatic > Freshwater > Lake | place: Crystal Bog, Wisconsin, USA | collected... | reverse complement strand
ACGGCGTCACGAGCGGCGGCCAAAAAATATGGCTCACGGCGTCAAGTCGGGCCGCTGCCGCTGGGCAAACTGGCGCGCACTTTTCCTCTCCGGGGTAACCGGTGTTTCCACCAGGTGTACCACTTGAAACGGCGATGCCGGCGCGAGCCCAAGATTCAATTCCTTGGCTCGGCGGTCCAGCATGACCGGCGAATGTAAAATCATGATCTGCTCGCCCAGCCGCTTGTTGTCCGCCTGCAGTTGTAGCAGTTTGGTCTCATGCAGCCGGATTTGCTGCCCCAGTCGGTAGATTTCATTTTTTTGCCAGACAAATCCGACCGCCGCGCCGCCAATGACGATGCAGGCCAGCACCACTTTCAGCGCCAGGCCAAATTGGCTGGTCACCGGCTGATTTTTACGGTTTTTTCCCATCTTTAAATTTTTTCCAAAATGCGCAATTGCGCGCTCCGGGCGCGCGGATTTTCCTTCAATTCGCCGTCGCCCGGCAAAATTGCCTTGCGCGAAACCCACTTCAGCTCCGGGATGCGTTCCCGGCGCAACTCCGGCACATCCACGTCTCCAGTGAACGTGTAATCGCGCGTCCGCTCGCGGCCGAACGCTTTAACTATCCGGTCTTCTAGTGAATGAAACGTAATGACCGCCAGTCGCCCGCCCGGCTTTAAAATAGCCACCGCCGCGTCCAAACCGCGCTGTAACGAACCGATCTCGTCATTGACCGCGATGCGCAGCGCTTGAAATACTTTCGTCGCCGGATGGGCTTTCTTCCCATGCCTCGGGGCCAACCGCTCGATCAAATCCGCGAGTTGCTTCGTCGTCTCAAATTTTCGCTGCGCCCGGTCCAGCACAATCGCTCTCGCAAAACGCCGGGAATCCCGTTCGTCGCCGAACTTCCAGAAAATATTCGCCAGTGTTTCCGCGTCCTCACGATTCAGCAGATCAGCCGCCGTCACGGACTGCCGGTCATCCATCCGCATATCCAGCGGCCCGTCCTGCTGAAAACTGAACCCGCGCTCCGCGACATCCAGTTGCGGAGAGCTGACCCCCAGGTCTAGCAGAACCCCATCAAAGCTGGCTCCCGGCAGCCAATCTGCCATTTCCGCAAAATTCCCCCGCCGTATTTCAAAGCGGCCGGCATAATGTTCCGTCAATCGCGCCTTGGCCGCTTCAATCGCGACGCCATCGTGATCGCACCCAGACAGCCATCCAGTCGGTGAACTCGCGTCCAGCAATCGCGCCGCGTGCCCACCTCCACCGAGCGTTCCGTCCACGTATCGGCCTTGCGGGTGCGGCCTCAGTGCGGTCAGCACCTCCTCCGCCATCACTGGTCTGTGAATGAATCCGGCCACTGCGCATGTTTAACCGTTTTTGACCAGCCGTTCCTTCGCGAATCCCCAGGGCTCCCGCTCCGGCATGAGCATGGGCAGTTCTCCGGGCGAGATCGTATGCGACTTCATCGGCACAATTTCGATGTCCGCATCCGATAAGTCATTTTGCACCACCTTCACGTCGCCCAGGCAAAGCTCCGGCTGCACGGCCAGCGCCTCTTCAGGCCGCTGCGCTGTCGGTGCCCGGAACGGATTTAATTTTGTCGTCCAGTTCGTCGCGCGCGCGGAGCGGGCTCCGGGGGACGAGGCAAACTGTTTCTGCTCCGCCTGGCTTGCGCCACTGGTGGCCTCCTCGCTTTTCGGGTTGAAGGGATTCTTCTGTGCGTTGAATTTTGGCAAATATACGTGTTTGTTTTTCCGGTAAGCCGGCATTCCGTATGCGCCAAAAAATGTTTTTCCTGCACCTAGCAATTTTCCAAGGTTCATATTTACTCCATCAATTCAAAGGCCTTGGTCGCTAGCAATGCGTCCGTAGCCTCCACAGTTTCGTAACGAGCCGGATTCCAGATTTCAAAACGGTCCAGCAATCCCACCAGCAAAGCTTCTTCCTTGATGTCTGCGGCCCGCGCCATTTCCTCCGGCAGACAAATCCGGCCAGATTTATCGAGCGCCACTTGCACCGATTTGCTCCCGATCACCCGCTTCAGCACGCTCTTGTTCGGGTCGTTGTTAGGCAGGGCATCAATGCTGGCTTTCATTTTCGCCATTTCCGCCGGCGGCAGCACCCGCAAGCAGGCCCCGGCCGCATGTTTGGGCCAGTAAATAACCGTCAGTTCCGTGCCTTCTTCCTCTGGCCGCCATTTCGCCGGAATCTGAACGCGACGCTTCTCATCCACCCCGTGCTTATAGCTCGAGTTGTAGTATGAAGGCAGTGCCTGTTTCGCGTCGCTCATGTTATTCACCGTTATCCCACTAACGGCCAAAATCACCCATAACGCCCCCCTTTATCCCACTTTGCCCCCCTCCTGTCAATCAAATTTGGGCCTCGAAACCGTTAATTATTCAAAAGTTATTCACAATTTGCCCCGAACTGTGAATTGTCAGCCTTTGCCCGCTTCTGTTAAGCTCGGTCGGTGCGAACTGCCGATTTTCATTTTGATCTTCCTCCTGAACTCATCGCGCAGGCTCCCGCCGCGCAACGCGATGGCTCGCGCCTCCTTACTTTGGACCGAACCAGCGGCAAAATCCAGCACCGATTTTTCCCCGACTTGCTGGAATTTTTGCGCCCCGGCGACGTCCTCGTGCTGAATGACTCCCGCGTGATCCCCGCCCGTTTGCGCGGACTAAATGCCGCAACCGGGGGAAAATTTGAAATCCTGCTGCTGGAGGAAGTTGCTGTGAACGATTGGTGGGCCATGCTGCGACCCGCCAAACGAGCTAAAATTGGCACGGTGATCCAGTTGCTTGCTAAAAATGGTAACCTCACTGAAATAGCTGCCACCGTCAGCGGCATGAACGCGGATGGTCATCGGCGGCTTAATTTTGCCGGGACGAAAAATCTATTTGTGGAACTCGAAAACCTGGGTGAATTGCCCCTGCCACCTTACATTGAGCGTCCCGCCCAAAAAGCCGAGGATCGCGAACGTTACCAGACTATTTTCGCGCGCCCCTCCGGCTCGGTCGCCGCTCCCACCGCTGGACTGCATTTCACCCCGGAACTCCTGGAAAAACTCCGGTCGCGCGGCGTTCAGGTCTGCTTTGTCACTCTGCACGTTGGCGCGGGAACTTTTCTGCCCGTCAAAGCGGAAAATGTGGCGGATCACCAGATGCATGCCGAGCGAATCGAGGTCGGTGCCGCCACGGTTCAGGCAGTGAATAAGGCTAAAAATAATGGGCATCGCGTCATCGCCGTCGGCACCACCGTGCTGCGCACGCTCGAAAGCGTTGCCCGCCTGAATCAGGGAAAGCTCAATGTTCATAAGGGTAAAACCGATATTTTTATTTTTCCGCCGGCGCGGTTTTATATCGTTGACGGCCTGTTGACCAACTTCCATTTGCCGGCCTCCACGTTGCTCATGCTCGTGAGCGCCTTCGCCGCTCCCGGAGAAACCACGCGGGGGCGCGATCTCATCTTGGCGACCTATGCGGAAGCCATCCGCGAACGCTACCGCTTTTTTAGTTACGGCGACGCCTTGCTGATTTTATGAGCCCATCATCCCCTGCTCGCCGCCCCAAGTTGCCCTTCGTCTTTATCAACCTGGCCATGACGGCTGATGGAAAAATCGCCACCGCCAACCGGTCGGTGCATCACTTCAGCAGCCCCCGGGATTTGACGCACCTTTACGAGTTGCGCGCCACGGCGGATGCGGTGATGTGCGGCGCACGCACCGTGGAAATCTCGCAAAGTGTTTTGGACGGCGGCGGGGAAAAGTTCCAGCGCCAGCGCCGGGACCGTGGACTGGCTGAAAATGCCTTGCGCATTGTCGTGAGCGGCAGCGGCTCTCTGGATCCCGATGCCCGGATTTTTCAGGAAAAATGTGCACCCATTATCGTGCTAACCACCAGGCTTGCGCCATCCAAAAAACTGGCGCGCCTGCGGCGATTGGTGGATGAGGTGAAAATATGCGGATCGCGGGAGATTGACTTCCACGCCACCTTCCGCTGGCTTAACGTCAGGTGGAATGTGCAGCGCCTTTTATGCGAGGGCGGCGGGGAATTAAATGATGCGCTGTTTCGCGCGGATTTGATTAATGAGATTCACTTGACTATTTGCCCCAAAATCTTCGGCGGCCGCACCGCCCCCACAATTGCAGAAGGCCTGGGCCTTCCACGCCTGGCCGCCGCCAAAGGTTTCGCAATCAGCCGGATTCGCCGGGTTAATGACGAGTTATTCACCACCTTTTCCCGCAGGAAATAACGGGAATTGATTGCCCTTGGTCGTAATCTGACAGGGGACGGGAAATTAGCCCATTCGTCAGTGCGCCCTGCCGGGCGCACCAATAGAAAACGGGCGGGTTTTGTTAAACCCGCCCGTCGTGAGCTAAAAACCGTGGCTAATCGCTTATGCCACCAATTACGGGCTGGTCACCTTGTAGAACCGCGCCGGCTTGTTGGTCGCTTGGGCGTCCGTGAATTGGTACGTACCCGAAGAGACTTCCGCCGGATGGCCCAGGTTGGACCACTGGCTGAAGGGCAGGTTGACGTTCGTGCTGCCCCAAACGGTAAACTGGCCAGCGGCACCCACGACATTCGAGAAGCCGAGTTTCAGGCCGGTTCCAGTGGCCCCGCCGCGATATGAAACCACGCTGAGCTGCGGAGCAGTAATCGGAGACGCAGATGCAGAGAAGTTAAAGTTGTCAATCGCATATCCCTGGCCAGTACCTTGGCCGTAGTAATTGATGGACCAGATTAACCACAGTGCCGTTCCCGGCTGCCAAGGCGTGGCCAAAGCCATATTACTGGCCACCATGCTGATTTGATTGGCAGGCTGTGTTCCATCCATTGCCAAAATGCTGCCGTCATTGGTCGGGAAGCTGAATGACAGGCTCGGCACAGTGATGGTGTTGGGAATATCCTGCGGCGTTGCATTAGTGGCCGTAGGTTGTGCCTGCAGCACAAAACTGTTGGTCATGAGATCCACCGCATAGCTGAACGACATGGTACGGGCCGCTTTATTGTTGCGCCACAATTCGCCAAGGAAGCTAAGGTTCACGTAGTTGAGCGTGTTAGTGGAACCATTGATGAGCCGCAAACCAAAAGCGGTTGAACCGGTGGTACTGGTGGAAAGTAATCCCAGCGCACGGTTGGTCCCCAAAATGCCGCCATTGACATCAAGTGGTCCAAAATCAATCACGCCGCCGGTGGATTCCGCGCCATTCTGGGCGCCAAACCGGGTGATGCCATCGGGATTACCCGCGTCCGCCCGATTGGTGTCCGCCGCGCCATACCAACCCAACATATCACCGCGAACTCCCAGAATATTTGTGGAACCCACCACCAAACCTAATCCACCGATATAACTGTTGTTGATGACGGGGTACGCGAAGTCAAAGGGATTTGCCAACGAGTAGGCCTGACCATTAATAAAGCCCGGATCCAATGGATTGTTTATGCTGTTGACAGTGGCACCACTGGCGTTAGCTGTGCCGTTGGCGGCCAGACCGGCCGTGCCGGGATCCGGCAAAACATCGAAGGTCTGAATATAAATCTGATTGCTATAGTTCACCGCCGAGTGCGCGGGAGGTAAAGTAACCGTTACCGAGGCAACGGAACTGGTCACACTACCACCTTGATTTGAATAAACAATATAGTAGTTGGTCGCGGTTTCACTGGTTAACGCAGCATTAATGGTCAAGGTTGAGGTTCCCGTGCCAGCATAGGAACCAGACGTACCAGTATAATCTATACCATCGCTCAAAGCAGTGGTGCCTTTATACCAATGATAGGTAACGGGCATTGTGGCTCCGGTCTCATCCGCGGTCAGGGACGTCGGCGTGCCCACAAACGTGGTTACGGACTGAGGTTGCCCGGCGTTGATGGTCGCTTTTTTGTAGTTAACCGTCAAAATGTCCACTTTGTTAGAGGCATAGCCCGCCGCATTGGCAATCACCACATAGTAACTACCGCTGTCGGCGATCACCAGATTTGACACGGTCAAGGATGCGGTGGCGGATCCGCTATATTTAATGCCATCGTCCGCAAGATTGGTTGTTCCCAAATACCATTGGTAAGAAATAAAGGGCTGCGTGCCTTTGGCTGTAACCGGAGCAAAAGTCACGGTGCTGGCCACAAAAGAAGACACCACATTCGTGCCACTGGTGATCACCGGAACCACTGGATTGACTGTCACGCTCAAATTGGCTACGGAGCTGGTCACAGATCCGTAATTGTTCGTTACCACGCACTTATAAGTAAAGCCATCGGAAGTCGTATCCAGATTATTTAAACTCAAAGTTGCATTGGTGGCAGAGTCTAGGTTAGTGCCGTTTTGCAACCACTGGTAGCTTAGGGCATAGACGGATTGCGCTCCCGCGATAAAGGCCGCAGATCCGCCGTTGATCGTGCCATAATCAACCGGATTGGTGGTAATCAAAGGACGCAGGTCAGGTGTGAAATCAATGCCCCCGAAAAACTCATTGGTGGTGGCTGCAATTGCCAGAGTCTGTGCCACCACAGCCGTTCCAGGCGCACCCTTGTCCACGATTTTAATGATGCGGTTATTGTTTTGATGGCCTTGTGCCGTGTTCACTCCAAAACCGCCGGGAATCGTGTTGGTGGTGCCGTTTTCCATGGTCGTGGCATAAATCACGGGATAATTGGTGGTGGTATAGCTGAAATCCACGCAAATCCCGAAACAGCCCTGATTAGCTGACTTTTGAGCGAGCGTGCCAAGGTTGGTGGCACCGTAAACGTACGCCTGGACCCATGAAGTGCCGTTATTGGTAAACTTGATAATGCCAGCAGTTTGATCCGCGCCATAAACCACGGTTTGAGCTGGGTTCATGTCGAAATTGAGAACTTTGGTGTAACTGGCTCCCCAAGAAAGAAACAAATTGGTAAAGGCCAAATTATAGTAAGGGTTGGCCACATTCGGATCCCAAGGAAGGGGTACCGGTGCTCCGCTAGACGGATCCACAAAATTATAAATGCCGCTGGCCACCGACCCGGCCACCGGTGCCGTGGCGATAAACAGCGAACCGCCGATAATGCGTGCTTCGCCTGCCGCTTGTAGAAACGGTTGGACTTTTTGCAGTTGCCCACTGTTAGCGTTATAGAACAGGGTTCCGTCCAATTCACCAGTCCCGGCCCCAATGGCCGCAAAATTCCCGGTGCCATAGAAATTCACGCCATCAGGAGAAGCAATCCCCGTCGGATTGTCCTGAGTACCAGTACCTGACCCAAGGGGAATGCCAAACCAACCGGTGGGAGTGGAGAGTACACTGATCGCATTGGTAAATGCATCCAAGGTCACAATGCCACGGTTGACCGTAGGGTCGGTGGAAGGCTTGGCCGCTGTGGAACTTAAAATATTGCCGACATATCCTTCCAAAACCAAAAACTGGCGATCGGTCGAACGGGAGAGCCCGCCGCCTTCCGAGCCAGCGTGATGGTTGATCCACACCGAACCCGGCACGCTGGAATTGGTGGACATGGCCACCGAAAGAGTGTTGCTGGAAGTTTGATTATTTGTCACCGTGTCAAACACTTGAACAAAGCAGGGAGCCACCCGCGAGGTGATCATGGGGTAGTTCGTATCGCTTGTCCCGCACTTGAATACGGCGATTTTGCCGGGTGGTAGGACGGGCTGGGTTATCTGGGCCTGTGCTGCGATTCCAAGCATCGTCAGCATCCCCGCAAGGAGGTTGGTTTTTTTCATTTTATTTTTGTTATTGTCTGTTTGAATGTTTTGGAACATTGAACAGACATCCTAGGTAAGGAATGTCACAATCATGTGTCCGTTTTGTTACAAACTGGTGAACATTTTCCCAAACCAACGCTGGCGCGTTATGAGGGCTCAGCCTCCAGTGGTTTGATTGTCTTTGGTCAAAGTTTCCAATTTTTGTTAAATTGTACCTTTAAATTGGAGAATAGCTGGCAACCACGCCGGGAAACCAGTTCTATCGTTTTCCCAGTGATGTCGTTTTTGGCTAAAAAATAACCGGCTGCTTCGAGTTTGTCTGCCCCATCCTAAACCTGATCTTGTTCAGCAGCAAAAAGCCGACATGCAATTTGATTAAATGTTTCACAACCGTAACCATTTCGACACATGTTCGTAACATTTAACCAGCATCCTTTTAAGGATGTTTGAAGTTCACAATAACCTACCGTTGTCCGCAAATCGAAACCGGCACCAGCGATTTGCCTTCACCCTTATTGAATTATTGGTGGTCATAGCCATTATCGCCATTTTGGCAGCAATGCTGCTTCCTGCCTTGGCCAAAGCCAAGGAAAAAGCCCGGCGCGCCATCAGCCTCAATAACCTGAAACAATGGGGGTTGGCGCAAACCATGTACGTTGAGGATTTTAATCAAAATTTTCCCACGACCAAAATCCCCAATAACACGCCCGGAGCACCGGGAGGCTATAATGAAGATAATCCTCTTTGGTCCGACCTCTGGTCTTTTTACTATCAAAGCCCGCCCCAGGGCATGGATGCTTGGTTCAATGCTTTGCCGCCCTATGTGGCCTCCAAACCACTCACTTATTATGCCATCCAGCCAGCCGATTCGACCGGCAACAAACCCTATATTGATCTGTTTAATAATGGCAACACCATTTTCCGGTGCCCCACCGCAATTATCGATCCACAACTGCTCCCACCCAACCGGCCGCTAAACGATCGGATTTTCTTTCGCTATGGCATGAACTCCAAAGCCATTGACGGCATGCCTGCCTCGGTTGTTCGTCTCCGCACCCCGATGATTAGCGTCAGTCCTTCGAAACTCGTTTTGTTTGATGAAGGCCGGACGATTACCACGGAAACTCCTTTCTACGGTAGTGCTTCCAAGCAAATTGATATTTGCAAACCCCAAGTTTACACCACAGCTTTATCAGCCCGGCACGGTGGTGGTTCCATTCTCTCGTTTGCTGACGGACACGCCAGTTGGTTCCGCTATACATATATGTGCCTGAATGCCGGCAGCAAGGCTGCTGATCCGGGCGTCTCGGATATAAGTTGGACGGCGGATGGACATGTGGTTCCTTAACAATTATCTTTTTGCCTCATGAAATCTCCCAAAAATACGTTTTTTATTGCCCGCTCGTTGGCTCTAGCCACGATTTTTGCCCTCACCAGCACTGTCGGAATCTCCAAGGAATCCGCCCTCAACTTCCTAAAAGCCGGCAAGCCCGGGGCCGAGGAAATTCTTGCCCCGCCGCCACTGCCGGATTCCGTCGAGCAGGCGGCTGACTTGGCAACGGTTAAGAGCGTTTATCATTCTGCCACTGAGGCGGAAAAGCAGGCCGCCTACGACGAAAAGAAATTTTCTGTGTTTAATTTCACCGCCGCCGTGGGTCCGTTTTTTCAATCCGCTAATCTGCCCAAAACGACCGCCTTTTTTGAAAAAGTCCAACTGGATGCGGAAACCGTGACGGATGCCGGCAAGGAACATTTTCGCCGCCCGCGCCCTTACACCACCGATCCGAGCTTGTCCAACGGCAAGCTGGAAAAATCCTTCAGTTACCCCAGCGGCCATTCTACCGAATCCATGGTGCTGGCGCTGGTGCTGGCGGATTTGTTTCCGGACCAGCACGACGCCATTCTCACCCACGCGCGGTTGATGGGTTGGCATCGGGTCCAGATCGCGCGGCATTATCCCACCGACATCTATGCCGGCCGCGTGTTGGCCCATGCCATCGTCAAGCAGTTGAAAAAAAGCCCGGTTTTCGTTAAGGAATTTGCCGAGGCAAAGGCTGAAATCGCTGCCGTTCAAAAATAATCTCCGGTTTCAATGGCGGTGACGAGAACGACTTGCCCCGCTGCCGCCGATGCAACCGTTTGACCCTCTATTGAATCCACCTTTATACATACTGAATCATGAATAAAAACTCTCTGGCATTCCTGCTCACTGCCGCCGCAGTGGCTATCGGTGCAAATTCTGACTGCGCTCCATTTCTTCCCGGTCACCTAGCCGTGTTGCGGACCGGTGACGGGTTGATTGACCTGCATCTCAAACAAGCGCCGGTATTTGTGGATCAATTTGACCCCAAGATTTTCAATCCTGCCCCCTCCCTGAGCGTGTCTATTCCCACGAATGGACCCAGCACGCTGTTTTTTAACAGTCATGCCGCCACCGAAGGGCTTCTAAGCCGGTCAGCCGACCGGCACTTGCTGGCCTTTGCCGGTTATGGCGGCGTCAATCTGCTCGAAAAGCCCGGCACTCCCTCCTTGATGGATATTCAGCGTGGCTTCTGCACCGTGGATGCCCAAGGGGCTTTGCATACCTACCTGTATCAGGCCCACGTCTCTTCGGAAAAAGTGAATCCCCGGGCGGCAGCGACCGATGGTACCAACAATTTCTGGGGTGCCGGGAATGCCGGCGGAACCTTGTATTTCAATCCAACCACCGGCGCGGGCACCTTACAATTTGAGCCTTATCAAAATTCGCGCGCGGCAAAAATCCTTGGCGACACCCTTTACGTCACCTTGAATGGTCCAGATGGAACCGCCATTGACAAGCCGGCGGGGATTTACCGGTTTGTGGACAAATCCGGCGCTCCCTTGGCGCTCCCGCGCCAGAAGGATGTGCAAATTGATCTCGTGGTCCCGGCCAGCGTGCCTTATGACAAGAATGTTGGTTTTGATATGAATGCGGACAAGACCATAGCCTACATGTCGGACACGGTTTCCGGGATTCAAAAATATACCAAAAGCGAAAGCGGCTGGAAACTGGCTTACAACTTTTCCATTCCCCAAAACATTCCCGCCGACGACAACCACGCTCAGGGGTGCTTTGGGTTGGTGGTGGATTTCGCCGGCGCAGCTCCGGTCATCTACGCCACCACGACGGAAGGTTACGGTGGCACGGTCAATTCCAATCGCGTAGTCCGCATTGTAGATACCAACGCCACCGCCGTGGTCACCACGGTGGCCCAATGCCTGAGCACCAATCAGGCATTCCGGGGCATTGATTTTACCCCGGAAGCCAGCGCGGCCGGCAGTGTCAAAAATTAAATTCTACATTGCCGCAAAAGAAGCCCGCCAACCGCAGTCCCGGACGTTTTTTCCGTAGGGTCGTCCCTCCGAAAACGTAAAGCATTCAGGGCAGTGGCTACTAAATTGCTTAAAAACCCAATGAATAGCCAGTTTTGGTGTGCCGCAAAGGCGGTTTTCTAACGAGACAGGTCTGCAACATTTTGCAGTTTGCGGCGCTTGCAAAACCGTAGGTGACGACGTAAAGAGAATCAGAGCCTCAAAAAGAAGCGGCATGAGGTCAGTGAACTCGCTTCGCAGTTGTGCAAGATAGGGCGCGTCACTCCGTGCGCGCCGTCCTGGCAAACCAAATTGCATACATTTGCCGGTGACGCTTAGCAAAATA
>Ga0007854_10002505_pt1 | contig 11368 bp, 8 predicted proteins | sample CryBogCBH12Aug08_FD_60382 | JGI IMG/M metagenome (GOLD analysis project Ga0007854, IMG submission 60382) | Freshwater microbial communities from Crystal Bog, Wisconsin, USA - CBH12Aug08 | ecosystem: Environmental > Aquatic > Freshwater > Lake | place: Crystal Bog, Wisconsin, USA | collected... | reverse complement strand
GGTCGTCGCATGGACCGGGCCGCCGCCAGGCGCAAAGCCCTGGAGAAGCTGGCCCAGGTCGGGTTGGGCAGCGATGTCGCCGAATTGTCGCCGGCAGAATTGTCGGGCGGCATGCAAAAGCGCGTCGCCCTGGCCCGTGCCATCGCCAGCGAACCGGACATTCTGTTCTTTGACGAACCCACGACCGGTCTTGATCCGATTATGGCCGATGTCATCAATGATCTGATTGTAAAATGTGTGAAAGAGCTGGGGGCCACGGCGGTTTCCATCACCCATGACATGCATTCCGCCCGCAAAATTGGTGACCGGATGGGAATGCTCTATCATGGGCAGATGATCTGGGTCGGCAACACCGCCGAGATTGACCGAACAGACAATCCCTATGTGCAACAGTTCATTCATGGGCGGGCCGATGGGCCTATCAAGATGGAACTTCGTCACTGACTTTTGTCGGTAGCCTTTACGAAAGACGCCATGGCAAAAACTACTGCCCGTTATGTTTGCCAGGATTGCGGCGCCGCCTATCCCCGCTGGGCCGGCAAATGCGAAGCCTGTGGCGCCTGGAACAGCATCATCGAGGAGGCTGCCCCGGATGCTGTCCCCAAAGGATTAAGCGGTGGCAAAGGGCGACGGCTGGATTTCGTCGGCCTGTCCGGCGCCACACCGCCGCCGCCCCGGCGGATCACCGGGATTGGGGAATTGGATCGCGTAACCGGGGGTGGTCTGGTGGCCGGTTCGGCTTTGCTGGTGGGCGGAGACCCCGGTATCGGCAAATCCACCTTGCTGTTACAGGCGGTGGCGGCCTTGGCCGGACAGACCGAATGCGCCTATATCTCCGGCGAAGAGGCCGTGGATCAGGTAAGGCTTCGGGCCGAGCGCCTGGGATTATCGGGAGCGCCGGTACAGCTGGCCGCCGCGACCTCGCTCAGGGATATCGCCGCCAGCTTGGATAGCGGCCAACCGCCCGGCGTGGTCGTCATTGATTCGATTCAGACGATGTATCTGGACGCCCTGGATTCGGCGCCTGGAACCGTCGCCCAGGTCCGCACCTGTGCCAGTGAACTGATCCGCCTCGCCAAAAGGCGCGGCTTTTCCTTGTTCCTGGTGGGTCATGTCACCAAGGAGGGACAGATCGCCGGCCCCCGGGTACTGGAACATATGGTCGACACGGTCCTTTATTTCGAAGGCGAGCGCGGTCATCATTTTCGTATTCTGCGCGCCGTCAAAAACCGCTTTGGCGCCACCGATGAAATCGGGGTGTTCGAAATGACCGACCGTGGCCTGTCCGGGGTCGCCAATCCCTCGGCGCTGTTTCTTGCCGAACGACGGGGCAATGTCAGCGGCTGCTGCGTCTTTGCCGGCATCGAAGGGACCCGGCCGATGCTGGTCGAGATCCAGGCCCTGGTCGCGCCGGGAGCCCCAGGAACACCAAGACGGGCGGTGATCGGCTGGGATATGAGCCGTCTGGCCATGATCATCGCGGTGCTGGATGCCCGTTGCGGACTTGCCTTGGGCGCCAATGACGTTTATTTGAACGTCGCTGGCGGGTTGCGCATCAGTGAGCCGGCAGCCGACTTGGCGGTGGCCGCGGCCTTACTCTCTTCGGCCAGCGGGATACCGGTTGATGCGGATCGGGTCGTGTTCGGTGAAATCGGTCTTTCTGGCGAAGTGCGTACCGTCAGCCAGACCGAAAGCCGGTTGAAGGAAGCGGCAAAATTAGGCTTCCGTGAGGCATTGGTTCCGGCCAGGCATATGCCTGGTGAAAAAGGGTTGCCCGTGGCACCGCTCGGCATATGCCGGATCGGCCATGTGGAAGATTTGGTATCCTTGTTCCGACGTGGCGGCAAGGCGGTTTCAAGAACGGATGGAATTTCGTGAACGCTGTCGACATTGCCGTCGTCGTCGTCTTGCTGGCCTCAGGGGTCTTCGCCCTGATGCGCGGCTTTGTTTACGAAATTTTGGCCATGGCCGGCTGGATCGCCGCCGGACTCGGGGCCATCTGGGCGTTGCCTCTGGTTCGCCCCCTGGTGCATCGCTATATCGCCAGCCCGACCTTGGCGGATGCCGCCGGCGGTTTCGGCGTTTTTCTTGTCATTTTGCTGACCTCGTCCCTGGTGACCAATGCGATTTCGCGTCGCGTCCGTAAAAGTGCCGTCAGTCCGGTGGACCGGTCGCTCGGTTTTGCCTTTGGGCTTTTGCGCGGCCTGGTCCTGGCCAGTCTTTGCTTTTTGACCATTACCAAATTGATGGCCCCCGATGAACCGGAAATGCTGGCCCAGGCCAAGACCCGTCCTTTGATAGTCATTGGGGCGCGCCTGATCATGACGTTTATCCCCGCTCAATTCGAAGAACTTCAGGATCACGCAAAAGAAGCCTCCGACAATTTGCGCGACCTGCAGCATACCAAAGAGATTTATGATCGCCTGTCGGCACCACGACCAAAATCGGCCGACCCGCAAAAAAATGAAAAACCCCCGGGCTATGATAATCGTGGTCTGGAACGCCTTATTGAAAACACCACGGGAAGGTAGGCTCTCTGATGCTCGGCACCCATCCCTTTGACGATGACCACCTGCATGAAGAATGCGGCGTTTTTGGCATTTACGGACATCCCGGCGCCGCTTCGCTGGCGGCGCTCGGACTGCACGCCTTGCAGCACCGCGGCCAGGAAGCGGCCGGCATTGTCACTTATGACGGCGAAATGTTTTACAGCCATCGTGGCATGGGACATGTGGCCGACAATTTTGGCAGCGAAGCGGTGATCAAACGCTTGCCCGGCCCTATGGCGGTCGGGCATGTCCGCTATTCAACCACCGGCGAGACCATGCTGCGCAATGTCCAGCCCCTGTTTGCCGATTTCGAATTCGGCGGTCTGGCGATCGGCCATAACGGCAATCTCACCAATGCGCTGACCATCCGCAAGCAATTGGTCCGTCGCGGCTGCCTGTTCCAATCCACCACCGATACCGAAGTGATTGTTCATCTGATCGCCATCAGCCTGTACTCAACGGTGGAAGAGCGGATGATCGATGCCCTGCGGCAAGTCGAAGGCGCCTATTCCCTGGTTGCTTTGGCCACCAATGCGGTCATCGGTGTGCGCGACCCCTTAGGGATCCGGCCCCTGGTCCTGGGGCGACTGGCCGGCGGCGCCTGGATCCTGGCCTCGGAAACCTGTGCGCTGGACATCGTCGGCGCCGATTTTGTCCGCGATGTCGATCCCGGCGAATTGGTCATTATCGATGATAGTGGATTGCGCAGTATCAAGCCCTTTGCCAAGGCTAAGCGACGTTTCTGTATCTTTGAGCATATCTATTTTGCCCGTCCCGACAGTGTCATGGAAGGGACCAGCGTCTATGAGGTTCGCAAACAGATCGGCCGGGAACTGGCCAAGGAAAGCGGGATTGACGCCGATGTGGTGATTCCTGTCCCGGATTCCGGCGTGCCGGCGGCGCTGGGCTATGCGTCCCAAGCGGGCATTCCGTTTGAACTCGGCATCATCCGCAACCATTATGTCGGACGAACCTTTATCGAGCCCACCGACAGTATTCGTCATCTCGGCGTCAAACTGAAACATAATGCCAATCGGGCCCATATCACCGGGAAACGGGTGATCCTGGTCGATGATTCCATTGTCCGCGGCACCACCTCGACCAAGATCGTCGAAATGGTCCGCCAGGCAGGCGCCCGCGAAGTGCATATGCGGATCTCCAGCCCCCCCACGACCCATTCCTGTTTTTATGGCATTGACACGCCCGAGCGGGAAAAACTGTTGGCCTACCGCTATGACGTGGCCGGAATGGCCAAACTGATCGGGGCTGATTCGCTTGCCTTTGTTTCGCTTGACGGCCTTTACCGCGCGGTCGGGGAAACGGCCCGCGACCCCAAGCAACCCCAATTCTGCGACGCCTGTTTCACCGGCGATTATCCGGTCCTGCTGACGGATCAGGAAGGCGGCGAAGGGCAATTGTCGCTGACCTTGATGACCGAAGGCCATTAAACATTATGAGCACTGCGCGTCTGACCGGCCGAATCGCCCTGGTAACCGGTGCGTCGCGCGGAATTGGCGCGGCGGTGGCCAAGCGATTTGCCGCCGAAGGGGCCCAGGTGATCTTGCTGGCCAGAACCCAGGGCGCTTTGGAAGAGGTGGACGACCAGATCCGCAGCGCCGGCGGAAGCGCCACTTTGGTAACGCTGGATCTGCGCGAGCCTGATAAAATCGACCAGATGGGCATGGCCCTGTATGAACGATTTGGTCGGCTGGACATATTGGTCGGGAATGCCGGCATTCTTGGCGGACTTTCGCCCATCGGTCATTTCGCACTCAAGGACTGGGCCGAGGTCATGGCCGTCAATGTCACCGCCAATTGGCGGCTGATCCGCAGCTTCGACGCGGTTCTCCGCCACTCTGATGCGGGGCGGGCAATTTTCGTAACCTCGGCGGTGGCGCAGGCCATCACCCCTTATTGGGGCGCCTATGCCGCCAGCAAAGCGGCCCTGGAAGTCATGGTCCGCAGCTGGGCCTGTGAAGTCGCGCAGACCAGCGCCCTGAAAATCAATCTGGTGGATCCCGGCATCGTGCAGACCCGCATGCGGCTGCAGGCTTTTCCCGGCGAAGCGCCGGGGCGTCATCCGCCGCCTGAAGCGATTACCGATATCTTCGTTGAACTGGCCTCGAAAGAATGCGACGTGACCGGGGTTATTCATCGGATCCAGGCCAATGGCGTTCTTACGGGATCGGCTCTTTAGCCTGTCTAGCTTCGGGCCAAAAGAATCGCGGTAGGGACGCTCATTGCTGAGCGCCCCCTGCACAGATCCGGACGTGCAGATTTCCCGCATCCGGCTCCTGCCTTCGGTATTTGGCGTCAAAGCGTGCATTGGGCCAGGGATGGAGGATTCGGGGACGTGGCAGCCAGCGCGCAATAATGCGCTCACCGCAAAAACGCCGGCCGGCGCACCCGAAATTCAAAGGAATTCGACACGGATTCCCGGATGGCACCGGATACGCACGGATTAAAAAAATGGCGCCAAAGGCGCAATGGAATAATCCGCGTTCATCCGCTGTGATCCGATCAAATCCGTGTCTCATGAATCAATGCAGTAGGGCCGGCGTCTCCGCCGGCCATCAACAAAACGCCGGCACGGCGCACCCGAGAATCAAAGACATCCGTGTCTCCGGAATCAACGCCGTCTCCGCCGGCCGCCACCGCAAAACCGCCGGCACCATGGTCAAGGCCATGTCAAAAACGTCCACCAAATGCAAGGTTGCCGCTTAACGATAAAGCCAGGAACAGATCACGATCGAAAAGATCAGCCCGGCAAAATCGGCCAAAAGACCAACCAACAGAGCGTGACGGATACGCCTGACACCGATGGCGCCAAAATAGACCGCCAACACATAAAAGGTGGTCTCGCTGGAGGCGTAAATCGTGCTGAGCAAAATGCCAAGATAACCATCCGGACCAATGGCCGGGTCCTGAAGCATGGCCGACAGATAACCGAACGAGGCCGAGCCGGAAAGACATCGCAAACCCGCCATGGTCAGAACTTCCGGCGGTGCCCCCAGGGGCGTCGTCACACGGGCCAGCGGCCCCAAGAGCAGGGCCATCGCGCCACTCTCGCGAAACATCGCCACCGCCATCAACACCGCCACCAGATAAGGCAGGATCCGGAGACTGACCGCCAGCCCGTCCTTCGCCCCCTCGACAAAGGCCTCGTAAACGGCAACCTGACGCCAAAGACCGATGGACAATACCAAGACCATCAAGGCCGGAATAATCCAGGGTGAAAGAATCCGCCCCCAAAGCAGCATCAGGGGCACCACCGCCAGCAAGCCGGCTAAACAGAGGAGCAGGAGTCCACGGGAGGGCGCCGCCGGCCTCGCCCCCTCAGCCCTTGCCTGGCTGACCGGCTTTGCGCCCTGCGGCAAAGGAAACCAGCGCCCGCCAAATTTGGCGGCCAACAAGGCCAGGCCGGCCGCCCAGAAAGTCGCAAACAATGTGGTCGGCAGAATCGCCGCCGGATCATGGGCACCAAGAGTGGCCCGCAAGGCCATGACATGGGTCGGCAGCAAAGTGACATTGGCGGTGTTCAATGCCAGAAAAAGGACCATGGCATCACTGGCTGTGCCTTTTTCAGGGTTCAGCTTGTCCAATTCCTGCATGGCTTTGACCCCGAAGGGGGTCGCGGCATTGGACAGACCCAGCATGTTGGCGGCAACATTCATAACCATGGCGCCCATGGCTGGATGGCCGGGCGGCACCTCGGGAAACAATCTTTGCAACAAGGGACGCAACAGCCTTGCCAGGGCATCGGTGAGCCCGGCGCTTTCCGCCACCTTCATGATGCCAAGGAACAGCGCCATGCTGCCGATCAGACCCAATCCCAGGGTCACGGCCCCCTCGGCTGCCTTCAAAGCGGCCAGCGACAAGGCTGCCATAGGGCCTTCACCCGCCATGTCCGAGGACAGACCAAACTGCCCAAATGCAGCGACGGCAAAGGAACTGACAATAAGTATAAAAAAGACGCGATTCACGGCCGCAAGCTATACAACAAGGTTCTTCTTGTCATAAATAAAACGTCCAAATTGTTTATCTTGTTTAAAAACATGGTCAACAACAAAGCTACGAAAAAACAATCTAAAGTCTGCGCGATTTAAGGGAGCATTTTTTAGATCGCCGCTTTCAATTGTTTTCTTAATCGCCATCAGCTCATCACCGTGTTTTTTATGGATCCGGTGATGGTCTTTCGCGTCTGGATAGCCAACCGACGCCAATAGCTTGATTTCTTCACCAAAATGAAAACTGGTGAAATCAATTAAGGAGCAGAGGCCGGCCCCAGCTGATGCTAAATCATTCCGATCGATGGCGGCCATGACCGCATTGGCCATATCAAACATGCGTCGGTGATGATCATCAACTTCGCGGATTCCCACGGCGTAATCGCTGCTCCAGGGAAAGGCCAGACCATCGCCGCCCGGCGCCAGCAACTGCCGCATACGACGCTGATGCGTCTCAAACAACTTCCAGCGCACAATGGGAATCTCGCGCAAGAGCGCCCCACTGACGGTGAACAGTTCACAGGCGCCCCGGACCAGGACCCGACCAACCGCCGTCGAGCCAAAAAGAACCATGTCTTCGCCAAAAAATCCGCCCGGCTCGATAACTTCCAGGGCCTTTTCGCCGACCTGCCACTCCAGCCGGCCCCGATAAACGAAATACAGACTGTCGGCGCCTTGCGACAGTTCACTGCCTGAGTCGGGGACCAGACTGCTGCTGGCCCGGGCCAACGCGTTCATCACCGGGATCGACAGGTTTTCGCCAAACAGCCAGCTTCTGGCAAAAATGCTCCGCATGGCCGAAGTGGAGCGGGCCATATCCATCTGATCATTCTTGGCGATAAAAGCCCGGTAGAGTTCGGCCGGCCAGGCGATGGCCTTGACGAAACTGGCGGCCCGGTAGGTCTTGGCCGCTGGCATGTCATAAAGACTGGCGGTTTCGCCGATCAAGGTGCCCGCCGGCAGAATATAACGGCTGTCATTTTCGGCATTGATGACTTCCATCAAGCCGGTCAAAGGCATGGTCACAAATTCACATTTCTCGCCTTCGCGCAGCAGGATGGTCTCCGCATTGATATCGATGATCGGCCGATTGAGCAGCATTTCCAGCTCATGCTGCGCGACATCCGGGAAATAGGCGGTCAGGTAACTGTGCGCTTTACGCAAGGTGTAGTCTCGGGCCGAGGGAATGAGCACATCGACCGTGCCAAACGGCGCGCCGGACCCGATTCTTCTTTGCGCGTTGGTCAAGTCCGCGGCGGTATGCGCAAGAATGATCTTCCGCGAGCTGTCATTTTCGAAATCATCGGCGGTCCCATGAATCAGGCCGCCGCCGACATCGATTTTCTTGAGATCCGCGGGCACCAAATAGTCGCGGCGGACTTTTTCCGCGGCTTCGGGCGCGATGCCTGAAGCCGCGGGATCCGTGGTGGTCATTTGCGCCAGAACGCCAAAGGAGACGATATCGGCGAAATGCGCGTAGCTACGGTCCCCGCCTTCGGTTTGCGCACGGAAGGTAAACAGCGTGGTCTCGACCGGATGCGGCGAGTAAACCGGGCGCACCTGCAATCCCTCGACATCATTCCAGCAATCGAGATGCAGGTCGCAAATATCAAAATAATGTTCAAAATCGCGCTCGGAGATCGACATCAGCGCCGCCAGTTTCTTGGTGACGGCAACCCGCACCGGCGGCGTGGCAAAATAGCGGATACGTCGATCGGTACGGATCAGCGTGGTCAAACCACAAAAATGATCATCATGACTATGGGTATGGAAAATGCCTTCGATTTCATTGATGCCGATGCCCAGCGCCTTCAGAACCGTCTGCAAATTCGGGCCGGCATCCACCAGATAGATTTTGCCCTGGAACATCAGCACGCTGGACATGGTGGGACGGTTGGCGTCCCAGCCATCGCCTTCACCGGAATGCACGATGGCAAAATATTCGCGACGGAGATTATGGTAATTGAGCGGATAAGGAGGGGCGTAAACTTCGCTGGGATTGAGGTTAAGATTGACGAGCACCGACTCCTCGCCATGGGAAATCTCATAAATATTCAGATCAAGGCGGCGGATAGACACGCCGTTGCGAATCAGCTGGGCCCCATCCCCGACCGGACAGCTATCAACCAGATTCTCGGAGGTGCGGATTTCGCCAAAGGCGAACCGTAATTTAACCCGCATCCATTCCTGGGCCTGGGCCGGCGAAACCCCGGCATCCTCAAGCTCAGTTTGAGAGACCAGGCCATAATTGCCGCGATAAATATAATCCAGCTGCGAGGCGATTTGTTCCGTCAATCCAATCAATAACGGCTTGACCCCGGAATTGTTGGGATGGCCCGGCAGAATCATGCCCTGGCGGTAAAGCATTTGCAGGATTGGAAACTCGGCCAGATTGCTGAACTCGCCATTTTGCAAGGACACATCGGACAGCAAAATGGCATTAGGCCCGGTTTCAAAAACGGTGCCGGCTTCCTCGGTGGCGATGATCAAGCCCCGCTTCATCAGATGCTTGACGCTGTCGGCGGGACAGCCGCAAAGAATGCGCAGGTCGGCTTCGGGAATTTCCACCCAATGGATTCCAGCCGCCACCTTCACAACGCGAATCGCCACGACCCCTCCGCTAATGGCCTAAGAAAAGAACAGTGACAAGATCTGGCGAAAAATGAACGGCGGATCCTCAACAATATTACAGTCATCTTTTCCCGGATGCACCCCCTTCCTCTGTTCGGAGGATCAGGGAAAACGGGGAAAAGGCGCCTCCATGTTAAAAGACTAAGGCTGGGATTAAGCAATTTCATTTCCTCCGGGCGGTTCCTTCGCGCCTTTGCGCCTTCGCGGTTCGCCTGTCAAACCTCACAACCACAGGACGAAAAGGCCGTGCGCAATCCCGGGTTAGACTTAGGATGGTTTACAGTATGTCATATTGAGCAATACCATTAAGGACAGGCGCTATGAACAAGACGGATGAGATAATGGCAGACAGGCCGAAGCGTTGCCCTACCCATCCTGGCGTGATGCTGCGGGAGACTGTGCTTCCTGCCTTGCGGATGACAGTAAAAGACGCGGCGGCGGACCTTCGCGTTTCCCGTCAGACCCTTCACCGTATCCTTGCCGGCACACTGACCGTTACGCCACAGATGGCCGTGCGCCTGGGGAAGTTCTGCGGTAATGGTCCTGCTATCTGGTTACGGATGCAGCAAGCCCATGACCTTTGGATGGCGGAACAGGCCCTCAAGGCTGAAATTGAACAGATACCGAGCCATGCCGCCTGAGCTCCCGATTGCTTTCCTTCACCGCCCTTCACGCCACCAGGCCAGCACCAGACTGCCCAGGCCGGCCAGCAAGAGCAGCCAACCCGGCAGCAAAGGAAGGTCCCGGACGGTGGTAATGACGGTCTGATGATTGGCGCGCAAGCCGATCCAGCCCGCCCCGGATTGTGGCCCGTCGGGCTCGGTCCGCCGCAGCGCCGGCAAACCATCCACCAGCCAGCGCAAACCACCGCCCGTTTCAGTGACGACAGGCTGAAGCTTGTCGGCCGTCGCCCGCAAATCACTCATTTCCAAGGGATTCAGGCTTCCCAGCACCGCCAGAGCCACCCCGCGCCCATCGGTTATCCGCCATAACCCCACCTGATCCAAAATCGTCTCGCCAATCGACCGGCCGTCGCTCTGATCGGTCAAAGCCAGCGCCCTTGTTGTTCCGTCTGGCGCCGCCATTTTGACCTCGGCATTCCCGGCCTGCAAACTGCGGCGGACGACCTTAAGTCTTTGACCAACCACCTCGGCGCTCAACTGCTCTTCCTCTAAGTCCGGCTCATGCATCAACCAATGCGCCGTACGGCGCAGCAGTTCCGCCTGCGGCCCGCCCCCTTCCCACCCGCGGGTCCATAGCCAACTGCTATCGCTCAGCAACAAGGCGACGCGGCCATCGCCGGGACGATCTAGCAATAAAAGCGGTTTTCCCGCCGGGGTTTCCATCAGCACCGCCCCGGCTTTGACCTGACCACCGATCTGACGCACCCAGCGCCCCCATTGTGGTGGATCGGTTTCGGCTCCGGGCAGGCCTGAGGTGACCGGATGGCGGCGCCCGACCGGGCTCAGTTGCGGCAGAAACGCCTGCGCCAAGATCTGACCATCCGGGACTGCCGGCAAGATGGAAGCCAAAGCGGAATTACTGAGCGATTCCGGGCCTGCAAACTCAGGGCCGACAGAAACTAACAAAGCTCCACCAGATTTAACATATTCAGAAATATTTCTATAGTATGACTCTGGTAGAATATTTCTTATCCTAAATCTATCAAATATTATTAAATCAAATTCTTTGAGCTTTTCTTCAAAAAGCTCGCGAACAGGAAATGCAATTAAGGCTAAATCCTTCAGCGGTGTTCGATCATTCTTTTCCGGAGGCCGCAAGATCGTGAAATGCACCAGATCAACGGAGGGATCAGCCTTAAGCAAATTCCGCCAAATCCGTTCCCCGGCATGCGGCTCGCCGGAAACCAACAGAACGCGCAATCGGTCCCGGATCCCATGCACCACCACCGCGGCATGATTGTTGGCCAAGGTCAATTCACCGGGGACCGCCGCCGCAGTCAATTCGAGACTATTGACCCCAGCATGCTCCAGTGGAAAATCCATGCGGGTCGAACGGTTCAAGGGCACGACAACGGTCGAAGGAGCGCCGCCGTCACGCCGGATGGACAGTTCAGCAACGCCATCCTGGCCCGGGTCTTCGATATGGAAACTTAGACTGACTGGTCCGCCAACCACGCCATAGCCTGGCGCCTGCTCGATCACCAAACGCCGGTCACGC
>Ga0007854_10002504_pt1 | contig 11373 bp, 13 predicted proteins | sample CryBogCBH12Aug08_FD_60382 | JGI IMG/M metagenome (GOLD analysis project Ga0007854, IMG submission 60382) | Freshwater microbial communities from Crystal Bog, Wisconsin, USA - CBH12Aug08 | ecosystem: Environmental > Aquatic > Freshwater > Lake | place: Crystal Bog, Wisconsin, USA | collected... | reverse complement strand
TAAAACCCCAAGTATCATAAAACTGCCCGCCAAGAAAGATGGCAGGTGCGACAATGTCCTTGTCAGCTTCTAATAGCATTTGAATCAAATCAGCCGGAATGCAAAGGTCGCATTCGCACCATAAAAGATAATCAAAATCCTTGTCGGCAAGCCCCTCAATAGCGGTATTTCCAAGGCTAGCCCATTTTCTTACACGATCCTCAAAGTCACTTATTGGTTCGACATCTTTTTGAGTGATGGTAACGCGTGAATCCTCGGCTTCCCAAGCCCGAAGCCGTTCCAGTGTGTCATCTGACGAATCTCCCTCCACGAAAGAAAACAAGAGATTAAAATTGCTACCAACGCCAATTTGATTGCATAAAACTGATCGATAGTAATCTACGAAATCTGAAGAGTTGCGAAGGCAAGCACAAACTGCGATGGTGGGTTTCTTTATAGGAATGATTGGATCACTACAATTACGCACAAATACCGAGTTATTGTGCATCTTGACATCAAACTGGTAACCAAGGTCTTCTAACTCATGGCGAAGAGTGTCAGCATCTGAAATAGTTGATTCGACGCAAAGAACACGAGGAAAAACCAATGCGTTTCTCATGCCCTTAATTACCTGAAGCTCATGGCCTTCGACATCCAGCACCATTAAATCAAGTCTTGGCAAAAGTCCCTTCCCCACGAGAGTTTCTACAAGATCCTTGTAGTTGAGAGTATTGACCTGAAATTGAACAAAATCACATCCCTGCTGAATTAGATCATCCATATGCTGGCTTGAATGTTTTAGAGAGCCATTTCCAAAGTGCCAGCCGTGAACTGGATGAATCGCATGAGAAAAGGAGGCGGTTCCTTGTTCGTCAGAAAGGGCGAGGTTAAGATTAGTTGAGTGGGGACGATTCAACTCTAGCTTTTGAAAGAAATAAGGTACTGGTTCGATGTTTATACCAGTCCACCCCATCGATTCCTCGAAAAACTTGCATGTCGATTCGCTAACGCCATCCGTTGCACCACATTCGATAAATACACCTCCGTTTGCTGAACGGAAGTAGCGTTCGTGCAAGAGCTGATCAAGCGGCGGGTTAAATTGTCCATAATACTTCATAAAATTCCCTTATAAGTTAAATCTGCCCTCGACTTGTTCATGTGCTTGCACGATAAATCGTGTGCAGTACATCCTTCCCGAGGGTAAATAGTATCTACTGGCTAAGAATGGGGGGCGGAAGGATGTGTCTGAGTAAGGTTTGACTCGGAGAAAGATCCAAAATCATGATTTGTTTTACATCAGGAGTATCACTAACAGTTAGGCTTTCTCTGCTGACCTCGCGAAAGCCGCAGTTCTCATACATTTTGCGCGCAAGGTGATTACTCCCGTAGACTGACAGTCTGATGGTGCAGACGGAATTAATCCTGGCCTCTCTTATGGCGTGCCGCATGAGTAGGTTACCAATGCCGACGCCTTGGTGTTCACGATCCACGAGAATACCCAAACTTGGTATAGCATAACCTTCATCCCATCCGCGCAACATTACCAATCCGACAATCTTCTCCTCCATAAAAGCGGCGTAATAACGATCTTGATGCGGTGTCAAGGCGATCATATACGCCGATTCCGGTGACAGTGTAAACGGATGGAATTGCCGAGTGACGGAAGGAACATTGTTGTAAGCAAAGAAGGCCACGAGCTCATTGATGTCAAGAGGTTCTATGGCTCGCACGGTAGTTGGATTCGCATTCATAATTTAAGCTACCAAGTATGTGCGGACCGCCACGCAAATTTCTGAAACTTGCGCCTCAGTTAAACCCGGCCAACTTGGCAGATTAATACCGCACCAACCTAAATTTTCTGCTACCGAGTGTCTTTGAAATTTTGTACTATACATCGGCATGGTATGCACTGGGTAAAAGAGCGGCCTCGTTTCAATTCCGCGTATAGCCAAGTACTCACGTAAGGCATCTCGCTGATCGGCAGTGGCTACCAAAATAGATGTCATCCAGTAACTGTGCATAACATCTCTATGTTCGCCGTGTATTTCGACAGGAAGATTTCCCAATTTTTCGTGATACCACTGCGCTACCTGACGTTTTTTGACAATGAATTCGTCAACTTGTTCAAGCTGAGCTAAACCGATCGCTGCACAGATATTCGTCATTCGGTAGTTGTAACCGATAACATCATGCCAGTATTGTCGATGTGTTGCGAGACCTTGCCCCTTAAAATGAAGGCAACGCTCATAAAGTGTCTGGTCATTTGTTATCACCATTCCACCCTCACCTGTGGTGATCGTTTTGTTGCCATAGAAGCTAAAAGTTGAAATGTGGCCAAACCCTCCCACTGGTTTACCTTTGTAAAGGCTACCAAGGGCTTCTGCACAATCTTCAATGAGAAAGAGGTCGTTCTCTTCAGCGATAAGCGTTAAAGCATCCAAGTCACAGGGGTGACCGTACAGGTGAACAGCCATGATGGCGCGAGTTTTGGACGTAATCTTTTTCTTTACGTCTTCAGGGTCTAGCTGCCATGTGTCACGAAGCGAGTCCACAAAAATTGGTGTGGCTCCCGTGTAAGCAATTGCATTGACTGAGGCAATATATGTCAATGTTGGTACAATAACTTCGTCACCGGGCCCAATCCCTAGCGCCACCAGAGCCAAATGCAAGGCCACAGTGCCATTACTAACGGTGACAGCATGACTTACTTGATTCTTTTTGGCGAAGGCATCTTCAAATTTTTGAATGTACTCTCCCTTTGACGATATCCAAGTGGAATCAAGGCAATCTAGTACATATTCCTTTTCGCGCCCTGACAAAGTTGGTTGGTAAAGCGGAATTCGTATCATTAATTGGAACCTCTTAAAATTAATTCCTTACTGAAGCAGTTTTTAGTTTCCCGAAATTTTGACAGGGTTTCTTACTCGATTTTCTCGTTCGCTCAAGTTAGGCCGATCACGAACACTTAAAACTTAGCCCTTTGTTGCCAGAGTTTCCCACTTGAATTTCGGGCGTACAGTGCCAATCCATTTGCCGTACCACGGCCCCTCTCGTTCGATGTCATGCACCTCAAATATGGCCACATTATCAAGATCAAAGATTGCCAAACTCATATTTTTGACAATAAATAACCGTACCCGATAAACACCATCGTTCAGAAAATTCCCCGGGATATGACATAGCCCTTTTACTATCCCTTTCGGATAATTTTTTGCTGGAGATACAGTAATAAAAATACAACTATCCAGATTGTCAAACAGTGCTACGTTAAAACTCAAAAGCGCATTCTCTTCAAAGTTCCAAAATTGAAACTCCCAATCTAATGGTGTAGCCACCGTCAGGCTTTCGCCGGATGCTTCACCTTCATATGCTATTTTTACCGAATGCAACTTTACACTTTCGTTGCCAGGTGCAGTTGTCGGATTATCCCAGACTTGGTGCATATTGACTTCGGAACTATTCTGAAGATAATTTGAAACCACCTCTTCCGCACGCCCATTTTCAACCACGCTGCCAGCGTTTAGCCAAATTGCCTTTTCACACAAGCTTTTTAAAGCAACCATATTGTGGCTTACAAACAATACTGTTTTTCCCTCTTTACCCGCGCTTTCCATTCTACCTAAACACTTTTTCTGAAACTGCGCATCCCCCACCGCCAGCACCTCATCCACAATCAATATCTCAGGTTCCAAATGGGCTGCCACCGCAAAAGCCAGCCTGACGTACATCCCGGAAGAGTAGTGTTTTACCGGGGTATCAAGAAATCTTTCAACCTCGGCAAAGGCCACGATCTCATCAAATTTCTTCTTGATTTCGGCCTTGCTCATGCCGAGAATCGCACCGTTCAGGAATATATTTTCCCGACCAGTGAGTTCCGGATGAAAACCCGTGCCAACTTCAAGTAGGCTGGCTACGCGTCCTTTAATGGAAATTCTTCCAGATGTCGGTTCCGTAATGCGGCTCAGGACTTTCAGTAGGGTGGATTTCCCCGCCCCATTCCGTCCGATAATCCCCACCCGGTCACCCTGCTGTATGTCGAAGCTCACATTCTTGAGCGCCCAAAACTCTTCGTGCGCAGGGTCGCCTTCATAGGCTGTAAAAGGATGGCACAACTTCTTGGTAAGTCGCTTTGCACCATTCGCCAAAACGTCGCGCAATGCGGTATAGCGCTCTTGCTTCTGGTGGCCAATGATATATTTCTTTGAGAGATTCTCAACACTAATGACAGATGACATCAAATTACGTCCGCAAAGGTTTTTTCCGTTTTACCGAAGTACACTATCCATGAAATAAACGCAATTGTGCAATTGAAGTCCGATTCTAGTTTGCTACTCGAAAAACAATTCAAGTGAATCACTTTTGTGTGAATGAATTTACTAATGATAAAAGGTGCTGATCCAGTGTCAATAATTTAATATCAGAACACAGTGCTGTAGCTGCTATGATTGCATCAGGCAGTTTGATTTTGCGAGTCTGACGTAGGTCGATCACCACATTTTCTATGCTTACGTTTAAAGGCAGGCAGGTAAGATGATCTAATTTCTGTTTAATTAGTAACTCTTCCTCTCGTGTGATGCGATGAAAGCCCAGCAACTCCATTCGAGTAATTGCACTATATGAGCACTCACCAACATGAAGCTGGCGCGCAGTTACTTCCTCAAGCACGATAGGATCGCGTTTCAGGATGCCAAGAATGAAATTGGTGTCCAGTAGGTATTTATTGCCACTCATCACGTAACCGTTTTTGAATCACCAAAGATTCACCCGCAAAAGTGACTGAATTTTCTAACCCACCCATTAAGTCAACCAACAATTCATCTCCTGAATTCGCAGATTTATTGTGCATCTTGGATCGCAGAAACTCTGCAAAATCCAGAAGCTCGGCGATTACTGGCTCTGGCAGGTCTTGCACCGTTTTATATAGTTTTTCTGTTGTTGTCATAAGATCCTTCCGTTAAATCAAAGCCCGCACGGTGTGAAAAATCGCATCCTATCATCAATTAACAGAAGGGGGCCTCTATTAATTTAAATTTTCGAGCATTCGCTTTGCGGCTTGCCTGCGTACATCATTTCGTCCGATGATCCCCACCCGAACGCCTTGCGCTATGTCAAAGCTTATATCCTTCGAGAGCCCAAAATTCTTCGTGTGCAGCATCAATTTTCGGAGCAGCGAAAGGATGGCGCAGCCTACGTGTAAAACACTTTGCACCATTTGCCAAAACGTCACGCAATGCGGAATAACGCTCTTGCTTCTGATGTCTAATGATATATTTGTTTGACAGATTCTCTACACTAATAACAGATGACATCAAATCACGTCCGCAAAAGTTTTTTCCGTTTTACGGAAATACACAATTCCTGTGACCAGTATCACAACCACCAGAAACAATGAGAGTAAAAATCCGGGCCAGTAAAGCTGGGTATTGCCAGCCAGAATAGCCCATCGGAAACCATCAATCACGCCTACCATGGGATTTAAAGAATAAAGCAGCCGCCATTGTTCAGGAACGATACTGCTACTGAAGCCGACAGGAGATACGTAGAGACCGAATTGCACCACAAAAGGAATGATGTAGCGAAAATCCCGGTATTTGACGTTGAGTGCTGCTGTCCAAAGCCCCGCCCCCATTGCGGCAGCCAAGGCAATGAAGATAAATAATGGCAAAGTTAAAATTCGCCAATCAGGGGCAAAGCCATACCAGATCATAAGTCCGGCCAGAATAATTCCAGAAATCAAAAAATCCACAAAGCTGACAATCACTGCACTGGCGGGTACGACCAAGCGGGGAAAGTAAACTTTTGAAATCATGTTAGCATTGCTGATCAGGCTATTGCCTGCCTCGGTAAATGCATTGGCAAAAAACTGCCACGGCAAGAGCGCCGCAAAAACCAGAATAGGATAGGGCACACCTTCGGAAGATAATTTGGCCAGTTTGCTAAATACAAATACAAATACAACCATGGTCAAGAACGGCCTGATCAGTGCCCATGCCAAACCGATGACAGTTTGTTTATATCGGACAAGAATATCCCTCCAGGCCAGAAAATAGAAAAGTTCGCGGTATCGCCACAGATCTCGCCAATAATGGCGCTCAGTGCGACCCGCTTCGATTACCAATAATTGAGGGTCAACAATGGCCATTTTAACGCCCCAGAGTAGCGAGCAATCCAAGCTGATTAGCTACTGCACGCAAACGCTTGTCCAAAGTCCAAAGGAAGGAACCCGGTGTCAATCGCGTACTTGCCAGCAAATGTGTATCAATATAGCCAATGCCCAACCCATACAATTTACTTTGATTGATGAGTACCATCACTTCTTCATCTGTAGCTATTTTTGAACGGGGCATGTTATTTAATATATCTAGAATATCTTCACGCTGCCGTAAATTCCCCAATGCCAGTTCACCCACGACAAACGGGTGTACATAAACCTGACCAGCATTCAGTAAGTTTGTCAAAGTGATATCACCATGGCGCAGGTGATTAATCCATACTGAGGTATCGACAAGTATCAAGCCTGCTCCGATTGGCGTCTGGCTATAGACTCAAGTGCAGGCTCGCTACCACCGAGTAGTGCAAGTCGGTGCGCACTTTCGCGCTCGATTAAAGCCTTCAGTGCCTCCCTGACAAGAGCAGACTTCTCTGTCAGCCCTGTAAAAGCTTGTGCTTTGGCGACCAAGGTGTCATCAAGTGCAAGTGTTGTTCTCATAGTTATTAAGGACCTCTTTAAATTAACGCACTCATTATAGCATCATTTGATGATGAAATTAATGCCATGAATAAAGTTCATTCCGCAGCCAACTGCCTTTAAATTTTATTGGCAGCACCGAGTCTTTCCGGCATAATTCGCTCTGCCGTTCAGACCAATGGGAGAGAGTGCTACATGGCACCGCCGAAGGCGCAACACCCGCAACCGCTCAGGCTCATGAACCGTTGGATCAGGCAAATCTGGAGAGAGCTAAGATTGTTGAACTCGCGTAGCGAGTCTTTGCCCCCTCGCCCGCTGTGCGGGAGAGGGATGGGGAGAGAGGATTTTAGCCACCGAAGGGGCACACAACTCAGGGAGAATTTCCGCAGTTGTAATCTCTCAGGTACCAAGGACAGATGGGGCGCAGCACAATTTCGTGCTGCGCCCTTTCCATTTCAGAAAGCCTATATGATATTAAAACAAACACCTTTAAATGCGGCCCATCGTGCCATGGGCGCGAAGATGGTCGATTTTGGCGGCTGGGACATGCCGGTCAACTACGGCTCCCAGATCGACGAACATCATCAGGTGCGCAACGATTGCGGAATGTTTGACGTTTGCCACATGCGTGTGGTAGATGCCAAGGGTGACGGTGTACGTGCCTTTCTGCGCTATCTGCTGGCGAACAACGCCGACAAACTGACCTTGCCGGGCAAGGCGCTTTATTCCGCCATGCTACGTCCGGAGGGAGGGGTGATTGATGATCTTATTATTTATTTCATGACCGAGCAATGGTTCCGAATTGTGGTCAACGCCGGCACGGCAGATAAGGATATTGCATGGATGAAGCAGCAGGCTGACCAATTTGCCCCACTGCTTACCATCACTTCACGAGACGATTTGGCAATGGTCGCTATACAAGGACCGAACGCCCGTTCCAAAGTGTGGCAAGTATTACCCCGGACAAAAACCGCGACCGAAAATTTACAGAATTTTCAAGCCGCAGACTGCGGCGAATATTTCATAGCACGTACCGGCTACACTGGCGAAGACGGCTTTGAAGTCATGCTCCCAAAAGAAAATGTGGTGGCATTCTGGTATGCGCTCAATCAAGCAGGTGTAAAACCCATCGGCTTAGGTGCCCGCGATACACTACGTCTGGAAGCAGGAATGAATCTCTACGGCCAGGATATGGACGAGACCATTAGTCCGTTGGAAGCAGGAATGGCTTGGACAGTTGATTTAAAAAGCGAACGTGATTTCATCGGTAAAGCCGCGCTGCTAGCCAATCCTCCCACACGCAAACTAGTTGGATTGTTATTGCTGGATCGAGGCGTATTGCGCGGCCACCAAAAAGTTCACACTGTCCACGGGGAAGGTGAAATCACCAGCGGCAGTTTCTCGCCCACTCTGGAAAAATCCATAGCGTTGGCACGTGTGCCGAAAGAGGTTGAAATTGGTGAAACCATACAAGTATCGATTCGCGATAAAATGCTGGCAGCGAAGGTAGTAAAATATCCCTTCGCGCGCAATGGCAAAGGGTTGTTATAAATTTTTAAGTTGAACAATTAACCATCTGGAGATGTAAATGAGCAACCCAAGCACTCTGAAATATACTGCTTCCCATGAGTGGATCAAATCCGAGGCCGATGGCACCCTGACCATTGGCATCACAGAACATGCGCAGGAGTTATTGGGCGACATGGTGTTCGTCGAAGCGCCTGCCGTGGGGCGCAAAATCAAGGCGAGAGAAGAAGTCGCGGTGGTGGAATCCGTCAAGGCTGCTGCCGATGTTTACGCCCCCGTTTCCGGCGAAGTCGTGGCTGCAAACAGCGACTTGGATAGTGCGCCCGAGAAAATCAACAGTGATCCCTATGGTGCCTGGATTTTCAAGATCAAACCGGACAATAATGGGGATGTCGACACGCTTCTTGATGCGGCCGCCTATCAGGCAGTGGTAGATAGTGAAGCACACTAACAACAAGGAAGGGATAAGGGTAAAGGCGGAAGGGTGGATGCCGAGGCGTGCCACGGTTTTTAACCCTAACCTTTATCTTGCCACCCTACTCAAAGGAAATTAAATGCCTTTTATCCCGCATACCGAAGCTGACATCACAGCCATGCTCACAAGCATCGGCGCGCCTAATATCGACGCGTTGTTCGATGAAATTCCCGCCCAGCTTCGAAGCGGCAAGTTGACTCAAGTGCCCGAAGGCATGAATGAAATGCAGATTACCCGTCTGATGAGCGAGCGGTCAACACTAGATACACCGCTGCTTAACTTCATCGGTGCAGGTGCTTATGAACACCACATTCCAGCTGCGGTTTGGCAGCTCGCCACGCGAGGTGAATTCTACAGTGCATACACGCCCTATCAGGCCGAGGCCAGTCAAGGTACGTTGCAAGTGCTATATGAATTCCAAACCATGATGGCCTCACTGACCGGCATGGATGTGTCGAACGCAAGTTTGTACGATGGAGCCTCCGGCCTTGCCGAGGCAATTTTGATGGCAGTGCGCGCCCACAAAACTTCGCGCAAGGTATTGATCCCCGCCAGTGTTTCACCAATTTATCGGAGCGTGGTACAAAGTATTGTTAAATTGCAGGGGGTTCAGTTAGTGGAAATTCCCTTCGATGTCGCAACCGGTACGGTTAATTTAGAAGCGCTGCAACAACATGCAGGCAGCGAACTAGCCGCCTTGGTTATTCCCCAGCCCAACTTTTTTGGTGTACTGGAAGAGGTCAATGCGCTCACTAACTGGGCGCACGAGCAGAATGCGCTGGCGGTCGGATTAGTCAATCCGTTATCGCTTGCCTTGCTCAATGCTCCCGGCAACTGGGGAATCAAGGGAGTGGACATCGCCGTAGGTGAAGGACAACCGCTGGGGGCTCCCCTGTCCAGCGGCGGGCCTTATTTCGGCTTCCTGTGCTGCAAGCAAGCCTTGGTGCGTCAGATGCCCGGGCGCATCATAGGTCGCACGGTTGATCTCGACGGTAAGACAGGCTACACCCTCACCTTGCAAGCTCGCGAACAGCATATTCGTCGAGCCAAGGCAACGTCTAATATTTGTTCCAATCAAGGCCTTATAGTGACTGCCGCAACAATACACATGTCATTATTGGGTGCGGACGGGTTACGCCGGGTGGCCATCGCTTCACATTCCCAAACAGCGGCGCTGGCTAATTTAGTAGCTGACATTCCCGGTGTGCAACTTGCCTTTCAGCGTCCCCACTTCCATGAAATCGTGTTGCAACTGCCCAAACCAGCCGCAACCGTTCTGGAAAAAATGGAATTGCAAGGTGTGCTGGGCGGTTACAATCTTTCCGATTATTATAATCAGCTCAGCAATGCCATTCTGGTTTGTGCGACGGAAACGAAAACGGATGCTGACCTGCAACGGTACACTGACGCCTTGCGCGTAGCGCTTAACTAATCGGAGTATTTCATCACTCACCCTGCAATGAGCACTTCCCGTCCACCCCGTTTTGGATATTACACATTGCATTACTTAACCAACCGAAGGAGATATAAATGACCACCGTCACACTGAAAGGCAATCCAGTAACTTTGATCGGCACTTTTCCAACCATCGGGCAAACTGCTTCCGATTTTTCACTGGTCGCTAAAGACCTGAGCGATGTGGGACTGCAGAACTATGCCGGCAAACGCAAAGTTTTAAATATCGTTCCTAGCCTGGACACCCCTACCTGCGCAACCTCGACACGCAAATTCAATGAATCGGCCAGCAAACTCAATAACACCGTGGTACTGGTTATTTCTGCCGACCTGCCATTTGCCATGAGCCGTTTCTGCGTCGCCGAAGGTCTCGAAAATGTCGTTACCTTGTCGTTAATGCGTGGCCGCGATTTTATGCGCAACTATGGCGTGGAAATTACCAGTGCACCGCTGGCCGGAGTCACTGCACGTGCCGTACTGGTGCTGGACGAAAGCAACAAAGTGATTCATGCCGAACTGGTTAGCGAGATTGCCAATGAACCCAACTACGAAGCAGCACTTGCAGCACTAAAATAAACCCATCCCTCCTCGGCTCCCCTCGTCATGGGATCAGTTTGTTCTCCCATCGACAAGGGGAAAAAGGATTTATGTAGATACAAAAGGCAACCATGCTGATTTTCGAAAGCTCCCGTCCAGATCGCCGCAATGCCGCGCAGGCACCTCAGATAGATGCAAAAATATCCGGCATACCCGAATCGTTCCTGCGCAAAGATTCGCCGTTACTACCGGAAGCTTCTGAAATGGATGTGGTTCGCCACTACACGCGGCTGTCGCAAAAGAATTTTTCCATAGACACTAATTTCTACCCGCTCGGTTCCTGTACCATGAAGTACAACCCGCGCGCCTGCAATTCGCTGGCCATGTTGCCGAATTTTCTCTCGCGCCATCCCTTCTCACCGGATCGCACCGGGCAGGGTTTTCTTTCATGCCTATATGATTTGCAGGAAATTTTAAAAGACGTGACCGGCATGGCTGGCGTCAGTTTGACTCCCATGGCGGGCGCGCAGGGTGAATTCGCCGGTATCGCCATGATCCGCGCTTACCATGAATCACGCGGCGATTTTGCCCGCACCGAAATCATCGTGCCGGATGCGGCACACGGCACCAATCCTGCCACGGCCGTCATGTGCGGCTATACCGTCAAAGAGATCCCTACCGACCGCAACGGGGATGTGGATCTCGACGCCTT
>Ga0007854_10002503_pt1 | contig 11375 bp, 8 predicted proteins | sample CryBogCBH12Aug08_FD_60382 | JGI IMG/M metagenome (GOLD analysis project Ga0007854, IMG submission 60382) | Freshwater microbial communities from Crystal Bog, Wisconsin, USA - CBH12Aug08 | ecosystem: Environmental > Aquatic > Freshwater > Lake | place: Crystal Bog, Wisconsin, USA | collected... | reverse complement strand
AATAATCAGTTCGGCACAAAGCAGATACTCATCATACAAAATTGCTCGTCATACAGCGGTCATTGGAATAAAGTCAGTTCCTGACCGACAGTAACTTAGTCCAATTGCAAAACCTTCCCCTATCGGTGCGCTGCCTGAAAGCCAAAGTTGGTGATGGATTCGATCGAGGGAAAATGCCTGGTTTTATTTCAGCTCTTCTTAACAAAACCCTCGACCTGATCAGCTGTAAGCGGTTTACTGAAATAATATCCCTGCACTTCATTGCAACCCTGCATACGTAGAAACGCAAGTTGATTGTAGGTTTCTACCCCTTCAGCTATGGTTTGCAATCCAAGACCGTTAGCCATACTGATTATAGCGGTGACGATGGCTTTATCTTCCGGGTCTTCTGTGATGTCTCGAACGAAAGACTGGTCGATCTTCAATTTATACACTTTGAATTTCTTCAGGTAACTCAAACTTGAATATCCAGTGCCAAAATCATCTATGGACATGCGGATACCTCGTTCATGCAGTCTGTCCATCATCTCAATAGCAGCTTGCGGGTTATCCATCGCAGCTGCTTCGGTCAATTCTAACTCCAAATATTGATGAGGTAATTTTTCTGTATCAAGGATTTCTGTCACTAGTTCTGGCAAATTATATTGCCGGAATTGCACTGCAGATAAATTTACTGCCATCACCATTGGACTCAAACCAATGTCTATCCAGTGCTTCAATTGGCGGACAGCTGTTCGCAACACCCATTCCCCGATCGAAATGATCTGTCCGCTATTTTCAGCTATCGGGATAAACTCGGACGGAGAAACCATTCCCAACTCTGGATGTTGCCAACGAAGCAAGGCTTCTACCCCAATTATGTGACCATCTTGAATTGTAAATTGCGGTTGGTAATTCAACTGCATTTCATTTCGCTCGACTGCGTGACGCAGAGAATTCGCCAAAGTTAAGTTGCGCGAAGATTGTGCTTGCATCTCAGGTGTATAAAACCGGAAGTTATTGCGCCCACCTTGCTTGGCTCGGTACATCGCCGCATCAGCATTCTTGGAAAGCAATTCAAGCGTTGTTCCATCTTCCGGGTAAATGGCGATACCGATAGAAGGCGTGACAATCAGTTCATGTTGCTCGATCACACAAGGTTGCGAAACCGCCTCGATGAGTTTGGAAGCCACCATCGCGGCACCATCAGCATCTGAACTTGGGAGAATCAAAATAAATTCATCTCCACCCTGACGCGACAAAGTATCTTGTTCGCGAATAACTGTTTTGAGACGTTTCGCAGCTTCCATCAAAACCTGATCACCGATACTGTGACCCAAGGTGTCGTTAATGTCCTTGAAATGATCAAGATCGAGGAACATTACTGCCATAGGCTCATTGCTGCGTTGCGCCAAGCTGAACGCATATTTGAAGTGGTCAATTAACAAAGTACGATTCGGCAAGCCTGTCAATTGGTCGAAATGAGCAAGATTCTTGATTTGTTTTTCAGCATTTTTACGTTCAGTAATGTCTGTATACGTGCAAGTCACTTCTATAATTTCACCTGCCTCATTCAATTTTGGGTCCGCATCCACCAATAACCAAACAAAATCTTGTTTCGTTGGACGATAAACACCTTGAACCACACCCGTAACAGGCTTACATGTAGCGATGGCTTGCATTACGGGATGTTCAAAAACGGAATAAGGTGAGCCGTCCTCATAAATTACTTTCCACGCGGGATCGAAAGCGGTTCTTGTACTAAACTGTTCCGCAGTAAGTCCAAGCAACTCTAATGCCCGATCATTAAATCTAAGTACTTCAGAATTGGGACCATGCACAGATAAACCCACACGCAGATTATCTACGAGTGACCTGTATTGCTCCTTGCTCTCATACAATAGCTGCTCAGATAATTTTATCTCGTGAATATCGGTACAAGTTCCAAACCACTTATCAATCTTCCCCTCATCATTTATCACTGGAACGCCACGAATTAACCACCAAAAATATTCACCATCTGATCGACGTAATCTGCATTCAAGCGAATAGGTGACTTCATTCTTTACTGCATTGTGCCAAACATCCCAAGCACGTTGCCGATCATCAGGGTGAAATGGCTTGTTCCAGCCATCATCGATGCTTTCTTCAAGAGTAAGGCCGGTATATTCCACCCATTGCTTATTGAAATAAGTATTCGATCCGTCAGCCTTTGTGATCCAGACGATTTGAGGCATCGCCTCAGCCAGTAATCGAAACTCTTTTTCTCTATTGGCAAGCGCAGTCTCCATTTGCTTGCGTTCAGTGATATCGCGTACCAAGCCCATATATAAACGCGATCCATTATTATCAAAAAAACCGAACCTGACCTCTACTGGAAAAATAGAACCATCTTTGCGACGCTGGTGACCCAGTAGAGTGAAGCGTTGGTTTGGCTGAATCTGTCTCCAAACTGCCTGAGCATTGGCTAAGTCAAAATCTATTTCCACATCAAATACGGACAAACGTAAAAGCTCTTCACGACTATAGCCGAGGCTATCACAAGCCTGCTGATTGATCTCTACAAAACGTCCAGAAAAGTCATGGACAAACAGAGCGTCCGCAGCCTGATCGACATAGGCTCTGTAACGCTCTTCTTTTTCTATCAGTGCAAGCTCACTCAGTCTGCTCTCGGTGATATCCAGAAAAGTTGCAAACACTTGGGTTGGTTTATGCTCACCTGATTTCATTAGCGGGACAGCAGACACATTGATCCAGCGGGTTTGATTTATCTTGGGATTGAATACACCCATAACGACATCGTCTACGGGCTTGCCGGTTTTTAATGCCTCTATCGCTGGATGGTTGTTTCCCGGAAAATCACTTCCATCTTCATGAATACATCGCCAAAGCGGGTCAAGGGAAGTGCGACCCTGCATCTGGTCAAGTGTTAAACCCAAAATATCCTGAGCTTTTTGATTCGCTAGAGTGATTTGGCCATGCTGGTTTTGAAATACAACACCATGCAAAATATTTTCAAACATTAAGCGGAATCGATCTTCACTTTCAGATAAAGCCTTTACATCTTCTTTATGTTTAGTGATGTTGTCGAATAAAGTGACGAAATATCCACGCTCAGGCGAATAGACTGAAATTAAGAGCCAAATGTTTAACTCAGCCACATAGGTTTCAAATCGGTCTGACTTGCCTGATGACGCAACTTGCCCATAAAGTACTATTAGCTCAGGATTCGATTCCAGTATCCCGGGGATAACTTCGCTAACCTTTCTTCCAACAACATTCTTTAAGCCGGTTTGTGTCTCAAATGATTTGTTTACTGAAAGATAGACAAAATCGTGAGCTTTACCATTTTCAAAGAGCATATGACAGTAGGCGAATCCATTGAGCATATTATTAAATAGCCCATGATAATCGTTGGCACTATTCAGAAAAGCCAACTGGTCCTCATTCAGCTCGCTTATGTCGGTCAGGAACCCGATTAAATGTGGAGTGCCGCCAAATTCAATTATATTGACTGAGGCTAATGCACGTCCGAACGCACCTGATTTGGTTCGATATTCGTGTGGAAAGTTGTGTGCGTGTCCAACCGCCTTAATAAGCCCTAATATCTTTTCTCGCTCAGTTGAGTAGGTCCAAAGTTTTAATTCATTGCTGGTGTGTCCCAGCACTTCCTCACGCGAATATTCGTGCATTTTCAGGAAGGAATCATTGACTTCGACAAATACTCCGTCAGCTAAACGAGAAACGGCGATTGCAGTTGGACTTGAACCAAAAATCTGATTGAAGATTATGGGAAAAGTTAGAGCGTCAATATTTTCGGTCTTAAGAGGCATACAAGCCTTTAAACGAAATCCTTGGGCATTAAGCAACGATCCTCAACTTAGGTTTTGAAGATCGGATGTCGTCAACAATTGTAAAAATTATATCGTGAATAAATTAGAATGTGCAGAATGTTTTTGGAATGTTGTCATTAAAGTGCCACTCTTGGTTTTGCAAGTCAAATTGCATCAACCGGTACTGCAGTTCTGGTTTAACCCCAAAGCTGAACTAGTTAATTTTCTCGGTTGTATTTATCAATCTCAAATCAATATATTGATTGCCCGTATCATCTTCTCTGAACATATCAATAAATTTATAATTCCATTTAATAGCTGTATTTAGATAGGTGTGCTTGGAGTGCACAGTTTGCGAAATAGTCTCGTCAAGTCCGGTTACAATAGCTACTAAAGCGAAATCTGATTTTATCAATGAATCTTCAGTAATTTCAAATAATGGGCTTGACTCATCAATCGGATGCAATACAAGCCAAGTAAGGGATAACATTGGCGTGTGTCGTCTTAATAACGGCAAGTCATAAATGCGCCTGATTTTGATACCTTCTTGAGTTGTCTCTTGTCGAAAAAGACTAACTTCCATGTCAGCACCAATAATCGAGTTATTTCTCTTGTTTGCTACTCTAAACATTAAAGTTGGCTTACCCTCAAAGGGAGAGATTACAGCTACGCTGCTAAATGAAATCAGTGATTGAGGCAAGGAAAGTCGTGAAAAAGCCAAGGCCGCAAACATTCCCAATCCCAATAAACCTAACATAGCTTCAGCAGTAACAAGCATATTTGCAAAAAGGGTTTGTGGATACAAGGAACCATATCCAATAGTGGCTAGAGTTTGAACGCTAAAGAAAAAACACGCCAAAAATGAGTTTTCCTTCATGCCGCCAATTGATCCTTCTCCAATGAAGAATAGATAACCAAATACAGCATTGACTAACAGAAATATTAGAACAAATAAAGCAATAAACTTGAGCCATGACATCTGCAAAATTGAATGGTATAAATCAAGGGCATGATGAGCTGATACCAATATTGTAGAATTCCGAATTGGGTTATGTTTTGTTTTATGGGAGATTGACATGAATATATTTAATCTTGATTGACCAATTACTTCTGTTCTTTTACGACTATCTCCTATCTGGAAGGCAGTTCGATTGCTCGAAGATCGAAGATTAATATTTCGGCGTCCTTACCTTCTTGAATATCAATACTGGTTTCATCGCGCAATCTGGCCCCGTCACCAGCACCAAAACGAACACCGTTGATCACCGCTTCTCCACGCGCAATTTGAATGTAAGCAAATCGATCTGAAGCCAACTTAAATGATGAGGTCTCATTGCCGTCGAACAATCCAGCATAAACCTTTACATTCTGGCAAACCGATAAAGAGCCATTCTCGCCTTCCTGTGAAACAATCAAGCGTAACTGCCCGCGTTTTTCGGCATCCAAGAAATGAACCTGTTGATAACGCGGTTTGGTCCCCTTTATTTTTGGGGTAATCCATATCTGGAGAAAATGAACAAGTTCGCTCGGAGAATGATTGAATTCGCTATGCGTGATGCCGGTGCCCGCACTCATCATTTGCACATCCCCCGGCCGTATCACCGACCCTGTCCCCATGGAATCTTTGTGCTCAAGTGCCCCTTGCAGAACATAGGAAAATATCTCCATGTCCCGATGCGGATGTGTACCAAAGCCTTGCCCCGGCTGTACGATGTCATCGTTTATGACAAGCAGGTCGGAGAAGCCAACCTGTCGTTGATCAAAATAGTGTCCAAAGGAAAAAGTATGGCGTGAATACAGCCAGCCTAAGTCGGCTATACCACGGTCAGTTGCTCGACGAATTTCCAACATATAACCTCCTAATAACATATAAAGGCCTTGGCATGTTAAGCTAAGACCAGATATTCAAATGCCGCAGGCGTACTCTGTTCGTTGCAATGTACTTGAAATAGCTGACAACTCACAAAATACCATTGCCAAATTTTCAACAATAAAAATTGAATTTATGGATCGAATGGATAGCATCAGTTTTTTCGTGCGTGTCATTTAGCATGGAACATTCCCCTTTTCTCCATAGGCAGATTAATACTTTTACCAGGACAGACGGAAAGCACTCATCATGGAGGCAAGCTGCCCGGCCTGATCTTCCAGTGATTCGGCTGCGGCTGCCGCCTCTTCGACAAGGGCTGCGTTTTGCTGGGTGACATCATCCATCTGGGTGATGGCCGCGTTGATTTCCTCGACGCCTTGACTTTGTTCTATTGAGGCGGCGGTGATTTCGCCCATAATGTCAGTCACACGATTGACCGAGCTGACAATGTCCTGCATAGTTTGCCCTGCCTGTCCGGCCAGCTTGGTTCCGATGGTGACATTATGTGACGAGTCCTCGATCAGGTGCTTGATTTCCTTGGCAGCTGAGGCGGAGCGATGTGCAAGGTTGCGCACTTCTGTGGCGACCACGGCGAAGCCGCGACCTTGTTCTCCGGCCCTTGCCGCTTCAACGGCAGCGTTTAAAGCAAGGATATTAGTCTGGAAGGCGATGCCGTCAATCACACTGATGATGTCGGATATCTTTTGGGAGCTGTTGTTGATCACAGTCATGGTGGAGACGACTTCGGCCATTACGGTACCGCCTTTCAAGGCAACATCGGACGCGGACTCGGCAAGTTGCCGGGCATGTTTGGCGTTGTCCGCATTATGTTTGGCCGTGGTAGTGATTTTCTCCATGCTGGCCGCCGTGTTTTCGATGCTGGCGGCCTGCTTTTCAGTGCGGTTGGAAAGGTCGGCATTGCCGGAAGCGATTTCTTTGGCGGCGGAGCTAACATTGTCAGCTGCTTCCTTGATTTGCTGGATAACGACGGTGAGTTTGCTGACGGTGGCATTAGCATCATCTGTCATTTTCCCGAATATCCCGACATAGGGCAGAAAAATAGTTTCGGTGAAGTTGTTGCTAGCCAGTGCGCCGAATACACGCACAACGTCGTTGATGGGCGACAGTATAAGATCGAAGAGATCGTTGAGTCCCGAGACGATGCGACCGTACTCACCGGGGATGGAGGATGCGTCAGCGCGCACTTCGAGGTTACCTTGCATGACGGCGCTGGAAAGCATGGCTGCATCTTTCAGCATGGTATTGATTGAGTGGATACAGGTATTCAGGTTGACGCGGATATTGTCGAAGTCGCCCTTGAATTCAGTGGATATATTTTCAGGCATGTTACCTTTACTGATCTCATCGATGTAATGGGCAACCACTTGCATCGGGCTGGCGATGGATTCGACCAGTTCGTTTATTCCAACGATGATGGTTTTATATTCTCCCGCGTATTGGCTTACATCGGCACGGGCGCCAAGGTGTCCTTCGGCTGCCTCGGTGGTAAGGGTGTGCGCGTCATTGATCAATGACTTGATGTTGTCCTTAGTCTTGATGATGGCCGAGTTGAGCAAGGCGATCTCGTCCTTTCCTGTGACATCGAGTGTGAATGACAGATTGCCGAGGGCGATCTTGTTGGCGGCCTCGATGGACAGTTTTAGTCGGGATTTAAATTTCTGTATGATCAGGTATGAAATGATTACTGTGCCTATCAGCAGGATAAATGATACGGCAATCGCCACTAGAGAGAGATTCATCATCAGTTTTTATCGTGAATGGTACTCACGCCCCTTTCGTTTAATGTTAAATCAACCTGCCGAATCTGGCAGAGCAGCCACAAATGCCATCCCGCCACCGATATAAAAACTAATAACATTTTTGCGTCTATATTTTGAGAAAACTTGCAACTCATTGGCAGTACTGCATCCACTGATATTCAGCAATGATAAATCTGTGACCATTGTTGAGCAACATTGTACCGCGAGCATTGCTCTAACTAAATCCTATTTGTTTTACGGGCACACCAAATTTCCGTTCAGGGTCGATAGGCTGAATTGGGCAATGACCACCATTCGGCAACCAAAAATTTTTGCCAATTACCTTTTTTCAGCAAGAGGTTTAGAGTGATGAACGCGTACTCTGTGCCATGACTTGCAGGTCTCAACTCAGAATTACATGGCTGGTTTCGCTAGTAGAGCAATTCTTCAATGTGTAAAATGCTGAATCCGTACTATCGGACAGTAAGCATCCTTGGAAACTAGCTATGTTTTGGCACTCAATATGGCAGAGTGAGCATATGGTATATGCTAATTATTGAGGGTCAAATTTTTGCTCTAAAACTATTCGAGATAGACAACAGCTTGAGTCCTGTGCAACCATTCCACCAGGTTAACCCGTAAAATAGGAGAAAAAGTAAATGGAACATTACGTTTATTGGCTCTCGATTGCAGCAGGATTGCTAATAGTTGAAATGGCAACAGGCACATTTTATATGCTGATGTTATCTTTGGCATTTGGAGCAGGCGGGGCAGCCGCCTTCGCCGGCTTAAATATGCCATTGCAGATGTTGCTGGGCGCACTTGTCGGCGTCGTTGGCATCTTCGTCCTTCGTCGCGTGAAAACGTCTACTCAGGATGTGCAAAGTCTGGATATTGGTCAGACGGTAAATGTAGTCGCGTGGCATGAGGATGGCACGGCTCGGGTTCGTTATCGCGGGGCTGATTGGGATGCCAAGTTAGAGTCATCTGATTTACCCCGCACAGGCACGTTATATATCAAAGAAATACAGGGTTCAAAATTGATTCTGACCCACCTAATCTAGCATCATCAATTCTCTGGAGATATCATGGAAATCGCACTGATCATTTTGGTTGCAGCCGTTATTTTCATCGTCAATACACTAAAAATTGTACCGCAACAAAATGCCTGGGTTGTCGAGCGTCTGGGGAAATTTCACTCAACGCTCTTGCCCGGGCTGAACATTGTTCTCCCCTTCATTGACCGGGTCGCTTACAAGCATGTGCTCAAGGAAATACCAAGAGATGTGCCCAGCCAGATTTGTATTACCCGGGACAATACTCAGTTAACAGTAGACGGTATCCTTTATTTTCAGGTGACCGATCCAAAACTGGCCTCTTATGGAACCAGCGATTACGTTTTCGCAATTACTCAGCTTGCCCAAACAACTTTGCGCTCGGTGATTGGCAAAATGGAACTGGATAAAACATTCGAGGAACGTGATGATATCAATCGCTCAGTGGTTGCGGCTTTGGATGAGGCCGCTGTCAGTTGGGGGGTAAAGGTGTTGCGTTATGAGATCAAAGACCTTACGCCGCCAACTGAAATTCTTCATGCAATGCAGGCACAGATTACTGCAGAGCGCGGAAAGCGTGCATTGATCGCTGCCTCCGAGGGACGCAAGCAAGAGCAAATCAATATTGCTACCGGCGAACGTGAAGCTGCCATTCAGCGTTCAGAGGGTTCCAAGCAGGCAGCTATCAATAATGCCCAAGGCGAGGCGGCAGCGCTTACAACTGTGGCGGAGGCTACCGCAAAGGCTATTCGTTGCGTTGCAGAAGCAATAGAGTCACCCGGAGGCATGAATGCTATCAATTTGAAAGTGGCGGAAAAATATGTGGAGGCATTTGCCGGCATCGCAAAACAAGGGAACACGCTGATTTTGCCTGGAAACCTTGCCGATATGGGCGGCATGGTAGCGGCGGCGATGAGCATAGTGAAGGCGCAGAAATAATTGTTCCAAAATCAATCACTCGGGCATCTATGTAGTTACTTTTGTTAAAGCGCCAACCGGTTCGCGATGCCCAGTACCTATTCCCACTGCCCTAAATGCAGATACCAACCGCCACAACCCATGCTAGAAAGGGCAGCATGTCCTGCCTGCGGAATTTATTTTTATAAATGGGAGCAATCCCAATTGCAACATCATTCAACCCTCCCGGAAGTGCGTGACGAAACTACCGTTAACACCCGGCGCAATTACCCCCAATCCTTGTTTGAACCGCTGGAGCAGATTGATGAACTATCTTTCTATGGCCGTTGTATCGCACTCGCACTATTAGCCTTCTGGAGCTGGAGGCTATTCGCTTACGACTATCGCGATGGTGAAATAGGTTTTTCCTTCATGCACAATATTTTGCTGCCGATACACGAGGCTGGGCATGTCATCTTTATGCCATTTGGGGAATTCATGCATATTCTCGGTGGCAGCTTGTTTCAACTTGCGTTACCTTGGGGAATAGGGTTTGCATTCATCCGGGTGAATCGCGACAATTTTGGTGCGGCTCTCGGTTTATGGTGGGTAAGCGTGAGCCTGCTTGATCTCGCGCCCTACATTTATGATTCGCTACACCCTCAATTGATTTTGCTTGGTGGTCATACGGGTGAAGATGGACCGCACGACTGGATTTACCTGTTAAGCAGGATGGGGCAGCTTGACAATGCCCAGAAATGGGGAATGGTTGCGCATGTACTCGGCGGTATTTTGATGCTTGCGGCACTGGTCTGGGCGATGGCAATACTCTGGCGACAGTTTCAGAAAAAAGATAGCTTAGCATCTGCATTCATCGATCGGTCGACTTGAATGCGTATGGCTTCATTAGGATATTTAGCAGTCGTTGGCCTTAGAAATTAAGGGACTGAGGCTCTCGTCCATCACGAGTCATGCACATACAATTCTGTTACTTGATTTTTATCAAATTTAAGGAGAAATTCCTATGATTCTAGGACTCAGAGCAGTAATTTATCCCGTCGGTGATTTATCCAAAGCCAAAGAATGGTATTCAAATGTTTTAGATACTAATCCCCATTTTGACCAACCTTTCTATGTTGGGTTTCAGGTGGGAGGATTTGAACTGGGTTTGTTACCCGTAGGGGCTTCATCAATTAATGGCTCACAAGCAATGTGGGGAGTAGTTAATGCAGAAGTAGAGTATAAACGCTTAATAGAATTAGGTGCACAATCAATTCAAGCAGTAACTGATGTTGGTGAAGGAATAAAAGTTGCCTCGCTGGAAGACCCCTTTGGAAATCGGTTTGGCATTATAGAAAATCCAAACTTTAACCCGAAAGAAATTAGCTAAATCATGCTTTGTAAGAATATTTTGATTATTAGACTTAATAGTCCGAACAGACTAGTCCGAAATACACAGGCCGTTCGGCATATATGAATTCTGATAATTTATCTGTAAGGTAAGCACTGAGTGAATGAGTTGGAAATTCTCCCCAATATTCGCACTCTCCTCCATATTTGGGTGATCGAAAGGTCACCCTTCTTTTTGGTCTTTTGGGCCCGCTTTTAGAAACTCTGCATTGTCTCCACAAAGATTGAATAGTTGAGAGTAAAATCTCCAGAATTGCTGCCCCTACCACGCGGCATCCAAATATCTCTGCTGTTGCCATGGCAAACAAGATAGTACGCATTGCTTGGGCGATGATCAGGAATGGATCAGATTACCAGCCAGACTTTGCCGCAGCATGAGGAGTAATGTTGAAGAAATAAACGAAAATTTTTAAAGGGAACAGACCAACTACGATTGCAGAGTAAGCCGCTTGATGGCAAACAGGTTGAACCGGCGCTGACAGAACCCGCCATGGCTCGAGGCTTAAAAGACCGTTATACCGATAGGGAGTTGGCACGCGAATAGCCCATTATGTTCGTCGCGGAGTTGGGA
>Ga0007854_10002502_pt1 | contig 11377 bp, 6 predicted proteins | sample CryBogCBH12Aug08_FD_60382 | JGI IMG/M metagenome (GOLD analysis project Ga0007854, IMG submission 60382) | Freshwater microbial communities from Crystal Bog, Wisconsin, USA - CBH12Aug08 | ecosystem: Environmental > Aquatic > Freshwater > Lake | place: Crystal Bog, Wisconsin, USA | collected... | reverse complement strand
TCCACCCAGAAAATCGGCCCGTTGGTGCTGATGACCCCATTGGTGGCGCTGGCGAACGGCAGCGAATCCGCGATGTTCGGCAGACCCCAACCCTGGAAGTTCAGGGTGTTCGTCACCGCATACGTGTAGTTTCCCACCGGTCGGCAGCCGTTGATGAGCAGTGCCTTCAGCAGCGCCGGGCTGGGTACGCTGTGCAGCGTGTTCGTGAAATAATCCTGAATCAGCGCCAGCAGGCCGGACACCCCCGCCGCCGACATGCTCGTGCCCGTTTCATACCGGTAAAACTGGCCCAGCGTGTCATTCAAGCCCTCCAGCACCTGGTAATAATTGCCCAGGTCATTCGTGCTGAGAATGACCACCGTCACATTGTAGTTCACCGGCGCGGCAATGCTGTCGCCCACTCCGAACCAGAAACCGCCGTTTTGAATCGTCGCCAAGTAGCCGGTGCCGCCGTCCGTCGGAATGGACACTGCGTCATTCGTCGTCTCGAAGTCGTTCACCGTGGTGGTGGGCAGGCCGGACTGCCGCACATAAATCGGCAGGTTGCCGGGAATCGTGGCCGCGCCATTGGTGGCCGAGAGCGTCACATACACCCCCACCGCCGTCGCAGGCACACTGACGTTATACAACATCAGCCCGTTGGTGGTCACCGTCTGGTCAATGAACGTCAGCGTCTGGCTGTTGGTCGGGTTGTAATAGCCGTTCGTGTCCCACTGGCTGGAACGCGTGGACACCACAAACGTCCCCGGCGTCACCATGTCCGGCTTGAACCGGCCATAGGCACCTTCCGTGCCAATGCCCACATTTCCGCGCGAGGAATAGCCCGCCACCTGCGAGCTGGAATCCGTCTCCGGCTGCCACCAGGCCACCGTGTTGCTGTTCGCATACGTCACAATATTGGTGATGTCGCGATACTGCTCCAGCGCGCCCACCGTGATGACGTCTTTGGCCGTGCCCGGCGAAGTGATGGTGTCGTTGTTCCCCCCGAACCCGTCGCCGTTGCCGCCGCCGGCGTCGCCGGCCGAAAACACGTATAGCACTGGCTGGGAGCCGGGCACATAGGGCAGCGCGTCGCGCGTGGCCGCGTCGTAGCTGGCCGCCGCCAAATCATACCCGTCCACCCCGTAGCCCCAACTGTTGTTGGAAATCAGCGCATTGGTTTCCGCCGGCATGGATTGCAGGTATTGGTCGGAAATCGCAAACGGGTCGTAGCCGCCGGCGATGCCCCCCACCGAATACAGCGCCGCCAGCGGTGCCTTCCCGCAAAAATCCGCGTTCGTCACCGAACCGCGCGCCACCAAGCCCACATTCACGGCGGGCGGCGTGCCGTCCTTGCCCTTGCTCTCATCGCCGTTGCCGGCGATGATGCCCGCCACGTGCGTGCCGTGGCCGTTGGTATCCACCAAGCTGAACGGCGAATCGCCAATCACCCGGATGGGTGTGCTTCCCTTCCCCGTTGCGGGCGTGCCGCCCGTGGTGAAATCGGGATGCGTCGCGTCAATGCCCGTGTCGTTCACCTCCACCAGCACGTTCGAGCCGTAAAGATTCAAGTAGTTGGTGGTCGTCAGCGTGTCCGTGGCAATCCCCAGCATGACGCGGGACAGGTCGTTGGCCGGCACACGGCGGTGCGCCACCTCCATGAGTTGCACCCCGGACAACTGCGCCAGCGCAATCCAGTCCACCGGCGGCTGCACCCGCAAAATCGGGCCGAAGGGCGACTGGTCGCGACCCACCACCGTGCCGCCCATTGCTTCAATCTGCGCCTCGGTGGCCGCCGCCGTGTTGGCGAACAGCCCCAGCGTCAGCACCGTGCCGCCCGGCAGCGGCTTCTGCTGCACCGCCAGATCCAGCAGCGAGGTCTGAATCTTGTAATACGGCTCATACGGCAGCACCGCCTGCACCAGCGGACTGCCCGCCAGCGCCCCCGCCCCGGAGGCCGACACCCGCACCAGATACGCGTTGTTGGGAATATAGGAAACCACCTGTGCCCCCGCCCAGTTCAGCAACCCGCGAAACTCCGCATCCACCCCGTGCCGGGCCTGCACGATATACGCGCCCGGATCCTCGCTGTGATGCAGATGCGTCGGGATTTTGAGGCTCGACCGGATGTCCGTGTCAATGAACGCGTTTTCCAGCAGAATGGCATGGGACTTTTTCGCAAGCTGGGCAATGGTGTTCGTGGTGTTCGCCAGGCGGTTAGCCAGTTGGTTCGTGCCGAACCCACTGGGGTTCGGCGTCTGCACGGAGACGGCATTGGTGGCGGACGACGCGGCGGCCAGCGCCGACGGCTTGGCCACGGCGGCGGGCGGGGCGGAAACCGTCCGCGCCGGTCGCGGCCAGAAGAGCCACGCTCCCGCGATTACCAGCAGGCCCAACAAAAGACCGATTATCGAACGCGTTTTCATAATATCACCTCACAAATCAAACCGCCCGGTAGCGGCGGTCTGTGACCGCCGAATGCCTTGCAAAATCCCAGCGCGTGGCTGCGACGCCCCGTCGCAGGAGGGTGCCGGCGACGCCCCGTCGCCAATCGCCGCCAACCGATTCGCGCGGGGCAAAGCGGCGTCGCGCTCCGCTTGCCGCCGCAGTCCAAATTCACCTTGCGCCCGATCACGGGAGCTTGCAGTCGGACACGTGTGAGTATCCGCCAGACTCACAACAACCCGCCCACCCCGCCGACGGTCACAGACCGCCGCTACCGAGGCTCCCTGCGCCGACTGCTCCGCAATGGCTGGCTGGTTGCTCATACTCTTTGGCTTCAATATACACCCTCGGCGCAACTCTGCGTCCTGGGCGTCTCCGCGCTCGGGCTCCGGAGCGCCGGTCGGTGGCCGGCTTAACCCCTCGCGCACGTCACCAAACCTCTCGCTGCCCACCGTCCGGCGAATATGCACGGCCAAAGCCGGCTGCAAGCCGATGCTCCGGGGATGGGCGGCTTCAGTTGGGCGGCAGCACATCATAACTCTCCACGGTGGTGGTGTAATTGGTCACGTAATCAATGACGGATATGGTGCCGTTCGCATTTGTGACAATCTGAGATGAGGGCAACTTGATGATTTGCGGATGCACCTGCACCACGGCCCGCACGGCGCTTTCCGCCATCACCTGATAATTGGTCACCAAACCGAACAGCGCCCCGTTGCCCGAATACGTCGAACCTTGGGCCGGGCGCAGCGCCTGGCCGTAGCCGTAAACCACATAGCGCGGCGTGGGACTATCCCGCAGCAGCGACAGTGCCTTGCTGGGCAGCCATTCATACATCTCATCGCTGACACCGCGTTGATACTGGCTGAACGAACTGTTCATAAAAGTCGAAATGCCCGTATTTAAATAAGGTGAGGACGTAGACAAGGCGGGCACTGACAGTATGTCACCCATGTGAGCGAATGCATTGCCCTGATTCTGGTTCACAATGTCTTTGTAAATCTGCCAGAGACCGGAATTGCCGCTCGTTCCGACGGGATTAATAATCCATGATGCCGTTGTTGGCGCGATATAGGGATTAACCATGGTATTAGAAATTGCCACCATGCCGCTGAACAATGCCGACCAAGCCGCCAAATTGGTCTGGTTCACCGAAAGCGTCCCGCGCGTGGCGTTGTCATTCAGCCCGGTGGTGAAAACATCAAACAGAAGCCGATCCCGAAAAGGCGCGGCGTTCGCGGCCTCAAACGGATCCAAATCACCAGTCCATTTATCCCAGATGTTGGTTCCAATATTAAAATCACCTATGCCGCCCACTCTGGATAAAATATTGTCGGCCTTCAAATAAACCGTCTGCCAAGGAGTGCCACGGTGTACCCGCCCCAGCCAGCCCACCGACGGATATGAATTGGTAGGAAAATCCCAATAGTCTGAACCCCAGGCCAGCGGATCTTTCAAACTCGAATCGTAGGTGCTGGTCGAAATAGAACCGATTTGTTTCATCTGTCCAATTATCCCCCATGGCTGATAACGCCCTGGCACGGCATTGAATCCGATTGACGGGATCAGGGTGGGGACATTATCACTAGATATCCACACTCCGTTGGTATAATTTCCCGAATCGCCCCAAGTATTGTAGTCAGTGGTTAGACCGCCTAGATCGCTAGCTAAATAATGCACCAGCGGATCATTCGCCTGTAGCAAATAGGCGAGTGTAATATAGCGGCTGGGCGTATAGGGTGCCTGTTCGGAAAGATCGGTATTGTTGGGATTTCCGGTAATGAAGTCCCGTAAATATTGCTGCTGGTTCGCTATTACGGCATCCGGCGTGGCTCCAACCGTTGGAAAATTGGGCGGTGCCTGCCAAAAGTTTCGGTTATTGACAGTTCCTCCCATGGAGAGGGACGCCTGATTGAAAACGCCGGACGGAACTCCAGGAACTCCATTTTTCAAGTCGAAAGTCCACATCGTGGTGGTGCTCGGGGTAATAACTTTGTCCATCAGGGCATTCGTGACATCGGTTGATTCGGAAGGACTAGCCAACTCCACAAAATCAATGACATGAGTGCCATCAAGAATGTAGGAATAAAACTGGTTGGTGATGGTCAGATTAATCGGTGGCAAGGGCTTGATGGCACCCGGATCGAAATTATTAGTGTCAAAGTGAAAGGTGCCATCACTGGCCCAAAATTCTGTGGGGCTTTGGGTGAAAAATGGAAAAGTGGCATTGAACGATATAAACGAATACGGCAAGCCCGTTTGCGAATACTGGTTTTGCGGCACGTTGCCACTCCAGTGCGCACCGGGCCAGATTGTAAAATTAGTCCAGAATGGAATAACCCGCGGAGTCAGCGGGGTTATGGTGCCATTATTGCTCCAAACCATCTGTAACGAATCGAGCGCGTATATGTATAAATTACCCGAATAATTGCTAATGTATGAATTCCAGTAAGCAAGATTCAGGTTGTTCGTGACGCTGACATAATACCCCTCATTAGTGGTGATTGGGCCACCGACAGTGGGTCGGGTAAAATTCAACTTGCGAGTCCACAACATCTGACTACTCAACGCCAGATGCTGGAAATTGGGAAGGCCTTTCTTGGCCCCGATAATCCACGGCACCCCATAAACATTAACCGCCATATTGGCAACCGTTCCACTCGCGTAGGCAAGCTGCCCGGCGTCCATTGGCAATGCAAAAATATGCCCCGCATTGGTGTTTCCAATCTCGGTTGAGGCGACATAATCCACATTCGTATAGCCGCTGACAAATAGATTTGTCCCCCGACCACCCTGATCCCGTGAAAATAGTGGGCGAAACACTGACGGATAGCGGGAATTGGTTGAGGCATCGTAAATATTTGCTGCCAACTGGAGAAGACGGTTGACCGAAGGGGCATATACAAATTGTCCGTTTACATTCACTGGGATGTTGCCAATGCCAAAGCCCGGAATCTGGTTGGTCATGCCGTAATAGGGAACGTTGGTCAGGCCATTACCGCCGGGGCCGACGATGTTCGTAACCACGATATTGTAATAGCTCCACAAAAAGTTGGACGGGTTCCCCTGGAACCAGTTGGTGGTGTAGAGATGCAGCAGCCGGTCGGCGGCGTTCGTGAAAAAAACCAGGGCGTTCGTCCAGCGAATCTGGTTGGTTTCCATGCCGGAAACAATGTTCCCGTTGGTGTCCACGTTCATGAAGTTCAGGTTCAGCTTGGGCGGCTCCGGCGAGGAATCCGTGCCGAGCTGGCCCAGCAGCCGGTAAAACGTGTAGCGGTCGTAGGTGGCGTTGGAGGAGCCGCTCATGCTTAAATTCGCGATGAGGTTATACTTGGCCGGCGGCAGCTTGGCTGGGTCAAACAAATCAGCCGGCAGGGCATAAAACCGGTTGGTGTTGTCGGAACCGGGCCAGGGCGTGATTCGGGGGTTCAGATCCCCATCGGTGCCCAGCGAATTGAGCGCTTCATTGATGTTGGGCAGGTTGGTCTGCAGCGGCCCGTCGCTGTATTCGTCAATGTTGTCATCAAAAAACGCGCTGGCGTAGTTGCTGAACACCTGCCCGGCGCTGGCCAGATTGTTATAATTGCCCCCATACCGGTAGTTTAATACCGCTTGGGCATCGCTGAAGGCGGCCCCGGTGTTCGGAAAGTTCGGCCGTAAATACTGATAGACCCCGCCATTGACCGGGTTGTTCCAGATGTCCGCATTCAAATCCGCAAAAAACGCCGCCAGATTCAGCTCCCACGAGCCGACGCCCTGGTTGCGGAAATACCCGTCATTGGCCAGATTCAGCGACTTGGTGTAGGCCTGGTTGTGAATGGCATTGATGTCCAGCGCATTGTCCGCCGGCACGGCGATGAAGGCGTAGCGGGAGACAAACTTGTTGTTGGGCGAATGGGTCGTGTCCGGTCGTTCCAGCAGGCCCACCCATTCCGGGTCGCCCACGGCGAACAACTGGTTGCCGGTCGCCACCCCGTTGGCACCAATCTCGCCAATGGATCCGTTCGTGTCGAACCGGCCATTGCGGTTGAGGTCCAGGTAAAAGCGGAAATCCGTGCCGTTCGTGACCGGGTTGCCGGAGATGAACACCGGGGGCCGGGGCAGAATCTGGAGATTCGCGATATTCTGCGCCAGGTCGGCCCCGGTCAGGAAACCGCCGGCGGGGTAGTTATAGCTGACGTTCTGCGGATCGGTGCCGAGGATTGCCGTATCATACCCATTGGGATTGATATAGTTGGTCGAGACCAGCAGGCCGTAGCTGAAGGCGTTGCTGGTGGCAAAGATATTGGCGACAATCTGGGCCTGGGCGGCGGCCAGGGCGTTATCGGCGGCCAGGCGGGCCTGGGTGGCGTCGGTGGCGGTGGCCACGGCCTCGCGTTCGCGTCGGCTCAAGGCGAGAAAGGCCAGGGCCATGATGAGCGTGACGGAGAGCAGGATGAGCGTGATGACCAGCGCCACGCCGCGTTCGGCCGACGGGCGGCGGGCGGCGGGCCGGCGGGCAGCCGGGCGCGGATCACGGAAGGATGGGGGCACAAGGTTCATTGGTAAGCCGTGGGGTCGCAATTGGGAATGGTGACGCGCTGGCGGAACACCTGCACATGGTTGGCCTGCTGCGCGAGATAATTGGTGTAGGTGTTGTAATTCAGTTTCACCATGGATTCGAGCCGCCGGATGGCGGAGTCCTCCAGCACGCCCATCTGGATTTCCAGCGCAGCCGGGAGGGTGTTGCTATACATGATCAGGCTTTCTTCGCCGGCATTCGGGTAGGAGGCCGGATATTGCCCGTAATAAACCGTGTTGCGCACAAAGGGGGCCTCGGTCGTGAAATTCGGAGGCGGCGGGGGGTAGTTGTTGCTGTTCGCCAGCCAGATGCCGTTGGTGTTATAGGCGCGCACCACCAGATGCACCACGCCGTCCATTAGATGGCTCCAGACCGTGTTGTTGGTGACGGGCAGGCTCAGGTTATTCAAAAACAGGTTGTAAAGGGTCAGGGGGCCGGACTCGAGGTTGGTCTCGGCATAGAAGCGGTAGAGCGGATAAATCGCGGCGGTGTTCGTGGCATCCACCATGTAGCCCATGCCCACCCATTTGGTGTTTTGCCGGCCCAGAAAATAGACCCACTGGATGACGTTGGTGCGAATACTGCCACTGGTGGTGGCCGGCAGCGACTGGTAAAGATGCGCGTAATTGGCGATATACAGGTTGGCCGCGCCATAGAAACCGGCGGCATTGGTGAAAACATCATGCGAGGGCGAGAGCAGCCGGGCGTCGGCGGCGAGCATGTCCATGGAAGCGCGGCCGCCGGCCATGACATCGGTCTGGGTGACGGCGGCGCGAAAAGCCGACTGTGTGCTGCTGAACACGGACATCAGCACCAGCACAATGAGCGAAAGCAACCCCATGGAGACCATGACCTCCATGAGGGTGAAGCCAGCGCGGCCAGTCCGTGGCTGCGACGCCTCGTCGCAGAAGGGTGGCTGCGACGCCTCGTCGCCAATCGCCGCCGCTCGATTAGCGCGTGGCCAAGCACCGTCGCGACCAACCCGAACACGCCCGTTGGCAAGCGGCGGCGGGCAGAGGACTGCCCGCCCTACCACCGCGCAAAATTTGTCCGCCAGTCCGCCGCGAATTTGGACTGCGCCGAATTCAAAATTATTCCATCCGGTGCTCATGGCGCGTTGGTGTCTTTGATGAAAAATTGGGGCCGGTAAAAATACGGCCAGCCGAGATATGCCGGGTTGGTTCCCGCCTGTAACTGGCCGGGAATGGTGGCGCGGAAGGTCACGCTGCCGTTGGGCGACGAACCGATGACCCCGGTGGGCAGCAGCGGCCAGGTGAAGGTGAGCCGCAGTTCCCGCTGGTTCTGGCCAATTTGCCAGGCATAACTCTTGGCCGCCCCAAGCGGCGGCAGGGCAATGGGGGCGTTGACGGCAATCACGCGGTAGCCCAGGGAGCCGTTGCGCAGCAGCGTATTGTCCTGCGGCGGCTTTTCCACCGCCGGGCCGCTCAGGGAATAAAAGTAAGCCAGGATGTGATTCAAGTAGCCGCCGTTTTGCAGCAGGTTGGTGGTGGGCTGATAGGCATAAATCGGCTGGTAATTAAGATCCACATACGCTGGCGTGCTCATGAGGCCCACGATGTTGGCCCCGTTGGTAAGCATCAGCGAGGAAAGCGCGCCAAACACCGCCCCATTGCGCGTCACGGCACCGGCAGTGAAACCATAATAATTGGTCGTGGGCGACGCATTCGCCCCCGCATAATAACTCTGCACGTTGGTGATGCTGATGACGTAGTTGGTCAAGTCGTCCAAGCCATGCGCCCCGCTGCGGATGGCGTCCAGCAGCACGCTGGCATCCGCGCCAATGATGCTCTCCTCGCGGTTGTCGCGCTGGGCATGCAGGCCGTAGGGCAGCACCCCCACGATGGCCACGAGCGCGATGCCGATGATGGCCAGGCAGATGGCGATTTCCATCATGGTAAACCCGGCTGACCGGCGGCGCGCAACGGAATAGGGAACGGCGGTTTTCATGTCACGGCATTTTGAAATACTCCTGCGTGGCCCGGCCCGTGAGCGCGTCCACATGAATCAGGTTGTAGGAAATGTTGGTGCTGTTGCCGGGCGGGCTTTCCTGGATGTCATTGGTGCGCACCAGGGTCAATTGCAGGGCCTTGGTGTGGGCGTCATAGCCGTAGCCCACGGTGCCCTGCGCCATGGGAATGTAGGCATCGTGATACCGGCCCAGGCCATCCACCTCGGAAACCAGCCGGCCAGTGTAATCAAACGCCAGGCAGGGCAGGTTGCAGGGATAATTGGTGGCGTAATCGTCGGGGAACGGGACGTTCTGCCGGGTGAAGTTGGTGACGTTCAAGAACACCGGCACCCCCGGCGTTCCGGAGTAATTGGTCTGCACGTTGACCGACACGTTAAGCCCGAACTTGGCGGCGGCGATGAAATTGCCGTCCGGCAGCGCCTGCCACGCGGAGGACAAGTAATGCCAGGCGTGTTGCCCCGGCTGATCCCCCACCCGCCCGTAGGCCACGTAGGCATAGCCGCTCAACTGCCGGTCCACGAGGTTGGTCACCGCCTGCTGCTCCGCCGGGTTCAGGCTGTTCCACCAAACGTTGGGGAAACTGCCGTTGCCGGGAATGGTCCAGAAATTGGTGGGCACAAACACCATGTAAACCGTGGTGCGCTGCACCATGGCGAGCTGCCGGGCGCGGGCCACGGCATCCAGCATCTGGCGCGCGGCGCTGATCTGGGCGTTGGATTTGCCGATGTTCTTCAGCCCCGGCACGGCCAGCGCGGCAATGATGCCCAGAATCGCAATCACCGCCAGCATCTCGATGAGCGTGAAGGCCGCCCGGCCACCGGAAACCGTCGCCCCCTGGGGAGCACGCCCGCCCCGGGCGTTATTTTCCGCGCCCGCGCGGAAAATTTCGGGGGCACCGAAAATAACCATGTTCGGTTGGCGTTCGACCGTGCCGGAAGCTGGGCGCGAGGGCGCGCCCAGCCACGCCCGGGGCGGGCGCGCTCCCCAGCCTTGGGCGGGCGCACCGCTGGCGGGGCGGGTCTGGAGGCTGCGGACAGTTTTCACAACTTCAAAAATTCAGCCAAACATCAGTGCCAGCTCAGCACATTGTCCTTGTTCACGCCGGTGATGGCCTTGGCTGTAACATCAAACTTCCCATCCGGTCCAGCCGACCAGACCATGACCTTGCCGTGAAATTGAAAACTGTCGGAGGTGGGAGTCACGCTGTTGGTATTGAACAACCCATTGTAACCGGTCTGGCCAGCTTGTTGCGAAACCGCCGCCCGCGAATACATCGCATCCGCGCATTGCTCGTCGTAGTTCAAATCCATGGAGATGATGTAGGGATTGCCCCACGGGTCGCGGTAAACACCGTTATTATCCACCCCCCCCGTCGGCTGGGCACTGGTGCCGGGATCGCCGGAGAACTTGGCATTCAGAAAGTGGGTCTGCTTGGGGTTCTTCTGATGCCCCATATTGATGGTCGTCACGCCGCTGGGGTAGGCCGTCAAATCCATCAGGATGGCGATGACCTCGGCGTTGTTGGTGTAGTAGGTGGTGCCGCCATAGGTGGTGCCCAGTGACTGGCTGAACCGGAAATAACCGCCATAGGTGAAATCACCGCCGGCCGCCGAGGCCAGGGCCTGCACGGCGGGCGAAACCGGGAACCGGCCATACGCGGAATCATACGACTCGATGGCGTTGGCGATGGATTGCGCCTCGGTTTTGGCCTGGGCCACCTTGGCCTTGGTCACGGCAATGCTGATGACGGGCAGCAGCATGGCCGCCAGCACGGCGATAATGGCGATGACCGTGAGCAGTTCCACCAGGGTAAAGGCCCGGCCGGAACGGCGGTTGAACGATGAGTTGGTCTTCATGGCTTTGATTAGGTTGAGGCGACGGGCCGACAGCGGGCGGCGGGAAACGCCCTGCCGCAGTTCGATGGCTGACCGCTGGAGAATGGCCGGACAAAACGCGCAGTTGTGCCATTCAATGGCCAGCTTGCATTTCCAGCAATTCGGTTGATCCGGTGGTTGGCACATGCGATTAAATCCGGTCAGGGCAGGATTTGCACCTGCCGGCTCCAGTTGCTGATGCGGTTGGTTTTGTGGGCGATGGACAGGTCAATCCACAGGTCATACGAGCCGGGATTGTTGGTGGGATTGACCGAATTGTAGCAAAACGGAATGGTGTCCGCCTGCCCGAGCGGCTGGTATTGCGCATCCAGACCGCGCACGGAGGAAACCAGCAGCGTCACCCCGCCAAACTGCGCCAACTGGCCGGGTTTCAGCCCAAGCAGAAAGTTTTTGGCGGGGGCCACATCCTCGCCACTGCCGTGCGTGCAGTTGACAATGCCGGCGGTGCCGAACACCGTGGAAAGCGTGTTGGCACTGACGCTCTGCTGGCCGTCCAAGGTGGTGTAG
>Ga0007854_10002497_pt1 | contig 11387 bp, 11 predicted proteins | sample CryBogCBH12Aug08_FD_60382 | JGI IMG/M metagenome (GOLD analysis project Ga0007854, IMG submission 60382) | Freshwater microbial communities from Crystal Bog, Wisconsin, USA - CBH12Aug08 | ecosystem: Environmental > Aquatic > Freshwater > Lake | place: Crystal Bog, Wisconsin, USA | collected... | reverse complement strand
AAGTTCCTATTGCACCATTGCTTCCATCCTCAAAAACAATCTCGATCGCCGGCGCCCCAGCGCTCAAGGCGAGTTGCCCCTCATTGAGCACACCAATCTGCGCGGCTCACGCTATTACCACTGACCGGAGAAGGAAATGCTTACTCATCCCACCATCTCCGAACATATCGAAGATCAGCAAACTGTTTAACATCGCTGTCTTCCCGTTCATTGGCATCGGAAGGCGCCATTGAACAGAGTTCAAAGCCAAGGCCGCAAAGCTTAGGAATAATCCCAGGCAATAAGTCGGATAGATTCTTAAGCCGCGCGCAAGCAAAAATGTGCGGCACGTATGATTGGACAATGAAATAGGAATGACCAACCCGCTGATGAGGAAAAACACAGCTACGCCAAAAGGCCCGTAATTTAACCAAGGATGAAAAATCGTGAAGAAAAATGCTGGAATTGGCTCAGACTGTATCGGAGTGGCTGTCGCAGCGCCAACCATGGTGCGTTCAGACCAAAACACCCCGGCCAAGTGAGCCACCATCACCGAGAATGCCGCAAGACCTCGTAGCTGGTTGGCGAATCGAAGCCTTTCTGTCACATTTTGACCAATTCTAACGGAGTTCTCCGCAGCATTGCTTGGCAGCGGCAATATAGCCAGTAGCGGAAAGCAAGAAACAGCCGTCGCCGGGCAACCGGCTTTTCAAATGCCTCGATTTATCCCAGTTTGAGTGAATATGCCTTCTGATCAAGCTAAAATTTCACAACTCAATCATTTGGTGGGCCGATTCACCGGACGCTTGGGCGCCAGGGCGATTTCATCTCTTCCTCTGCAAACACAGGAGCCAGGTCAATCCAGATGGGTAGCCTGTGGTTCCTTGCCGGCCCAGATTTTTGGAATAGTGAAATAGAATGTCGAGCCTTTACCAAAGACTGACTCAACCCAAATTGTCCCTTCATGTCGGGTAACAATTTTTCTGCAAATTGAGAGGCCGATGCCGGTGCCCTCGTAATGGTCCCTGGCATGTAGACGCTGGAAGATGCCAAATATTCGGTCATGGTGCTTGTTTTCAATACCGATACCGTTGTCGGCAACGGCAAACCGCCATGCCTCTCCAAGCGAATGACAACTGATACAGACCGCCGGACGACGGTCGGGGTGGCGGTATTTAATGGCGTTGCCGATCAAGTTCTGGAACAGTCTGGACAATTCCCCCGGATCGCCGTTTACCGTGGGCAGGTGATCGGAGACCGATATTTCGACGCCCGACTCGCGGATCAGCAAGGTCAGGTTGATCAGCGCATTGGCGACAGCGTCACCAACGGCGACAGAAATGTTGTTGGAAGGTTTACCGGTGCGGGAATATTCGAGAAGATCGGTGATCAACCGGTCCATCCGCTTGGCGCCATCGACCGCGAAGTCAAAATAGGTCTTAAGGTCACCCGACAGCTTAGGGCCCAATCGTTCCTCGATGATTCTGAGATAGTTGCTGATCATCCGCAAAGGCTGCCGCAGATCATGGGAGGCAACATAGGCAAACTGCTCAAGTTCAATATTTAAGCTAGATAGTTCTTTCTCTGCTTTCTTTCGTTCCGTAATATCACGTATATTACACTGAATAACCTTTACCCCATCGCAGTCATAACTATTACTTACGAACTCAACCTGGATTAATGATCCTGAAACTGTTCTAAGCGGCAGATTTTCGTAACGGACAAATCCATTTGTTTGTATTTCAGCAAACATCTCCTTGCTTTGCGCGACGTCCCCGAACGCACCAACTTCCCAAAGCTTCTTCCCAAGAAACTCCACATGGGAGTAACCAAGCATGGCAATCAGATAGGGGTTAACATCTTCGATCTGGGCGGTGTCGGCATTAAGCAGAAGAATACCGTCCAATGCCGTTTCAAAGAGCCGCCGGTAGCGGCTTTCGGACACCCGCATTGATTCCCGAGCCAAGACACTGAGCGGATCGGGACTACTTGTTCCTATTGAGCCAGGAAGGCTTTCCATTACATTGATCCTCGGGCCCGCATCTGCTCGTTTTGCCCTTGGCAACGGATCTCCCTCCATCGCGAATTCGAATGATTCGGACGGTTTGAAGCCGGGGTCCAGAAGCAGGCGGAAGCAGGCAACCGAAGATTCGGTTATTGCGCTGCGGCATAAAAATTTAGGCACATCAACACGCCGTATCAATCCACCCCATAGGGCATTTTTACTACCCAAAAGGGAGTATCTGGCGCTGAAATCGTCCGGCTGTTTTGACACTTGCCGACGGTCAATGGCGGATAAGGCATTAGCGTGGCAAGTCAGGCCGAAAAGACGTGCACCCCGTCAGCTCCCGGCATCCCCTTCCACCCAGGCCCGGACTTTGTCCGGCAAGGGCACCGATTTCCCCGTGCTGAAATCGATCCATACCACTTTAGCGGTTCCCTCGGCGTACAAAGTCGGATCGCCTTCCAGGCGCATTTCAACGTAGGTCATGAAACTGGATCGCCCTGCAGCACCGACAAAGCTACGCACCTCGACGGTACCGGGATAATTCATCTGGGCCAGAAAAGTGCAGGCCGCATTGACGATAACCGCCCCCTGCCCTTCGGGGCGAACCTCGAAGCCGAGGCCTTCCAGCAGTTCGACCCGGGCCTGCTCCATGAAACGAAAATAGGCGCAATTATTGACATGCCCATAGAGATCCTGATCGCCCCATCGCATGCTGATACGGGTAACTCCACCAAGTCTTTTCTCGGTCATTCCGGCCTCATTTTTCCAAGACGATCCTGCGCAGCCTAACGGACCCGAAGGGGCCTGTCGCCGATACTGTACGACAGAAGCAAGAAAGAAAACCGGGCTAAAAAAGGGAGATCGTCGGAAACAGCAAAAGGAGGCTGCTATAATTTGCCTAATTTTTCATCATTTAATCTGTTTGCATATATTGTATGCTTTGCCCTGCAGGTGATATCACTGCTCACTTTGGGCGCCTCGATCATAACAACCCCTCTCCGGTGACAATGAACCAAGGAAAACAGAAGTTCAGGGACAAACTTCAATGGGAACCCTGGTCCGACGATCTGGCCATCGGCATTGCCAGCATCGATGATGATCATCGTCAGATCCTAAGGCTTATTGGAACGCTTTATGATGCCGTCGGCTGCCCGGATCCGCAGGCCGCTATCAGCGACACCATGGCGACATTGACCCAATATGTGGAACATCATTTTCGCCGCGAGGAAACCTTGCTCGAACTGGCCCGTTTTTCGGCTCTGGAGGCGCATCGCTCGGTACATGATACCTTCCGCGACTATGTTCGGCTGCAGGCGCAAGACGACTCACCGCAAAACGCCACGCAATTGTTATCTTACCTAATCAATTGGTGGGTTGGACATATCGCCACCGATGATAAGTTTTATCGCGAACAGGTTCTTCTCCACCCCGACGCCATCGCCATTGCCGAAGCCATACCCCCAATGCCTTGTCGCCAACAATAAAAGGCCGTCGATCCATGAAATCGAGGCAACATTGTCTGCATCCTTCCTAAGAGGTGTTTATGCGCGTTGCCATCATTGGATCGGGACCGGCGGGTTTCTACGCCGCCGAGGCCCTGCTCAAACGCTCAGATACAAATGTTGCAGTCGATATGTTCGACCGGCTGCCCACACCCTTTGGTCTGGTCAGGGGCGGCGTCGCACCAGATCATCAAAGAATGAAATCCATTACCCGCGCCTATGAAAAGATCGCCGACCATCCGTCCTTTCGGTTTTTCGGCAATGTTTGTCTTGGCCCCGATCTCAAGGTCGAGGATTTGCGCCGCCATTATCACCAGATCGTCTATGCGGTCGGCAATGAGGGAGATCGGCGCCTGGGCATTCCGAATGAAGGAATTGCACGCTGCACCCCCTCGTCGGTGTTTGTTGGTTGGTATAATGGCCATCCCGACTACCGCAGCGCCAAGATCGATCTGACGGTTTCGGCCGCCGCGGTGATCGGCCACGGCAATGTCGGAGCAGACACCAGTCGGATTCTGCTGCATAGTCCAGAGCATCTCTCTAAAACCGATATTGCCGAACATGCCCTGGAAGCGCTCCGTCAGAGCCGCATCCGTGCGTTGTATCTCATCGGTCGTCAGGGCCCGGAACAGGCGACCTTCACGCCCAAGGAATTACAGGAATTGGGTCAGCTTGAGGATGTCGACATCATCATCAATCCCGATGAACTCGCCGGGACGACATTAGAGGCCAATCCGGAAGGAAGTCTGGCCGAACAAAATCTCCATATCCTCCAATCCTTTGCGAAACGCCCGGTCGCGGGCTGTAAAAAAAAGCTAATTCTGCGGTTCTGGCACTCGCCAACGGAACTCATTGCCGATCAAACCGGCGGTGTCGCTGCTATCAAGCTAAGAAAAAACAGCTTTACCCCGGGACCGCAAGGCGAAGTCATCGCAGATCCAAGCGCACCCCTTGAACAGATTGACGTGGGCATGGTGCTGACGGCGGTTGGTTTTGCCGGCAAGCCGATCGAAGGGATCCCTTTCGATGAAGAGAAGCTTCTGATTACGAATGAGGATGGACGCGTGGTATCCGGACCAAGCCGCCAGCCAGTTCCAGGCGAATATGTGGTTGGCTGGGCCCGCAGCGGCCCACGGGGCCTTATCGGCTTTCACAAAGGAGCCTCGGCAACTGTCGTTAATCACATGATTGCGGATGGCGCGGGTCTCGAGCGCCGTCAATTGCCCGATCCGGATGCGATCTTAGCCATCCTCCAGGAGCGGGGTATTCAGCCCGTCACGTTTTATGACTGGAAGCGGTTGGATGATGTTGAAACCGCCCGCGGCGCCAGACGCGGCGCACCGCGCGACAAAATCGTTGATGTTGCGGCCATGCTCAGGATCCTTGGCCAGGAAGACCTTGCTGCCGCGCCCAGCGAAAGTTAATCCCAAAAACGCCAAGGACAGGCTTCCAATTTCTGCTGAGCAGAACCATTCTTCTCGGCGACCATCAGCGCGGGAACACAATTTCGACGCAAGCGAGCGTAATAAAGCCGGGGATCCGATGACCGAGCGCATTTCTGCCCAATGGTATTTCGACGTCATTTCACCCTATGCCTATCTTTTCTGGAAGCGCCTCGGCGAACTGAACCCGGCACTCGAAATTGAACTCGTGCCGGTATTATTCGCCGGTCTGCTGAAACATTGGGAAAACAAAGGCCCAGCAGAACTCGCACCAAAACGACTGCACACCTATCGGAGCTGCGTTTGGTTTGCCGCCCAAAAGGCCATTCCCTTTCGTTTGCCCCCACGCCACCCCTTCAATCCGCTAAAGGTTCAACGTCTGCTGGTCGCGCTCGATGTAAGCCCCATAAAGGTTGGCCAAGTCTTCGATTTCATTTGGCGTGAAGGCCGAGACCCCTGCGAGGAATGGTCGAAGCTGTGCGAATATCTTGACCTCGACCCCGCGGACGCCCTCAGAATGAGCGCCGATCCGGCAATCAAGGCGAACCTAGCCAACAACACCGCCAAGGCCATCGCGATGGGTATCTTCGGCGTTCCGACGCTGCGACTGCGGAATGAAAATTTCTGGGGCAACGACTCGATCGACTGGGCCAATGCCTTCGTCGATAATCCTAGGATGTTTCATGAAGGGGAAATGAAACGGGCCTCAGAAATTGGCATCGGCGCCAATCGTAAGACCAGTTAAGGAAAACAGCCGTCAAATGCAAAGAACTGGCTCTTGCCACAGAAAAATGGGATAATGATAATTAATTGCATGATTTCGGGAAGTGGCAGACGCGTTCTTTTGAACAAATTGATCTCGTTGGCCCTATGCTTTTTCAGTCTTAGGATTGAGAGATTTGAGCGATCAACCCTCCGCCGCCGATGACCAGGCTCTGTTGCAAGAGGCCGTCTTTCAGTCCCTCTTAAGGAAGATTCCCGAAGTCAGGGACATGCCGCTGTTGCGCGAAACAGCGGCGATGGCGATGAAGATGCTGCTGCGTCGAACCAAAGACCAGCATCTGATTGACGATCTGAACCAGCAGATCAACGACAGGATTAAACATGCCGAGGCCGTTTTCAAGCAAAGACATGACCCCGCCGCACTCCAGGAAGCGGCAAAAAAATGCGCGGAAATCCTAAAAACTGCGGGCGAAACGCGTCGACCACGGGAAGCCGTCCGGCCTCGACAGTCGGCGGATAGCTATGAACGCATGGCGCGGGGCGCGAGCCATCCCGTGCATAAGGAAAAGCCGGCTTCGCATTGGCCCCGCTATGCAGCCGCAGTTGCTATAATTGGATTGGCCGCAGCGGGCGCATTTACCACTTGGCCGACAGCCCAGAAGGAGTCCAAAATCCATCCGCTCGTTCAACAATTTGAGGATGCATTGAGCGGAACAGCGCCCCCCTCCAATCTTTATGGCGGGAAATTGGAAGTGGTGTCGCGTCAAGGGAAGAAGGCTGTTATTGCCACGGAAGTGCCGCCAGCCGAATGCGTCGCCGCCGGCTGGCAATTGTCACATCACGGTCTCGTCATCGTGAATGATCAACCGTTAGCCCGCCCATCAGCCGTCACCTTTTCACAATATTGCCGTGAAACGGAAGATCCGGTGACCCTGGAATGGCGACCTAAGGCAGAGAAATGAACGCAAGCGCGGGGGTGCTTGGCTGGCCTGCGGCGGCCAATTACCACGAGCAGCCTGCATTGAGGCGCCCCCGCGCCTGACTGAGCAAATCCGCCATAGCCTCTGGCGTAACGCCATCGCGCTGCATAATCAACTGGCAGATAATGTCGCTCAAAAGCTCGCCCAGATCGGGTTCTTCTTGATTTAAGGCCCGCGCCTGATCCATCACCGAAACTCTCCTTTTGTCGCCAAGCCAGCCCCTTTTGCCGGATGAAAACGGCACAATTAAGGCAAAGTCAGCACAGGGCGTCCTGTTCACTGTTTACGGAAAGGATAATGCAACGGCCGAGAGTTCAAGGATGTGATCGCAGTCACAGGGAATGGTGGCAATTTTGGGGAGACCTCTGTGACGGGCGGTGGATGGTGGGGCCTGACCCAATTCGCCCGATCGCGTATCTGTCCGAATAAGAAGCGATTGCCTGGGCGTAACCGGGTTCCCATTTGTCAGTCTATGAATCATTGAATCATTTGCGAATTTGATACCGGCCCGGCGGCCGGAGGAGGCGCAAGAAATGTTCCATCGTGACCTGACGATCTTTGCTTTCCTGTTAAGCCTGTTTGCAGTATCAGGGCCCGTTACGGCGGCCGGGAACCGGCCGGCGGTGGTTGAGTTGTTCACCTCACAGGGCTGCGATTCCTGCCCGGCGGCGGACAGCTTTCTTGGCGAATTGGCCCAGCGCCCAGATGTCATCGCTTTGGCCTATCACGTGACCTATCATGATGGCTTGGGATGGACGGATCGCTTTGGCCTGCCCGAAGCCCGCAAACGCCAGGAAGGCTATGCCCGCGCACTGTCGCTGGCTTCTATTTACACACCGCAGATGGTTGTCGATGGCGTCTTCGATCGGGTTGGTTCGGATCGACCGCGGGTCCTAGCGTCCTTGGTCGGCCAGAGAATCGGACCCTCCATCCAACTGTCGCAGCAGGATGGCCGGCTTGATATCGAAATTGGTGAATTGGAGAAAAAAACCGTCGGCGAGATTTGGTTGGTGGGTTATAGCGCTGAGCTGCAAACCAAAGTTACCCGGGGAGAGAACGCCGGGAAAACGCTCACCGAATATTCCATCGTCCGTAGCCTTACCTCGCTCGGAACCTGGGACGGCAACCGTAAGAAGGTCAGTCTTGCGCTGTCCTCTCTGCCCTCCACCGCCTCCAAGGCGGCTCTACTGATCCAGGCCCCCGGACAGGGACAGATAATCGGTGCGGCCACTATGGACTTGCATTAAGAACTCTAGGAGTTGCCGGGCCACCGTGAGCTGCCGTCGCTGGCCTTTGTGCCGCAATGGCGATCGACTCGCGTATATTGACAAGGAGTTACCCAATCAGCACCATCCACGCCGTGCTGGATCGCTATGGCTTGGTCAAACATCAGAGCCGGCGGCGAGGGTGTAAGAAATGCGGGCTGGGGCGACGCAGCCGATCCGGTTCTCGGCGCGATTGGCCATTTTACGTAAAAAACGCCTGCAATCCGCGCTAACGCGATGGCTGTCGCTGGTCACGGAGGAAAGCGCCATAGATTAGGTCTTCGTTGCTAATATGACCAACCAGCCAGACAGTAACAAATTCTGATAATTCCTTCAGAACCAAACGCTGTCCAGATCCGGATAGCACCTCAATCATTTTATCAATGGCAATGAAAATCGATTGGTGCGCCTCCATCTGCTCATCCAGCCGGGGAAAGCCAATACTGCGAAGCAAAGCCTCTTCTTCCGCAAAATGGATGTGCGTGTAGTCTACTAATGCCCCAATAGCCTCTTCACCCTCGGCCTGGGTGCAGTTACTAGAGTCCGCCAGAGTCCACAACCTTTCAGAGAGTGCGAATAGTGAGCGGTGCTGACCATCCATCGTATCATGGTCGACGCTCAACGAAATATTCCAACGTTGCGGGGGCATTTGTTATCCAATGTCAATGGGCAGACACCAGCATAGCACCGCCAAATCCCGATAAGCAACTAAGGGTAAACGGGGTGTGCAACACCAGCAACCCCGTCATTCCGCAGACGCTTTCGCTGGCACGCCGGACGTTTCCCCGAGTGACCGTTCTGGGTCCTGCAGGTCGACGCCATTCACGGGGACGACCGCTATACCCAACACACCGGACTGCCAGGATTTTCGCCAATCCCTGCGGGCAGATGCCACAATCGGTCAGATGAGGACCAACCAGTGGGCAGTGCTGGCCGGGTTTGTGGCCGTGACTTGCACATCGCTGAGGAACTCAGCCGACGCGCTGAAATCAGAAATCACATAGGCGTGGGCTAATTTTTCAGCTGCAGTATAGGCAGCCGTCCCTGGCGTCTGTCCAGCCAGGAAAGGTGCGATGACATTGGCGACATACCAAGCGGCATCGGTGGGACCAGGAGGGCGTTTCAACAGATTATTGTAGGCATCGGTGATGAACTGAATATCTCCAGCCATGGTCTGGCCATAGTTATGGGCCGAATTGCCAGTGTATTCCGGCGAAGCCAGAAAATCCTGAGCAAACAGTGTAAGCGGTAGAGCTGGGTCGGCCGCCAGCTCCTTGGTGTAATAGTTAAGCCCGGCCACATCGGGCAGTCGCCCAAAGACTGCCCCATAAAGCTCGGTCACATTGCCGGACGTAACGGTCGAGGTTCCCGGTGCGTTCGCTACGATCAGCGTGTTATCGCTAAACTGTAGGGCCTGGACATTGCTCAAATGGTCTGTGCCGACGGTTAAGCTAACGCCGTCTCCGGTCGGTGTGATGGCAAATTGACTGGCTGTGCCAGGGAGAACCACGATATTTCCTAACGCATTGGCCACGCCGCTTATGGTTAGGTTGCTGCCTGACGCTGTCTGTATCACCGAGAAATTGCCAGAAATGGCACTCGGGACGGACGCGTCGCTTGTCGCCTGTGCTGAGGTAATCGACAAGGTCGGGATGCCACTGTCGGTCAGGGTGATTGAGGTGAGTTTTCCTGCCGACGCCATGCCCTGCAGTCCATCCAGATTGGCTTGCACCGCCGCGGCGCTGTCCACTATAGGGACACCCGAGGCAGTCTGCCCGCCTTGGAAGCTGGTCAGGGCCATCGGCACGTTCTGCGTCGTCGCCAAATAGGCGGCGGCAACCGCCGGTGTCGCACCGCTGTAGCCCATTTGCACAGTGCCGGGCGTGGTGACATAGGAGATAATGGCTACACGGAGCTGGGCCCCTACATCGCTTGATTGCACGACATATGTAGGAATAAGCGCTCCAATATTGATCCAGTTGGTTTGCCCCGGCAGTAACTCCTGCCACTGGTAAATTACTTGCGGCGCACTGTTGCCGGCTACGTAAGCACTGGCGGTGAGGGTATCACCCACTGTTGGCACGGCGCTTTGCAGCAGGCTATAGCCGTAATTGGCCTCCACCAGCTGGCCTGCGGCGCTCAAATGTTCGTCGTCTGCCCAGAGATAGGTCTCGCCAGCGCTCGCCGAAACGTTCTGCGACGCGTATCGCGCCCATCCCGCGCTGATCTGCGTGGGAAGAGGGTTAATTGTGGCGCCACCATTGGCAGAACTGTAGGAAGTAATCGTGAACGGTCCTTGCGGCGGTTGGACCACATTGGTCAGCCCAAACAGAGTGGGATTGGTCGTTGCCGCGTCGAAAACCTTATGGTTCAGGTCTTCGGTAACGACCGGCACCCCGGCCTGAGCCAGATCTGACCAGTAGGTGGTACGGAAATAGTCCCCGAGGCCAGAAGTTGATGTGCCAGAATGATCGTTGAGCAGAATGTAGCGTGCGCCTGCTGCGTAGAGTTGCTCGACCGCCTGAGCCAGCAAATGCGCCTGCCCGATCATGTAATTGTCTTGCGCTACTGACCCAGACAGCAATTGGGCGTTTTTGATATCATTGCCACCGCCGCTGACCAAGTAAACGGCGTTGGGATCGGCGTGGTTGTTGACCGAAGCTAGATAAGTCTGAATCTGGCTCACGACCGACGGAGCCAGCGAGCCGGCTAGCGACCCGGTCACGGTGGCGCTGCTGGCGGCGTAGTTGGTGCCGCCAGGCTCTCCGTCTGGAATGGCGGTCAGACCGTAATCCTGGGCAAGCAGAGCTGAGTTCATCTGTCCGCCCACAGTGGTCGGCAGGCCTCCACCCGCCGCCACAGCCGTCTGGTATTGAGCTTCCAAGCTGGAATTCGATGAAATCGGATGGGTGAAATAGTAGCCGCTGTCCGTATTGCTGTCGCCGAAACCAATGAACTGGCTGAAGGATTGGCTTCCCTCGACAGGCCGACCCTGGCTGTATAAGCCCTGGATCACCGCCGAGAGGACTACAGGATTGGACGCCACGGATTGCCCCTATTTCTCTCCTGATCAGCTTGAAACTAATCAATGCGTGTTCGGCAATCAACCTGCAGAGGTTGGCCGTGGTTAATCTATGTTCCATCTTTGGAACGACTTAGGTGGCCAGAGATCACGCCGCAGTTGAGTGAGAGTGGCGTTCGGGAGTGGCGTTTTCGGCTGACATCGCCGTTCACCTGACCGTCCGCACTGTGATCCTTGCAGTTACCCGGCAAAGCAGCCGCCAACGGCGGGTTTGGCCCGATTTAGTTGAAAAAGCTCGATGAAGGCGAGCGACTAGCAAGCTCTGGAATTTTGTTGAGATCGCCCGTCGCCCTCGTGCGGCAGCGATGGGCGTCGGCATCGGGATAAGCTTGGCGGGTTTTCTGAGGTTTTGGGTTGTTGCGGCGAGGTGGAACTCATCCTTTGCGCCGCATGGCCCTCGAAGTCT
>Ga0007854_10002495_pt1 | contig 11392 bp, 11 predicted proteins | sample CryBogCBH12Aug08_FD_60382 | JGI IMG/M metagenome (GOLD analysis project Ga0007854, IMG submission 60382) | Freshwater microbial communities from Crystal Bog, Wisconsin, USA - CBH12Aug08 | ecosystem: Environmental > Aquatic > Freshwater > Lake | place: Crystal Bog, Wisconsin, USA | collected... | reverse complement strand
AACAGGGATCGGCAGGGACAGGCACCTCTGCCTTACGGCCTGTGATACAGCGGTTAAGGAAGGTCATCATTTCAGCGGAACTCATACGCTTAATGCGCAGCTTGTTTGAGATACTCCCCTGGAATTCGTTTAGTTTTTGATTGAACATTGCGATCTGAAATTCCAGGCCTGGACCCTCCTGTTTTTGATTATGCGGCGCAAAGAATTTGCTGGTGATACTGCTTTCGACCATAGAGGGCAGATAACAAAAGCTCATGGCGTAAATATTCTCAAAATGCCCGCCTTCTTTTTCATAGCGGTTTTTCCGGTGCTTTTCGATCAAAATAGAGGTGGGATCATGAAAATGATGCGCCTGAGGATAATCGACCGCAGAAACCCTGATAAGATCCGTATGCAGCGACCAGCCGTTTCCGAAATTCTGGAATATCGCCTGCATTTGAGAAGCCAGCCTGTCTTCTTCGGAGCCTAAAGATGAGTCCATATCCGGCCCGCAGTAATAGAAACACCCCAAAAGGCTTCCGTCCCGATTGAACAAAACCCCTTCTTCGACAAACTCAAAGTAATTGATCAACGAAGGAAAACCTGCGGGACCATGCGTGAATTCTTTTACCGGCAACATATTAAATTCTCCTGCCGCGTTTTGCAACACAGCCTGGGGTATTGAGCTTCTCTCTGGCGGCGTAAAAATCGCTGTACAAAAGCGCCCTGATCAATATTTTTGTCGCCCAGGGGTCGACCCTGGCCGTCCACTTACTGACAACGATCCCTATGCTCCATATCAATCCGGCCAGAATAACCGAAATGAGATCCCTGCCAACCGTGCATAAACTTAACGAAAGGCAAGCCAGCAGAATAATATTCTCCCGCTCACCTCCCAGCAGCAGGATTGGCCTCGTCAAACTTTGAAAAATGGGCGTTGTAGATCTTCGATCGTTCATATTTACATTTGCGCAGAAAAAAGGGCCGCGTTAACCAGTAAACTGGATGCAAAGAAGACAACTCCTCCAACGGCGATAATATTGGTCAGCTGATGGATACCGTCACCGATACTTTTTCCAAAAGCGTTTACAAATCCCCACATGCCGATGGCGATCAGCAATACGGCTGTGGGGAAAAGCCCTGTGGTCAAGTCCTTGGCTATTTGGTACAATTGGTTTGACATCACCAGGATCTGAGAGCTTGTCGTTGCTGACGCGCTGCTCACAAGCAAGCCCATAAACACAACAAAAACTAAAAGAATCTTTATGCCTTTCATACCTGTGTCTCCTTCCCTATATATATCCATTACTAGATATTTGCTCTTTTCTTTCTTGATAAATGGTAACATATTATTGATTAATTGTCAAATATTATGTTAAAAAAACAACTTGATTACAGTTTATAGTGCTTCGAAACATCGATGGCTGATACAAACCTGAGGGTGGGCGCCCAGCGCATGGGAAAAATTAGGCGGGTTTTCTGAAAGCTTACGGCATAGATAGGATGGCTTGCGTCTATTTGAGAAGCTTTAGACGCAAACCAGGTTTGATCAAGCGCGGTCGGCTCCGCGGCTCCGATAAAATGCCACTGACCGTCCCAGATCTCAACCCACGTATGATTGCCGCTTCCGTCAGGCCACATGGCTACACCTGCTATCCGCGCAGGAACGCCGACAGAACGCAGCGCGTCAACCAGAAGAATGGAAAGACCGGTGCATGAAGCATAATGAGCCGCAATAGATTCATATGGACTTTGATCCGGCTTAGGGCGTCTGTCCGCGCTGTAAGAAACCTGCAAAGAGTCGAAAACATATTTATTCAGCGCCTTGACCGTCTGGTCAATAGATTTACTGGTCAGAGCGATATTAATAAACCGTTTATAAAAATCCGCACGCCAGACATCCCTGCGTTCATTAAGAGAAGCATACGGCAGCACATTATTAAGGAAGACATCTTGCGGGATATCCTTCCCCCAGGGAGCCACATTGAGGGCCTGATAGCTCAGCTGAATATTCCTGACTAAAAAATCGCCCTTGAGGGAAACCAGATCACGGCCCGGCATATTCGCAATTAAAAATGCCATGCCTTCACGCTGCCGGAGATCCGCTTTCTTCAGCGCCTGAATCAATTCCCGGCCGTTACGTCCAGATCTTCTAAGAGCCGCCAAAACATCTTTCTGATACACGACCGGGGCCAAGCGGACAGCTTCCTTGATCTCTGACATTGAGGGGCGGGACTTCTCTTGTTCAACAGAGCTCTCTTCACTCCATGCGGCATGGGTCCATAGCACAAAACATACAAACAATACGCATTTATTCAACAGACTCATATCGCTTGTTTTAGCTGCTCGAGCACAAGGGTGTTCGGACAAAAGGATTTAGTGCGCCAGGAGTTGACCATTGCGTTCTTATACTGCGGCCAGCAATCCGCCCAGCACTGCCACCCGGTCTTTGGCCCTATCCTGTGCACCCACGGACTATTGGGATAATAACTCAAAACACCGTCAGGAAATGAGTAATTCTTGACCGCCTTATAGGTCCAGTAATTCCAGTGAAAGCCAAGATCATTAAAGATTTTAAGCTCATCTTTCAAATATAAATGCTCGTTAGAGGCCCCTGCGCGGTAATTAACTCCAAACTCTCCGACATGGACAGGCCTCTGTTTTTTCTGCGCGAATTTATAGTAGCCCTCCATGCGGCGGCGCAAAACATCTTTGTTGAAGCCTTTATCGGGATAACGCATGAAGGGGATCAAATTAAAAGCGAATTCCATGGGCTCATAAAAATGGATGCTGTAGACCCAGTTATCATCTTCAAAATCATCCAATACATCGATCTGCTGAGCCCAGTGCTTGCCCTCAATGAACAGGATATGATTCTTATCCGCCCGACGAATAGCCTTGATCGTTGCACGGTAATACTCATTCAGCAGCGCCGCATCCTGCAAGATGGCCTCATTTAACAGATCATAGCCGGCAATGGTCTCTTCATCCTTATAGCGGTCAGCCAGTTTTTCCCATAAAGCATATGTCTTTTGACGGTTGGATGACTTGGTCCAAAGCTCCGTCTTACCGTTCAGGCTGTCGGAATGCCAGTCGGGATTTTGTGCGCCGTACGCTGCATGCAGGTCCAAAATGATATAGACCTTATATTTTCTGGCCCAGCCAATGGCCCGGTCTATATATGAGATCGCCTGCGCATCCGCGGCTATCTTATAGTGGAACGGCAAACGGATGGAGCTCATCCCCCAGGCGGCCACCTGCTTAACATCCGCCTCGGTAATAAAGTTATCCCTGTATTTCAGCTGCAGCTCTTCCAGAGCCTTCGGGCCGCATTGCCGGGCAAATTCTTTTTCAAAGTTCTGCTGCGCCAAATTAGGGGCATGCGTAAAATAGGCTTCCATCATCAGCCATCCGCCGAAATTAACACCCTTAAGATGCACCTGTTTACCCTCAGCATTAATAATGGAAGATTTCTGTCTTTTTAAGAATGCTTTGCTCATATCAGGCCCTTTCCTTTTAAAATGCGTCTGAAGTCTCCTAAAGCCGGATCAGCCGTAATGCCCCCGTCATTATGCCTTCCGCTGATCTTTAAGAACTCTTTCGGAGCGCACGCGGCAGAAAAAAGTTTCTGCCCGAGCCCATAAGGCACGATCTCATCCTCAGGGCTGTGAATGAACAGTTTTGGCGTCTGCAAATCCTTAACCTTGTTGACGGAATCAAGCTTAAGACTAAGAAAAAAAGAAGGAATGAACGGATAATAAATACGGGCCATGTCCGTGGCGCTGGTCATGGAAGAATCCACGACGAGCAGAGCCGCATTCCTGCGGGTTGCCAGATCAACTGCCACAGCACCCCCTAAGGACTCACCGTACAAAATAATACGGCTCATGTCCACATCCCCGCGTGAACCCAGATAATCATACGCCGCTAAGGCGTCTAAATAAATTCCCCCTTCAGACGGAGCCCCTTCACTTTTGCCGTAGCCGCGGTAATCAAAGATCAGTACATTCAATCCGGAATCGAAAAACGTTCTTATTTTAAACAGCCGGTTGCTGATATTACCGGCATTCCCGTGCGCAAACAGGACCGTGGACCTTGCCCGCGCATTCTTGATCAACCAGGCATTAATGCGGACACCGTCCTGAGTCCGAAAATAAACATCCTCCCAGGGCAGATCCATCATCGACGGATTGGCCGGCATGTTACGACCGGGGAAAAAGGCTCCCTTGCATTCCAGGAGCCGTACCAGCACATAGAGCCCTGCCGTCATCAAAGCAAAAACAGCAACAATGTTAATAAAAAATTTAAAGATCATTATTAAATATTGCGCTGGGGAACCAGGGACAGCATCAAACGTATAGCTTTCAGGATATCTTCGATCTGGCAAGGTTTGGTCAAATAGTGATCCGCTTCCAGGCTCAGGCCTTTCTTAAAACTTTCCAGCTCATTGTATGCGGAAACAATAATAACCGGTATCCATCGATTCCCCGGCGGATTCCGGCGCAGCTGAGTTAACACGCCCCAGCCGTCCATTTTAGGCATATTCAAATCCAGAACAACAACATCCGGGACTTCGCTGACGATCTTGTCCCAGGCCTCCATGCCGTCTTTCGCCGTCGTAACCTCATAACCCTGCGAGGCGACCTTACGGGCCATGATCTCGAGGATGGCGTCTTCGTCGTCAGCGATCAATATTTTGACAGGATGGGCGCTCATCTGGCCGAAGTATAGTTCTTAAGGTCGTAATGGATCGACTGTTCCGGCATGCCGATGCGGTCGATCGCGACTTTTGCCTTGGCAAAAAATTGAGTGGCCATGGTGTCGTGATAGTCAGAAAACACCACCACCCTTTTGACACCGGCCGTGATCAGGGACTTCGCACAGGTGGTGCAAGGCATGTTCGTCACATACGCTGTCGCTCCGTCAACCGTGTGGCCGCGCCTGGCCGCCTGGACAATCGCATTCATTTCCGCATGCACCGTGCGGACACAGTGATTCTCTACCAGCAGACAGCCCACATCTTCACAGTGATCATCTCCCGGGATGGAACCGTTGTACCCTGTGGCGATCACATTCTTATCCTTGACCAGTACAGCACCGCAATGCATGCGGGGGCAGGTCGCGCGCTCGGAGGCCAGCATCGCCAGTTTCAAGAAATATTCGTCCCAATTCGGTCGTTTAGCCATAGGTGTCCTTCCCTTTAGTTCTGCGATCATCTGACAGCAAAGATCTGTTGTGACGCTTGTTCTCTAACACGTTTTATCTTAGCAAAATCCTCCGGCATTGTGAGAATTTTTCAATTAAATTCCGGCCAGTCTTGAAAGGATACGCCCTGCCGCCTCTTGAAAAACCGCCGCGGGCGGCAGAAGACTTAAAATAATGTAGGCCTCCTTTTCAAAATCAAAGAAATAGCCCGGATACACAGACACATGATCCTCCCGCATGAACTCAAGAACCCATTCTTCTTCTGATTTAACAGCCGGGATGCGCAGGGTCGCATACCACCCTCCCTGTAAAGATAATAATTCGGTATGAGCGCTGAGATGCTCTTTAAGCCATTGCCGGTTTTCGTTGACCCTGGAAATGATCTGCTGCTGTATTCCCGCGGCATGCCCCAGCCATGCGCTCAACGCATTCTGTACAGGCGTGTTGACGGATAAGTAGGTATCCGCGATGATCTCAAGACGGGAGAGCGATTCCTCAAGGAGCGGCTGCGGACCGGAGGCCAGGATCCAGGCACATTTCATCTGCGGCAGCCCGAGTGTTTTGGAAAGTCCTCCCAGCACAAAGGTCAACGCAGCCTGATGGCCGGCGCAACTGACCGCGCCTCCGGGATCCAGCGGATACTCAAAAAAAACTTCATCGGATATGATCGCCATCCGGTGCTGACGGCACAGAGCGCTTAAAAAGTTTAATTCATCACGGTCCAGATAGGAGCCTGTAGGATTATTGGGATTAACAACAATGACGGCCTTCGTTTGAGCATCCACCAAACTCTCCAGGGCCCGGCGGTCCAGCCGCCATTGACCGTCGTACATGAGCGGGTAATGCTCGAAATTGACATCATTGATCTCCAGAAGAAATTGGAATAAAGGATAGCTGGGTTTGGGGATCAGCACCTTTTCTCCGGGGTTGACCAATAGCCTCATTAAAAAAGAATAGGCCTCAGAGGTGCTGGCCGTCAGAATAATATTTTCGGGAGACACCCCCTCCCTGTGACGGGCATAGTAACGGGCCACGGCCCGGCGGGCAGCGCTGATGCCGCAGGCATCGGGATGATAATTAAAGTTTTCCGCAAAATTTAATGCGGACAGCATCCCGTCGGGATAGACAAAACCGCAACTGGTCGGGTTAGAAGCCGTCAAATCGGCCACCGGGATCTTCTGCGCCTGAAGATCCTCCAGGGCTTTATTTAAAGCATTGGTCTGGCGGCGCCACCGGGTTCGACGGGCAAAAGGGAATTTATCCATGGGACCGCTTCAAGCGGGCGAGCTCCTCTTCTTTGGCGGCAAAAGCCTTCTTGAGATCATCGAATTCACTCTTGGAAACCCACTGAATATCCTCACGCTTTTCTTTTAACCGCGCATTCTCAGACTTCAATTCCCTTAGTTCACGGGCATTAGATTCAAGCGTTGCCTGCTGACTATTGGCTTTAATGAGCACCTGCCGCTTTTCTTCGACGCCCTGCTCATGCTTGATCTTAAGTTCCTGCAATTCACGCTCCAGGCGCAAACGGTTGGAATGTTCTTTTTCCAGATCAGCTTCCGTGCGGTAGATCTGATCTTTAAAATCTTTTTCATGCAGCTTATATTTCTCGATCGTTTCCGCTTCTTTTTCGCGCCAGCTTTTCTCAAGCGCCAGCTTTTCGACCAGGTCCTTAGTCTCTGATTTACGCTCGTCGATAAGCTGCTGGGATTTTCTCTGGTCCATCTTCATCTTTTCGATCTCGCCTAACAGCGACTGGTTATGCTTTTCCCAGCGCTCCGCAATGCCCTTCCAGTCCTTGCTTTTGTCCGCAGCTTGGGGATCAACTGTCGCGGAGGGCTTCTTTTCTTTATCCTTTTTCTTTTTAGCCTTGACCACCGGGTCCGAAGGCAGTAAATAGATCACAATGGCCAGAGCCATCAGGACCGCAAAACTCATGATCATGATCCAAAACATATCCCGTCCTTTATAAACGTCATTGAATATTTACTAAACCGCGCAGGCTTTATATCAAAATAACATAGAACAAGCCGAAACGCAAAAGACGTTTACGGCCTGCCGGATGGCGGCAAGGTCAGGCCCATCGCCCGGTCATTCAATCCCCGGTAAAATTGGATCTCACTGACATACTTTAAATAAAACCTCTTCGCCGTTAAATTGGATGCCTTCTTCGCATAGCCCGCCATGACCGTATACGCTCTTGCGAAATGCCTTTCTGCGTCTTTAAAGCGGCCTTTTAAATAATACGCTTTGGCCAGAAGCAGATGTCCCCTCCCGAAATCCGGCTCAAAGCGCAGCATCCGCTCAAAGAGAACGATCTCACTTTTCCAAAACGTATTTTGGTGCCATGTTAATAACAAGCACCCCGTGACAACGGCCCCCAAAGCCACCCCTTTGAAACATTTCAAGAAATGATCCGCTGCAGCAACGCTTATGATCAAAATGCCGACGATCGGAAGATATAGAAAATGTTCCGGCGTTAAAATAAAGGAATACTCATTGATTAAAGGAACAATATTCAAAACGGGAAGCAGCGCCGCCAGGAACCATCCTGCCCCCAAAAACAGCACCGGGCGTGCCGCAGGCCGGCGCTGATAAATAATACAAAGGCCGATCACAGACAGGCCGGCCATGATCCATCCGGCTGTGTTAGGCTGCAGAATATCCGTACTGCGGTAATAGTGAAGCCCTGACGGAAAAAATATAAGCCTCAGATACATCCCTAGATCCCGGGGAACCGCGGCTAAGCGCAAATACAACTCCCCGGGAGAAACCGTGATATCTTTAAGCAGAGATGCCCCTGTTATACTTTGACGCAGCCAGCACAAAATACCGGTTGTTCCCGCCAAAACAGCCCACCACCCTATATTCTTTTTTCCCCGGGCCAGATCAATGACCATGACTAAGGGAACAAAGAGGACCGCCTGTTCCTTCCCGAGGAAAGCTGCCGTAAAACACAGCAGACAAACGGAGTGCCATTTATTGAAATACGCATGCAACGCCGATAAAACAAATACTGTCATCCAGAGATTTGAAATGCCCGAAATACAGCTGACCGCCTCGGTCTGAACGGGATGGATCAGAAACAAAAGGGCAGTCACCCAGGCCGCAGCCTCTCTTAAACCCAGCCTCTGAAGCAGGCCGAAAAGAAGCAGGCCGTTCATTATGTGAATAATAATATTAAATAAATGATACCCATACGGATTAGGGCCGAAGAGATGATATTCCAGACGGTAGAGGATCTCTAGGGCCGGCCTGTAATACGTATTGAGGCCGCCGGTGGACGCGGACACCTGAAACGCTTGCGGCCATCGGTCAAGCTCGGCAATATGCGGATTTTGGAGGATAAAAATGATGTCATCGTGGACGAACGGATGACGGACGGCGTTACAAAAGGCAAGCAGTCCGAAGAGCACCAGCGCAAGGCAGCCTGCCCGGCTCATCAGGCAGCCAGGTCTTTTTTAAAGTTTGCCGCAAAGACTTTAATTCTTTCAAAATAACCGTCGATCTCGGCCACGACCGCATTCATCCCGTCGGTCTTTCCTTCTTTGGCCAGCATCTCCAGCTTAAGACAGGCCGCATGCAAAGGTTTGGCGGATATATTTCCGGAGGAACCTTTCATAGAATGGGCCACTTCCTTGATCTTGGTAATATCATTGGCGGCGATCGCATCGCCCAAGGCCTGGCGCTTGATCACAAAATCTTCCTGATAAATATCAAAAAGCTCCGCAAGCAATTCCTTGTCATCCTGAACGCGCTCTAAAACATCTTTAAGATCAATGATCTCTTCGCTCATAAACACTCCTTTAGACACTTTTTAGTTTTTTAACCGCTGATTCACCAAATTCACAATTTCCTGAAAAAGCAGATTGCGATCGATCGGCTTGGAGACATACCCGTCCATTCCGGAGGCCAGATATTTCTCTTTATCCCCTGCCATGGCGTTGGCCGTCATGGCAATGATCGGCACGTGCTGCCCCGTCTGCTTTTCTTCACGGCGGATGACCTGCGTAGCTTCTATCCCGCTCAAGAGCGGCATGCTGTCATCCATCAGGATGACATCAAAGGTTTGATTGGTCAGGACATTCAACGCTTCCTGCCCGTTATTGACCGCTGTCACCTTCCAGCCTAATTTTTCCAGGATCTTCACGGCAATGCGCTGATTGACGGTATTGTCTTCCGCCAGCAGAATGCGCAAATTCTGCATTTCCGCGGGCATCGAGGACGTTACCGCATCAGAAACAATTTTCTGATCATCGCCCTGGCCATTGTTCAAAAGTTCAGGTTTGTAGCCAAAGATCAGATTAAAGCGGAATATACTGCCCGAGCCTTCCTGGCTCTCAACTTGAATATTCCCGCCCATCATCTCCACGACCTTTTTACAAATGGCCAGACCCAGACCGGTGCCTCCGTATCTGCGGGCCGTGCTGTTGTGCGCGTCCGTAAAAACATCGAAAATATGCGGCAGATTCTTGGGAGAAATGCCGATCCCGTTATCGACCACCTCAAAAATGACTTCGCAGTCCTTATCCGTAAGGGCTTTTAACTTCACATTGACCTGGACCTTGCCTTTATGGGTGAACTTGATGGCGTTATTGACCAGATTGACGATGACCTGACGAAGCCGGACCGGGTCCCCGATCATGATCCGGGGGATGGCAGGATCGATGGACCATACAACATCAACCCCCTTGTTGCGCGCCAGGATCATGAGCCCTTTGCAGACATTCTTAATGATGTCCGGCACATTGATCTCGATTTCTTCGATCACCACCTTGCCCGCCTGTGCGCGGGAAAGATCCAGAATATCATTGATGAGGCTTAACAGATTGTCGGCCGCATCTTTGGCCACTTTTAAATTATCCTGCTGTTCCGCCGTTAACGGAGTATCCAATGTCAGATCAAGCATGCCGATGATGGCATTCATCGGTGTGCGCACCTCGTGGGACATTTTGGCTAAAAATACACTTTTTGCAGTGTTGGCCTCTTCCGCGGCTAACTTAGCCTGAAGGATCAGCTCATGCCCCCTTTTACTCTCTGTGATGTCCTGGATCATTCCCACCGAACCGATGACCTTGCCTTTTTCGTCTTTAAGGATATTGACCGACAGATCCACATCGATGATCGTGCCGTCTTTGCGGATAGCCTTGGTCTCCACATGATGCATAAAACCGGTTTCGCGGATATTTAAAGAACGTATATTTTTCCACTCCTCGGGGGGATAAAGGCTGCTGATGGGCCTTAAATGAAGGTCGTGCGCGTCCCACCCCAGCAGCTTCTCGGTAAAACTGTTCCAGGAGACGATGCGCTCCTTCTCATCCGTCATGGTGATAGCGGCGGCCGAATTATCAAGGATAATGCGTAATTTATTCTCTGATTCGCGCATCTGGTGCTGCGCCAGTTTCTCGCGGGTCACGTCATAAAAAATACCGATGCTTCCGCTCACCTTGCCTTTGCTGTCTTTCAGGACCGAGGTTGAGGCGCTGACATCCAGCGTGCTCCCGTTCTTGCAGATGATCCTGGTCAGGATATTAGAAACAGTGCCGCGATGGCGTTTATTCAAGGCGCTGATACGCTTATACTCTTCTTTAGAAAACAAAAAACTGATGGGTTTATTGAACAGGTCCCTGCGGGTCATCCCCAGCATTTTTTCAACCATGGGATTATAGGCAATGATACGGTCCTTGCTGTCCGTGACCGTGATAGCGGCGGGAGAGTGTTCGAAAACAACCTTAAAAAGACGCTTGGATTCGACAAGGTCTCTTTCTAACTGCTCTTCGATCCTGATCTTTTTTATTGTGCTCATAATTTATTCTTGGACAGCTGAATATTCCTAAAGATCGCGACCAGATTAAAAACCCCCACCACTGCGCCCAGGGCGATCAGACAGATCTTGAACATATGCACCCAGCCCGCATGAATATCGTTCGGCTTCAGGGCGTGCAGGATCACCGAGACCAGACAGACGACCAAAAGGATAGAAAACCCGCAGACCAAAAAAACCAAAAGAGAGAACAGACAAGCTATCAAAACCACGCAAAGGTTGTAGCTTAATAAACTCCCTTTGGAAATCTTACTCGCAGCAACCCCGATACGAAGCATATTATATACTACCACTGAAAACTTGTGGCGCCAATTATTGATTAAAAATCTATCGTTCGAATTTGACCACGTTCTGCCACCAGGAATGACTGTCCCAGGCAAGCGC
>Ga0007854_10002491_pt1 | contig 11400 bp, 23 predicted proteins | sample CryBogCBH12Aug08_FD_60382 | JGI IMG/M metagenome (GOLD analysis project Ga0007854, IMG submission 60382) | Freshwater microbial communities from Crystal Bog, Wisconsin, USA - CBH12Aug08 | ecosystem: Environmental > Aquatic > Freshwater > Lake | place: Crystal Bog, Wisconsin, USA | collected... | reverse complement strand
ATCAGACGACAAGTGTATCAAGTTCCAGACGAACCAGTTAGAGTCTGCTTCGCTACAGAAGAAAGTGGCTGAGCAACAGTCGTCGGCAAATATCATCACTGGACGTAGGTTAACGCTTACATATACAGATGACCAGACCGGACAACAGAGGACAGTAGCGATTCCCGATGGACAAAAAGTGAAGTTTGGAACTGCACCAACAGTTAAACTGCCCGATTTCACTCCTTCAGGTACCGTTCTTGCATCTCTTAGCGTCGTATCGCAGATTGTGATGACACTTCTTTACGTGTTTAGCATTGGTGCCACGTATCGCCTGTTGATCCTGACCGGACACACGATTGTTGCGTATGTTCTGACAGCCATTGCTATTGTGATCCCGTATTCTGGCTTGATTATGACACCGATTGCACTGGGCATCTTCAAGTATATGGAACTCAAGTCGGGCGCAAAAGTTGTTCCCGTGTAAGTACAATGTTCCATCTTGAGTGGATTGCCGCCGGTGTGATCATCGGTATGCTGATTTCGTGCTGTCTGATTCCGCCCACCCGCAAGCAGATTGCAGTGCCTACGCCGTATGACAATGACATTTTTCACACAGATACGGGATGTGTTCGTACCAACGCCATCGAGGTACCGTGTGGTGCTGAAGCCGACTCCTTCAATCTTCTCGCAAGTAAGTAATGCTTGACATCACAAAAGCAATCGAACGTGCAAGTCCTTTCTTCTCTTTTGTGATTGGGCTTGGGATCTCTGTATTGCTCTTTCACCGGAACTATGCAACACAGCGCTTCCTTGGTGTGCCTGTGAAGGATGTCGAATCAAAAACGGTGAAGGTCGATGGAAAATGTTACAAATATCGCGTGGAAGATGCAACGTGCGAAATCGTGTCTCCTTCATAAACAATGGACGACCAGACCTCGCTTGACGCCCTCCTCCCCTCGCCTGGACTCCCTCAGTCGATGCCTCCGATGGCTGGTGTTTCCGGCTCGGATCACATCCAGCGTACCCAGATGGCGCCCTCTTTTAAGCCGTCGCTTCCGATGATGCGAATGATGTGGGCGAACCTGACGCTGTATATCTCATTCTTCCTTGCCACTGTCCTGCTGTCGCTGTCCGCACCCCGTGACCTCCTCCTGAGGTATATCCCAAATGCATATACGTCGGGTGGTGTAGTGTCGTGGCAGGGCGCTGGAGTGCTAGGAGCTGCAGCAGTTGTTGTGTCGCATCTCCTGAATGTGTTTCTGCTGAGTTTCCTGGGATAAAATGAATTTGATGCCAGACACTAAAGCCTAGTGCAAGACACGAATGACGACTCCAATCCTCTCCGACAATGATATTGATTGCATTCTCCGGGCGGCCGATGAGTCCAAGGCCGATCGGAAGCGTTATGCACATACTCTCTACACTAAGCTGATGGATATCGCTCGGGCTGTAAACCTGAAGAAGTGGTTTTGGGAAGCTGTCTACCACGGGCGGTCTACTCGTTTCGTTCTCACTCAGCTTCCACTCCATTGCCGGCTGAACCAGTCGATGTCGATCTCGGTGGAAGATGTTATTAATGAACAGATGGTCCTGGACCGGTTCGAGAAGAGCTGCGGCAACTACGTACAAGCCACCTACGAGGTGAAAGATGGTTACCATATTGACGTCTACCTTGAGTTTGTGCCACCGACAAAGTCCATTTTGAATCCGGAAGATGTTACCATTCCCACTGCAAACGAGGAGCTACAGGCACGTCGTCTCGAGAAGGAGACGTGTTGGTAAAAATAGATTTAGACCTGACAAATGATCTATAGTCAAGATGGACAAGACTACTGCACAAGCAATCCGAAGGCTGATGACTTGGATCGACGCACTGAAGACACGAGTTGAAGAACTAGAGAAGGAGGTGGCTCGAGTGAAACTTCAGGCGCTTCCAAAGGATATGAGTCTGGGAGACCAACTCAAGGCGGTAGATGAGCACACGAGCACACCGATGACGTATGCAGAGATGCGCGAACGTTTCGGTTAAACATTAGTACCTTAAAGAAGTATGTTCCTCCGACCAGTGTATCTCCAGCAGACCCCTGCTTGGTTTTCTTCACGAATTTTGGTTGGTGCAGGTGAGATGCTCACAACTACATTTCGGAGCAAAAACAAAATTACACACGTGATCAACTGTGCATTTCCAGATGACTCGCCTTTTTGGTTTCGAAATGCCTATCCAAATAACTATTTGGTGTTGAATGCGTTTGACTCAGCGAATGTGAACATTTTGGACTGGTATCCAAAGTTTGAAGAAGTCTTGACAGCGTTTTTGCGTGATCCCGGATTGGGCACGGTGTTTGTGCATTGTCAATGCGGAATTAATCGGTCAGCATTCCTGACTCTGACCTACGTTACGACACATTATGGTTGGAACTATGAACAAACATTTGCACTGTTGAAACGGCAACGACCTTGTATGTTTACAAATCCAGTCTTCAGGAAGCAAACGGAAGAGTTTGTAAATGGACGTCTTCAGAATTCGAAAGACGAGGGAGCTGGGAGGGAGCGGATCGTCGATGGGGACTCTGGACTCGGTCCATCAGGAACAAGTGCAGGGTCTGCGTGATTCGGGATCCAAACAGGTTGAACTGCAAGCAAAACTGGCTGAACTTCGAAGTCAACGTGAAAAGCTGAGCACATCAACTGAACTGACGGAGATCGTCAAGTGCTCCCAGGTGGATTCGCAGATTCGCGAGACAGAACAGGAACTTTCTAGGGCAAACCCCGTTGAGGATTACTATATGAAAAATATGGACATCCTGATGGATTATTACGGGAAGGAGTCAGGTCCTTCCCAGTCTGCCCCGCTCCCAAAAGAAACCAATACCTTCCTTAAATTCTTTGTCGCAAATACGCCCGCCGTGGATGCCGGATTATCAAAGAAGCAGATCTTTGACGAGTACGTTGCGCGGATGAAGCTGTCCAACGGACCTGAAGCGACTCAGCTCCTGACGGAACACTGCTCTGCCTGTAACGTCGCGCGAGAAGAGATTAGTTCGGAAGGTATTTTGGTGTGCCCTAGTTGCGGGTCTGAAGAGTATGCGCTTGTGGTGAGCGATTTCCCAAGCTTCCGCGACCCGCCAAAAGAGCGGAACAACTACGCATACAAGAAGATTAACCATCTTAATGAGATCCTTAATCAATTCCAGGCGAAGGAATCGACCATTATTCCCGAGGAGGTGATGAATGAGGTTGTGCTGGAGATCAAGAAGCGCCGTATCGACAATATTGCGGACCTGTCTGAGGAAGATACGCGTCAGATCCTGAAGAAGCTTGGTCGGTCCAAGTACTACGAGCACCGTGCTCACATCCTGAGCCGTCTGAATGGAAATCCACCTCCGACCATCACCCCGGAGATCGAGGAAAAGGTCCGAGCAATGTTTCAGGAAATTCAGGCACCATTTTTGCTGTATTGTCCTAACGATCGTACGAACTTTCTTTCGTACTCGTATATCCTGTACAAGTTCTTTGAGCTGCTGGACTTGGACGAGTATAAAGTATTCTTTCCTTTGTTAAAAAGTCGCGACCGCTTAATCGCTCACGATCAGATCTGGAAGAAGATATGCGACTACCTGAACTGGGAATTTATTCAGAGTGTATAAACAAATGTCCAGAGAGGTCCAGTTTGAAAAACTCGCACCCGGTAGTCCATATATCATTTATGAAGGAGGATGGGACAACCCAATCATCGGGATATTCAAAGAGTATCAAAAAGACGGTGAGCGGACGACGGCGATCTTTGATAGGGTCGAGGAACTTAATGACAATGAACAACTCGGGTACGAGAACGGAAGACCGTTTGATCCTGAAGAAACCCGATTTTTTCTCGACCTTTCCCACATCATGCGAGTAACCAATAAGAAGGCAGTCGATCAAACGGTTCGTCATATCTACGAGACGAAAACAGGACAAGATTCTGCACCTGGATCCGGACCTGCCGATATCATCCGTAAGTTCATGAAAGCCACACCTCCTAAGAACGCAATGGGTGGACGTCGTACATGGAAGCACAAGCGTCGTGCACGGGTCACAAGGACCCTCCGGGTCCGTAAAACTCGTCGTCGCGTATAATAAAGATGCACAAGGCGGTCAAGAAAGCATTCAAAAACAGGAGTGACGATGCTATACTTAAAATTGTAGGCGACATTATGAATGGTGATCTCAAAGAGACGGGCAACATCCTACACTCCGATTATAAGTTTGATATTCCGGACACAAGCGCAGATGGGGTTCATTATGTATCCCTTTGGACGGAATCCGGTAATATTCTTGTTGCGTTTAAGCGTGAAGGAGCCGATGGACCTATCTTGATGTCAATGCGCCCAGAGGTTTCTGCGGAGGATGAAAGTAACGTATGGGTTTCTCCTGCAAACACTTCGGGCGGTCGTCGTACACGGAAGCACAAGCGTCGGGTCCGTAAAACTCGTCGTCGCGTATAATAAAGATGGTAAACAAGGAGTACCAGCAGTTCAATATAGACTATCGCCGCCCTCAGGTCTTGCGGTATGCTATGCCCGGTGCTAAGCCTTACGCTCCGCACGACGATGAGCGTTGGGTAAGAGTGGAGGTTGTGGGACCGACAAATGAAAATATGCCAGGCGAATTTAGCCTTAGGATGCCTTACAACGATGAAAATCCTGGACCTGGCTGGTATGTGATCGGCAATATACAAAAATCCAGCGTTTATCCTCTGGGTAACACCCCGGCAGAAGCGACCAAAAAAATCGAGGACCTCAGGCGCGCGGGCAGGCTCGCCAAAAGAACGGGCAATGACGAGGCTGCAATGGAACGATGGACTGGAAAAGAACAGGGAGGTCGTCACCGTAAGACGAAGAAGTCCAAGCGTCGTGCGCGCAAAACTCGTCGCCACCACTGATTACTTTTGCTCGTGAAACACTCCATTCTGATAGTAGTTGTAGGATGGACAGTGTGCGTCGCCATCAATGCACCGAATGAATCGCTCCAGACGAGACTTTGGATACATCTTTGACTTCTCGATTGCCTCCTCCTTGGTCAGAAGGAAGATGACGATATCCTCCCACTCCATTCCGTCGCAGCAGAGAACATACAGTTGCTTATTAGAATCCATTCTACCTAGGACTGTGTAGGTACATTTGTTTCCATTTTAAACCGTGCCAATCGCAGTTCCCTGAGTTCCTCGGGTGTTGGTTGCTTCACTGTCGCTTGCGCGCCCTCTACCACATTCCCTTCTAGCTCACACATCTGAGTCCACTGTTCCTTCGTGATGTTCTGAAAGGTCTTTTGACAGATGCTCAGATCCTTGGCAGTCTTCTTGCCCATATGGCGCACATAGTCGCAGTTGGTCATCACAACATACTTCTCCCACGGTCCCGTGCGCATACACAGAGCGTAGAAGGTTGAGAGCTGGGACCACGTAACAATCGTCTTGCTCTTGTGACCAGTGTGCTTCTTGTACTTGCACTGGACTGCCGTATACTTGCCATCCTTTTCACAGATGATGTCAATGCCCATATCTTGCCTCTTCAAACTCAACGTTTCCAAAATCTCTGTGGGCACATCTTCAAGCCTCCAGACATTCGGGTACTTCCTTACGTGCTTCAAATAGAGTACACAAAACTCTTCAAAGATATCACCACGAATCTTCTTGTTGGCTCGCACACGCATCTCTGTGAACGTGTGAGCCGGTTGTTCATACCACTTCTGACACTCGGCAATAAACTCGTCAAAGAGATTAGCCGGAGAGCGAAGAAAGATTTGATGGAGATTCATTGTAGTCAAAAAGTAAGTAAATGAGTGAATAGAATCCGTTTTACACATAAGCGACACAGTAACCAAAAAATGGACTACTACACTACGATCAATACAACTGCTCGTGAGCTGCGTGGGTATGCCGCAAAGGAGATCCACATGAACTTTGGTGAGGGCTATTTTCGGTACTGGGCGGAAGATGAGGGCGGTGTTGCGATTGCCAAGGAGTACCAGGTGACGTTCAGGAAGCACTTTGGTGATCGCATCACTGGCGAGATTGACGACGCACTCTATGCCGCTGGGCGTTCGGTTGGATACCTGATGGTCTCCCTTTTTGATTCCGACACGGATATCGACGACATTGTTCGGATCGTGACGTCATTCATCAATGAGCAGGTCACTAACATGGAGCACTGGTGCGATCATCTGTGCAACTCATTCCTACATTAAGAGGATTAGTCATCAATGTCATAACCATCAACGTGTGTAGATGCATAACAATCTGGGGAGTAATGGCTCGTCCGACCACAACGATAACACGCTCCTGTCTTCTTTTTAGGAGATATCTTACCATATACAATTGGATTTGATGTGCATCGTCGCTCATGTGCAAGTGCCCGTGTCATACTGGTGAATGTCTTATCACAGTGGTCACAACCCCATTCCTCTTCCTCTCGCACCCATACTACTTCGACCTTTGAAGGACACTTGTTTGCAAAGTGCCCAGACTGCCCACACGCATAACACTTGTCAGTATTTCCTACGATCTCGCGCTCAAGCACTGCCTTGGTCGCGTCATCAAGAACTGACTGTGTGTATGCGCCACCACGAACATTATCTACGCCATACTTCTTCATAAGGTCTTTCGTAGTATTTGTTTCGTCGTGTTCACCGTTCAGCTTTCTAATCTCTAAAATCTTGACTGGTTTGTGAATCTTCGTCCACACCGCCCCGTTCCCATTTTTGTGTGCCAGATACCGCGTGTCCGGATCATCACTCTTTCCAACGTAGTACTTCCCGCTCTGGAGCTGAAGAGTGTAGAGGTATGCCATCTTAACCTAAAAAGTAAGTAATTGATCTGATCAAATCCATTTTAGACGGTGTTGATCTTGCGATCGAGTTCAACCACGGCTTCGTAGATCGCAAGAAGGATACGCTTGTTGGCGCGCTGCTCCCATCCAATGTTAGCCCCTGGATTCCAGGGTGAGTTACTGAAACACAACTTATCAATCTCCAATGTGGGTGGTGTGGCACCCGTCATAATGCTCATCAGAATCTTGAGCTCACTCATCTTGTTGATAGTCAGTCTCTGTTCCTCTAGTGCACGAATCTCTGCGCGAATTCCATCAATCTCATCATACTTTCGAGCACCTGCACATTCAACAATCTTCTTATGGAGCACAACGAGCTGGGCGTCAATCGAATCAGAACGAGTAGACATTTTAACCTAAAAACTAAGTAATTGGGCGATTGAGATCCATTTTAAAGCGGGTGGCCAGTGACGTGAGTTTTTGCATAACAACTTGCAATCCAGTGACCCATTCTACCACATCGATAGCAAGCGCCTGGCTTCTCGGATGTCTTCGATATGAGGTAAACAACTCCGATCAGTGCTCCGAGAACGAGATTTAGTGGATTCATTGAAAAAGTAAGTTAGTGAGCGAATACGATCCATTTTATGTGTCAGAATAACACCCCATTGACGATCGTCCTCTTCTTCACGGGGACGTCGTGCATCTGAGGGCGACGCCGCGATGTCTGATGTCTGATCTCAGTCCTGATCACTGGGACGCTGACATTTGCCGCCGCATTGGCAACTGCAGTCTCATGGGCGAGACGGATCGCCGCCCAATGAGCATCACTCGCGGCTGCCTTTTCCGGGTTGAGACGTCGCCACTTTGCGGTGGCATACTCAGCAATCTCCTTGACACGCTCCTCGCTAAACCCGTGTCGCCCGCATGTTCCGTGTTGGTTTAGCTTCTGTTCGTCTCGCTCGAACTGTTCGTTTGCGCGTTCCTCGTCTGTGAGCCCTGCGACTCGCCACGACTCGACCATCCGTTCCCGTTCCATCTGTTCGTTTGCAAGTTGGCAGTATTCTTGATCGCGGAGAGACATCTTGTTCCTATCTTCCTATTTGTTGGACCGATCAAATCCATTTTAGACGGAATGACCATTGATGTGCTTCTTTGCATAGCATGTATCTTCAGTGTGACTATCGCGACCGCATCGACCGCACACATCGGAATCTAAAGTAAGTTCCTGAAAGCTAACTTCTTCGTCATCCGCACACGGGAAGTTGATAACTACTCCAGTCCTGATGTTCAAGAGTTTCATATACATACCGCATTGAGTTGCGTGGTCATCTCTGATTGAGCGGACAGACTTTAGCTCTACGACAATCTTCCCGTCAATGACGAGATCTGCACGGACTTGTCCAACTTCGACTCCCTCAAACATGACTGGGATAACTTGCTCAGACTTGTATGCAATATTGTACTTCTTCAACAATACCTCCATTGCATTGTGGTAGACACGTTCACTGAATCCTGCACCGAGCCTTGCGAAAACATACTTTGCGGCATTCTTGATTTGATCCATCTTAACCTAAAAAGTAAGTAAGTGACTGAATCAAATCCATTTTAGATGGTTACGCGTCGAGATTGTATCCAATCCGGACGGACGGATCATCAAACCTTGGAAAGAGTTCATTCTGGACAATAATCTGTCCTCCAATAGGAATTCTAATTTCATACATCCACTTGGTGAGATCGTTCCAATTTCCAGCCTTTTGGATTCGGTCTACAAACTTCATCATCTGATCAACATCCGGAAAGTCCTTTCGCTCACCCCTGAGATACACGGAGTAGCACTTCTTTGGTGTTGGCGGAGGTTCAACCTTAGGTGCCTTCGGTGCCTTCGCTACCTTTGGCGCCTTCGGAACCTCGGATGAACGGCGATTAGTCTTCACAGTGTGACACATCAGACACAGCGCCTGGAGATTGTCCAGTTCGTTGGATCCACCGTCTCTGAGTTCCTTGATATGATCGATATGGAATCCAGACTCATCAAATGGCGCCCCACTCAGTGGGCACTTGTAGTCGAGTACATTTCCTGCACACATAAACCTCTGGCGACCTGCGACCTGCTTCTTCATTGCGGCTGTTACCTTGCGTTGAGACATCTTAACCTAAAAAGTAAGTAAGTGACTAAATCAAATCCATTTTAGACAGCACACTCCTGGCAAATGCCGCGATTCATTGGAGTCTCGACACCACAATCCTCACAGTGGTTGATGTAGAAGTTGTCAATACCCTTTCTGATCTCGGCAAGCATCTCTTCGGTGACGGGACCGATCAGCTGGATCATCTTGTACTTGTCGCTACCGCTTCGATCCTTATACATAATCGAGTGACGGGTCTTTAACAGCTCCGTCTCTGCCTTTGGCACACACCAGGGATCTATGTAGCGGCGGCACATCGTCAAGAACCGCTCAACGACATTCTCCTTGGTAGCACTCGCTCCATCGTAGAGATCTTGGTATTCGAATACGATGATCTCAAATGTGGGCTCAACAGGCAAGCAGTGGATCTCGAAGAAGATCTCCTTCTCGATGTAGAGATTGGTGACGTTCTTGTCCACGCGTGCCTCCTGCAAGGTCTGTTGCCAGAGAGCATCAACCGTAGTCGAAACCTCCTCAGCATATTCATCAAAATACTGCATCTTCTTCACGTGCTGTTCAAGTGCATCTGTTGCTTCCTTGAACGTCTTGTAGGCTTCCGGGAGGACGATCTGCGCGTAGGGGCTCGCTTCGTGGACGATATAGACGGAGTTCATTCTGTCAGGCTACATCTAAAAATATTGACGACCTTAAATCCGTTTTACATCATAGTATGTACCAAATACACCTTCACCTCCAAAGCGGAACTCGAGGGTGCGTGGAGTCGGTGAACCATCTATGCGAACACGTGACATATCTGGAGTGCCCAATGTCATTGCTTGGCTGACAGCATTCACGTGATACATTACTGTACCATACGGTGCCCAACCCTTTTTAGCAAGATCTGTGCGTTTCTCCAGAAGCTCGGCGTAGGTTTCCTCTGTAGTCGCGCCCTGCTTCATAACTGCAATGACGACACTGTACATTATTTAGTTAAGCAGTAGAATACGTAATACCTTGAGTAAGGATCGGGATCCTTTGGGTCGTCATCGCCAACCAGATGTTTGTAGGTAATCATCAAATGCTTTTGAAGAATACGATATGCATTCACGTGATCCTCCAGTTCTTCGGATGTGATGTCTGACCAAACGATCTCAGGCCAGTTATATGACTCTAGATTATCAAGATCAAGAATGGGTCGAGGCGTCATCTCCTCCTCCATTATGTTTGATGGGCTAAATCTGTTTTAGAGACTGGACACTCAGTAGTCGTATGGAGCGATTCTACGAAACACTCAAGACGATGGAGCCACCGGGTAAGGTACAAAAACTGGAACAGATTATCCACTTTTTGCGCTCAAACAACACGCACCAGCACGCAGATGCACTCCTGGAATTGAAAAATTGTTATTCTGAGCCCTTGCTTTTTAAGAATGAACGGAAGTTTAGGGCATATTTAGCTTGGTGTCATATCTACGATCTACCGCATCATCCGGCATTTGCTCATGTTCTCACTCAAACTTGAGGGTTGCCACAAGCTGTGGATACAGAGTGGCATAATCAGATGCCCACTTTGGAACTCGCTTGAATGGCTTGACATTCTTGTACTCGTCAATGACCTTCTTGTCCATCTCTGGAGTTCGGGGCGTCTTTGCTGGTGCAATCACCTCGGGTCCGATACGCATCCCGCTCTTCAGCGCACAGAACTCATCTCCACCCAAGATTGCCAGCTCCTGCATCTGACCCATCGTCCAACCAATTGTTGTACCAGAATGATCGAACTTAATGAGCTCAAAGATAGCAAGCATCTCCGGATCTGTGCTCATTCCCCATCCATAGCGAGGCTCGCTTGGACCTCGCTTGACATACTCCCACGCGCCCGTCTTCTCGATGACATTCTCTGCCTCCTGAAGCATCTTGTTCTCCTCCTCTGTGTATCCGATAGAGCAGTAGTTGAGAGGCATTTTCGACTGAATGTAAAAATTTTTGTTCAGAACAGATCCATTTTGGACGTGCTCTAGCGGTCAAGCTTTCGAAGATCATCCTGATCATAGCTCTCCCACATCTCCGCCAGCTCGACCTCGCGGATGCGAAGGAGCTTATGCCAGTCCTCGTACTGTCCCGGCGTCATCCCGCGACCCGTCATCGCCAGCTTCTCCTCGATGTTGCTCATCTCCTCACGGACAGTGTCGGGCGTCCGATGTGGGATGGGTCCGTAGCGAACCTCGTAGCACTTGAGGCAGTAGGTATCGCTCCACAGCGAACGGCTGCCACATCCTCGGCAGGGGTCGCTAGACTCTTCGTCACAGGTCGGGCACATCCGCCCCGAACCATCGCAGGTACACTTCCGCTGGCAACTCTGCGGACACGCGGGATCATCGCGGTCATCGCAGACCCGGATGCCACGCTCGTAGTCCCACTCGCCGTGGCAGACGTGCACCACCGGCGAATCTTCCCCGAACCGCTCAGTCCAGCAGTAGCTACAGT
>Ga0007854_10002490_pt1 | contig 11407 bp, 12 predicted proteins | sample CryBogCBH12Aug08_FD_60382 | JGI IMG/M metagenome (GOLD analysis project Ga0007854, IMG submission 60382) | Freshwater microbial communities from Crystal Bog, Wisconsin, USA - CBH12Aug08 | ecosystem: Environmental > Aquatic > Freshwater > Lake | place: Crystal Bog, Wisconsin, USA | collected... | reverse complement strand
GCCGAATATGCCGCCCGTTTTAGATCGATGGACAATGCCACCCGTAATGCCGGCAACTTGTTGGAAACGACTGAGCGATCTTATCGCAAAGTGCGCCAAACCAAAATTACTAGGGAATTAGTTGAATTATCGGCCATTTTTCAAACTAAATAAAACTATTGCTTTTAATTTAACCAGATTACTATACTTAATCAAAAAGGTTAGATTATTATGAAAAAGATATTATTTACATTATTTTCAAGCTTTAGTTTTATTATTAATAGCGCAAATCAAAGCGCAACCTGCTATGATTACATTTGTCCTGAGGGCCAAATAGCATCACCTACTGAAGGATCTGAAACAGATTTTAGATGTAAATCGCCCGAAGAGCTCCACCTGCCACCAGACGCTCCACTAGCTACCAAAACCATAAACTATAAATTATGCGATAATGATCCCTGTAACGATCTAGACGTTTGCCAAGCCTATTTAATTGGCCAGCAAGACGCCCAAAGGGAATGCCTAGATACCATTGAGTCTTTGAAAAGACCAGAAACTACTAAATAATATCTTCTGGGCGCTTTTTATTAACTACCAAATTGGCACTATTAATTTGAATAATGTTAACCTTGGCACCTAATTGGCGAAGTTTACCATCGAAGCCATCATAACCACGTCTAAAGTGATTTACACCACTAATTTGCGTAGTGCCTTGGGCTGCTAAACCAGCAATTACAAGTGCTGCTGAAGCACGAATATCGGTTGCAATGACATCTGCACCATATAGCTCGTTAACCCCAGTAATAATAGCGCGCGTACTGCTTTCCAATTTAATTTGCGCACCCATTTTTTGTAATTCAAGCGCATGTACTAAACGATTTTCATAAACACTCTCTTCAATTACACTAGTGCCTTCTGCTAAACATTGTGCCACCATCATTGGTGCTTGTAAGTCGGTCGGAAAACCTGGAAAAGGCGCAGTTTTAAATGAAACGGCACGTGGATATTTGGTCGCTTTAAAGGCAATAATATCATCATAAGTTTTAACAATATGACCCATTTCTTCTAATTTAAATAAAAACACATCTAAATGGTCTGAAGACATATTACGAATTACAATTTCACCGCCAGTAACCGCCGCTGCCAATAGCAAAGTTCCAGCCTCTAAGCGATCATTCATTACAGTATGGATAATTGGGTTTAACTGATCAACGCCGGTGATCACAATAGTTGCTGGCGAAATAATATCGATTTTAGCGCCCATTTGTTTTAAAGCTGCAATTAAATCTAGCACCTCGGGCTCGATCGCTGCATTTACAATTTGGGTCACACCTTGAGCAAGTGTCGCTGCCATTAATAAATTTTCGGTAGCACCAACACTTGGATACTCTAAAATTAATCTTTGCGCCTTTAACCCACTGGTAGTAGCAGTTAAAAGACCATCTTCTTCATGAATAGCAACGCCCATGCGCTTAAAATTTTTAATATGGTAATCAATTGGGCGGGCTCCAATTACACACCCACCGGGATATGTTAAATTAATACGACCTAAGCGTGCTAACAATGGCCCCATTACCAAAACAGATGCTCGCATTTTGCGCATGGTAACATGGTCAACACTATAACTTTCAAGATTAGTTGCATCAATTTGCAAAGTATTAATGGTTTTATTAAAAAAAACGATGACCCCCAAGCTAGTTAGTAGCTTAATCATTTGTTCAACGTCGGCAGAGTCTGGTACATTTTTTAGAGTAGATTTGCCTTTTACTAAAAGCAGTGAAGCCATAATTACTAAAACCGCATTTTTAGCACCAGACAAACTAACCTCGCCAGAAATATTATCTCTTGACGATTCTACTAAAATAATTTCTTCCATGCCCGACCTTTAACTATTGATACATAAACAATTTAAATTAACCATAAAACATTAGCATATAAATTAAAAATTTAACAAAAAAAACTAATCGCTTATACTTTTTAAATACCAAATTTTATATAAAAAAAAGAAGTTTATCATTATGAATTATAAAGGCAGTCTAGAAGTAATCTGTGGATCAATGTTTTCAGGTAAATCTGAAGAATTGATTCGCTGCCTACGAAGAGCGCAATTTGCTAAACAAAATATTATGGTTTTTAAGCATAGCTTGGACGACCGCAAAACTATTAAACATGTGATTTCACACAATAGTACTCAAATTGAAGCGCTTGCAATTAAAGATCCTGCCGAAATTTTAAATCTGGTAAATGAAGCCGTAAGCGTAATTGGTATTGATGAGGTCCAGTTTTTTGACCTAGAAATTATTAATGTCATTTTAAAATTAGTAAATAGTGGTAAAAAAGTATTTGTAGCTGGTTTAGATTTAGACTTTAGAGGCGTTCCATTTGGCCCCATGCCCACTTTAATGGCATTGTCTGACAAAACTTTAAAATTAAAAGCCATTTGTGTCATTTGCGGCAAAGATGCGCATTTTTCACAACGTATTGTAAACGGCCATCCTGCCAAATTTAATGACCCAATTATTTTACCAGGCGCCGAAGAATATTACCAGGCCCGCTGTCGTAACTGTTTTGAAATCGATATCATCGGCTATCCTAGATCGGCGGTAAATGTCCAAACTAATCTTTGAATGCCAAGATTGTGGCCAGCAATTATTAAAATGGCAAGGTTGCTGCCCTAGCTGCAAAAGCTGGAACAGTATTAGCGAACAAAAAAATACGCTTACCACACTTTCTAACACTGCTAACGTTAAGACTATGCAACAATTAAACAGCCAAGACCAAAACGATTTTAAAAGAATCTTATCTAATTTTAAGGAATGGGACCGCGTCTTGGGTGGGGGCATTGTACAGGGTTCGATTAATATTTTAACTGGTGACCCAGGAATTGGTAAATCTACCCTGCTTTTACAAATTGCGCACAAACTTGCAGACCAGCAGAAAGTATTTTATTTTTCGTCAGAAGAATCATTACACCAGGTTTCGAATCGTGCTAAACGCATTATTGGTAAAAATAGTAAATTATTTTTTTTATCTGAAAATAATCTTGACCACATTATTGCCACTATTAAGGCTGAAAAACCAGATTTAGTAATTATCGACTCCATTCAAAACTGTTTTTTAGAATCTACAAATAGCTCTAGTGGTTCGATAAACCAACTACGTGATTGTGGTTTTGCACTAATGCAGCTTGCAAAAAACTATAATATTGCAATTATTCTAACCGCCCACATTACCAAAGAGGGCCAAATGGCGGGGCCTAAAACCTTGGAACATATTGTTGATACTGTTTTTTATCTACAAGGCGAAGATCGTTGGCAAATTCGTGTACTACGCGCCGTTAAAAACCGCTTTGGGCCAGTAAACGAACTTGGCTTTTTTGAAATGCATAGCGATGGTTTGCAAGAAGTAACTGATATTAATCAATTACTTCTTGAAGGACTTTCTAATGCACCCGGTGCAGCTTTGGTTAGCTATCTAGAGGGTTCCAGACCACTATTATTAGAACTACAGGCCTTAACGCTACCAACTAAACTAAGCATGCCACAACGGGTAATTACCGGTATTGAGCACAAGCATGTCGTTTTAATTGCAGCAATTTTAGAAAAATATTTAAAAATTAAATTTAGTATGCAAGATATCTTTTTCAAAGTAAGTGGCAATTTTAAAATAAAAACCAATACAGCAGATTTGGGCATTGCGCTTGCCTTGCTCTCAAGCCATTTACAACAACCGTTGCCCGAAAAAACGATCGCTTTGGGAGAACTAAGTTTAACTGGCAGTATTAAACCGGTTAGCCAAATTAATACACACATTAAAGAAGCAGAGCGTTTTGGCATCCAACAGATTATTTTACCCAAGGGCGTTAAAGTACCAACTAGCTCTAAAATTAAGATCGTACACTTTTCCAACGCTTACGAACTATTAAATCTATTTACTTAAAATAAACCTTTTCGCGAGCACTGTTTTCACAAATTACAGTGTCTTCGCCTGCATGATAATAACATTTTTTATAACCATTTTTTTTATGATCACGAATAAAACTATCTAACCGAACTTTATCTTCATAATTTAAAGTATCCTCGAAACCCAAGATTGTAGAGTCTGCGAAGCTACTAAGACTAATTAAACCCAGCATTAAACCAAATATAATTCTAAATATTAACATAATGCCCCCTGTTTTTTAACATATATTACTATTTAAAATTATTTTGATGAGGTTTTACAAGAATTATTTATTTAAGACAAAAGAACTCACTATAGATTGCATTTCTTGAATTGTGATCAGATTTTTTTTAATTAGGTTTAAATCTAAATCATTTAAATCACTAGCTTGATGGATACTAAATGGGCCAATTTTAGTGCGACTAAGCTGTACAGTGGTAGCACAACTGCCTACTTTAACAGCTAAATCATTAATTAAAGAACGAATATAGGTTCCACTAGAGACATAAGCTTGAATTGTAAAATAGGGATAAGTAAAAGCTTTAAGCTCTAAATTATACAAATCAATTTGTCTAGCTTTAGCAATTGCAATATCGCTAGCCCTCACAATGCTCAATGTGTCACGGTGTAAATCTGACAAGCGCTGGCCTTGGTACTTAAGTGCCGAATAAACTGGCGGTATCTGGGTATACCCCTTTCCAAAATTCAATATTGCTTGCTGTAGACTTTCTTTAGCAACTATTTTTGAGTTCCGTTGAATAATTTGACCATCTGGATCATATGTATCAGTTAATTCTCCCAATTTGCCGATACCTACATAGCCCTTGGGCATATTTAATAGTTGTCCCAAATGCTTGGTAGCATTCCGACTAATTGCGATAATTAGCAACCCAGTAGCAAATTTATCTAATGTACCGGCATGACCAACCTTAAACTGCCTGCCAACTAGACGTCTAATTTGCCCCACACACCCAAAAGAAGTAACTTTAGATGGCTTATTTACTAATAAAAAGCCATCTAATTCTAAAGTTTCCATAATTCATTGCTAAATTTAAATCCAAATTGATATTATTTTAAATAAGTGTGCATTAATTACCAAAGGTTGTAAACATGTTAATAAGATTAGGTTTAGCGCTAATTTTAAGTTTATTAGCGGTTTCGCCTATTAAAGCTGAAACTTTTGCCTGGTATATTGCAAATACTAGCCCAGCCATGAGCAAAACCCAAATAGAAACGATATTTGAAACAGAAGACTGGACTAGCTTTCAAAATTTGGCTGTCATTGAATTTTTATTACACAATCTATTTGCGGTGCCCTATACAGACTTATTTAATAAAAACATAATAGAAAAAACTAGACTACTTATAGAAAATTTTAATACTGCTATTACATCAAGCGCCAAAAAAGCACCTGAACCCGTAGCGCCAATCGCTCCTATAGTACCCGTAGTAGTACCCCCACCATTAATTACAACCCCTTCCAGTGAATTCCATGATCTAAAAGCTGAATTACTAGAAATTTACAAGCAACTTTCAGGCAGATCCATCAGAGACGCAGATTATGAACTAATTTTGAATCTATTATTACATAATTTATTTGGTGTGAATAATACTATATTATCAAGTCACAACCTAACAAATAAAAAAACAGCGTTTTCCAAATCTTTAACTATGCTTGGAATAAGTGGTTATGCTGAATCAACTGGTTGGAATATTGATAATTTCAATACAGCATCTATTAGTGCTGGCGAAAAGTTAAACGCTATTAAAATTAAGTGGTCTACCAATAGTAATAATCTTGTATATGTAGAATCATTATTAAATCAATTATTTGGCTATACCTATCAAAACTTAATTCATGCTAATTTAGCATCTAAAAAATTAGATCTAAGAATGTCATTCGATAGCTTGGGTAAAATCATATCTAATCCTTTTGATGAACCATTTTATAAATCAAACACAGGTCCACTTACACCAGAAGAATTATTACTAGCAGCGCAAATGCAATCTGATACTAGTCATTTTAAAGAATTAGAATTATTGCCTGGACAACACCAAAAGGGTGTAGAATGTGGATCTTACGCTATTATGCATGCCTGGGCCATAGAACAACTATTAAAAACAGATACACCAATTACCGCTGCTAATATATATAACGTCACTAAGCCATTTATTACCAGCAAACCAATTTATTTAATAAATCGTTTTATACAAGACGACGAAATTTGTAAACAAATTCCCAAGTTAATTGAAGATGACTTAGAAATAAATAACTTTAAAACCAGAGTAAATTTCGTAGGCTATCATGCTGTTTTAGACGAAACGACTATGATTGAACGCGGGATAAATTACACGGGAACTGCATCCAGTAGATTAAATTGGTTTTCACATTCTGGCGATATTAGTTTAGTAGCACCACAGCTAAAGGTATTATTAACCTTGCCGCCACATGTCCAACACTTTCTATATAATACTGGAGGACATTGGATACTTGCATCAGTCGTACAAAAACCAGGATCAGAGGCCGTAATTTACTTTATAGACTCAATGGGGAGTAGCCCATTCAGTAATGAAATCAGAAGTCGATTTGTACTAACACTATATGAAAACTTCGTTAAACACTAATAGACTAATTTTACTAAATTGAATTAAGCTTTATACTAAGAATTGGATAGTTTACACGGGATTAATTAGTGTAATTTAGGGAGTAATTCAATATGTTTAAGTCAATTTTAGGCAGCATTGGCATTGCCGCCATCATTTTATTAGCAATTTTTACTTTAATCTATAACAAACTGGTCCGAATAAAAAATCTAGTTAACGAGGCCTGGAGTGGTATCGATATCCAGCTAAAGCGCCGTTATGACTTAATCCCAAACATTGTAGCTACCGTTAAAGGATATAGTGATCATGAAGCAAATACGCTAACCAAGGTGACACAATTACGTACAATTGCAATGGGTGCGAGCTCAATTGACGACAAAATTAGAGCCGAAGCCGCTTTAACCACCAGTTTAAAATCTTTATTTGCCGTGGCCGAAAATTATCCGGATTTAAAAGCTAGCGCTAACTTTACTAATCTGCAAACCGAACTAAGTAATATCGAAGAGCAGCTGCAATTAGCTCGCCGTTATTATAACGCAGTTGCTAGGGACTATAACAACAGTATCCAAGTATTTCCTAACAACCTAGTCGCTAATTTCTTGGCATATCAACCACAACCATTTTTTGAAGTTAATCATGATGTTGAACGCCAAGCACCTAAAGTCTCTTTTTAGCACTAAAAGATTTCTATTAATTATTGGTTTATTATTTAATTGTGTGCAAATCAATACTGTAAATCAAAGTGATGCGATTAACTATGACTACTTCCAAGAATTAATTTTAGATTTGCATGTCAAAATTATAGTTAACCAAGATGGCTCGCTAACTATTAATGAAGCGATCTTAATTAATGCCCAACATCAAGCCATAAAACGGGGGATAACTAGATCTTTTCCTACTAGATATAAATCTAGATTAGGTTATACCGTAGTAGTAGATTTTGAAGTTAAAGAAGTATTATTAGACAACCAACCATGCCATTACGAAATAACTAAGGCCTCTAATGGCAAAATAGTACATTTTGGGACAAACCAATTTATTAATAAAGGCCTGCATCTTTACCAAATTACATACAATACTAATCGCCAACTAACCTTTGGCAAAAACTGGACTGAACTATATTTTAATATTGTTGGCAATGATGTAATTTTTCCAATCTTAAAGGCATCTGCCGATATTTATTTACCAACTAATATTCCTCCAGAAAAAATTGATCTATATGGCTATACCGGTTTTTACGGTGCTCAATTAGACCATTATCAAGCTTGGGTTAAACCGGGTAACATTTGCCACTTTGAAACCACCAAAAGCCTAAGACCACACCAAAGCTTTACCGTTAGTGCTGCTTTTCCTGCTAGTTTAGGCGTAATTACCCCCCCCAGTTTTTTAACTAAGTTAAATTGGTTTGTTAAAGATAATTTAGACTTACTGATTTTATTATTATGTATTTTAATTTTAATTTTACTGTATGGTCATGCGTGGTTTAAAATTCAAAAAGATAAACCTGTTATCATGCCCCTATTTACGCCACCTAATAACATGTTACCGGCTGACTGTCTTTTTTTGTATAGTCAAAATTTTTCTAACACAGCTGTAACTGCTACAATTGTTGATATGGCCATTAAAGGTTATTTAAAAATTAAACATGTACCTGGTAATCTACTAACAACCGCTAATTATACTTTAATTAAAAACCAAGAAGCTCCATTAGTTGAAAATCCAAAATATGATAATCTAGCCAAAATTTTATTTGATAAAAAAAGTGAAGTTAAATTAGATTCATCTAACAGCCAAATTATTATCAAACTATTAGATCGAATTAAATTTATTACCAATACCAACGGCTCATATATTATAGATGCTATTAATGGTATTGATTTACAGTGTGGAATTTCGATCTCACTTATGGCATTCATAGGTGCGGCCTATTGGTACCAGTCTGATTATTTTATATTATTTATTATCATCATTTTTGGTATCAACATGCTAGCTGCTCATTATCTAAAAACTTACACACCAGAAGGCAAAGAATTATATGCCAAAATTACTGGCTTTAGAATGTATTTAAGTTATGCCGAAAAAGATCGTATTGAGCGCTTAAACCCACCAACAATTACACATGAGTTATTTGAAAAATACTTGCCATATGCCATCGCCCTAGGCGTAGACCAAGCCTGGAGTAATTACTTCAACCATATTTACATCAATCTTGCCCAAAATAGTTACCAACCTAATTGGTTCATAGGACGCAGATTTAATTTTAATAATTTTAATAGCGATCTGCGTAATTTTAACTATAGTCTAAACAATGCAATTACAGCACCTGTTAGAGCTCCTGGATCTTATTCTGGAAGAGGAGGTAGCGGATTTAGTGGTGGTGGCGGCGGTGGCGGCGGAATTGGCGGTCGCTAAATTTTACAAACAGATTATCTTACTTTTCATAAAATATTTTAAAGGGATTTTAATCGTGCACAAATTTAAATTGTTAATTATCAGTCTGATGTTTTTTAATGCTCATTATTCAAAACCAAATGATCAGGCTAAAATATCTTTATTCTTAGTTCCTGCCATACGACTTATGATTCAAACCGCTACAACTATTCCCACAATTCCCCAAGCTACCGTAGATCAGGCTGACGCTCGAATTGGACAAGATTCAGAACTATATGCACGTACTAGTTATGCATTAGAGATACCAACAGTTAAATATTTTGACGTTCCAACTAAAACTAAAAAAAGATATCACCCATCTAAACCTGTTTGCCAAATACCTAAAATCTATCGTACTAAACTTGATCCAAGATGCATGGGTATGACAGGTGCACGACAAAATTATAATTTTAAAAAATAGTTACTTTGACAATAATCACTGATCTTTGTATATTTGATTAGAATAAAATGACCCGCTTATTTGGCGGGTTATTTTTTAGTAAATCAAGCAGCGCATTTCGCAAAAAGTACTGGATAATATGAATATTGGATATGTGATTGCCCTACAGGCAATTTATGGCACAACTTTAACTGCTAGTAAAATTTTAGTATCATTTGCTGCTCCAATTTTAATAATTGGAATCAGAATGAGCATAGCTGGAACTTTATTGCTAACATACCAAATCATTACCAAGCCCAAGTTCTTTAAAATAGAACGATTTGTTTGGATCGATATGTTGCAGTTTGCAATTTTTAATGTTTACTTACCATATGTATTGCGATACTGGTCCTTAAAATATTTAAGCGTTAGTAAAGTTTCTTTATTTTTTTATCTAACACCGCTAATTTCTTATGTTCTTTCTTGCCTAATTGGCCTTCAAAGACCAACTTTAATTAAATGGGTTGGTATCGCAATTAGCTTTATTGGCTTTTTACCAACGATGTTAGATCATAATAGTGCCGAAAATATTGGCTATAATTTAGGATTTTTTTCTTTGGCAGAAATCGCCATGTTGATTGCCATTATTTCGCAAAGTTACAGTTGGATTCTAATGCAAAAAATCGCTAAATCAAATATTAACACTACTACCGTAAATGGAATTAGTATGTTATTAGGTGGTTTTTTAGCCTTACTAACTAGCTTGATTTTACATGATCCACTAACCATTAATAGTCCTTGGGAATTTTCAGGCTGGCTAGCATATGTCATTATCATTACTAATGTCATATTTTATAATGCTCAAGCTATTTTATTAAAAAAATTTAGCACTACGATTATCGCTTTAACTGGTTTATGTGCACCTTTGGTCGCAACACTAACTAGCGCAGTGATCTTGCATGAACCAATTACCTGGCAATTTATCTTCTCTTCAATAACTTTGGCAATTGGTGTCTATATTTTTTATCAAACCGAAAATAATTAATTAAATAAAAATTTAATATTTTTTATATCTTTTCTTCAAGCAATCTAAACAATGCTTAGAATTGAAACAATAAGTAATATTGGGCCTTTTATTACTACACGCATAAGCAACTCTACAATAGTAACAAGTGCACTGCACCAAATCTAAATCGACTATTTCTTTTTCGCCACGAGCTATAATATCTTTAAAGACTGACAATCTACTACCAGTACCCTCATAAACTCGAAAAAAAGTAACACAATGATTGCTCGTTTTTTTGACTAAATACCCATAAATAAAAGCTAGATCAATTTTTTCTTGGTTTGCTGCTATCAAATTTGGGCTATCTGAAAACAGAACCAGCAAAAGGCATACTAATAAAATCATTAAAATTCTCCCACGGTTTTAAATCAATTTTATGATATCACTAACAAGTGCTATTGAATTTTAAGTAAAAAAAAGCCTCTGAAATAAATCAGAGGCTTTAATCAAAATCCTGGCGATACCTACTTTCCCAGGCCGTTGCCAGCCAAGTATCATCAGCGTAGTAGACTTAACTTCCGTATTCGAGATGGGAACGGGTGTGTCCCTACTACTATACTCACCAGAAAAATTTCAAAAAATAAGTTTTTCTTACGAAGAATGTTTGTAATTTTGTGTTGTGCCAAATAATTCACTAAAACTAATCAATGAAACGCGATTAAAACAAACGACCTATTAGTACTGGTTAGCTAAATACATTACTATACTTACACACCCAGCCTATCAACCTTGTAGTCTTCAAGGGGTCTTCAGGGGTATCTAATCTTGAGGCGAGTTTCCCACTTAGATGCTTTCAGCGGTTATCTCTTACAAACTTGGCTACCCAGCGTTGCTCTTGTTGAACAACTGGAACACCAGAGGTTTACCCATTCCGGTCCTCTCGTACTAGGAACAGCCCCTCTCAAATACCCTACGCCCACAGCGGATAAGGACCGAACTGTCTCACGACGTTCTGAACCCAGCTCACGTACCACTTTAATTGGCGAACAGCCAAACCCTTGGGACCT
>Ga0007854_10002489_pt1 | contig 11417 bp, 7 predicted proteins | sample CryBogCBH12Aug08_FD_60382 | JGI IMG/M metagenome (GOLD analysis project Ga0007854, IMG submission 60382) | Freshwater microbial communities from Crystal Bog, Wisconsin, USA - CBH12Aug08 | ecosystem: Environmental > Aquatic > Freshwater > Lake | place: Crystal Bog, Wisconsin, USA | collected... | reverse complement strand
ACCGCGCCCGCTTCCAGGCGCTGCACGGTGCTTTTCGCAACCCCAGCCTCTCCCGCCAATTGGACTTGGGTAAGGTTCCGTTCCAAACGAATTCGGGTTAACCTTTCACCCAGTTCGGCCAAAACTGCCTTATCTGTCGCTTGTTTGGTTATTTTCATAACGCACCATATATGATGCGTTGAACGCATTATGTCAATTAAAACATCACTAAAGATGCTCGCATAAACTCCAACCGCCGTGACCAACGCGGGCTTTCGCTCCGTTTCACGGTCTGCCGGTCGCCCCGTATGCCTCACGACCGCGCCCGTTCTCCTTCGCAAAAACCCGCGCTCGTCACGGACGGCATTGGCAGATGACCGCAATCGCGGCGGGCTTCCGTCTGCGGCACGGCGGCGGGCCGTTTCGCTCCGGCTGCGATTCGCTAGGCACTTCTCTCCGCCCTCCGCTCCACTTTCCCCGCTCACCGGCCACAGACCGAAGCCCATACTTTATTAATCCACTGTTGTTTCTTGCGAATACAAGTTCCAGAAAATAGCTTTTTCTGACACTCCCAGGTTGAAGCCGCAGATTGCAAGGGGACATCGACACTGTTTAGGAAAAAGGCATAACCCGAGTGCAAAACTAGCGGGATTGCCAAGAAAAAAATTGCTGCCACTCATGGCAGAACATTAGTCTGACGAGGCAATGAACATATTCGATCAACCGTTGCTTGGTCCGTTTGTAGAGGGGAACGGCCTAACCGATGGAGCGAACACGGGGGCAACGGTCACATGGACAAGTGCTGGCAATGTATATCGCCTCGATTTAGTTCGATTGCAGACCCATTCTATTTGGCGTGAATCGCTGGGGTTTGCCCAGGCACCCGACCTAGGCTTCGAAGAATTTCTATGGCACTGCTTTGAGCACAACCATCGGCTGCCGGAGTTTCTGAATGAAATCATGCCTTTTATCCGTCCCTCCGGAGGTGCGCCCAGTCCTGCCCAAGCCGGCCAGTGGCTTAATCCCGCGCTCGTGGCCAAGGGCTTTTCGCTCGGCATCGCCAAGGTTCGCAACGGCCAGATTATCCGTGTTCCAGTGATTTGGGTTTTTGGCGGCGCAGTTGAAACTTACGGTTCCCGGTCACAATATTCACGCATTGATTTCATTGATTGGACTCCTTCAGAAACCAAACTGCTACAACATTACTATTATTGGGGAACGGGAGCAAAATCACTGCGCAGACTGTTGCATCAATCAGTGGATAGCCTGAACGAGCCGCTACTGACAGAGGCAGGGCAAGCCCGCATGTGCCAACTCCTCTCGTGGTCCCGCCCCAAGGCTCCGGCGACAAAGCGGATTCCATTTACGCCATCAGAATCAGCAACCGCATTACGGCTTCGCCAGTCGTTGCATGGGCTCCCAGATCCATTACCGGCTAAACTGAAAGACGAGGTTTCTTCCATATCGGAAAGGGCATACGCGGGATTGCTGCGCGCTTGCGTGGAACGTGATTTGCCCGATTCAGCAAGGATTTTGTTGTTTCACCGACCACTGCCAGTCACGGGCAGACAAAAATTACTGGAGAGATTTGTTGATGCTCAATGGCTGAAGATTTGGGATGTGTGCGCTAGAGAGGCATTTTCCGAACTGCCCCAGTCGCGTTACGGCTACGACGCGCTCTTGCATCGCGTAATGGAGACTGGCAGCAAGGCTTTGCTTCAGGCGGTTCTCGGCTCCATATCCAGCATCGGCAAATTGGTCGTCCAGTATCTGCTCGAAGAAGCATTCAAAAAAAATCGTGCGGACTTGTTTAACGCAATTCTTGATTCTCTGGTGGTGCAACCAATCCGGGACGAATGCTTATTGGGTTGTTTCAGAGATTGCCTCTTTGATTATCGGCAAAGCCAGCAGCTTGCGCTTTACCTCTTGGAAATCGGTGTTCGACCAATTCAGTCCATCCAGCCGGACGAAATATTACAGCCATGCCACTGGCTCCTTGAAGACTACAATTTTCCTGTGCTCAAACGAACTTTGGAGCTTGAGTCCCCGACCAACGAAAGCCTTCTCAAACTTCTTGGATGCGGTCATCTCAGGGCGGGCGAGGTCTTCGACTACCTCAAGTCTGTCAGCCGTCAACTTCCGCTGCATCAGGAACGCATGAACCGGGTCGCCTGCCGGGCGGCGACTTCATTCATTTATGGCGGAGAAAAAGAATCCATCACTTTGCTTGATCAGTCGTTTCAAGAGGGTGCCAACATCAAAGACATTGCTTTCAATTTTGAAAAAAGCAAAATGCTGACCGGATACAAGTGGAAAGAGCGTGAAGGCAATTGGATTGATTTGATAGGCCACCTGCTCAAGTCCGGACGGCCGGAAGACGCTGAAGTAATCAAAAAACTGAAGCGACCCCGCCGCAAAAAATCAAGCTGACCACCGCCCCAGAATGCTCATGCCGCCACTCCGCTGGGAGTGATTGAAAAACTCGCGACTCCATGATTGCAGGCCAATGCGAAGATGGCCGGGGGAGAAATTCGGAGGCACTTCACACCGCCAGTTTCGCAATCTTGATTTGGAACTCGCAAACAGCAAAAATTTGGGTAATTTCAAAATCGTATGCCGAAATGGTTTCTAAAGTCGGTTGAGATTAACGGGGGATTTCTGCCCGGATTCTCGCTTCAATTTCCACGCGGACTCACCTGTATCATTGGGCCGCGTGGCAGCGGTAAATCCACTCTGGCGGAGGCACTCCGCTATGGGATTGGTGGAAACGGGCGCGCTTCCAATGTTGCACTTACGCAGGCTAATCTTGGAACGTCGCTGGTGACGCTGGTAACAGCCCCACAAATCGGAGAATTGGGATATACCATCCGCCGCGCATTCAAACAGCCGGCTGCCCTGGTAACGAGCGAGGGGAAGTCCATCGAATCGCTTGATTTGGATCGTGGGACATTCCTGCCACTTGATGCGTATAACAGCCAGGAAATTGAAGCCATCGCCAACGAAACCCTTGGTGAAAAACGGCGGGCATTGCTTGATGACCTCCGCGAAGAAGAATTACGAGAAATCATGCTGATTCTTGCAGACGCACGCCGGTCATTGGATGCGAATGCAGATGCGGTTGCCGCCTCCCGGAGGCTGATTCGTGACCTCACAGAACAAATCGAGGAGGTTGGCGACGCGCGTGCTAGGCTTGCGGCATTGCCACCAGCACCTGAAGGGGCGAATTCTGCGCAGTTGATCCGCTTCACCCAAGAACTTCAGGCTACTGATGCAGACATTCGGGATTTGGATGATCTGATGGCTCGGCTGGAGCAATGGAAAACGTCCATCAGCAGGTTTAGTGACGAGCAAAAACGGCGCTTTCCAAAGCCGGCGGCCCACGAATTGTCGGTCAACAAGGAAATGATTTTGCAAGCATGGGAATCCGTTGGGGATTTGACCACATTTTCGGAAAACCATTTGCAACAGCTAGTTTCCAAAATTGACAGCACCATTGGCACTTTAAGGCAGAATCGCGTGGACGTCGAAAAGTTCAAATTACAACAAGCGGGCGAAACTTCGCGGCTGCAACAAGAAAATTCCGCCGCCGGACAATCAATCCGCGAACGCACTGCTGCCGAGCAGTCGGTCGAGAAACTCATCAATCTGGAAAAGCGACGCACAGATGAACAGGCGAAATTAAAGGAATTGCTGGATGCGCGCGGTGCATTGAAAGGCGATTATCTCTTAAAACGGGAGAAGGTTTCCACCCTGCGAGAAACCATCGCCAAAGAATTACAGAAGAAGATCGGAGAATTCGTGCGTTTGAGGCTGCTTAGAAACGCAGATAATCTCGCTTACCGCGATATGCTGCTTGATGGCTTGCGCGGCGCGCGGGTCCGCAATCACGATGAGATTCTTTCCGGTCTCATGCAGATGCGGCCGGAGCAACTTGCGCAAATCATCCAAGAAAACGACCTGGATGAGTTCGAAACGCTTATGTCGTTTGGGCGGGAGCGTTCTTCAAAGATTCTCGAATCCTTCCGCGCCAGCCTGAATCCGCTGGAAATGGAGGTCATCGAGATTGAGGATCGCGTCAGTATCGAACTTAATGTTGGCAACTCCACCAATCCGCACTTCAAAGATGCCGCTGAGCTGTCACAAGGCCAGAAATGCACAGCCTTGTTGCCGCTGCTGCTTTCACGCCGCGAAATGCCGCTGCTTATCGACCAGCCGGAGGATAATTTGGACAATCACTTTATCTATGAAACGATCGTTGATGCCGTGCGCCGGCTCCGCAATGTCCGGCAGATGATCTTCATAACTCACAACGCTAACATTCCAGTTTTGGGCGAGGCTGATCTGGTGGTGGTGATGAATTCAGATGGCAAAAAGGGTTATATCCAAAAGGCCGGCACCCTTGATGAATGTCGGGATGAAATCATAGATTTGTTGGAAGGCGGAAAAAAAGCCTTTTCAGAACGTTCCCGTCGATATGGCCAACCCTGAGTCATCAACGGCGTATTTTTCAGAATTGCGGAAATTAGCTGCTGAAAACCCACGTCTGGCACGTGCACAATTTACAGCCCTGCTAGATGCCAATGCGTCGTCGGTCGAAGAAATTCTTCGCCTAGCCGGCGCCCCAGGCGAAGGTCGTTTGCGCCAGTTGATTGCCAATGCTGTCAAACAACGCGCCGACAAAGCTAAGGTTGCACCATACTTGCAGGGATGGCTTGGGAATGAAACAGACGAGTTTGCAAAAACATCGATTAGCGCTGCGCTGGTTGGGGTGGATCAAAATGCGTTTCAAACACACATACCGCCTGACCTTCCCCAGGTAGTGGAAACATACAGATATGTGGCGGACCGCTTATGCCACAGGATTCGCAATTCAATGACTGGCCCTGCCCAGCACTTGCGCACACTTGAATCATTGCTAAATGGCGGCACCGATCCAAAATCTCTGGAAGCCAAAAGTGCCGTCACACAATTAAAAGATTCACTCCGGGCATTGTCTCGGATTGTTGAGTTTAATATCGACGACAGCTATTTCGAGTGGCGTGCTGTGGACTTGGCCGCATGGCTGCAAACCATGACGGCGCAATACATCGCAAAAAATGCGCCATTGACCCTGAAAATAACCGGCTTGACCGGGGAACTTGCTGTCCGAATGCGAGCAAACGATCTTCTGCTCGAAATACTCTTTTGGAACTTGTGGAAAAACGCCCAACAATCGGTTGGAAATTCTTGCGAAATCACCGTTCAAATTAAATCGACCGATGCTGAAGTCGAATTGCTCATCATTGATAACGGCAAGGGCTTTAGCCCAGAATATGCCGGCGTGGCTTTCGTTGAGCAGTTTAGTAGTCGCGGCTCGAACCACGGACGCGGCCTGCTTGAGGTTCAGGACGCAGTCCGCCGGCTGGGCGGCACGGTCGAATTAGTCGAACGTAAACCAAATGAATACCGAATTCGCATTCGTGTCCCCGTCTTGAAATGAGCTACCCACGCCACATCCGAACGCTGATCATCGAAGATGAGCAAGGGCCGATTGATAATTACGCGGCAATTTTTAACCAGCTTAAGACGAAGTTCGATTTGGCCCCACCGTTATTTGCCAGGTCTTACGCAGATGCCATCGCACATTTGTCGAACAATTTAATTTTTCATCTGGTCATAGTCGATTTGGGACTGCCGCAAACCACACACGAAACTGCGGAAACGGGAATTGAGCCGGGCTTTGAAATTGTAAAGCAATGTGCCAATCGAGAAAATTATCCGATTCCCAGTGTTTTGGTGATTAGCGGACGACTGGGGCAGGCAAATTTGGCCAGCCTGCGAGAATCCCTCCAGCGCAACTTTTGGCACGGAGAAATGGTTAACAAGGGAATTGATGAGGCGGATGCCATTGAAACGGCTTTGAATAAAATTAACGAATATTGTGGTGTGGGCATATTCACTCGCGATGGCGGTAATAAATTGTATCCAACGCTTTCCCCTCGTGAGGACGACTTGTTGCGCCGCTGCGTGCTCGACGAGCCTTATTGTGTAGGCATTGATTTCGAATGGTGGGGTGCCTATCAAGGAACTTCCGTCACCGAGACCAGAAAATTTGGTATCACAAAAGTTTTGTGGGGACGCTTCTTGCTCAATGAGTCGAACGACCCTTCGCGCCCGTGGTTTTTCAAATTTGAATCGGCGGAAAGCGCCAAATACACCCAGCGCGACCTCTCGCTCATGGTTCAAAAATTGAGCCATATCAAACGATGCTCGGTAAAGTTGGGTGCTCAACGCAGCCTAATTGTCACCCAGCAGGTAGGAGATTCATCGGCCCGGCCCATTTCACTTGTTGAACTGTTTGTAAAATCTACCCAGGAAATATCCGCCACATTGCCATCAATCGCTTCAGACATTGCAGCTCAATTAACAAATTTGGGCAGCATAAATGAGGAACGTTTGCCGGCCTCAAAATTACTCTGGAATTGGCATGACCTCGGGCAGATAAAAGCGGCGTATCTTCAGAATAACGGTGATACAAATGCTGCTCCTGTTGCCTTGCTCGAAAAAATCCAATCCATAACCACACCGATTTGGGTTAATCGCCGCAACTGCACTCACGGCGACCTGAACGCAACAAACATTGCTTTGGAATCAACAGCCGGTGCCTATCGTGCATTTATTATTGATGCGGCTGGAATGCGTGTGGAAACGGCAGGACGCGATCTCGCGATGCTCGAAGTAACGACACTTCTTCACCTCAAGACCACGGGCAATGCCAGTTGCATTGAACTCTGCCGGGCATTGTATTTAAACGGCACCAACTTGCCACAACTACCTCCAGATGCTGACAAATGGCCGCACCCGATTCGAAATATTTTTTTATTCGTTTGTGAAATCCGAAAACAAGCTTTGCATTTCAACCGACTACCCATCTATGGGCTGCTGGTATTTGATTGTGCGATGCTCCAGCTTGGCGGATTGAGCCTGCAAAGCCGTGACAATAAAATTACAAACCCTCATGATGCCGTTTTGCTCGCTGACCTTGCTGCTGATTGGCTGAAGACTGTCGCACCAGATGAATTGGCAAGCGTCCGGTAAAATTGTAAGTTAGCAGGATTCAAATATTTAAGGCTGATTCATAGCCGCCATATTCCGCTTCGTAGTGAAGCGTCAGACGCTACAATAATCTCATCCTTCAGCCTCGTGCTGAATAAAAGGTCGCTCTTGGGACGGCTTATTTCGACAATAATCTTTTAACTTCCGACGCAATGATTGGGGAAAGTAGTCGAACGGTGGTATTGCTTGTTCCGAAATCAGCAATCGCTTCCAATTCGGCAAAAGGCGTTGCAACATTACAGGGCGCGTCATTTGTTGGCACTTCCCCAAAAACGCCTTCGCCGTAATAAGGCGTAATTTTGGTAATGGTGAGTTTTTTTACACCCGCCAATTTTATGAGCCGTGCAAAATAATCTTCTTCGTCAGGGGTTGGCAGCACAAATGTTTTGTGCGCCTGAATACACCGGATGATGTCTTGCGGACTGGCGGTTGGCTGGCTTTCGTGACGCTCGACCATTGACCAACGCAAAGAGAAAATCCGGATTTGCCCGCGACTGCCGAACTCGATGGAAAAACCTTCTCCGCCAGAACCGTCATTATCGCCAGAGAAAAAGGAAATCCCTTCAAGTTGCCGCGACAGAAAAACGCCACGTCCACAAACATGGTTTGTCGCTTGGCCGCTTGTGTCGGAATCGCATAAGTGCGTGTAAAAGCGTTCTTGAACCAGTTGCGCAGGATCAAGGCCGAGTTGGTGCGCGTATTTCCATGCCCCCGCAGCAATCGTTTCATCGCTGGGAATTTTATCACCCGAACCCGCGCCGTAATTCGGCACCGAAAAATACATATTCGCGTCGCTAGGTCTGATGCCGAAAAGTGTAGCAAGCGCGCCGGGATAGTTCGGGCCTTTATCTTCTGGGATAAAAAAATCATTTGTGGAAGGTTTTGGAAAACCTTTGCCTTGAAGCGATCCAAGAACGATGGCATTGGAAATCACCGTCGCGGAAAAAATCCGAGGCAATTTCCTTTGATAAATCCAAAAACTTTTCGGCAATTTATCGGTGGGTGCTTGCCAAACGATGGCGGCGTTAGTGAACAGCCGGGATGAAAGTTCTTCCCATGTCGGCGGGGCGGCGGATGCGGAAGAAGCCGCCCCCAATATCGCCGCGAGGATGGCAATGACTTTCATGACATATTACTGCTCCAGAGGCTCATATATTTGAAACGAATTCGTCTCGCCATTTTCGACTGAAACGACTGACATTGAATAAAAAGGCCAAAGGAAATCTTGCCTTTTAGTGGCGTTGGCTGCTGGATAAACCAAACCGCAGTTGGTTATCGTAATGCTGTCAGGTATGTAGCCATAAAAACTTCTGCCTTGCCCACGTTTAAGCATCTGGATTAGTTCCGCACTGGTTTTAGGTAAGGCCTTGCCGACTGGCGTCAAGTTACGGAAGGTCATTTCGATATCGGCAAGTCGGCCATCGCTGATGTAGCCAACCCGTAACATACCGGCACCGCCGATGGAAAGCACCGTCGCCCCAGCATGAATTTTTTGCCAGAACTCTATGTTGATTTGTCGGGTGTAGCGTTTGCGTGACCCATTGTCATGGCGGTCATTATACCATGTGCCTTCAGTGTTGCAGTCATATTTCAACCGGCCATCGGGAAGATGCTCCAAATCATTTGTTGTGAGGCCAAGCAACGGAAGCAGTGCCAGCGTTCGTTGCAAGGCGTCTTTCTCATTGGGAACTCCCTCGACCAGCGGCTTGTGGTTTTTCAAATCCCACCGGTGATTATCCTCGCCACTACCAAATCGGATCATTCCTGATATTTCAGAAAAAACTAGGGATGCCCGAATTTCTTTATTTGTCGGGTTGGCTTCTTTAATCCAAAACCCCGGCTGGTAAATAATTTCGGGCGGCAGTTTTTGGGGTTCGCTTTTTAAACCCAAAAAAGTGGCCAGCAATTTGAAATCTTTCGGCTGATATGCTTTGGGCTGGACGGCGTAAATTAAAAGATTTGTTTTCGGCGGTTCATCTGCCTGCCAATTCACGGACTGGAGTGAATGCGGTAACGACTCTCCGGCCAAATCTTCGAGTTCGGCATCGCTTGGGCGGTGAATCCCTTCACTTGCACATGCCACATTCGAAAAGAATGCGAAACATCCAAGCAGGCAAATCTCACGGAGCTGTGTTTGCCATTTGATCATCTTCTTGCAAATCACTGCCTTGAACATTGTTTGGGTCTGGATCAGTCTGCGAGCCGTAACCATAAATATGGTCTCCGGCACACTCCGGCCAATAGGCCGAACGGCTGACGTTTGCGTTGGAGGATGATTCTCTCGGTTGGGTGTTCAGGCAAACATATTTCCATGCACCTAAAACAGTGCTGTCCGAGTCAAAGCCGGTTGCGTTGATCAACGCCTTCGTCCAAAACTGCCCCATATCGTGCCTGACGGTCATTTCCGTGGCGTATGCTTGCATGATGTGAAGGCTGGAATTCATCGCCAAATGCTCGTTGTTTTTCATCACGTCATAAATGCCGTAGTCGCGGTATGAAGAACTGCGAAACAAATTACAACTGTAAAACGCCATCCATTTGAGACTGCTGCTCCCCAAGTCCATATCATTCATACCAACCCAGGTCATTGTGCCGGCAAGGCTGTCATACACCGGGATGTAACTTTGAGGATGGCTGAGCGCGACGATATTTTCTTTGCAAGCCGCGCTGTGACCAACATAAAGACCGATGTTGACGTAGTTCAAAATGTTGTCACCGCCAAGTGAAGTTTTTTGCAACATTGTGGCTTTGAAGTCATCATCCCCGTTTATGAATTGGATCTGGTAGCCGGAAATCCAAAAACCCGTTCCCAAACTATCGGCAATCCGCCTTGCGGCTTTCAATCCACCCCAAGGAGGCTGGTGATTGCTCGCAAATGTCACTTGTCCATACGGCGCACCCCGTTGCGGGCGATTGGACGGAAATAGCAGCGGATGATCTCCTTGATACAGCATTCCAAAACTTCCAAAAGTTTTGTATGGGGAATAAATCATGAATGGCGGCAAGCTGCTACCGCTTCCGCTCCCCATAGGTGAAACCCCGCCCCCTGAAGTGCCAAACAAACGGGTTGCTCCGGTCGAAATAGTTGCTCCTGACAAACTCTTGATTGTCGAAGAATCCCAAGTCGCCGTGCTGCGATTGACTGGCAAAGGTCCAGGTGCATCAAAGGCAACATTCAGCCATGAATTGGTGTCCCACGGCAATGGCGGCATAATCATGTCGATTCTACTCGGCAACACTTCAATCGCTCCAACGGAAGCTGCGTTTCCAGTTAAACCAGCCGCAACCATGCTCTGCATTTGTGTAGATGCCCCTAAATCCCGGATCACATAGGCGACGCGTTGAGGGTCGAGCGTTTGACCATTTGAATCCAAACCATCCCAAAGAATCACGATGCTTGTCCCGCTTCCACCGAATGATCGGTATACCGTGTTTGTATCATCAGCGGGCGTGATGTCTACTTCCCAATCCTCAGCAGATGCCCAAGTCGCATAAATTTCCTGCGTCTGGCCCAAGTCGGGCCGGTAACCTTGATATTTGAGACGGACGTCCGACAAAAAATTGCTGAAAACCACGCTGATATTTTTGGTGGCATAGCTCGCGCTTGTGCCTGATGCTGGGTCCGGCACGGGGTCATCTCCGCCAGACGTGCCAGAATCGCCGTTATCCTCGACGTTGATGGATAGCCGGTGCGTTCCGTTTGGATAAAATCTGGTTTCCAGCGGAAACGAATATGAAGTGCCGGAATTGATGCCGATTTCATTGCCGTCAACCAGTAATCTTCCAGAGATTACATTTGAACTCGATTCCGCACCCGCCAGAATATTTGTAAGTTCCGTCAACACTGTGCCATTGCTCGCATTGCTCACAGTGATTGTAACCGGTAGTGCGTTGGTCATATAGCCTTGGATGGCAATGCGGTAAAATCGGTAAGGTGCTTCCGCATCGGTTGACGAAGGCCGGGTGCTGGCACCCGACTCGCTGCCAAGGTCTGACCATAAAGTATTTGTGCCTTGAGTTGAAAAATCGACTGCGGCCGTGAACCAGCTCGTGAGTCCTACCGTGTAGTCAATTCGATAAACTTCGTTCGTGCGGCTTGTCCATTGCAACAGGGCGGGACTGTTGGGCGCAATTTTGGTGATCGAAAGCATTGGCTTGTTTGTGCTTTGTGCCATTGCCGCCATTGCCATGAGCAACGATACCACCACGATACTACCCACATATTGGAACCTCTGCGAAACGGGATATTAACTGTCTGATTTGATGTCCGTGCATTTTACAAAGATAAATTTGTCTCGTCCGCGTCTGTTGCGAGCGGTTCGGCGCTCCGGTTTTGACCGGTT
>Ga0007854_10002488_pt1 | contig 11423 bp, 8 predicted proteins | sample CryBogCBH12Aug08_FD_60382 | JGI IMG/M metagenome (GOLD analysis project Ga0007854, IMG submission 60382) | Freshwater microbial communities from Crystal Bog, Wisconsin, USA - CBH12Aug08 | ecosystem: Environmental > Aquatic > Freshwater > Lake | place: Crystal Bog, Wisconsin, USA | collected... | reverse complement strand
CGCGGCTCGATTGCCGGCAAAACCGTGGCGTGGGTGGGCGATGGCAACAATATGGCCAACACCTGGCTTCAGGCCGCCGCGTTGTTGGGCTTTCACCTGCGGGTCAGCACCCCCAGCGGCTATGAGGTCAATCAGACCACCGCCGCCGCGCCTGCGTCGATGGGAAGTGGCAGCTATAAAACCTACAGCGATCCGTTGGAGGCCTGTGCCGGTGCCGACCTGGTTACCACCGACGTCTGGACCAGTATGGGCTATGAAGCCGAAAACGAGGTTCGCCTGAAGGCATTTGCAGCCTGGCGGGTGGATCGCGCCATGATGGCCGTAGCGGCCAAGGACGCGCTGTTCATGCATTGCCTGCCAGCCCACCGCGGCGAGGAGGTTGAAGCCGAAGTCATTGACGGCCCGCAGAGCGTGGTCTGGGACGAAGCAGAAAACCGCATGCACGTTCAGAAGGCGCTGATGGAATATCTGCTGCTGGGCCGTCAATAACGGTTATTGCACAGCATCAGCATCAGCATCAGCATCAGCATCAGCGCCACTTAGGGTCCGCAATGAGCAGTTGCCAGCAATGCGGCGCCTGTTGCGCCTGTTTCCGGGTCGACTTTGCAGTTGAGGAACTCGACTCAAACGGTGGCCACGTGCCGACTGGTCTGGCCGACGCCCTCAATGGTCATCTGGCCCGGATGCACGGAACGGACCATGCCAAACCCCGCTGCGCTGCCCTCAGCGGCAAATTGGGCGCGCAGGTTGCGTGCGGCATTTACGAATGGCGGCCGGGGCCGTGTCGAGAATTTGAGGAGTCAAGCAGTGCCTGTAATCAGGCGCGCGCCCGGCACGGTTTGCCGGCTATTTAATGGCTCAGAAGTAGCTGAAGTAGCTGAAGTGGCTCCAGTGGCTTAGCTACGGGTGAGTTGGCTATTGGGTGGCCGTGCTGTGGTTTTGCGCTGCTACTAGCTCCACCCTCCCGGCGTACAGCCAGGACACATCCAGCACACGACTGCCCAGCAATCGCAATGTGACGTCGCGTGCAATCTGCGGCAGACCACGCAGATGAAATATTTCGCCATTTCGAATCGCGCGTGCCTGCACACGCGCGTTGCGTTGCCAGCGCTGAGCGGCATATCGCTGCAGGTCGGCAGCGACCGTATCTGCGCCGCCCTGCAAACTGGCCGCGAGGACTGCCGCATCCTCGATAGCCATACCGGCACCCTGCGCCAGATAAGGTCGCATGGGATGGGCTGCATCGCCCAACAAGGCAATCCGCCCGCGAGCGTGCTGCGCCGCCGACTGCATGGGTGAGCGGTCGCTGAGAGGCCACAGTCGCCAGGAGGGAATGGCACAAATCAGCTCTTTCAATGCAGGCGCCGCCCAAGCAAGACGTCGGCGCAGGTCTACCGCATTGGCGCTGTGGTCCCAGCTCTTGGGGTCTCCGGCCACACTTCCTTTGACAATCGCGACCACATTGCGCCATTCACCACCATGCACCGGGTAATCCACCACGTGGAAATCGTTGCCCATCCAGACCGTCACACTATCACTGCGCAAATTCTGCGGCAGGTCTGACTGCGAAAACATGGCGCGGTATGCCAGATGACCCGAAACACGGGGCGCCGCATCGTGCACGACCTGCGCGCGCAACTTGCTCCAGACGCCATCGGCTGCCACCAGAACCGGTGCTTCAAAGGCACGGTCGGCCACCGTCTGCACGCGCACCCCGGCGATGTCCTGCGACGTTTGCACCACGCGCGCGCCCAGATGCAAACCAACGTCCGAGCGCTGCCGCAAAGCCCCCAGCAATACATTGTGCAGATCGGCACGGGCGATGGTCAGGTAAGGGGCACCATAACGTTGCTCCATTGCGCCAGCCAGCGGCATAACCGCCAGAACCGACCCCTGCATTGCATTGCGCACATTGAGTTGTTGGGGGCGCGCAGCCACCGCATCCAACGCCGACTCCAACCCCCACCCCCGCAAAATATGCACCACATTAGGGCTTATCTGAATGCCGGCACCAAATTCAGCGAATGCCTCCGATTGCTCCAGCAGATCGACCGGCCACCCCGCCTGTGCAGATGCCAATGCGGCAGAGAGACCTCCGATACCGCCGCCAACAACAAGCATTCTTTTAGTCATGCGGGCGATTGTCCCTCTTCGAGACAAGCCGCAGTCAGATTGCGCCTTGATTTGAATCAATAATCACGCAAATAGTGCATATGCCGCAAAATCCTACATGCAATGCAATGCACCGAACGGCACGGCACGGCACGGCACGGCAACACCTTACTCGACGCGCAGAACTCCGTGTGGTTTGAAGCCAAGATCTGCCGCCCGCCCTTTGCGCCCCCGCGCCGCCCGGGCGTTGTTGAGGCTGCGGATTTCCAGCGTTTCATCGCGCGCTTTGCCGCCCCGGCCAATGCCCTCAATGCGCACGCTGCGCACATAGGCAGCTGCGCCAGCCAGACAGTCCTGTTTGTCCAGATCTATTAACAGCAGGCCGCGCCCACCGTTGGGCATGGCTCTCAGTTCTGCAATTTCAAAAGTCAGAATTCGGCCACCGCGTGATGCACAGGCAACAAAATTCGCTGTAGCAAAGGGATGCCCAGACACCAGCGACGGCCGACAAATGCTCTCTCCTTCGTTGCAAGAAATAAAGGCCTTGCCGGCCTTCTGGCGCGACACCATATTTTCAACATTGGCCAGGAACCCATAGCCGCCGCTGCTGCTGAGCAACAGCGTGGCAGACCCCGCCCCTGCAAAGTAGTGCAACAACGAAGTGCCGGCCTCGAGCTCAATCAGTGTGGTCACGGGTTGACCGTCGCCCCGCCCGCCCGGCAACAACGACACCGCAACGGAATAAATACGCCCATTCGATCCAAACACCAGCAGGGTGTCCACGCTCCGGCATTCAAAGGTGCCGTAAAGTGAGTCACCCGCTTTAAAGGTAAAACTGGCTGCTTCATGGCCGTGGCCGGTGCGGGCCCGCACCCAGCCTTTTTCACTCACGACCACGGTTACCGGCTCGTCCACCACCTTCAGTTCTGCCACCACTTTCTTCTCGGCCTGGATGAGGGTCCGCCTTGGATCGGCAAACTGTTTGGCATCGGCCTCAATTTCACGGATCATCAGGCGCCGCAAGGCAGCGGGGCTTCCGAGTATTTCTTCGAGCCGGCCTTGCTCGGTGCGCAATTCGTCAAGTTCCTGCTGAATCTTGATAGCCTCCAGACGGGCCAGCTGTCGCAACCGGATTTCGAGGATATCTTCGGCCTGGCGCTCGCTCAGTGCAAAGCGTTGCATCAGTGCAGCGCGGGGCTCGTCGGCTTGCCGGATGATGGCAATGACCTCGTCGATATTCAGCAGGACAAGCTGTCGGCCCTCCAGAATATGGGTACGGTCCAGCACTTTCCCCAACCGATGCCGGCTGCGCCGCTCAATCGTGACCTGCCGAAATTCAATCCACTCCTGCAACATCTGGCGCAGCGACTTCAGCGTCGGGCGGCCGTCCAGACCAATCATGGTCAGATTTACGGGCGTTGAAGACTCCAGGCTGGTATGGGCCAACAGCGTATTGATCAGGTCTGACTGCTCGATACGACTGGTTTTGGGCTCGAGCACCAGGCGAACCGCCGATTCACGGCTGGATTCATCGCGAACCCCATCCAGCACCGCCAGAATACTGGCCTTGAGCTGAATTTGTTCCTGCGACAAGGCTTTCTTACCGGCTTTAACCTTGGGATTGGTCAGCTCATCGATTTCTTCGAGCACCCGCTGGCTGCTGACGCCGGGCGGCAACTCGGTTACAACCCACTGCCACTGTCCCCGCGCCAGTTCTTCGATCTTCCAGCGGGCTCGGCACTTGAGCGATCCACGCCCGGTCCGATAGGCATCGGCAATCTCCGTTGCAGAACTTATGATTTGTCCGCCGCCCGGATAATCCGGGCCCGGCACCAACGAAAAAAGTGCCTCGTCATCAAGCGTTGGGGACTTGATCAGAGCTACACAGGCATCGGCTATTTCGCGCAGGTTGTGACTCGGAATTTCAGTCGCCAGCCCCACCGCGATACCGCTGGCACCGTTTAAAAGGGTAAACGGCAGGCGCGCCGGCAACAGCCGCGGTTCTTCGGTCGACCCGTCATAGTTGGGCTGAAAATCGACCGTACCAAGGTCGATTTCGTCGAGCAGCAACGTGCTGATGCGTGCCAGACGCGCTTCGGTATAACGCATCGCGGCAGCACCGTCGCCGTCGCGGGAACCAAAATTTCCCTGACCATCAATCAGCGGATAGCGCTGTGAAAAGTCCTGCGCCATTCGGACCAGTGCCTCGTAGGCGGCCTGGTCGCCATGGGGGTGAAAGCGGCCCAGCACATCGCCCACCACGCGCGCACTTTTAACGGGCTTGGCGCCGGTGTTGCCATTGGCGCCGCCAAAGCCCAATCCCATGCGCGCCATGGAATACAAAATGCGCCTTTGCACCGGCTTCTGGCCGTCACAGACGTCTGGCAAGGCACGGCCCTTGACCACGCTCAACGCGTATTCGAGATAAGCGCGCTGTGCGTAAGTTGCCAGATTGAGTTCTGCATTCGGGTCAGAACCGGGGGCAACGAAATCGAGACTATTGTTTTCTATCGTCATTTCAGGAGGGGTTTGCAGTTTCGCGGTTGGGCACTTAAGCAGTTAGAAGTCAGGCAATCAGGCGCTTCATGACTTAGCGCGCTCAAACGTCAATCAAATGTCAATTTCGACCGAGTCGCCATGCAACTCCATCAGTTCGCGACGGGACGCAGCCTCGCCTTTTCCCATCAACTTGGTAATCAGTGCCTCAGTGTTGGCAAAATCGATGTCACCCAAAACCACCGGCAGCAGGCGGCGCGTGTCGGGATTAAGCGTGGTATCCCACAGTTGCTCTGCGTTCATCTCGCCGAGCCCCTTGAACCGGCTGATCGTCCATGCGCCTTCCCGAACACCTTCCTTGCGCAGCTTGTCGAGTATTGCGACGAGTTCGCCCTCATCCAGCGCATAGGCCTTGCTGGCAGGCTTTTTCCCTCTCGCCGGCGCATCTACCCGGAACAGCGGTGGCCGCGCCACAAACACATGGCCAGCGGCGATCAGCTTGGGGAAATGCCTGAAAAAAAGAGTCAGCAACAACACCTGAATGTGTGACCCGTCGACATCAGCATCGCTCAGAATGCAGACCTTTCCATAGCGCAGGTTGCTGAGATCGGGGTTGTCTTCAGGCCCGTGCGGATCTACGCCGATGGCGACCGAAATATCGTGTATTTCGGTGTTGGCAAACAACCGGTCGCGGTCAACCTCCCACGTGTTCAGCACTTTGCCACGCAACGGCAGGATGGCCTGATTTTCCTTGTCTCGACCCATTTTTGCGCTGCCACCGGCAGAATCGCCTTCCACCAGAAATACCTCGTTGTAGGCAATATCCCGGCTTTCGCAATCGGTCAGCTTGCCGGGCAACACGGCAACACCGGAGCTCTTGCGCTTCTCCACTTTCTGCCCCGCGCGCTGACGGGTTTGCGCCGCCCGAATCGCCAGTTCGGCGAGCTTTTTTCCATACTCGACGTGCTGGTTCAGCCAGAGCTCGAGCGCCGGGCGAACAAAGCCGGAAATCAACCTTACCGCATCGCGGGAATTGAGCCGCTCTTTAATCTGCCCCTGAAATTGCGGATCGAGCACTTTGGCCGACAGCACGTAACTGGCACGCGCAAACACATCTTCCGGCATCAGCTTGACGCCTTTGGGCAAAAGCGAGTGGAAATCGATGAAGCTTTTGACGGCACCAAACAAGCCGTCCCGCAGACCGCTTTCATGGGTGCCACCGGCGCTGGTAGGAATCAGATTGACATAGCTTTCACGGACCACAGGGCCCTCTTCCGTAAAAGCCACACACCAGTTTGCACCCTCGCCTTCGGCAAAGCTGTCGTTCTGGCTGTCGGCAAATCCCTCGCCTTCAAACAGGGGAATAAACGGGTCAGTGGCTAGCGTCTGGAGCAGATAGTCGCGCAGCCCGGCCTTGTAGACCCAGGTCTGGGATTCACCGCTTTTTTCTACCTGCAGGGACACCGTCACGCCGGGCATCAGCACCGCCTTGGAGCGCAGCAAGTGCGTCAGCTCGGCCATGGGCAATACGGGCGATTCAAAATAATGCGGATCAGGCCAGACCCGCACGGTGGTGCCATTGCGCCGGTCAGACGAAGCTTGGGGCCGCACCTGCAGTGGTTCGATGACATCACCCCCGGCAAACACCAGCCGCGCCACCGAGCCTTCGCGGTAAGTGGTTACTTCCATGCGCTTGCCCAAGGCGTTGGTTACGCTGACACCCACGCCGTGCAGTCCGCCCGAAAAACTGTAGGCGCCGCCGGTTGCCTTATCAAACTTGCCGCCCGCATGCAGGCGCGTGAAAACCAGTTCGATGACGGGCGCATTTTCTTCCGGGTGCATGCCAAACGGAATTCCACGGCCGTCATCGTCAATAGCCACCGAACCATCGGCATGCAGACACACCTTGATTTTCTTGCCAAAACCGGCCAGCGCTTCGTCTGCCGCGTTGTCCAGAACTTCCTGGATAACGTGCAGGGGATTGTCGGTACGGGTGTACATTCCCGGGCGCTGCTTGACCGGCTCAAGCCCTTTGAGAATGCGGATGGACCCCTCAGAATATGCAGATTGGGAAGTAATCGGTTTAGTTGCCATGGTGGCGCATTGTATGCGTCAAATCGACTTTAAGCTGTATATAAAACCAGCTAATTGCATTTTCAATTCAACCCGTAACCAGGCGACCCGAACAATCCTGAACAATCCGTATCGCACCCCGCCCGGAGACGGGCTCACACTCGTTAGAATGGCCTTTTCCTGAATTATTGCCAAGCCATGAATTCATCCCATCCCGTGAGGGGCAGTATTGTTGCCCTGGTGACCCCCATGCTCGACGACGGCGCAGTGGACTACGCAGCCCTTCGAAAGCTGATTGACTGGCATATTGCCGAAGGCACCGACTGCATCGGCGTGGTAGGAACAACCGGCGAATCGCCCACCGTGAGCGTGGAAGAACATTGCGAAATCATCCGCGTGGCGGTTGAACAATCTGCTGGACGGGTTCCAATCATGGCCGGCTGCGGCGCCAATTCGACCCGCGAAGCTATCGAACTGGCCGAGTTTGCCCGCAAGGTGGGCGCCGACAGCCAATTGCAGGTTGTACCTTATTACAACAAGCCAACGCAGGAAGGCCAGTACCAGCACTTCAAGGCGATTGCCGAAGCGGTGGATTTGCCGGTCATTCTGTACAACGTGCCCGGCCGTGCAGTGGCCGATATGGCGCATGAAACGGTGTTGCGTCTGGCGCAGGTGCCCGGCATTGTGGGTATCAAGGAAGCCACCGGCAATATTGAGCGCGCGCAATGGTTGATCAAGGAAGCTCCGAAAGGTTTTTCCATCTATTCGGGCGACGATCCCACCGCTGTAGCGCTGATGTTATGCGGCGGCCACGGCAATATCAGCGTCACTGCCAATGTGGCGCCGCGCCTGATGCACGAACTGTGCGTTGCAGCAATGGCGGCCGATGTTGCAACGGCGATGGAAATTCAGCTGCGCCTGCTGCCGTTGCACAAGTTTTTGTTCATTGAATCCAATCCTATTCCCGTCAAGTGGGCCGTAGCGCGCATGGGTCTGATGGGCGGCGCCCTTCGTCTGCCATTGACACCCCTGACCGAACCCAGCCAGCAAATACTGGAAAAAGTGCTGCGTGCTGTAGCATTGATCTGAATTCAGCCCCCCGTTTGAGGAATTTTGTGAAACCCTATTTCAAACTGACTGCCCTGACAGCGGCGGTTGCTCTCAGCGCCTGTTCTGTTCTTGAAAGTGACAAGGTAGATTACCGCGGCACCGCCAAGGCGCCGGAATTGTCCATTCCGCCCGATCTGACCCAGCTCAGCAAGGACACCCGGTACACCATGGTGGATGGTGGTGTGTCTGCCTCCAGCCGCAAGGACGCCAAGGGCATTGCCGATTCGACAACCGGAGCGTTACCGGTCGCAGCCGCCAGCGTGGCAGACATTCGCATCCAACGCAATGGCAATCAACGCTGGCTGGTGATCAAGCGCAAGCCCGAAGCATTGTGGGATCCGATAAAGGACTTCTGGCTCGAAAATGGCTTTCTGCTGACTATCGAACAGAAAAATGTCGGCATCATGGAAACCGAATGGGCGGAAAATCGGGCAAAACTGCCTCAGGACATTATTCGCGCGACCATCGGGAAAGCTATCGACGCACTGTATTCCACTCCGGAACGCGACAAATATCGCACCCGACTGGAGGTCAATTCCGACGGCGAAACCGAGGTTTATATCTCGCATCGCGGTATGGTGGAAGTTTATGTGGCCGAGCGCAGAGACGAGACCATGTGGCAACCGCGTCCGACCGACCCCGAACTTGAAGTCGAATTTCTGCGTCGGCTCATGATTCGACTGGGCTACACCGAAGAGCAAGCCAAGACCCAACTCGCTGACGCCGCTCCCAAACAACTGTCCACCATCGCGACGGTCAATGCGCGGCCCGTGCTGCGTATTTCGGAAAATTTTGACCGCGCCTGGCGTCGTATCGGTTTGTCACTCGACCGCACCGGCTTCACCGTGGAAGACCGCGACCGCAACCGTGGCATCTACTTTGTACGCTATGTGGGTGCTGAGCCCATCGAACCCAAGCCCAACTTCTTTGCCCGACTCTTCAGTAGCAGCCCCAAGGCACCTGAAGCAGCGCGATACCAGATTGTGGTCACCACTGAAGGCGACTCGACCGTCGTCGGCGTTCAGGACAACAAGGGCACCCCGGACGCCACCCCAACCGCACAGCGCATCGTCAAGGTGCTGGCGGACGACATTCGGTAAAAACACCACCGACCGGGACGAAAAAAAGCCACCTCGCGGTGGCTTTTTTTCGTCCCCCTTGCGGGGGCCTGACGTTCCACCCGGAGGCGGCCCGTTCAGTTTCAAATAATACGAATATTACTTGGCAGCAGAAGCGTCAGCTGCGGGAGCCGAAGCAGCAGCTGCGGGAGCAGCAGATGCGTCAGCAGCAGGAGCCATAACAGCGGGAGCAGCTGCAGGAGCAGGAGCTTCTTCTTTCTTGCTGCAAGCGGCAAGGGCGGCGACAGCGATCAGGGCTGCCAGAGCGATGGATTTATTCATGTTTAAAGACTAAAGTGAGTTAACGAAACAATTTCCGGAAATTGTCTTGAAGGCAAGCCCCAAGACCCCGACAAGAAGCATTCGATCTCTTTTTGCCAGAGCCCTGCATTATACAAGGTTTGTAAACAGGGTCGGGAAAACCCTCCTATCACATATTCCAGCGCAAGAATACACGCAAATTACCCGGTAAAGGACTATTGTTCTGTCGGCCCTTCACTCGGCTGCATGCAACCATCCGTCCTCACACCATTGGCCGACCAATTCTCGGGCGTCGGCGCTCAATTGCGCGACCTGAGTGGCCGATAAAGCACGCGTATCGGCAAGTACTCGCATGAGGCGAGCGTCTCGGCCACCGGCACGAAAACTCTCGCCATTGATATGCACGTGGCGCGCGTCGTAAACCATGCGCGAGCGCCGGTCCAATATCACACCCACTGCAGTGTCTGCAGAGGCAGCGAGCTTTGCGCCGCCCTCAAACCAGACATTCGCCTTGGGCTCGCTGAGGTAAGCCCCCAGCACCTGATTTACCAACTCGGAGTCCTTCAACGCTGCCAACAACGCCGCGCTGGCAAACTGCTGGATGCCGGGCGGAATCTGTGCCGGATTGACGACCGCGCCCTGATCCGGGTCCCGGTACACGCCATCGGCAAACATTTCCCCCGCCTCGTCGGCAATGCGCTGCAGCATTTCACGCGCCAGTTCGCCCTGATTGGGCGACTTGAACCCGATGGAATACGTCATGCAGTCCCCTTCTGCAATGCCATCGTGGGCCCAGTTGGGCGGCAGGTAAAGCATGTCTCCGGGCTCCAGCACAAACTCCTGCTCGGGCTTGAAATGGGCCAGAATTTTGAGTGGCATGTCCGCCACCAGCGTCTTGTCTTTCTGGCGCCCGATGCGCCAGCGCCTGCGCCCGTGTGCCTGAAGCAGGAAAACATCGTAATTGTCGTAATGCGGCCCCACGCCGCCGCCGTCTGTGGCATAGCTGATCATGACGTCGTCCAGACGCGCATCGGGCACAAAACGAAACTGGTTCATCAGCGCATGAACTCGCTGATCGTGCAAGTCCACGCCCTGCACCAGCAGCGTCCACGCCGGTTGTTTGAACGGCGGCAGCGTGCGCCGTGCAAAAGGTCCCCTCTTAAACTGCCACTTTCCTTTGCCCCCGTGTGGCTGGACCACCAGGCGCGACTCCACGCCGTCCTGCGCGGCCAGATCAATCAGTTCGGAACGCTCCAGCAATGGTGCAAATCCGGGGATGGCGCCGCGTATCAGCAAGGGCTTTTTTTGCCAGTGGGTTCGCATAAAGCGCTCGGGAGACAGACCGCCCAGCAAGGGCAAAGCAGTGGTAATGGGTGATGGACTGGTTTTCATATGGGACAATTCTTGCATGGAAATCACACAACAATGCGTCGTATCCCTCACCTGGACGCTTAAAGACACCCTGGGGGAAGAGTTGGACGTGCTGGAAGAGCCGGTCGAATTTCTGGTGGGCGGCAAGGATTTGCTGCCGGTTATTGACGCGGCGTTGCAAGGCCATGTGGCCGGCGACCTGCTTCAACTTCAGATTGAACCGGAACAGGCTTTTGGCGATTTCAACGACCGCCTGATATTTCTCGAGCCACGCAACCTGTTTCCAGCCGAACTGGAGCCCGGACTGCTGCTGCAGGGATGGGCGCTGCCCAAGGGCTGCAGCGCGGATGCGTCCAAAGACACGTTTTATACGGTTACCGACATCTATCCGGAACACGTTGTGCTCGACGGCAACCACCCGCTTGCGGGCATTGCGCTGCGCATCACGATGCGGATTGAATCGGTGCGCGAAGCAACCGAAGCAGAACTTCAGGCAGGCTCAGTGGGCTCGGGCTTTATGCGCATTCAGACCTTGCCAGTCGATCCATAACCCGCCTCACCGCGCTCGGTGGCGACAAACTCATCCACCAGTCGAAAACTGGCCTGCAGTACCGGAACGATCACCAGTTGCGCAATGCGTTCCATCGGTTCGATGGTGAATGCGGTGCTGCTGCGATTCCACGCGCTCACCATCAGTTGCCCCTGATAGTCGCTGTCGATCAGGCCCACCAGATTTCCCAGCACGATGCCGTGTTTGTGCCCCAGTCCCGAGCGGGGCAGTATGAGCGCGGCATAAGCGGGGTCTTGCAGATAAATGGCCATACCGGTGGGAACCAGTTGCCAGGCATTGGGCGCCAGCGTCAGCGGCTCACTCAGGCAAGC
>Ga0007854_10002487_pt1 | contig 11426 bp, 9 predicted proteins | sample CryBogCBH12Aug08_FD_60382 | JGI IMG/M metagenome (GOLD analysis project Ga0007854, IMG submission 60382) | Freshwater microbial communities from Crystal Bog, Wisconsin, USA - CBH12Aug08 | ecosystem: Environmental > Aquatic > Freshwater > Lake | place: Crystal Bog, Wisconsin, USA | collected... | reverse complement strand
GATCTCGTTTTCCACGGCGTAGGCGATTTCACTGTCCGGCGCATCCACGCCGACGAGCCGAACCGCACGGCAGACGAGCGTGATCACGCTGTTGGTGTTGGCGGCGGACGACTGGTTCGGGTCGCCACCCGGCGGCGGCATTCCCGGAGGCGCGTCCATGCCCGGCGGGCGTTGGTTGGGCATTTCACCCGGCATTCCCGGAGGCGCACCCATGCCAGGCATGGGTGCGGTCAGGTTGCCCGCACCGACTGCGCCTAGACTGGGTGCCGAATTCATTTGCTCAATCCAGATGCCAACGTCCATGCCGGACTTCTGCGTGGAAATCTTTTTCTGGATGTCGGCCTCGGAGCGGAGCAGCGCGCGGCGCATCTCATTGAGAAAATCCGCCCAATAATATCTCTGCTGCAGCCAAGCCGTCAGCTTGCCGGCTTCGGTCTGCGACTTTTGCAGATTGCCATAAGCCCTTTTGAACCGCTCCATCTTGGCGTTTTGCTCGGCCACCTGCGGCGTGAGCCGCGCGATTTCCGTTTCCTTGTTGACCGCGAGTTTCTGGAACAAAAAACCGACGCCAAACGCCACCAGCACGAGACTGATGACGGTGGCGACAAAATAAGGCTTCTTCTGGTTGAACGATTGCCAGCGCAGCGTGCTATCCGGCATCAAATTCATTTCCACCGGGCAGGTTGCGAGGTTGCGGAGGCCGAGGCCGACGACTTCGCCCAAGCTGTGCGCCACGCGGGACAGGCTTTCCAAATCCACCGCCGGGTCAATTTGCACGTTGCGGAAGGGATTGAAATATTCCACCGGCACATTCAATTTCTCCGCGAAGAACTGCGCCGTGTAGGGCATGATGCTCGCGCCGCCGGACAAAAATAACCGCTGCGGCGCGGTGCCGCCCTGCTGGCCGCGATAAAACTGCATCGTCTGGTTGACCTGAATGTGCAGCTTGGTCATGAACTGACGCGCGATCTTGGAAATCGCCGCCTGATGCGGATTATCCGGCTCCTCGTAGGCGCCACCGAGACTCACAAAACCCTCGGCTACCTTGATCTTGTCCGCGTCGTCGAATTTCAACTTCGACTCGTTCACAAAATCCTGGGTGATGATGTTCGCGCCAAGATTGATGCTGCGCGAAAAAACTTTTCCCTTTTCAAAAAACAGCAGGTTGCTCGTCTTCGCGCCGATGTCTAGCAACATGGTGCAATCTTCGAGATCGGGATAATTATACTTGAAAGCGTTGCACAGCGCGGCCGGCGACGCGTCGCATAGTTGCAGTTTGAGCTTGGCCTGATCCGCCACCCGGAACAACCCCTCGACGATGTCCGACTTGATGGCGACCAGCAGCACTTCCAGTTCGCCGCTCGCGGCCGCGCCAAGGATTTGATAGTCCCAGACCACTTCGCTCAATGGGAAGGGCACGTTTTGCTGCGCCTCGTATTGGATGATCTGGCCGACCTTGGCCGCGTCCACCGGCGGCAGTTTGACGAACTTGGAAAAAACATGGAAGCCCGGTGCGCACACGTTGACGTTTTTGGACTTGATGCCCTTTTCCACCAGCACTTCCTGTAGCGCCTGCGAAATGACTTTTTCGCGCGCACCCTCCTGCGAACCTTCCAGCCCCAGCGGCTTGATGGCGAAATTTTTCAGCAGCAAACCGCCCGACTCGTTGACCTCGAATTCCGCCAGCTTGAGGCTGCCGGCTCCGAAATCTACAGTCAAAAATGACTTGGTGTTCAGCATGGGTTAAACGACCTGCCGCGCAAAAAACTCCGGGGTCAAAATTTAATGCGTGGCAGCGCGTTGTGATTAAGGCAAAAACGGCGGCGGGTCAAACCAAAAAGAAAAAAGTTTCTGATGATTGCCAAAAAATATTGCATCCGGCGCGCGGCTTTGGCTTCATCCCGCCATGCCGCCAACGGACAAACACCCAAATCGCCGCCGGCTGACCGTTTTTTTCGCCGGCCGCGTGCAGGGCGTCGGCTTCCGCTACACCGCCAAAACCGTCGCCACCGGTTTTGAAATCACCGGCACGATAAAAAATTTACCCGACGGCCGCGTTGAACTCACCGCCGAAGGCCGCCAGCCGGAACTCGCCGCTTTTCACACCGCACTACATGATGCAGGTCTTGCTGGATTTATTCGGGACGAGCAGGTAATGTGGGCGGACGCGAAAAATGAATTTCGGGGATTTGAGATTGTTCGTTAGGAAATGAAATACGCCATCATCGCAGACATTCACGGCAACATGGACGCCTTTCAGGTAGTTCTGGAGGACATCCGTGCCCAAAACGCCACCCACATCGTCTGCCTCGGCGACGTCGTCGGTTACAACGCCCAACCCAAAGAATGTCTCAAGATCGTCCGCGACATGAACATTCCCTGTGTCAAAGGCAACCACGACGAATATTGCTCCAGCAACGACCACCTCGAAGGTTTCAATCCGCACGCCGCCGACGCCGTCCACTGGACGCGCGACCAGCTTGATGAAGAAGAAAAAAAATGGCTGCGCGATTTGAAATACTCGCGCATGGCCGCAAACTTCACCATGGTTCACGCCACGCTCGACGCGCCTGAACGCTGGGGCTACGTTTTCGACAAGCTCGCCGCCGCCGCCAGTTTTCCGTATCAAAACACGCAGATGTGTTTCTTCGGCCACACGCACGTCCCCGTCGCCTTTATGCGCGACACCGTCGTGCGCGGCGGCACCTACTCAAAGTTCAAAGTGGATTCGTCGAAAAAATATTTCATCAACGTCGGCGCCGTCGGCCAGCCGCGCGACAACAATCCCAAGTGCGCCTACGTCATCTACGACATGGACGCCAGCACGATTGAACTCCGCCGGCTCGATTACGACATCGAATCCGCCCAGCGCAAAATCCGCGAAGCCGGTCTGCCCGAACGCCTCGCCGAACGTCTGGCCTACGGAAGGTGAACGTGACGCGTGATGCGTGATGCGTGATTAAAACCAGCGCGCCCGGATAGAATTCTTATCACGCATCACCGGTCACGCATCACTTCCGTGAAAATTTTAATTCTCAAACCCAGCTCGCTCGGCGACGTCATCCACGCGCTGCCCGTGCTGCGCTTGTTGAAGCTGCATTATCCCGCCGCCGAAATTTTCTGGTGGATTGATTCCGCGCTCGCGCCGCTCATCGAAGGCGATTCAGATTTGACCGGCATTGTGCGATTTGAGCGTAAACGCTGGGCGCGTCCGCGCCACTGGCCCGAAATGTTCCGCAGCATCCGATGGATGCGCTCGCAAAATTTTGATCTCGTGATTGATCTGCAAGGCCTCGCGCGCAGCGGCGCGTTCGCGTGGCTCGCGCGCGGGAAATTTCTTGTCGGCCTCGACGAAGCCCGCGAAGGCGCGCGCGGCTATTATGATCTCGCCGTGCCGCGCCCCAGTTTTCAGACGCACGCCGTGGACTGGTATCTCGCCGTGCTGCCGCCGCTCGGCGTGCCGGTTCATAAAAATTTTATTTGGCTGCCGGAGCGCCCGCAAATTGCCGAGGACGTGAACCGGAAGTGGTTTCAGGAAAACTCGAAATTCAAAATTCAAAATTCAAAACTGATTTTGCTCCAGCCCGGTGCGCGCTGGCTGAACAAACGCTGGCCCGTTCAACACTTCGCCGAACTTGTCCGCGCGCTCGCCAAAAAATTTCCCGACGCGCGCTTCGCCGTGCTCGGCGGCAAGGATGACCAGCCGCTCGGCGAAAAGATTTTTCAGGCCGCGCCAGAAAAAATTTTGAACCTGTGCGGTGCGACCACGCTGCCGGAAATGATCGAGTGGGTGCGCCGCTGCGATTTGCTCGTCACCAACGACACCGGCCCGATGCACGTCGCCGCCGCGCTGGGCAAGCCAATCGTCGCGCTCTTCGGCCCGACCGCGCCGCGCCGCACCGGTCCTTACGGCCAGCTCGAAAATGTTTTACGCCTGAATCTCCCCTGCTCGCCTTGTCTCTCATCGGATTGCTCCATCGAGAAAACCGACGAGTGTTTGCGCGCTCTTTCACCCGCGCTGGTTTTGGCGCGCGTGGAAAAATTGCTTTCGCGCGCTTGACGAATTTATTTTCCACGCCACGCTGATGCCATGAAATTCATCGCGGCTATTTTTCTGCTCACCGCCACTTTGGTTTTGGCGCAGGATGACGACTCGGCCAATCCGCCGAAGTTCAACCACGAAATGTCCGTCGCGCTGTTCAATCAGAAAGATTTTTCCGGCTGGACGTTTTGCATGAAGGACAACGCCGACCCGCTGAAAACGTGGAGCGTGACCAACGGCATCATTCATTGCACCGGCAAACCCATCGGCTATCTCCGCACCACGGGAATTTACAGCAATTATTTTCTCACCGTCGTCTGGCGCTTCGTCAAGGTCGCGCCCAAGGCCGACAACACCGGCATCCTCGTCCACATCCAGCCCGGCGACAAAGTCTGGCCGCAATGCGTGCAGGTGCAGGGCAAACACACGCGCCAGGGCGATCTGTTTGTGATGGCCGGCGCGGAATGTAAGGAGCACAAAGGCAAGGACGCCAACACGCCGGTGCCGTTGCAAGGCGATTCGGTGGAAGTGCCAGTCGGCGAATGGAACAAGGCCGAGACGATTTGCGTGAACGGCAAGGTCGAGTCCTTCATCAACAGCAAGTTCGTGAACGAGATCACCGAATGCACCATCAACTCCGGCTACATCGGCATCCAAAGCGAAGGCGGCGACATCGAAATCCGCTCGATAGATTATTGCCCGCTGAAATATTGAATTCTGTCGGGTAAATTGACTGGACAACTTTTTACAACCGGCTCAAGCTCGAATTTATGAAACAGGATAGGCCACAATTTCTAGGGTCTAAAAATTGTTAGGTGCATTATGCACGCGATTTTTGGCATCATAGGCATTTTAGTTTTGACCCTATTTACGATAGGACTGATGTTTTTTATGTATTTCGTTCATTGCACACTAAATCGCATTTGTGCCAGACACGCCAAAAGGTTTTGCAGACGGAAGGGTCTAGCGGTGCAAAGAGTGAGATGGCAGATTGAGTTTGAGCGGCGACCGGATGGCAGGAGAGGAGTCAAAACAGAGAACACGCTGGTTCAACTTGATTGTTTTGATGCCCAGAAACAGCGCAGATTGGTTTTGTTATCAGTTTGGCCGCTTGGAGTTCGCAAGTTGGTCAGCGACGATATTTATCCAGAGAGTTATGACAGTCAGTGGCCACAAAAATGCGCCTAACAGATTGTTAGACTGCCAAACGATTTATTGAGCCAGCATCCGCTCCACCCACGCCCGCGCGTCGTCCGGCGTTTTCAATTCATCCGCCAGTTGCCGCTCGCGGATTTCGTGGAGCAGAGCGCCGAGTTCCTTGCCCGGCTTGACGCCAAGCGCAATCAAATCATTTCCCGTCAACAGCGGCGGATGAATCTGCGGCTGATTTTTTAGTTCCTCCGCCTGCTCCACCAAAAAATCGTAATGCTCCAGATTGCCCGACGAACCCAGACAATCCAGCCGGTGCAATTCCAGTTCCAGCGGAAACGTTTCGCGCAGCAACAAACGCCGCAACGTCGCCTTGCGCATCAGCTTCACGTCCTTGAACTGCATGTGATGCCGCACCGCTTCGACAATTTCTTCCGTTTGTTTGTTGGGAAACTTCAGTCGCTGCAAAATTTTCTCCGCCATTTCCGCGCCGACTTTTTCGTGTCCGTAAAAATGGATTTTGCCCGTCGCCAAATCCTTTTCCGCCGTCACCGGCTTCGCGATGTCGTGCAACAAAACCGCCCACGGCAAAAGTTCGTTGGCATCTGCGGGAAGTTTTTCCAGCATCAGACAAATGTGATTGAACACGCTGCCTTCGGGATGAAAATCTGGCGACTGCTCGCAATCAATCGTCGCGGAAAGTTCCGGCAAGACGTGTTCCAGCAAGCCGCTGTCGCGCAGCAGCACAAGCCCGCGCGCGGCGGGAGACTTCTTCTCCCTCTCACCGCCCAAACGGGGAGAGGGTTGGGGTGAGGGGCTTTGAACTTTAGAAACATTGGCCTCCTCACCCCTGCCCTCTCCTCCAGCGGAGGAGAGGGAGAAGTCAGCCTTCGGCGGCGCAAACAATTTCAGAAGTTCGTCGCGAATTCTTTCCGCGCTGATGATTTTTATTTTCGGCGCGAGTGTTTGGATGGCCGCAAAAGTTTCCGGCTCAATCTCAAAACCCAACTGCGCCGCAAATCTCACCGCGCGCAGCATCCGCAAATGATCTTCGCCAAAGCGTTCTTCCGGTTTGCCAATTGTGCGGATGATTTTTGCGCGCAAATCCTTTTCGCCGCCGACCCAATCGTGGATTTTTTCGGTCAGCGGATCGTAGAACAAACCGTTCACCGTGAAATCGCGGCGCAGCGCATCGGCCTCGGCGTTGGCAAATTCGATTTTTTCGGGTCGCCGGCCATCCTGATAGTCCGCCTCGGCGCGAAAGGTGGCCACTTGGAATTGGATTCCGTTTTCGAGGACGATGATGACGCCGAATTTTTTGCCGACGGGAATCGTCTTGCGAAAAAGTTGCTCCACCGACTCCGGTTTGGCGTCCGTGGCGATGTCGAAATCCTGCGGCTCACGTCCGAGCAGAAAATCGCGCACGCAGCCGCCGACCCAAAAGGCGGCAAAGCCCGCTTGTTGCAAGGTGGCAACAATCTCTTTGGCGATAGCTTTGGACGAATCGGCGGTCATTTACGATTTACGATTTACGATTTACGCGCCGATTTGCAAGTCAACTCGTCAATCGAAAATCGCATATCGTAAATCCACAGCATCCATTCTCCCGCAAAGCCGCCCGGTCGCAAAGGAATTTTGCCGGGCGGGAGCGCGACGGAACCGGGACAACTTGGCACCCAAAAAGGCGGACGCGACAAAAAGTTGCCTCAACCCGGTGAAAAGCCGCCTTAACTGGCGACCAAGTTAAGGCAGGTGATGAGAAAGTTGTCTTAACTCCGCTCCGAAATGCGGCATTTCTCTTCCGAAATGCCTTAACTCCGCTCCGAAGTGCGGCACTTCTCTTCCGAAATGCCTTAACTCCGCTCCGAAGTGCGACACTTCTCTTCCGAAATACCTTAACTCCACTCCGAAATGCGACACTTCTCTTCCGAAATGCCTTAACTCCACTCCGAAATGCGACACTTCTCTTCCGAAATGCCTTAATTCCGCTCCGAAATGCGGCATTTCTCTTCCGAAGTGCCTTAACTTTTCACCGAAATGCCCTAACTTTCTCTCGAAATGCCGCAACTTTCTTCCGAAATGGCTTAACTTTTTTCCGAACTGACCCGGCTCTTTCGCCATTTATCCCATATAATCAGTGTTTTAGGCTAAAATGGCTCCTTTAAGCCTCGTCAGCGCACCGCGCCGGGACGGAAGGAGAAGGAATTTCCCCGCCCAGACGCCCAAATGCCCTGGCTCCGAGCTGATTTGAGGAAGAACAAGACGATTTTACCCCGGCGCTTTGCGCCTCCGCACCTTTGCGCCTTTGCGTTAACCCATTTATCCCTCGCCCCAGATGCGCTTGAGATGCGCGACACCGAGCTGGGCGGATTCCAGCGGCACCTTGGGACTCAATTCAAACACCTTGATGTGCTCCGGTTTCACGAACGGCGCGAGCGCGGCGAAATCAATGTCGCCGCCGCCCGGCGGAAAATGGTCGCGCGCGGGGAATTTCACGTCGTGAATGTGAAAGCCCGCGAGCCGGTCGGCGTGCGCGGCGAGATGCTGCGCGTGGTCAATGAAACCGAGGTCATGCTTGATTTGCGCGTGGCCCACGTCGTGCCAATAATTCACCACCGGCGCGGGAAATTCCTTCAACAGCGCGGCGAAATCGGATTCCAGCGGCAGTTCCTCCACCGCCTCGCGAATCTCGATGCCAAATTTGATTCCGCGTGCCTTGGCCTCGCCGTAAAGCTCGCGCAGCGTGTCGCGGGAATGATCCCAAAATCTTTTCTTCTTCGCCTCGCGCGCGGCCTGCGCCTCGGCGACGATTTTCTGGAACTTGGGCGAACCGCGTTCGCCGCGTTCGAGCAGCTCCTTGAGTTTGCCGGTGTAATCCTTGAGATCCATGCTGCCAAAATGCAACACCACCAGCGGCGCGCCGATTTTCACCGCGAACTCCAGCGTGTTGAGCGTGTGCTTGACGGCAAGCTGGCGGTCACGCTCCTTGTCGGAGGAAAATTCGTAGAGGTTCGGCGCCGCTTTTTCGACGCCAACGGGCAGCGGACAAAAATTGTGTAGGCTGGAAATCTTGATTTCGCCGGCCTTCACCGCCTCGAAAATGCCCGGCAACAAACTGATGCGGATGCCGTGACTCAACTCGGCGTATTCAAAGCCCAGCTCGCGGATCTCGCGCAGCATCGCGCGGCCATCCGTGTGGCGCGCAGAATTCCAGCAGGTCGAAAACGAATACATAAAAAAACCGGCGGCATCCTAACGAATGCCGCCGGTGGTGAAAATGCAAATCACGGCCTAGTCATCAGCATGGCGCGCGGCAAGCATGGCGGAGAAACGGGCGACCTTTTCCTTGCGACGGCGGACGGCGCTCGGCTTTTCGTATTGCCGGCGGCTGCGCACGTTCTTGAGCGTGCCTTCGCGATCGACTTTTTTCTTCAGCCGACGCAAAGCACGGTCAACGGGCTCGCCTTTTTTCAGTTTAATCTCTGTCATTGCACTCACTTCCTTTCGGGGTGCGGGGAAAACTTGCCCACGGGGCAGTTCCCGCAAAATTTAGGAACGCGGAGCATAGGTTTTTGGCGGGTGAAGTCAATGAATTAAAGCGAACGAACGGATTGATTCTTCGGGGGCAATTCATCATTCTTCCTCGAAATGAGCCTTTCCGAACATCGTCAGGCGATTGACCAACTGGACGCGCAAATCGTCCGGCTGCTCAACGAACGCACACGCCATGTGCTCGCTATCGGCGAAATCAAGCTCGCGGCCGGCGAGGAAATCTACGCGCCGCATCGCGAACGCACCGTGTTCGACCGCGTCTGCGCGCAGAACGCTGGGCCGATCACCAATGACCAGCTCCGCGCGATTTACCGCGAAATCATGTCCAGCGCGCTCGCGCTCGAAAAGACCATGACCATCGCGTATTTCGGCCCGGAAGCGACGTTCACGCATCAGGCCGCGCTACAAAAATTCGGCGCGAGCCTGAAATACGCCGCGCAGAAAACCATCGGCGACGTGTTCACCGAGGTTTCAAAAAAGAGCGCGGATTACGGCGTCGTGCCGGTGGAAAATTCCACCGAAGGCGTCGTCACGCACACGCTCGACATGTTCGTGGACAGCGATTTGAAAATCGTCTCGCAGGTGCTGCTGAAGATTCAGCAATGCCTGATGAGCAATTCGCCGCGCGCGAAAATCAGGAAGCTTTACGTCCATCCGCAGTCGCTCGCGCAATGCCGCGGCTGGCTGGCAAAAAATCTACCCCGCGTAGAAATCGTGGAAACGTCATCCAACGCGCGTTCTGCTGAACTCGCGGCGAAGGAAAAATTCTCCGCCGCGCTCGGCGGCATTTTGGCGGCGGAAAAATACGGGCTGAAAATTCTGGCGCAGGACATCCAGGATAATTCCGTCAACGTCACGCGCTTCATCGTGCTCGGCCGCACTTGCAGCCCGCCGACCGGCGACGACCGCACGAGTTTGATGTTGAGCGTGGCCGATAAATCTGGCGCGCTGCATGAGGCCATCGCCGCGTTCCGTAAGTTTAAGATCAACATGACGAAGATCGAATCCCGCCCCAGCAAGCGCAAGGCGTGGGAGTATTTTTTCTTCATTGATTGTGCCGGACATTATCAGGACGCGAAGGTTGCCAAGGCCATCCAGCATCTTGGCAAGCATTGTAACTTCGTGAAGATTCTCGGCTCGTATCCGAACGTGGATTGAACCGGTGGCGGTTTCAGCCGCGCAGAAGAAATTTCAGCGCCCGCTTCAGCGTCGTGATGGAAAGCCGCGCGGGCGGATAACGAAACGGCAAATCCAGCCACGTTGCCCGGCGCAGCACGGAGCGCTGGTGCGAAAAAGCGTCGAAGCCCGCGCGTCCCTGATAGCTGCCAAACCCGCTCTCGCCCAAACCGCCAAACGGCAGGCCGGTTCCAATCATTTGCGAGATGACATCGTTCACGCACACGCCGCCGGAACGCACTTCGGAGATTATTTTTTGTTCTGTGCCGCGATTTTCTGTGAACAAATAAACCGCCAACGGCGTGGGCGCAGATCGCAGTTGAGTGATGGCTTCGGCGAGGTCGTCAAATTCCAAAACCGGCAGCACCGGCCCAAAAATTTCTTCCTGCATCACCGACGCATCCGGCCGGACACCAGTCAAAATCGTCGGCGCGAAATATAATTCCTGCGCGTCGTTTTCGCCGCCGTGAAAAATTGTGCCGCCAGCGAGATAATTCACCAGCCGCTCAAATTGTTTTTGGTTCACGATGCGCCCGTAATCGGAACTGCGGCGCGGTTCGTGGCCATAAAATTTGAGCAGATTTTTTTTGAGCGCCTGAAGAAGATTTTCGCGAACACTGTGATGGACATAAACGTAATCCGGCGCGACACACGTCTGGCCGGCGCCGAGAAATTTGCCCCACGCGATGCGGCGCGCGGCAAGCTCCACTTTGGCATCCGCGCAGACAATGGCGGGACATTTGCCGCCGAGCTCCAGCGTCACCGGCGTCAGCTGCCGCGCCGCCGCCGCCATCACAATGCGACCCACGCGCGCGCTGCCGGTGAAAAATATCTTGTCGAATTTTTCCTGCAACAACGCTTCGGCAATTTCCGGCCCGCCATTGATCGCCGTGATGTATTCTGGCGCAAAAGTCGCCGCGACCATATTCGTCAGCGCTTCCGCCGTGCTCGGCGCGAGTTCGGAAGGTTTCAAGATGACCGCGTTGCCCGCCGCGATGGCGCTGACGAGCGGAGACAGCAGCAGTTGCACCGGATAATTCCACGGGCCTAAAATCAAGGCCACGCCGAACGGTTCTGGCTGCACCCAGCCGCGCGCGGGCGCGACGAGCCACGGCGTGCGCCGTTTTGATGGCGCGGCCCAACCGGACAAATGCCGCAAGGCGTGATTGATTTCCGCGCGCACCAAACCGAGTTCGGATGAAAGCGATTGATAGGGCGATTTGCCAAGGTCGGCTTGCAAGGCGGCGAGAATGGCCGGTTCATGCTGCTGGAGTGCGGCGGAAAGTTTTTGCAACTGTTCCCGGCGAAACGCCAGCGGGCGCGGGCCGCCCGTCGCAGAAAAATCGCGGGCGCGGCGGACGGTGGCGGCGGGTTGCATAAACAATTTGGTGAAAGTTGTCCGGCAGCGTATAAATTGGCAAGCGATGTTTCGACTTTTGATTTTATGCGTGTGGCTGGCCGCGCTTTCATTGCGCGCCGACAACGCCACCAACCTGCCGCCCACGCT
>Ga0007854_10002484_pt1 | contig 11427 bp, 13 predicted proteins | sample CryBogCBH12Aug08_FD_60382 | JGI IMG/M metagenome (GOLD analysis project Ga0007854, IMG submission 60382) | Freshwater microbial communities from Crystal Bog, Wisconsin, USA - CBH12Aug08 | ecosystem: Environmental > Aquatic > Freshwater > Lake | place: Crystal Bog, Wisconsin, USA | collected... | reverse complement strand
GGGACACGCCTTCTTTAAGCAAGGTTTCGGCTTTTTCTGACCTGGCCATTCGCCCATTAACCTCACCAAGCACCAGCAGGGCTTCTGAGCGCCAAGAGGCCGGCGGAGCAGACGACGCGGCAAGGATTTCTAACGCGCGGGTGGATGCAACCTCGGCGGCAAGCAGGTCATTCATCTGCAGGCTGGCTTGCGCCTCGATCAACAAGCTGTGGGCCAATTCGCCGCGCGCCAACACCCCGTTGACCACAGTGCTTTTCCCCGAGGCCGAACCGGCTAAGGTCTGCCGCATTTCCATCGCCGTCCGGGCGAAATCCCGCGCCTGACTAAAATGGTGCTGATTCATCGCATCGATGGCCCGGTAGGCGATCAATCTCGGCTTATCAAAGGGGTCGGTCGAGTGGTTGACCAGCCATTCGGCTTCGGCGAAAAGAGCGCGCGCTTCCCTAAAACGCCCTTGATTGCTGACTTCCATGGCCAAGGGCATCAGAATGTCAGCAAGGGCCGGATCATCGGCCGGAGACTGTAAAAGTTTGATTTCCAGTGCCCGGCGATAGGCAATCTCCGCCTCGGCATGGCGGCCGAAGCTGTTCCATTGGCGAGCCAGCCGAGCCAAGCTGTCAAGCGCCGCCGGATCCGGCTCCGCCGCAGCAAAGGCTGCAGAAAGAACCGAAAAAACCAGGCCTAAAGCAATGACAGGCTGTGCTATCCACCGCATCTTGATTGCCCCCCGCAATTAAGGCTAACAAAAAAACCAAGGGAATCAATATGGAAAGGTTTAAATCCCAGGCAACAAGCTCATATTAACAAGACCTGAATTTTCGTACCAACCAGGCGCATAATTGCGGCGCCGATCACCTTTCCGATAGTATCAAGGTATGGAGCCCCTTATGGCCACTTGGACCGGATCTGGATTGCTGCTGGTGGGCCATGGCTCAAACCGCTGGAAATCCGGTCAAGACGTCACGATCCGACTGGCCGAAGCCATTAAACAGCAGGGCTTGTTTGACGAGGTCGTCCCCTGTTTCTGCAAGGTCGAGCCCTTTGCTTCGCTAAAGCTTATAGGCAGCCAGCGCGTTTACGTCGTTCCCAATTTCGCCGGCGTCGGCCGCTTTACCCGGTCAATTTTGCCCGAAGCACTTGGCATAACGGGGCCGCTGACCACAGTTGATGGACGGAACATTATCTATTGTGAGCCGGTGGGCTGTCATCCAGCCATCCCCTATCTGTTGTGCAAGCGGGCCTTGGCCCTTTGTCGGCAACAGCATCTCAAACCTTCGTCGGTGGCGTTGCTGGTGGTTGGCCATGGATCCCGCACCGGCCAGGCCAGCCAGACCCCCCTGCAAGTTGCGGCGAGCATCGCCCAGGCCTCAATCTTTGCGGAAGTCGTCCCGGTCTTTATCGAACAAGAGCCCAATGTCCGCCGCTGGCCCGAGTTGGTCTTGGCCAGCCATGTCCTGGTGGCGCCTTTGTTGATCTCGGAAGGCAGCCATGCCCGCGAGGATCTGCCCCCCTTATTCGGTTTAGCCGGCGTCGGAGCAGGCCAGATTTCCGGGCGGAACACCTGGCTGATGCCCGGCATCGGCAGCGACCCTGACGTCATCGCCATGATCCTTGACCAGGTGCGGGAAAGCGACCGACTTTTGACATCGCTTGATGCATTGGCGCCCCCCGGATGATAGGACTGTCCGGCACGCCCAGTACAAAGAGACTGCCTTGAAATTCGCCCTGTTGGTATTGAAAGCGCCCTTTCAGCATCAGGCTTCGGCCTCAGCGTTGGCCTTCGCCCGCGCCAGCCTGGATCAGGGCCATCAGTTGGTCCGCGTGTTTTTTTATGAAGAGGGCGTGCAAAACGCCAATCGACTTGCGGCCCCTTCGGCCCCGGACACCAATCTTGTTCACTTATGGTCCAACTTGGCCAGCGAACAAGGCGTGGATCTGGTGGTCTGCGCCTCCGCCGGACTGCGCCGCGGATTGCGCGAGGCCAATCTGGCGCCGGGTTTCCGGATTTCCGGACTTGGGCAACTGATCGAAGCGACGATCATCGCCGATCGGTTGGTAACCTTTGGTGGTTAGAGGGTAAGGATGTCTGCCAAGCGCATTATGTTCGTCCTTCGCAACGGCAAGACCGCGGGACCTTCCACGGATGAGAGGATAGAAGTCGCAATGATGGCGCAGGCCTTCGACCAGGAGGTCCATCTTGCCTATCTGGATGATGGCGTTTTTACGCTGGCCGCTGGACCGGATGACCTGGCTGCTTTGCTGGCAAAGATCGAGGAAAGCGATATCAGCCATATCTGGGTCGAACAGCAGTCTCTGGCCGAGCGCGGGCTGGCTGACTTGGTTTTGCCTGATTTATTTGCTGTTTTGGACCGGCACCAGATTATTGAGTTGATGGGGCAAATGCATATGGTGATCCCGGGATGAACAAGCCGCTGCCTGCTTTACATATTGTCAACAAGTCACCCTTTGCCGCATCCAGTCTTGAACAATGCCTGCAGCGGCTTGCCGTCGGGGACAGTCTTTTGCTAATCGAAGACGCGGTTTACGCGGCCATAACCGAAGAAATCTGGGACGGTTTGCGCACACAGCCTAACAAGCCAGCCCGGATCCTTGCGCTTTCGCCGGACCTGTGCCAACGCGGACTGGCCGACAAATCCCTGGCCGAGGGCATCGAACAGGTCGACTATGCCGGCTTCGTCGAATTGGTGACCACCCACAACCCTATCCATTCATGGTAGTAAACGACATGGACGAGCATCCTTTCGCCCCCTTCATCCGCATTCTTGGCAAAGGACCAAGGCTTAGCCGCTCGCTGACTAGGCAAGAAGCCGCCGATGCCGCGACGATGGTGCTGGCCCGGAAAGTTGAGCCCCAACAATTGGGTGCCTTTCTTTGTCTATTGCGGGTACGGACCGAAACCCCGGCGGAGATCGCTGGATTCGCCCAGGCCATACAGAAAAGCCTCTCTTTGCCCGTGCAAAAACCGACCATCGAACTTGACTGGCCCTCCTACGCTGGCAAAAGCCGCAGGCTCCCTTTGTTCATTTTGGCGGCCCTGCTGCTGGCGGAAAACGGCATTTCCATCCTTATGCATGGAGCGGAGCCGCACACGCAGGGCCGCCTTTACACTGAAGCGGCGCTATCCGCCCTCGGCATCGCCCCGGCCTCGAGCGTCAACGAGGCCATCACCCAGATCAAGACCCGAAACTTTGCCTATCTTCCGCTGAAAACGCTGAACCCGCTTTTAGAAGAAATCATGGGACTGAAAACCTTGCTTGGCTTGCGGTCACCCTTACATTCCGTTTTGCGCAATTTGAACCCTTTGCAGGCCAAGGCATCCTTGATGAGCGTCTTTCATCCCAATTACCGGGCCCTTCATTGCGAAGCCGGACAATTAATGGGCCAGGGCAACCTCGCTTGTTTCAAAGGTGATGGGGGCGAAGCGGAGCGGCGCGTTGAAAAGCCTTGTCTGGTCGAGGGACTCCGCGATGGCCAAGCTTTCCGTGAAGAATGGCCGGCCTTGCTCGATGCGGCTCCGATGGCCGAAACGGATCTCGACCCCGGCCAGTTGGCCCGCATTTGGCAAGGCGAGATCTGCGACCCCTATGGAGAGGCCGTCATCGCCGCCACGGCCGCTGTGGCCCTCCATCTGGTCGGACGAAGTTCGTCCATCGGGGATGCCGATGCTTTGGCAAAAAGAATGTGGCAAGACCGAAAAGCAACAGCATTGCTTGCGAAATCCCAGCGCCCTGCTATCTATTGAATCACGCTGCCGCACCGAGACAAATTTTCCATGATAAAAATTGAACATTTAAGCCACGTCTATCCGGGGACGCGTAAAACACCGTCGCGGATGGCAATTTCCGACCTCAGCCTTTCGATTGGCAAAGGCGAGTTTTTTATCCTTTCCGGTCCGAACGGTAGCGGAAAATCGACCTTATTCCGCATCCTCTGCGGCATGACTCTGCCTTCGGCCGGAAGCATCCGTATCGATGGGCATGACCTGCTGAAGAACCCAGCCCAAGCCCGTTCGTTGATGTCTGTGGTGTTTCAGAGCCCCGCCGTCGACAAACATCTGACTGTGGCCGAGAATCTTCGCCTGCATGGCGATCTTTACGGTCTTAACGGCAAGGATTTGCAGGACCGTCTGGCCGAAGCAATCGCCTGGACCAATATCAAGGATCGTCTGAACGAAAAAGTAGACACCTTATCCGGTGGATTGGCCCGTCAAGTGGAACTGGCCAAATGTCTGCTGACCCGCCCGGCCCTTCTTCTGCTGGACGAACCCACCACCGGGCTTGACCCGGCCAGCCGTCGCGATTTTGTCGCCACCCTGCGCTCGCTTCAACAACAGCGTCAAATGACCGTCTTGATGACCAGCCATGTTTTCTCTGAAGCCGAAGATGTCGATCATGTCGCCATCATGAAATCCGGCCTATTGCTGGCCGTCGATACGCCGCAGGCGCTGCGCGCAGGCCTAGGGCGGGAAATGGTCGTCGTGCAAAGCCGCAACGCGGCCGCCCTGGAACTAAGGATCCAGGCCGATACCGGCCTGCATACCAGGCGCCACGGCGACGAAATCCGGCTTCCGGAAACCGAGAACGGCGCAGGCCTGCCGATCCTCGAACGTCTGCTGGAACGTTATCGCGGCGATATCGACAGCATATCCATCAAGCAACCGGGGCTCGAAGATGTTTTCATTCATCTGACCGGCAAGACCGCTCAGGAAATTGAAAACGAAAGCAACGAAGGGACAAGCAAATGATGCAGGTCGTATTCGCTTTGGCCCGACGCGAATTTGTTCGCTTTGTCCGGCAACCGCAACGGGTGATCGGCTCGGTTGCGCAACCCCTTCTTTTCTGGCTTTTTCTTGGGTCTGGGTTCAGTTCGTCTTTCCGCGCCCCTGGCATGGAAAATGTTAGCTATCTGGAATATTTTTATCCTGGTGTCATGTTGATGATGATGCTGTTCGCCAGCATCTTTTCCTCTATCACTATTATTGAAGATCGCGATGCCGGCTTTTTACAAAGTGTGCTGGTTGCTCCGGTTTCACGCATGGCCATCGTGTTGGGCAAAGTCCTGGGCGGTACCGCCATTGCCATGGTGCAAACCTTGATTTTCACATTGGCCGCCCCCTTTCTGGGTTTATCCTTGGGATTGGTGCCTTTGGTCATGCTGGTCGCGGCCTATTTGCTTACCAGCATCGGCTTTGCCGCGATGGGCTTCTTTTTTGCCTGGGGCATGCGCTCAACCGCAGGATTTCATGCCATTATGATGGTGTTCCTAATGCCGCTATGGATGCTGTCCGGGGCCTTATTCCCGATTGAACAGGCGCCGGGCTGGCTCCATCTGGTCATGTCCGTCAACCCGGTCGCCCATGCGCTGGTGCTTCTGCGTGACCCCTTTTATATGACCCCGCACCAGATGTTGGCGGACGGTCGCTATCTTTTGGCCTTGGCGGTCACAATGGCTTGGGCGGTGGCCAGCTTGCTGGGATCCATGGCCCGGGTCGAAAAACGCGAGAAGGGAATCGGGCTTGCCGGTTAACTTCCTACGCCCACATCGACCAGGACAGAAATAAACAGACCGACCAAATAAATCATTGATTCAAAAAAGTTTTTACGGGCAAGCTCGGGGCCGGGCCTGCCCATCAGGAGCCAGTTGCTCCAAAGAAAATGTAGGCCGAGCAGCGTTGCGCCAAGCCCATAGATCCAGCCCAAACGGCCAAAGAGCAAGGGCAACCAGGACGACGCCACCAGCAGCAGGCTATTCAAAAAAATGATCTGTGCCGTGCGTTTGTCGCCGACCAGAACCGGCAGCATCGGGATTCCCGCCAACGCATAGTCATCCTTCAACAGGATGGCTAAGCTCCAGAAGTGGCTGGGCGTCCACAGGAATAATGTGATGGATAACAAGAAAGGAAGCAACCAGCGGCCCGGGTCAACCGCGGCACCGCCCGCCAGGACGGCAAAGCTTCCCGCGGCACCGCCGATGACGATGTTCATCCAGGTTTTTCGCTTCAACCAGACAGTATAAACAATGCCATAGCAAAAACTGCCGAGGAAAAGATGCATTGCCACCACCGGATTGAAACAATAGGTCGCCAGGCCGCATCCGGCCACCAGAAGGAAAAAAGCCAGCCAGAGTATATGGCCGGGGACCGGCAACTGGCTCAGAGCCAGCGGGCGCCGACAGGTCCGTTTCATCAGCCGGTCAATATCGCGGTCGTAAAAATGGTTAAAGACTGACGAGCTGGACGAACCCAACAGCATGGCCAGCGACAACAAAGCCAACTGACCGGGATAAACATGATCGGCGACCGCAACATAGCCCATGACCGCCATCAAAGCGACCATCACCCCGATCCGCAGCTTAAGCAATTCGACGTAAGACCGGGCTGTCATCCCGAACACACTCCCCAGAACGGGCATTTTTCGCCCGTTAATTACGTTGTTGGCTGATAGACATGGTAGAGCAAAAGGTAAACAGCAATGCCGGTCAATGAAACATAGAGCCAGATCGGAGCGGTCCAGCGGGCCAAACGCCGGTGCTCCGTGATCTCAGCACGCCGTCCACGGCGAAAAGTCACAACGATCATCGGCGCCACCAGGGCGGCCAAAGCCACATGCGAGATCAGCATCGCAAAATAAATCGGCCGAACCATTCCCTGTCCCGGGAACACAAAGACCGGCGCGGAAAAATGATGCGCCAGATAGGCAACCAAAAACAGCGCCGAAACCATAACCGCCGCCGTCATGACTTTTTTATGCAAGGCAACCCGGCCCTGGCGGATCAAAACAACGCCCACAGCCAGGAGCAGCCCGGCCAGTGCATTCAATGCCGCCGTCAGATGGGGCAGAATTTCAGTCATCGTCTAAAATCCGCCGATCCAACGCAGCGTAATCCCCGCGTAAAGCAGAACGGCAATGATACCGAGAAGCCCGGCCAGAAGCCGGTTCCGCCGCATCATTGTCCCAACATTGCCTGGCTCCATCGCCCTGTCGTCCTTATCCATCAAATTGCACCGGATGCCGCAGGCCAGCTTAAGCCCGGCTCCTGCTATTGGGAATAAATTGCAGAGTTCGCTATCTTTGTCGCCAGCAAAAAGGCAAAATGATGCAGAGAATAACGGTCTAACGTGGTGAACAGATGAGTCAATTGGTCAGCAGCTCCTTCCTGGGGCTTAATTTGCAGCATTTTCCTGTCCGTCGCCTCAGCGCAGACGATCCGGGGCGATGGCTTGCAGCCGGCTGGAAGGACTTTCGTCGTGCCCCAACCCTTTCCCTGCTCTATGGAGGCGGCTTGGTTCTAATCGGCTATCTGGTCGTGCTGGCCCTTCTGGCCCTGGAAATGGAAAGCCTGTTACCGGTGACCACGGCCGGATTCTTTCTCATTGCACCAATTCTTGCGATCGGTCTTTACGACGTTTCGCGCCGCCATCAGACCGGCGAGCCAGCCAGCCTGATGCTGGCCCTGACCGCCTGGCAACGCAACCCACCCGGCATTGCCACGATGGGGCTGGTGCTGATGCTGTCGGTCGCGGCCTGGATGCAAATTGCCATCCTGATTTTCATGGGTTTTTACCATTCGGCTCCACCACCGATGGATGACTTCATCCATGGTGTTCTGATGTCACCGCAACTGATTCCCTTTCTGCTGGTGGGCAGCGCCACCGGCTATGTGCTGGGATCTTTCGTTTTTGCCCTCTCGGCCATTTCAATCCCGATGCTGCTGGATCGAGACATTGCCGTGGGAACAGCGATCTGCACCAGTATCGCCGCCGTACAAAAAAATTGGGACGTGATGTTTGCCTGGGCGGCCACCATCGTCTTTCTGGTGGCTATGGGAATGGCCACGATGTTTGTCGGTCTGGTGATTACCCTGCCTCTGGTCGCTTATGGCTCCTGGCATGCCTACCGGGCCAGCGTTGAATAGAGTTTAAATCGAAAGCCGATTCCGGATGATGGTACGAAAGACCCCGTCAGCATCGGCCTGCGCCTCAACCAATTCACAACCGGTTTGCTGACAGAAGGCGCGAAAATCGCGGACAGACGCCGGATCGGTGGCCAGAACGGTCACCAGCCCCCCGGGGCCAACGACTTTCAGCGCTTTCTTGGCACGCAGGACCGGCAGCGGACAAAGGAGTCCCCGCGCATCCACCAGAACATCGGGCATCAACTCACCTTGTCTTGAGTCTCGACGGTTGGCCGGCGGGGCCTGGTTGGCTCAGCCTCTTCGGGTTCGGACAAGGAAAGCCCAAAGGGCAGACGGGTCTTGGGATCCCCTTTAGCCCCATCCAATTGTCCGGAATTCAGCCCGACCACCGCTGCCAAATCGGCCCCGGTCAGGTCGGCGCCCAGCAAAATCGCTCCGGCAAGGTCCGCATCACCGAATTTTGCACCGGAAAGATCGGCACCGGCAAGGTCGGCCCCTTTAAGATTAGCGCCTTCCAATGAGCAACCGTTGAGCCGGGCCCGACGGAACCGCCCGACCGCCAGATTGGCGCCTGATAGCTTGGCGCCCAACAATTCCGCCTCTCGCAGATCTGCGCCATGCAGTTGCGCGCCGGACAGGTCAGCACCGGACAGATCGGCCTGACGCAAATCGGCCGATGTCAGCTGTGCGTTAGCCAGATCTCGGCCGGAAAGATCGGCACCATGCAAGATGGCTCGCTTCCCCTCTTTCCCACGGCTGGAAACCCATATTTCGTGGGCTGCCAAATGCTCATCAAGCGAAATGACGGGCGTTTTGGCTGTGACAGCGGGAGGCGCCGGTGGTGGCGGCGGATCCTTTTTTTTAGCTTTGGGTGATGCGGCCGACGTTTCGACAGGGCGTTGGACCTTTGCCCCCTCGTCAAAATCAAAATCCAGCTTCTTTTTGGCTTTCACCGGCTCATCGATGACGGTTTCCAGACCACTGTCGCCAGGCTTCGCTTCCACAGCGATTGCGCTGGCGACCTCAAACCCAACATCTCCAGAGCGCTTGGCCGTTGGTTCGGCCGTTTCAATCCCGCCGCCCCTCATCCCAGAGGAGCCAACGGCACCGCTATCCGCCGTACCAACCGAGCCGCCGCCCAAACGATGCCCCGATCCCGATGCAGCCTCTGACACCAGGCCACCCGCCTTGCCGGTCTGGACCGCCAAGGGCGTTTTAGCCGGACCGGCGGCAGGGGTTTCACTATGCTGGAGAACGGGACGTCCCGTAGAGGGCAGGACCGTCGGTGTCTTTGGCACCGCTGTCGCCTGAGTCTCCAAAGCTGGATCTGGCTTTTTGGCGGCCGGTCCAGCCGGCAAAGGGCCCAGCAATTTGGGACGGGCGATGGTCTCGGCCACCAGCCGCAGCATGGCATCGCCTGAGAACGGCTTTTTCAGAACGCCATGAATGCCAATGCCCAGGGCTCTTTGCAGACGGCTTGCCTGCAAGGATTGCAAGACGACGATCACCGGTATGGCCGGATTTGGACTGCGGGCTGGATTGCGCAGGGCCTGGATAAACAGCAGACCATCGAGGTCATCGTCCGCCAGCTCGACCAAGGCAACATCGACATGATATTTGCCAAGCAGGCCCATCGCCTCTTCCGAGTTAGCGAGGCTAAAGGCATCCCGAACCGAAAGGCGTTTGAAAATGCCGCGGGTCCAGAAGCGAAACTGATCGTCGCGGTCGACAATCAATACGCGCCGACGGGTCCAATCATATGCCACGTTGTCCGTTCAAAAATAATAACAGGTGGGGCAGACTAAATGGATTGTGAACCCATTGCAATAAAAGCCGCTCTATTCCAAGCTGACGGTCGGCGCGAATTTATAGCCGTAACCATGACTGGTTATAATAATCGTCGGCGATTTTGGATCGGCCTCCATTTTCCGGCGCAAGCGACTGACCAGAACATCAATGGTGCGATCAACCGGAGTCCAGAACTGACTGCCGATTGCGTCAAGCAACTGATCCCGCGAGAGAACCCGCCCAGCGCTATTGACCAGGGCGGTCAACAGGTCAAACTCGGCCCGGGTCAAATTAACGTCATGCCCCTGCGCATTGGTTAAACTGCGTTTGGCCAGATCCATCGCCCAACCCTCGAAATGGCGGATTTCTCGCCCGGCTTCGCCGCGACGTCCGCCGCGGGCCGGGGTTAGACGACGCAACAGATTTTTTACCCTGGCGATAAGTTCTCGCGGAAAGAAGGGCTTGGTCACATAATCATCGGCACCCATCTCCAGGCCGACAACACGATCCACATCTTCTTTGCGCGAAGTCAGGATGATGATGCCCACATCGGATTTGGCCCGCAATTCGCGAGCAATAAATAAGCCGTCTTCATCCGGCAAATTCAAATCCAGAAGAATAAGATCAAAACTATACTGTGTAATAAGCTCTAAGGCCTGAGCACCGAGTTCAGCTGGTGTAACCCGATACCCCTCGGCTTCAAGCAATGAAGCAAGCAACGCCCGGGTCGCTGGTTCATCTTCCAGCACCAAAATATGGTAGTCCCTGGCCATCCCCAGCCCCCCAAAAGACACATGTGATTACTAAAGGTTTTCTAATATAGGACTATGGCATCACAAAACCGCTAATGCAACACCTGCAACATACTATCAGAACATGAAAATGCAGATAGTCTTTTGTTACTCTTACGTTACAGATTGTAATATTGGAATAATTCTACTGAACCCCAAGTCTTAATAAAGAAAACGCGCGCGGATCGTTCCATCTAAAGCCTGCAGTTCAGAGATCATCTCTGATTCATCGACCTTACCGTCCACATCGACGACGACGTAACCAAACTCAGCATCCGTCTGCAAATACTGAGCAGAAATATTAAGATTGCGCGACGAAAAGACTTCGTTGATTCGCCTTAACATTCCAGGAATGTTCGCATGGATATGGAGGAACCTGGTTCCCCCAGCCTTGACCGGCAATGAGACTTCGACAAAGTTCACGGACCCCACGGTGGAGCCATTGTCCGAGTATTTAATAAGTTTCTCGGCGACTTCCAAACCGATATTCGCCTGCGCTTCCTGGGTAGACCCACCAATATGCGGGGTCAAAATGACATTCGGCCGGCCCCGCAACGGCGAAATAAATTCGTCGTCATTACCCGCCGGTTCGCTGGGAAACACATCAATGGCTGCACCCAATAGCTGTTTGCTGTCTAACGCCGCCACCAAGGCCTCGATATCGACCACATTGCCGCGCGAGGCATTGATCAGATAGCTGCCCTTTTTCATGGCCATAAACTCTGCCTTGCCGATCATGTTGCGAGTCTGCGGCGTTGCCGGCACATGCAAAGTTACCAAGTCAGACTGACCGAGCAGTTCCTGCAAACTGGCAGCAGGTTGGGCATTTCCGATCGCCAATTTTTTCTCGATGTCGAAAAAGCGGACAATCATGCCCATGGCTTCGGCCATAATCGAGAGTTGCGAGCCGATA
>Ga0007854_10002480_pt1 | contig 11431 bp, 8 predicted proteins | sample CryBogCBH12Aug08_FD_60382 | JGI IMG/M metagenome (GOLD analysis project Ga0007854, IMG submission 60382) | Freshwater microbial communities from Crystal Bog, Wisconsin, USA - CBH12Aug08 | ecosystem: Environmental > Aquatic > Freshwater > Lake | place: Crystal Bog, Wisconsin, USA | collected... | reverse complement strand
TCGGAGATGCGTTCCTCGAGCGGACATCCGGCTTGCACCGTGCCCAGAGCATTCTTGGCAAAACCGCCGCTGGCTTTATCGCGCGCCCCTTTCGAGCAACTGTCCTTGCCCTGGTGATGGCACAGAATGCAGTAATGAATCTCGTCCAAGGCGCCGGCAAGGTCACAGCCGGGGTCGGTCAGAGCGAAGCCTTCACGGCGGCGCAGCCGCTCGGGTGGATAATCGAAAAAGCTAAGCCCGTTTTCGGCGACAACCCGCTGGCCCACCAGCTGCAGCGGATCATGCTTGGCCGGGGCCTTGAACAAATGGCCATCCTGGTGGCGCTTGCGGCCCGCACTGGACATCAGGGCCCAGGCGGCATAGCGGGCCGCCAGGGTCAGGGCGGCGCCGTTTGCGGGTTCATCATCGAGCCAGCGCATGACCTGACGGGCAAAGGTCAACTCATCCCAGGATGGACCCAAGAGCGTTGACAGGTCCCGGGCCAAAGCCTCGCCGTCCACCGCTTCCGCCTCGTCGGCACGCAGGGCTTTCATGGCCCTGCGCTGCACGAACAAACGTTTGCAGGCCCAAAGCGGTGCCAGCGCGTCCTGACGGCTGGCCAGCGTCTGCATTTCGCCGCGCAGATTGAACAGGGCCGCCATAAAATCGTCGAGATGGGGCGCCAAGGCGATCAGCAAGTCCGCCTGATCGCGGGACTTTTCCGGGGGATTGGCGCGGGCTTCGGCCAAGCGTGCCGCCAAGCCGGGATCGGCATCCCGCACTTGGTCAAGAAACAGCCTGTCTAATTTGCTCAGGCCTTCGCTTTGATAAAGTTCGGCGAAGGAAAAGAAAAAACCGAGCGTCGGCTCGGTTGTGGTCACACCCATACCCGTCTCCGTCATCTTACGGCAAGAACGCCCTTTGACCTAACCCAAGCCGTCGTTTCAAGCAACGATTTGATCACAGGCCCTTCTTTTCCAGCCAGGCGATGATGGTGTCGGCGCTGGGTTGCCACCACAGCGGATCAATCATCAGGCCATGCGGGGCACCCTTCAGGATCTCAAGATCGGCGCCAAAAAAAGTGGCGGTTTCCCGGAAGGCCGAATTGGGCAGGAAGATGTCGGCATCGCCGCCCAAGACCAGAACCGGAGGACGGTCCGGGCCGCTCGGCGGCGAGGGCTGACTGGGTGCAAGCAATTCGGCACTGATGCGATGGGATTCGCTTTGCAATTTGGGCAGCAGATGGCGCACCTCTTCGACCGAGGCATCGCTGGTGAAGAACGCCCGGCGGATGATTTCGGCCGATACGGCTTCGGGGCCAAGGCTTTGCAGCAGACCCAGCTGCCACATGACATCCGGCGAGAACATGGTCATATGCATGATCGACGAGCCCAGGCCGCTGGGGGGTACCGACGACATCAGTACCGCTGCCGCGGCGGGGTGTTTGGACAGATAATGCTGCACCACCAGCCCGCCCATGGAATGCCCGATGATGACGGGCTTGGTCTTAAAACCAGCCACCGCCTTGACCACATCATCGACAAAATCCGCCAAAGAGGCCCAGGACAGCAGTCCTTCGCTGCCCCCATGACCGCGCAGAGAGACCGCGTTGGCGGAAAAGCCCCGTTCGGCGAAATAGGGAAGGTATTTTTCGGCCCAGATCCAGGCGGCGCAATAAGAGCCGTGAACAAACAGCAAAGGCGCATGCTGGCGCTGGTCTTTGGTTTGACCTTTGGCCGGGCAGCGAAGCACTTCCTGAAGCATGCGAAGGATTCCTTAAAAGCCGGACTGAAATGACGGACCCACTATAGCGGCTCGCCGCGCGCTTGTCTCGCGGCAGGCGTGGCGATAGGGAAACGACATTAACCACGAAGGCACGAAGGTTTGAAGGAATTGGAACAAGAAGGCTTTTTAGCGCTCTTTTCGTGCCTTCGCGCCTTCGTGGTTCATTACCATCTGAACATGGATTTCGCTCCCGGCAATTTTAACTGATGAGCGCGCCATGCGCGTCACCAAGCGACGCTTGTGGGGTAAGACATAATGTGTATGATGTCGCGCCATCCCTGGACCGGCTTTTGGGAGACGGCATGCAAATCAAAGAAGCCCTGACCTTCGACGACGTGCTGCTGGTTCCGGCGGCATCTGCGGTGCTGCCAAACGAGGCAGATACCCGTACGCGGCTGACCCGTAGTATCGAATTAGGCATTCCGCTGATTTCAGCGGCGATGGACACGGTTACCGAGAACCGTCTGGCCATTGCCTTGGCTCAGGTAGGCGGGATCGGTATCATTCATAAGAACCTGGACATTGCGGCGCAGGCCGAGGAAGTGCGCCGGGTGAAGCGCTATGAATCGGGCATGGTGGTCAATCCCTTGACGATCCATCCCGAACAGACCCTGGCGGATGCCCGGCGGCTGATGGCCGATCATCGCATTTCCGGCATTCCGGTGGTCGAGCGGGGCTCGGGCCGGCTGGTCGGCATTTTGACCAATCGTGATGTGCGCTTCGCCAACAATCCCGCCCAACGGGTCTCGGAACTGATGACCAAGGATCAATTGGTCACCGTGCGGGAAGGGGTGCCGGCGGAAGAGGCGCAACGGCTTTTGCACCAGCATCGCATTGAAAAATTGCTGGTGGTCGACCAGGGCTTCCGTTGCATCGGCCTTATCACGGTCAAAGACATGGAAAAGGCGCAGGCCTATCCGATGGCCTGCAAGGACGATAAGGGCCGGTTGCGGGTCGGTGCGGCCACCGGTGTCGGCGCCGATGGCATGCAAAGATGCGAAGCCCTGCTGGAAGCCGGCGTCGATGTCATCGTCGTTGATACGGCACATGGTCATTCGCGGGGGGTCCTCGAGGCGGTCTCCAACATTAAGAAAGCCAGCAATTTCGCCCAGGTGATTGCCGGCAATATCGCCACGCCCGAGGCGGCCCGCGATCTGATCGCCGCCGGCGCCGATGCGCTGAAAGTTGGCATCGGTCCGGGAACCATCTGCACCACCCGGATTGTTGCCGGGGTCGGTGTGCCGCAGCTCTCTGCCATCCTCGAAGTCGCCGAAGTGGCGCGGGCCGCGGATATCCCGGTGATTGCCGACGGGGGCATCAAATTTTCCGGCGATGTGGTCAAAGCCATTGCCGCCGGGGCCTCTTGTGTGATGATCGGCTCGTTGTTCGCCGGCACCGAGGAAAGCCCGGGTGAGGCCTTTCTCTATCAGGGACGGTCCTACAAATATTATCGTGGCATGGGCTCGATCGGGGCAATGGCGCGCGGTTCGGCCGACCGCTATTTCCAGCAAGAGGTGAATGACAGCCTGAAACTGGTGCCGGAAGGAATTGAAGGTCGGGTTGCCTATAAGGGACCGGTGGAAACGGTGATCCATCAATTGGTCGGGGGGCTGAGGGCTGGTATGGGCTATACCGGCAACCGGACCATTGCCGAATTGCAGACTCGCAGCCAATTCCGGCGCATCACCAATGCCGGATTGCGCGAAAGTCATGTCCATGATGTCTCGATCACCCGGGAAGCGCCGAACTACCGCAACGAAACATGACTCCCGGCGCGCGTCTGGCCGCAGCCATCGAGATTTTAGCGGCAATGGAAGCCGACGGTGCTCCGGCCGATCAGGTGGCCGGCGCTTATCTCCGGGCGCGGCGCTATATTGGCGCCAAAGACCGTAAAGCGATTTCCGAACGGGTCTGGGGCTGCCTGCGCCGCCGGGCGCGTCTGGATTGGTGGCTGGACCGTTTGGACTTTGGCCGGACCCCACGCCATCGCCTGCTGGCCGATTTGGCTTTGGCGGATCGCCTGTCTCCCGACCAGGCCGCCTTGCTGTTTACTTCGGTCGCGCATGGTCCGGGAACGCTGGCCCCCACCGAATGGGCTTTGTTGCAGGCTCTGAAAGGTCGGGATCTGTTCCATCATGACATGCCCGATTGGGTTAAAGGCGAATATCCTGCCTGGCTGGAAGAGAAACTGGCGGCGGCGCTGGGGGCGCGCCTGGCGGCGGAAATGGGGGCTTTGCGCGACGAAGCCCCGGTCGATCTCCGGGTCAATGGTCTGAAAACCGATCGCGAAGCCGCCAGACAGGCCTTGGCCGCTGATGGCCTGGAGGCTTTGCCCACCCGTTTGTCGCCGGTGGGGCTGCGCCTGCCGGCAAGGGCGCCGCTGGCGGCGCAAAGCGCGTTCCGTCAGGGATGGCTGGAAGTGCAGGACGAAGGCTCGCAGCTGGTGGCGCTGCTGGCCGATGCCCGCCCCGGGCAGACCGTGGCGGATTATTGCGCCGGAGCCGGGGGGAAAACCCTGGCGATGGCGGCCAGCATGGCCAATAAGGGACGTCTGGTGGCGCTTGATATCCATAAAGCCCGGGCCGAGCGGGCCGGCCAGCGTTTGCGGCGGGCCGGCGTGCATAATGTAACGCGCCGGCTGATTGATGACGACAACGCCCGTTGGCTGCAGCGTCAGGCCGGCAGCTATGATCGGGTGCTGGTGGATGCCCCCTGTTCGGGGTCGGGAACCTGGCGGCGCAATCCCGATGCCCGTTGGCGATTGACCGCCGCCCAATTGGACAGTTTGCAACAGACGCAAACCTCTATCCTGGATCAGGCCTCGCGCTTGGTCAAACCGGGGGGGCGGCTGATTTACGCGACCTGTTCGCTGCTTTTGGAAGAAAATGAGCGGCAGGTAGAGGCCTTTCTGCAACGCCATCCCGATTTCACCCTTTTGCCGATCGCGGACATCTGGGCGGCGGTGATCGGGGAAGGCTGTCCGGCCAAGGAGCCGGTCCTGCGGCTGACTCCGGCCAGCGATGGCACCGACGGCTTTTTCTGCGCCGTCTTGCAGCGGTAAGCGGCCATGCGGGCTAGAGGGTTTGCCATCGCCGGGGTCCTGTTGGCGGCCCTGGCTATTCTGGGTTTGGCGCCGCGTTTTATCGATTGGAACAGCCGCTGCGACCAATTGGCCGGACGGTTGGAACGCGTCCTCGGTCGCGAACTGCGCATTGAGGGCGTTGTCGCGGTGGCCTTCCTGCCGCGCCCAACCATAATTCTGCGCCAGGTTACCATCGGCAATCTGGCGGGGGCCGTCTCGCCTGCCCTGGCAGTTTTGCCCGAAGTGGAAATGCGCTTTTCCTTGGCGTCCCTGCTGAGCGGCCGTTTGGCCTTGACCCACCTTCGTCTGGTCAATCCCGAGCTGCGCCTGGAGACCTTGGCCGATGGCCAGGCCAATTGGCATTTCACTAAAAAGCGTGAGGGCGGCCCCGCGCCTGAAGCCGGCCTGGGGGGAATTGTCTCTGGGTTAAGACAGACCGATGGGCTAGCCATCGAAGAGGTGATCATCGACGAAGGGCGTTTGTCTTATCAAAGGGCGCATGGGCCGTCCTTCGGCGTTGAGGGACTGTCGGGAACGCTTGAGCTGTCCCCGTCTGGCATCGTCAGACTCAAAGGCACCAGCCTGCTGGCTGGGCGCGCGGTTCTGTTCACGGGGGAAGCCGGGCCCTGGGGCGAAACGACCCCGCTGACCCTGACCCTGAGCCCCGCCGGCGAGGCGGGGGAACTGCATCTGGCCGGACAAGTGAGCGGTGCCGGCGGTGAGCGGCATTTCTCCGGCAAAGTCACGGCCAAAAGTCCGGCCCTCGGTAATTTAGTAGCAGGATTGCCCGCGCTTCCCTGGCAATTGCAAGGGACCTTGCTGGCGACCCCGGTTGCGCTGGATTTGCCGGCGGTGACCTTTGATTTGGCCGGTCAGCAGATGAGCGGTTCGGTCCGCCTGGGTTGGGGGCCACAGCCCATGGTCGATATCAGAATGGCGGCCAATCATCTTGATCTTGACGGTCCCGCCAAGGGGCCCGTCATCCCCTCGACTCTGGCGCAAAACCATGATTTTCCGGCGCCGCCGCCGGTTGAAGCCCGCTCATGGCTGCCGGCTGCGCTTCCCAAGGCCCTTGCTGCCAGCGTCGATCTCTCGGTCGAGGCGCTGCGCTGGCAGGGCGGCCTTTGGCGGTCCTTGCGGCTCAATGCCGCCTTGAGCAATGGCGAAATCACCATCAATCAGGCAAGGGGACAATTGCCCGGTCAGACCGAGGCGGCCTTATTCGGCTTTCTGGCTTTGGAAGAGGGGCGTCCGGCCTTTGACGGTTCGATCGAAGCCAGCAGCGATGATCTGAGAGGCCTGCTGTCCTGGCTGAAATTGGATCTGGCCGCCGTGCCGCCGGATCGCCTGCGGCGCGCCCGCCTGGCCGCCCAGCTTAAGGCCGTCGGTACTGAGGTGACTCTGGCCGATGCGCATCTGCAAGTCGATGGCGCTCATATCGAGACCAGCCTGACGGCGCGGCTTGGGGAGCGGCCAAGGTTAGAGGGGGTTGTCGCGGTGGATGCCTGGAATGCCGATGCTTATCGGTCGCAGGCCCAGCCGCCCGTTCAGCCCCCGTCAGAGCCGGCACCGGGCCGCAAAGCGGAGGAACCCTTGCCCCCACCAGCGCCGCCTTGGTTTGTCGGATGGGATGGCGCTTTACGCCTGCATTTGGGGCGTCTGATTTATGAGGGGCAGGTGGCGGACGCTGTGGATCTGGATGCCTCGTGGGAGGACCAGCTATTTAAGCTTAGATCTTTGGCGGTTGGTAATCTGGCGGGGGGTCAAGGGCGGATCTATGGTGAGATTGCCGGTTTGGGCGGTCCAAAATTCCAGCTGCATGGGGTTCATTACGCGCTCAGCAGTGCACACCCCTTGCCCTGGCTTCGATTGGCCGGGCTTGCCGATTATTTTGATCCGGAGCGTCTGGGCGCGATGGTTCTAAGCGGCGTTGTTGATGGCGATACCGCGCATCTTACCCTTGAAAGCCGCACGGAATTGGGCGGGGCCGTGGTCACTGCGGCCGGGGTGATCGAGGATCTGGGGCCTTCGGCTCGGCTTCATCTTGCGTTGGAAGGCAGCCATGCCAGCTTCAGCGATTTTTTGAAACTTCTGGCGGTTGATCGGGGCTGGCCGGTCGGCGGGGGCAGCTTGGCAAGTCGGCTGGATGGCGATCTGCAAAATCTGACGTTCCAGGATCTGCGCCTTAAGGCCGGACCGATTGCCCTGGCCGGTCAAATCAGCCTGCATTCGGCCGGCAAGCCCACGCTTGAAGCGGTTTTAACGGCAGACGCGCTGCCTATTGATCTTTTCTTTGCTGAGCCGCCTGTCCGCCGTCCGGGAGCGATGACCAAGGCCGAAGCGGCCCCGTCCGCCATGGCGGCGCCAAGGCCGGCGGTCCATCAGGAGAGTTTAACCGTCCATTGGTCGCGCGATCCGCTGAATTTAGCCTGGCTGCAGCGCTTTGATGCCAAGCTTAGGCTCAGCGCCCAGGCCTTGCTTTGGCAGCGCTGGCGCGTCGAGGCGCCAGCGCTGGAACTGAGCCTTGCCGATGGTCAAATGATCCTGACCAGCCTGACCGGACGGCTGTTTGGCGGGACGCTCGGCCTCAGCGGCGGGCTGAGCAGCCAAGGCCGTGTCGCTGTCGAAGGGGCCGTGCAGAATGCGCAATTGCAGCAGGCATTGCTGGCGGTGGCCGATCTGCAATTCGTCCAGGGGCTTGGGGATCTATCCTTAAGATTGGACAGTTCCGGCCAGTCCTGGGCCGAATGGATGGGGCGCTTGGCGGGCTCCGGGCAGTTGGCCATAAGGCAAGGGGTGATCAAAGGCTTTGATCTGGCCGCCGTTGTTGCCAAGGCCAAAGCCCTGGACAGCCCGGCCGGTTTGCTGGCCCTCCTGCAGGCCGGTATTTCCGGAGGAGCAACCAAAGTCAACCGGCTTTCCAGTGGTTTTAGCCTGCGGGATGGCATTCTTGAGGCCAAGGATCTGGCGCTGGAGGCGGATGGCGGCGGTGCCAAAGGCGCGATCGAGATCAATCTGCCGGCCTATGTCATGGATGCTCATGCTGATTTCAGTCTGGCCGACCTGCCTGATCTTCCGCCCTTGGTCATGCGCCTGTCCGGTCCGCTGGACAGTCCCCGGCGGGTGCTGGATATCAATCCTTTGCAATCCTGGTTGGCGAGCCGGGCTTTGGGCAAGGCGCCGAAGGGCAAGGATCTCCTGAAGGGGGTGTTGCAGCTTCGGTGAAGCGATGTTTCACGCCCGGGATGTGGTGCCGCGTTGCTTGCGCGGGGGCTTGTTGCGGAAGTGAACCAACGCCTCCTTGAAGCCTTGTTCCCAGCGCTGTTTTGGCTCAGGGGCCTGGTGCGGGTTAAGGCTGGCGATCTGCTGATCAATGGCCAGTTCGTTGTCTTGGTCACATTTGCGGCCGGCGACCCAGCCCGCGGCATAGACGCGACTGAGTTGGAACGCGGTGTCCTCGGTCATCAGATTTCCTAACACGGTAACAAAATCAATACGCTAAGAGGCGGATTGGCCCCCTGCTGCCTGCAGTTCCTTAAGCACGAAGACCCTGAGCGCGCTGGACAGATTGCCGCCCCGTTCCGAGTCGATACTGGCCACCAAAGCGTTCAGGCTGGTCTGGCGTTGGGCGGCAATATCCTTCAAGGCCTGCCAGAACTCGACTTCCAGCGAAATGCTGGTCGCGTGGCCGGCAATGGCCACCGAGCGCTTGCGGATGCCGCCCATGGCCCCGTCAGTGGTTCAGATCAGCAAAGAAATCATTGCCTTTATCATCAACGATAATGAAAGCAGGGAAGTCTTTGACTTCAATTTTCCAAATGGCTTCCATGCCCAGTTCCGGATATTCCAGAACTTCTACCTTCTTAATATGGTGCTGGGCCAAACCGGCGGCGGCGCCGCCGACCGAGCCAAGATAGAATCCGCCATGGGTTTTGCAGGCCTCGGTCACCGCCTTGGCGCGATTGCCTTTGGCGACCATGACCATGCTCCCGCCATTGGCCTGGAAGAGATCCACATAGGAATCCATGCGGCCCGCAGTGGTGGGGCCAAAGGATCCCGAGGCATAGCCTTCCGGAGTCTTGGCCGGGCCGGCGTAATAAACCGGGTGATCCTTGAAATATTGCGGCAGACCTTCACCGCGGTCGAGCCGTTCCTTAAGTTTGGCATGGGCGATGTCGCGGGCGACAATCATCGGACCGTTCAGGGCGACCCGGGTGCGGATCGGATGCTGGCTGAGAATCCGCCGAATTTGTTCCATCGGTTGGTTGAGGTCGATGCGGACCACGTCCCCAGCCAATTTGCTATGGTCGATCTCGGGCAGATACTGGGCCGGATCATGCTCAAGGGTTTCCAGATAAATCCCGTCTTTGGTAATTTTGCCTTTGACCTGGCGGTCCGCTGAACAGGACACGCCGATGCCCACCGGGCAAGAGGCGCCGTGGCGCGGCAGGCGAATGACCCGGACGTCGTGGCAGAAATATTTGCCACCGAATTGGGCGCCGATTCCCATCTGGTGGGTCATCGCCAGCACCTTGGCTTCCATATCCAGGTCGCGGAAGGCTTGGCCATAACGTCCGCCATTGGTGGGCAGATGGTCGAGATATTTGGCCGAGGCCAGCTTGACCGTTTTCAGATTCATTTCGGCCGAGGTGCCGCCGATGGCGATCGCCAGATGGTAGGGCGGACAGGCCGCCGTGCCCAAGGTGCGAATCTGGGCATCCAGGAATTTGAGCAGGGCTGTCGGGTTGAGCAGGGCCTTGGTCTGCTGGAACAGGAAGGTCTTGTTGGCTGAGCCGCCGCCTTTGGCCATGAACAGGAATTTATAGGCATCGCCCTCGGTGGCATAAAGATCGATCTGGGCCGGCAGATTGTTGCCGGTATTGACCTCTTCATACATGTCCAGCGCCGAGACTTGGCTATAGCGCAGATTCATTTCCCGGTAGGCCCGCGCGATTCCCGCGGATAAAGCGGCCTCGTCCCCGCCGCCGGTCCAGATCTGCTGGCCCTTTTTGCCCATGACAATGGCGGTGCCGGTATCTTGGCACATCGGCAAGATCATGCCGGCGGCGATATTGGCATTCATCAAAAGATCAAGCGCGACGAATTTGTCGTTTTCCGAGGCTTCGGCGTCGTCAAGAATCGAACGCAGCTGCTTCAGATGCGCCGGCCGCAACAGATGCGAGACCTGCTTGAAGGCTTCGGCGGAAAGCAGTTCCAGCCCTTCCTTGGCCACCACAACCATCGGGGCGCCCTGAAAATTGGCCGAGGAAACATGGTCGGATGACAGTTTGGTGTAAGGCGTGTCGTCGCCGGACAAGGGAAAAATGTCGGCAAACAAGGCGATGTCAGTGGTCATGGTGACCCCGTCAGTTGAGCGGTTGGCAGGGAGGTAAAAAGCTATTTTTTGCGAAAGGCGTCAAGGGTGATCACTTCGGCCCCCTCAGCCGGCTTTTGAGCCGGCTGAGGCTTGGCAGCGGTTTGGCTGTCGACCGCTTGGGTTTCTTCTTCGGGCAATTGTCCCGGGTCAATTTCGGGAAGGCCGTCCACATGAAATTGCAGGCCAAATTTTACCGAGGGATCGGCAAAGGCGGTCACGGCGGCAAAGGGAATATGCAGCCGCTCATTGACGCGATTGAAGGACAGCGTCACCTCGAACCATTCCGGGGTGACCTCGAGCCCCCAATATTGATGCTGCAGCACAATGGTCATTTCCTGCGGATAGCGCTCCCGCATATAGCTTGCGATCATAACATCGGGGTGCTGCGTGTGGAAGGTAATGTAAAAATGATGGTTGCCGGGCAGGCCATCCCGGCTGGCGATTAAGGCCTCGCGAAGGACACCGCGAAGCGCGTCTTCCACCATTTTATCATATCGCAATACCGGCTTTGCCATGCAGGAGTGTCCCGATCCGGATGTTCATTGAGCACCATGAACATAAAGCTTTGCGATCTATTACACCAGGGGCCGCAGCGTTTCGACAATCAAACACGATCTGAGGTCGCGAAAAAACCAAAAACCAATAAGATAGGCGGGCCAATCGGCGACGCTCAACCGGGGGTAAGACAAGGTGAAACAGTATTTGGAACTGCTGCAAAGCGTGCGCCGGGACGGGGTCTATAAGCAGGACCGCACCGGGACCGGGACCTATAGTCTGTTCGGTTGGCAGATGCGTTTTGATCTGGCCCAGGGCTTTCCCCTGGTCACCACCAAGAAACTGCATCTGCGCTCGATCATCCATGAGCTTTTATGGTTTTTGCAAGGCGACACCAATATCCGCTATCTCAAGGAAAACAAGGTCTCGATTTGGGATGAGTGGGCTGACGAAAAGGGCGAGTTGGGGCCGGTCTATGGCTATCAATGGCGATCCTGGCCGGCGGCTGACGGCCGTCGGATCGATCAGATCAGCGGACTTTTGCAGCAGATCCGGAACAATCCCGATTCGCGCCGCCTGATTGTTTCTGCCTGGAATCCGGCGGATATCGACCAGATGGCGCTGCCGCCCTGCCACTGCCTGTTCCAGTTTTCTGTCTCGGACGGGAAGCTCTCCTGCCAGCTTTACCAGCGCTCGGCCGACCTCTTTCTCGG
>Ga0007854_10002479_pt1 | contig 11431 bp, 22 predicted proteins | sample CryBogCBH12Aug08_FD_60382 | JGI IMG/M metagenome (GOLD analysis project Ga0007854, IMG submission 60382) | Freshwater microbial communities from Crystal Bog, Wisconsin, USA - CBH12Aug08 | ecosystem: Environmental > Aquatic > Freshwater > Lake | place: Crystal Bog, Wisconsin, USA | collected... | reverse complement strand
GCCGCCGCCGACGCCTACTCCGCCTACGCCGACGCCGCCGCTCGGAAAAGCGAGCGTCAGTGGCAAGCTGACAAAATCCGTTCACTGATTCCTAACCCGTTTGAAAAATGAAAAATCTCATCATCATTGAGCATTTAGTTTTCAAGCTGGGCGGCGGCACAGGTGCCGTGCGGCGTCTGGTTTATCGCTGGCGCGGCGCGTTTTCTGTGACGTTGATTAAGGCGGCACTGGCCCGCCGTTATCCGCTGCTGGTGCCGGCGACGTTCCAAGTTGAGGACGCCTTCGCGCAAATGGAATTGTCAAAACAAATCCGCCATGCGTTCACGCGGCTGGAAAAATTCTTCACTCTTAACCGGAGGGCGGCGATATGATCGCTTCCCCTTACCACGATATGCCGGGTTTTAAGGCCGGCGGCACGAGCGCGGCGGCGGCGTTCGGTTTCAAGCTGACGGCGGACAGCTTGCGCACGAAGGTTTTTGAGCTGTTGCAAAAAGAGCCGTTGACTGCGGATGAGTGCGCGGCCCGGTTGCATGAGTCAATTTTGTCCATCCGCCCGCGCTTGTCAGAGTTGAACACCGCCGGGCTGATCGAAAAAACCACCACGCGGCGGCGCAACGCCAGCGGCCTATATGCGCACGTCTGGACGGTGAAAGGGGGCCAGCCGTGAACATTGAAATCAAATTTCCGACGGATTGGGAACAGTGGCAAATCATCGCTTGGCTGAATGATAGAAACCTGCTGGCGAGTTATTTCGACGCGATGACCAACACCGTCACGGTGCGCGTTCACCCGCAACTCAATCCAAAACACTATCCCAAACCATGCACCGAATGACTGAATTTGCCATCCGCAAACGGACGGCCATCTTTGAGGTTTTAGGCTACAAATGCGCGGCGTGTGGCGTCGTGAAGGATTTGGAATTTGACGTAATCGTGCCGACGAAACAAGCCAAGTCGCATCACCAGAAATTCAGCTTCGCGCAGCGCATGATTTTCTACTGTCGCCAGCTCTCGGCGGGCAATTTACAAGTGCTCTGCGCTAAATGTAATTCACGGAAACATCGCGGCTGCCAGCGTTATATTGAACCGCTGCTAGTCCGCTCCACCCCGCAACCTTTTTGACCTATGGCGAAACCGATTATTTTTCAAATTGAATTTACCGGCTATCAATCCGTGCGCGTGTTCGACGGGGAAGCGACGCGGCCCGTAACGGCGGCGGAAATGGCAACGCAGATCAAGCAGGAATTGGAATACAAGTTTCACGAGTTCACGCCTGACCAGAAAAACCGGCTCAAGGTGAACATTAAACGCCTCGCCTAATGCACCGTTTGAAGGACATCGCGGCGGCGATGGACGATTGCTGCCTGCGGACGGCGCAACGCTGGGTGAAGCGGCTGCGCGTGCCGCCGGATGTGCGCGGCCACGGCCCGAACAAATGGAAACCGGCGAGCTTCCGGCGGTTGCTGGCCTTGTGGGAACTTTATTACACCACGCACGGCACGACGCCGCAGCTCACGCGGGCAAAATTCGTGGGCAAATTGACGGACAAAAAACAACTCTCTCTTTTCGATGAAAACCAAAATTTACACGCAGGAGCAGCGGCGCGAAGGGATGCGGCAACTGGTGTTGCTGCACCTCAAAAAATTCGGCGGACGGGCGACGGCGCGGGAAGTGGCGGGCAGCATCGGCAAGGCGTTAAAACACGTCTGGCCGCGCTTCACTGAATTGGCGGCGGCGGGAGCTATCCGCGACACTGGCGAGCGCGTGACGGGGCAGCGCGGGCGGCCTACGGTCATTTGGGCGGACGCGGCGACCACCGCGCCGGCCAATGACACGCTGGCGACGGCGGACGCGGCCCCGGCGTGGTTTAAGGAGTTTGGGACATGAAGGATAAACGCATTTTCAAGCTCAAGATTGAGGCGGAGCGCGATCTAAAACTCTCGGATGGAGCTTTCCGGCTGCTGATGCGCGTCAGCTCGCATATCTACGTTGACCCGAAAAAGAACTTGGAAAAGTCATTCCCGCTGCCATGGTCAACGGTGGCTTTATGGTGCGGCTTGAAGGACGCCGACGCTTGCGCTAGGCGCATTTTAGAGCTTGTTGACGCGGGTTATCTCAAATTGGACGGCTTGCGCGGGTGCCCACCGATAAATCACTTTTTTTTAGTCCCCAATTACCGCTCGCCAGCGGTAATTGATTGCCGTTCGGGAGGGGTAAATAATTCCGGTGCCGGAGCGGTAAATGATTGCCGTTCGGGAGGGGTAGACCATATATCTAATTCCTTTCAGGAAGAAAAGATTAAGGGAAAGAGGAGGGAAATTAAGCGTTCGCTTCGCTCAAAAGGAACGGTGGAGGGGGTTAATGGCTCGCTGTGCGAGAAGCAGGAAATGACGGACGCCGAGCGGAGCAGCCGCGTCCACGCCTTGCAACAGTTGCGCGGTAAGCTCGCCAGTAAAACGGGGACGGGGAGCTTTTGATGACGGGGAATTGATGAAACGCGATTTAAGCCACGACGAACCCGCCCGGCGGCAATCGGTCAAACCGGCGGGAAAAACGGCAGGGCAGGGCAGCGGCGGCGGTTCGCGGGGCATCCCGGCCAAAAGCCGCCCGGCCCGGTGCAAGCCGTGAATCATCCTTCCGAATTTTCCGAAAACCTGTCGCGCTGTGCCATCTGCCCAAAAGTTAAAACTCTGACAGCATCGGACTCGCACAAACGAAAAAAACGAACCACTGAAAAATATGGCTGATGAAAATAATCCGGATCCGCTTCCTGAACCGCCGCCGGTTCCGCCCGAAAATCAAGAATCGCCCGCGCCGGTTCCGGCCAGCCCGCCGCCCGCCGCCGCCCTCGTCGTCACTGGCGAAGTGACGGACGAACGAATCCTTGCCGCCGAACGCCGGGCGGTTGAGGCCGAACGCCGCGCCGCCGAATTGGAGCGCGACAACCAACTCTTGAAAGAAATTCCCCGCCCGGCCCCGGCCCCGCCCGCGAAACCAAAAAAACGCTGGCAGTTTTCCCCGATCATCGGCGCGGATGAAGATGAGGATTGATTTTTATGGCAAATGAACCTCTTAAAAAAACTGTGCCGGCGGTTGTCCCCGGCGGAAAAACGCCAGCGAAAAATCCTCTCAACGTTGCGGCGGGAATTATCGCGGCCAAGCCCACTCCACCGCCCGCACCTGTGGTTGCTCCGGCGGCTGAATCAGTCCCGCTGTTCGGCGGTCATCGCGGTGGCGGCAAGAAACGACTGGACGGCTTGCCAGCGGGCAGCCCGGCGGCAATCGCGGCGGACAAGGAACGCGACCGTTTGCGGGCGGCTGAAAAGCGAGCTGCAAAAAAAGTTGCGCCACTGCCGCCGCCATTGCCGGGTGCAACTGGCCCGGTGGCGAACGCGGTTGCGTCGGCGGCTGGTGGTGACGTTGCTGTGCCTGTTGCTCCGGCTGACGTTGCTACTGTTACCGCTGCTCCTTTGTTTGTGCCGTGGGGCCAGAAGCTCCTCGAAAAACCGGCCAAGCTCATTGGCAAAATTGTCGAACGCTGGCGGAGTTATTCCCGCTCTGCCCAAGTCAAAAAATTAAAGCTCACGCCCGCCGCCGAGAAGGAAGTTTTGGAGCGGATGCAATGGCGGGAGGATGTGGTGAATGATTTTTCCGTCGCGTTGGCGGACTGTGCGACGGTGGAATTGAACAAGCGGCGGGTGCCCGGCGCGGAAAACTCGCACTGGATCAATCTCGTAATGACGACGGGCGAACTGGTGAGTTTGGAAATGGCGAACTCGGCGTTAATTGAAAAATTGATTCTGGAGGATAAAGCGAAACAGGCGGAAGCTGGAAAAGGAAACCCGGCAACATGAATCCAATTTTCTGCGGCTGGACGTTGGCACTGATGCAAGCCGGCGTCGTCACACTGGAAGCGCAAATGTGGGCTTACAATCTTGGACTCACGGCCATGATGTCACCGTGAGACTTACCCATGACCACCCAAGAAAAATTACTGGCGGAAAAACGCCTCAAGAATTACGCGCAACTGGCCGCGGCGGCGAAGGAGTTGACGGCGGCCATCGAAACCTTCGAAGGCGACCCGCATTACACGCAGAACACCAGTCAAATCCGGGCGGTGGAAGCCATCGTGATTCAGTTTAGCGACTTGGAACACCGGCTGTTGCTGGGGGCCAACAAAATCTACGGCTACCAGATAAAAAACGAACTGCTGGAGCTGTTTCGCAAGCAGCGGAAGTTGCTCTGGGAAGCGATGGAAAAAATATGAACCTGAATATTCCCCTGGACGCGCAGCGTCACCTTCGCGCGCTGCGGTTGATCCGGCGCGCCCTCGCGTTCCCGCGTCTGCGTCACCGCGACTTCGCCGATGTCTGATTACACCTTGCCGCCGTGCGTCACGCTGGCCTTTGGGCGCAGCGGGAGCGGGAAAACCACATTCTGCTACCGCTATTTGGTGAACGCCGCGAAAGAGCAACCGGGCAACGTCAGCCCGGCGGCGTGCATCTTTATTTTCGATTGGAAACTAGAGGCCAGCCAGCGGCTAGGCTTGCCCGCGTGCGGCACGGCGGCGCAGTGCGAGGCGGCGATGGCGACGCGCTGGGTGGTGTTCAATCCGGCGATCATGTTTCAGGAACGCCAGCGCGACGCGTTCCGCTGGTTTTGTCATTGGGTTTTTGCGGCGAGCCAGCGCGGGCCGGGCAAAAAGATTTTTTACGTTGATGAAATGTGGCACTTCGCCGACGCGCAGAGTTTGCCGGTGGAATTGGAAAAAATCGCCCGCATGGGCCGGGCGGAAAATCTGGAATTACTTTCGTCAACGCAGCATCCGCGCGACTATCACCGCGACATCCGGGCGGAAGTGACGGAGTGGGTTTGCTTCAGCACCGACGAGCCGGGCGAGCTGGACGCCGTGCGCCCCTACTTTCGCGGCGTGGATCGGATCGCGGGGATGCCGAAGGGAAAATTCATCGCGTATAACCGGGACAGCGGGGAAGAATTGGCGGGAAAACTGTTTTAGCCAAGTAATTCACCAAGCAAATTGCTGGCGACTATTTGGGAAAGCGTTTTGTAAACCGTCGCCCGGTAATCGGCAAAGAAACAAACCAGTAACCGCTCGCCGCCCTCGGATTTTTCCTCAAAAACCACACGAATTTTATCCACCCGCAGCCTAAAAAACGGGGCTAGGTTGCCTTCAAGTTGGATTACGTCGCCCCGGCCTTCCGGCAGTGCCTTAATGCCCGCCCAAACCTTCCGGCGCGGATCAGGTGCCAATGCCAATATAAAATCATGCACCGGCTGGCGGATAACAACCTTGGTTTTCATGCCGAAAAATCCTTATCCACCTCGGCAACGGTGTAGGTTTTGCCCTTGCCCGACTTGTGCGACTTTAACGCGGCGGTGAACGCCGGGTTTTCGAGCAGCTCGACGGTTTCAATCATCGCTTCCAACCGATCCTTGGACAGATAAAAACCTTTAACCTCGCCGTGAACAGAAATAGCAAAGCTGTCCTCTTTGATCAGGCTCGGTAGCTTGGCCTGTGCCTGACTGATTGTATATGTATAATTACTCATAAATTTACATAGAATAAGATTGATTTAAGCCGCCGTCAAGCGGACATCTTTGGACGGGTTTTTTAGCAGTGGACGGCAAAACGGGGCAAAGGTGGACGGAAAAGCGGACGGCAGTTAGGCGGACGCACCCCATTTTTTAGGCGGATTTGAGGCGGACGGCGACTTTGATGGCGGGAAACCTGTCCCGCTGTGCCATGGTGACAAGTTTGGGCGTCCGGTTTATTGTCCGTCATCAATTCGGTTGGCGAGTCAGTAACCGGAGCGAGCGGGACAAAGAACCCCGCCGCCCGTCCGAACCCCGCCACCGCCGAAAGTAGATAATCCGCCGGTCAATTCCTGCCCGGCAAGTCCCCCGAAAATAATATGAAAAAGTATCTCCCTTACATCATCACCGCCGTCGTCGCCATCATCGCCGTGAAGGTGGTTTATCCGATGGTGCAACCGCAGCTCGCCAAATTGCCCGTCATCGGCAGTTACTTCGCGGCCTAATCCGCACGAACGCGAAAACGGCTAACTCCCCGTCAATTCCACCAAAAAAAATTTATGTTCAAAATTAACCAACAGTCCGCGCCGGTCACGAATGTCATCCCTGGTCAAAACGCGATTCACCGCCTCAACCCCGGCCCGCGTTACCATCAGATACGCTACATCATCACCGCGAGCCTCACGGCTTTAACGGCGGCGGCGGCTTATCCGACCTTGGCGCAAGTCATCGGCGTGATTCAAACGAAGGTCAACACCAAGACGGTGCGGGAAGCTCTCGCCAGCGAGATTGACAAAATTCAGACGGATTACTCCGCCAACTGCGCGGTGAAATACGTCAACGACGTGGCGAACGATTTGATCACGGCGGCGGCCCCTTCGGTGGCGACCAGCTACACCACGAAAACCACGACGATGATTTTCACGTTCCACTTTGCGGAACCGTGGCGTGATAGCTACAAGGCCCGGCAAGCCTTCGCGCTGCCGACCGCGTGGAGCAATGGCAAGACGGTCAACGTGGAAAACTGGTTGAACGTCCTCGCCGCCCCCGGCGTGCCCGGTGCCACCGCTGGCACCTCTGGCATTGTCATACGGGCGGAGGAAACGATTGACACCATCCTTGGCAGCTACTCCCGCAAGCTCGCCAACGGCCAGCCTGACATCAGCAGCCACATCACGCTGCCGATGACGCACTGGTATCGCCAGCCGGAAATCTACACCAGCACCAAGCTGCAAATTCGCGACTGGCCCTTTACCGGCGTGTTGCAACAGCTCTCAGTGTTCAGTGCCGCCAACGGCGACAACGTAGCGCACGTTTTGCTCAAGGGTGACGGCGTGGTGAAGATTGATCAGGACGCGCCGACCATTGACGACGTGAACGAAGATTACGGGTGGAATTACGGCAATTTCACCGCGTCGGTGAAACACGTCGCAATGGACTTCGACGATGATCCGACCTCGGCGTTTCCGTTCAACGCCTACAATACCGTCGAGTTGACGTTGACGCTGGCGCAAGCCACCGCCAACAGCAGCTTGGAAATCATCGCTCAAGTCTGGCGCGACGCGCTGGCCTCTTAACCGTTCGGTTCCTCATAGCCCGGCGGGCGTTGCCCGACCCCGCCGGGCTTTTTTGTAGGGCACAATTTTTATGGACGACAACGAAGATTTTTCCGACTTCAACGATATGCTTTCCGGTGACGACACCGCCGCCGCCGCCGACACCGCCGCCAATACCGGCGACGGCTCAAGCGTCTTTGATGACAACTCCTCCACGCCCTTTTCGGCGGATGCACCCGCGACCACAGCAGCGGCCCCGGCAGCCAGCGGCACGTCTTGGCTGTCGTCTTTGTGGGGCGCGGTTTCTCCGGCGGTTGGCACCGCCGTCAGCACGGCGGCGCAGTCCGCGCTTGGCAACTTGGCGACGGCGGCGAAAACCGCCGGCAAACCGAACGCCGCCGCCGCCGCGCCTGCGGCCACGGTGGCCGCGAAGTCCAACACCAACCTGATTATTTTCGCCGTCATTGGCTTGTTGGTGGCGTTCCTGTTTCTCCGCAAAAAATAAACCGCCATGAAACTCAACGGCATTGAAGGTTGCGCTCCGCGCAAATACGCCCGGCTACCGGGCGCAGACATCGCGGCCATGCGTTGTCACTTGAGCTTATCCGCCTCTGGAAAGGGCGGTGCCGGCGGAACGGCAACCGGCGGCACGATTGGCGCGGTGACGTTTGGCGACATCACCAATGACGGCACGGGTGGGAGCAACAGCACGAGCAGCGGAATTTCCACTACTACGCTCTTGATCATTGCCGGGGCTTTGGTGGCTGTTTGGTTTTTCTTCTTCCGCAAAAAATAGCTATGAAACTTTCCAGTTTTGAAGGTTGTGCGGCCCGGCCCGTCCGGTTGCCCGGCGGCGATTTTGCCGCGCTCCGGTGTTACGGCGGCGGCGGCGGCGGCACCAGCAGCACGAGCAGCAGCAGCGGGCAAGGTTCCACGACTGGGGCCAGCTCGCCGCAAAGCAGCGGTTCCAGTTCGCCCATCAACAACGGCAGCGGCACGCAAGTCACCACGCAAAAAGGGGCGGTCACTTACAACAGCAACACGACCACCACGACCGACCCGCAAGCCTTCGCCACCATCGCGGCGGTGGTTGGCAATTCGTTGAACAACACCGCGCAGACGCAACAGGCAATTCAAGCCGGCGACAACGCCAATAATGACGCGCTAAACAGCATCCTTGGCCAAGTGGTTTCCGCTGATCAAGCCACCACTGCGGCTACCGCCAGCGGCGGGGCGTCCCTCGTGGCCAGCAATGTTTTCAAGGTTGGCATCCTCGCCGTGATTGGCTTGGTTGCTTGGCTCTTGTTTCGCAAAAAATCCGATTAAATTTTATGGCCGCAAACTCAACCCCGCTCGCCGCGCAAACCGTCACAGTGCCCGCCGCGATTCTCGGCGCGCCTGGCATCAGCAAAGTCCAACTCGCCGGCCAAGTGCTGGTGTGCCGCGCCAGCACGGCCCCGATTCAATGCAAGCTCGACGCCGGTTCCTTCTTTCCGATTGAGGCGGGCTTTGTCATTCCCGGCCCGGCGTTCAAGGCCATCACGCTGCAGAACACTTCCGCTTTGCCCGTCGTCATCACGCTTTACGCGGGCGAACTGGGCATCAATGTCATTCCGAATAATTACAGCAAACTTTTTCCGACCTACACGAAGGGAACGGATTTAACCGGCGCCGCGCAGTTGACTGCCGGCAATCAAAAAGTTTTTAGCGGGGCTGATGCTAACAACGGCGCGGCGGGTGCTCGCAAAGACATCACCGTGCAAAATCTGGATGCGAACGGAAACACGATCACGGTGTTGGGGGATAATGGCGTCGCGTTGGTAACACTCGCCGCCGGCTCGCCGCCGTGGATTAAGGAAACCGCCGGCAGCATCACCGTGAAAAACACCAGCGCGCTCGCGCCCACCAACAGCGCGGGCACGGTTACGCGGTGCATCGTCGCTGAAACTTTCTACGCCGCATGATGCCGCAAATAAATTGCCAGCCGACCCCGCTCATGTGGACAGCGGCGGGCGTGGTGAACTTAAACGCCGTGGATTTACCGCAAGACGACAACCAACAAATACCCATTGACGACAATGCACAAGTCCCGATTGATTAAACTCACGCTCACCGCCGCGCTGTTGCTCGGCGTGGAAATTCAGGCGCAGACCAACGCCACCTATTTGAATATCCGCGCCATGCCGGCTTCACTGGTGGGCAATCTGGATTATCTGATTTACGGCAAGGCCAGCGGCACGAATTATTTTTGGAACCGGATTTATGTTTCCGATTTTTACGCCAACTTCACCAACACCGCCGCCGGCCAAAGTATCTTGGCAAGTTTGAACACCAACGCCGCCGCGATCACCGCGACGGCCACGGCGAACACCAGCACGAGCAACAGCCTTGCCTCCACCATCACCGCGACGGCGGCGGCGAACGCCGGCACGAGTAACAGCGTCACGGCCCTTGCGCTGGCCGCGAGTGCTAAAGCCACCGGCACGAGCAATGGCATTGTGGCCCTGCTGTCGGGGTTTTATCCGTCGAATAATCCCAGCGGTTTTCAGACTGCCGGGCAAGTGACAGCGGCGGCTAATGTGGCGGTGGCAACCTACGCGGCCACGGCCAGCACCAACGGCGGCAGCGCGACGCTGACGAACTTGATTTATCAGCCGTTGAATTTAGGCAATGTGCCAACGGCTTATTACACGTTCAACATGGCGGCGGCCTCGGTTCAAATCTTGTCCTATACCAACACTGCCAACCTGATCTTAAACGCAACCAATTATCAGCCGGGGCAGAATGTCACTTTGATTCTGTTGAACAAAAGCTTCGCGTCGCCCAACATCACCTTGCCATCGGTAGGGTTTAATTACGCGAGCAGCATAATCTCGCCCAGCGTCGGCGGTGCGGCCTTCATTTCCATTTTAAGCACCGCCACAACTTCTTTCGGGGCGCATCTTTCCTCGGCTGTTTCCAAATGAAATTTCTGGCGCCATTGTTTTTGCTGGCGACGTTTTCGGCGGGCGCGTTTATTTTCAACACGTCGCTGAATCTCGAATTGCAACGCCCCGGCAATTTGCCGCTGGCGACGTTTGGCGACGGCACCAACTCAATCCTTGTCGGCGCGGTTGACGCCGCCGGAAATTTTCAGGCTATGCCGGAAAATCCGGCAACGCTACTCGGCGGAATTGTTTATGGCGTGGACACGAACGGTTTTTCCGTGATTAACGGCACGTTGTATTCACGCGGGCTGGGCGTCGGCGGCACTTACCCGGCGATGGTGACGAACCTAACAAGCCTGTTTCAAAAATTCTCGTTCGTCACGAATAACCGCGTGATTCTCGGCACGGTGCCAAGCGTGGCATCCGCGCAACTTTTGGGCGTGACGGGCGGCAACGAAAGCACGAACGGCCCGCCGGCACCCATTGCAATGCCGGGATTACAATTTTCAAAGGACGGCGGCTACACTTGGTTGTCACCGTCTCAAATCACCGTGCCTTGTCTGGTTTCAATTTATGATCCTTCAGGATATGCGGGCAAGGCAACCGGCGCGGTGGTGACGGCCTACGTCAACACGTCCATTATCGGCGGCACTAACGACGTTCAAAACTGTTCGCTGTTCGTGACGCAAACTGGCGACGCTCGCAGTGTCGTGAACGTCGGCGGCGCGGCCACCATCGCCGCCAGCGCAGCGGCGAACTGGTCAATTTATCCCGCAACGGCGGCGGTGAATCTCGGCGGCAATCCGCTGGTTATCTCACCCGCATGGACGGCGGCGGACAGCGGCGGCAATTTGATTTACTCCGCCAACGGAACAACCTTTTTGACGTTCACCCCGCCGGTTGTAGCGGGCGCAAAACCCGTCATTCAAACCATCACCAAGACGGGAACGAATTTAACTTTCAAAGTGTCGGCGGTAACTGTGCCGACAATCCAAGTCGAAACGAATTTAATGCCGTCGGCGTTCGCAAACATGGCCGGGCAAACGAACTGGCAAAGCGGCGGTTTCTGGTATGTCTCGGCATTGTGTCCACAGAGTGACACGGCCTTTTTCCGGGCGGCGGTCGCTGGCACCAACACGGTTGCGGGCGGTGCGGCCTTCGCGGGCAACGTGACGGGCAACTTTATTTTCACGAACGCGGCGGGCGCGAAATTCTCGCTGCTGGTGAACAACTCGACGAACGGCTTTGTTTTTCAACCGCAACCATGAAATTTGCCAGTCTAAAAAATGCTGTGTGTATTCTGGCAACCGTCGGCGCGTTGTGCGTCGGCGGCAACCTTTCGGCGGCGTCCATTCTTTTGTATTCCCCGCCCGCCAAGCCTTCTTTAGGCGACGCG
>Ga0007854_10002478_pt1 | contig 11436 bp, 13 predicted proteins | sample CryBogCBH12Aug08_FD_60382 | JGI IMG/M metagenome (GOLD analysis project Ga0007854, IMG submission 60382) | Freshwater microbial communities from Crystal Bog, Wisconsin, USA - CBH12Aug08 | ecosystem: Environmental > Aquatic > Freshwater > Lake | place: Crystal Bog, Wisconsin, USA | collected... | reverse complement strand
AATCTTTTTCCATTCCGGTTTAGCCAAGGGCGGACGCGATTTGCCAACATCGCCAGTCCATATTCCACGGTTGCCTCAGTAATGACGAAGGTCAACACCATCACCATCCATTGATGGATCAGACTGGAATTCGGATCTGCGAATTGCGGCAAAAATGCAGAGAAGAACAAAATCACCTTGGGGTTGAAGGCTGCAGCGAGTAGTCCTTGATGAAATGACCTCAGACGGTCGGTCTTGCACGCATTGGAAGCCTCCAGGATGGGTGCCAACGGCGTTCTCCAGGTTTGGATGCCAAGCCAGACAAGGTACAGACCGCCCAACCACTTCATGGTTTTCAGTAAGTTTCCAGATGTTTCCAAAAGGGCGCCCAGGCCAAGCATGGCAATGGTGATGACCAGGAAGAAACCAACCGCACCACCAAAGACGGTCCACCGAGTGTGACGATGTCCATGAGTGGCACCATGGGACAAGACCAGGAGACTGTTTGGTCCAGGGGTAACTGAAAGCGCAAGAACCGCCATGAGGTAGATGATCCAAGTGTCAATGGCCATGAATTTCTCTTTTGTATTTGATGGCGCAAGTCTAGGGCGTTTCGGCCAACATCAATGAGTCATATTTGGCTATATTTAATCTATATTTAGACTTTTACTGAAACGCGTAAAGCAAATGAAATCAGCGTCAACAGCGAGCCACCGATCATCTTTGGTACTAAGTGAAAGTCGTCCAGACGTCCGATTTCTACTGCTGCCGTTACCTGATTTCACGATGCTTCCGTTTGGAGGGTTTCTCGACAAATTGCGCTTTTCTGCCGATGATGAAGATCACAGCAGGCAACGTTATTGCGAGTGGAAGATATTGGGCCTGACCGATTCACACATCCGGTCAAGTAGTGGTGTCAACATTTCCTCTGATGCTACGGTTGGTCAGGTTGACTTGACAACATTTGACTATCTCGTCGTGTTTGGAAGCAGGACGACGGAAGCCGCCATCGGCTATGCCAAAGAGTATGGTCCGACCTTGCGAAAGGCGGCACGTTGCGGCCTTAGTCTGGTCTGCATTGATAACGCAAGCTTCTTGCTTGCCGCGGCGGGACTTTTAAAGGGCTACAAGGTCGCGTTGCACTGGCGGCACATTCAGGAATTTAGGGATGCATTCCCGCTCATCCCTGTTGTGAGTGAGCAAATCTATTGCTTTGATCGGAACCGAATTACGTGTGCTGGCGGGGCAACTGCGATTGATATGGCCGTAGAGTTGCTGGCCCGTCATTGTGGCCGACAGCGCGCATTGAAAGGCTTGGCGGACATGCTTGTTGATGAAACTCGCGGTCACCACCATCAGCTCAAATCGCTTGATGCCGAGCCGAATGCTGGTAGGCACGTTACCAAGGCAATTGCATTAATGCGGGCGTTGATGACTGAACCTCTAACAATCGACGACTTGGCTCACCGCATTGGCGTTGGAAGGCGACATCTGGACCGCCTATTTATGGTCCATTGCAATTTGAGTGCACACGATTACTGGCAGAAAATGCGGTTGGAGCACCTTCACTGGCGGGTGCTTAACTCCAATCGTCCGCTATCTTCCTTGGCTGATGAGGTAGGCATGAGCAGCACAAGCCGAATGAGCAAATTGTTTTGTGAGCACTTTGGAAAAACTCCCGCTGCACTCCGACGCGAAGTTGGACTGGGATAATCGGGTCGCTAACTATTCATGAATGGCTGGTATCGGGCGGGCAATTTGGATTTCTGTAGACCCGCTATCACGGCATTGCATTCGTCTGAAATGATCTGCTATCGGTCATGCATCAGATAACGCGCACGCGCGTCTGTCAGGCCCCAGGCTGCAGCCAACAGTGCACAAATGCAGAGTAATGAAACCACGATTGGATGATCCGCAAAATAAATATAGCGATAAGGAGCCGACTTGTTCAAGGCGACTGCGCCGTAATAGATCGTGTGCAGGGCAAAGTTCAAAGCCAACAGACCAAGAGCTGCGCGCACCAGTGGCGAACCGGTCCTTGGGCCCAAATCAGGACTGGTGATAAGCTTTTCCCAGATGGACATAGGTGAAAAGGATACACGTTGATTCTGAGGACGCAAGCGATGCGTTGAATTTTCGTTAGTCGAAATCCGGGTGTCCGCAATCGCTGCATTCCGGCCGTCCAACGGACCCACTGATGAGACCAACGTGGAACGTCTGCTTACGGGTCATGAATTGAGAAAGATAGAAGTCAGCTATGGGTCGAATCCTGCAATTGTAGGTGTCTCCATTTGCCCGCATGGCATAAGGGGAGCCAGCGGGTAGTACAGGGGTGACTTATTACAAAAATCCCATACAAATCAACATCAAATAAGTCACCCGAAGGTACTGCTGCATCATGGGTGTGTGTGCAGAAAGGTCCTTTTGAGGTGTAGTCAATTTAAGAAAATCGTTATAAATCAATGACTTGCGTTGATGACAGAAAAGTCACCCACAAGGTATAAATCAATACCTGAAAAGTACTACGGGAGTGACTTATTGGACAATGCGTCAGAAAAAAGTTGTTGTAAAACAATAGCTTAGCTATTTTCGCATAATCGGAACGTCTGGCGAAATGCTCATTCCCCATTGAGATGGTTAACCAGCCGGGGCGTTTTCGATGTTTGCGAGATTGCTGTCGAAGGTTTAAAGGGGCGGTCGATTTATCTGGCTGGACAAGCTTCACTGGTCTGAGGTGTCGTTGTCGGATGGATAAGCGCTCTCTGACTCGCGGATTTTCTTGCGTATAAACGCGTGAAATCCCCGTGCCAAGCCTAACGAGACAAGCGTCGCGGCAAGAGCTACCAAGCCGTAGTCTGTGGTAAAAAGATCAACGATTAAGGCCATGAGGTTTGGGTTCCGTCAAAAGGGCAATCGTACGGTATGGTTGAAGCTCGCTCCAAGGGTGGGTATGCTGGCATAGCGATAACGTGCATCAACAAGGAATTCATTCATGAATAGCGCAGAGCAAAAAGAGTTTTTAAATGCGACAGCGTGGCTCCGGCCCTTCACGCGCTGGGCGGCAGCTTTTTCATTCAAGACTGAGGGTCTCTTGCCTGCGGCCATCAGAAATCTCCCGTTGAAGTTGGTCAAACTGATCCTGGCCCGCCAGCACAAAAGCATGGGGTCGGGTTGCAAGTCGTGTTGAGGCAGGAGACAAGAATGGGGTTTTTAAAATTCCGAGCCCAACGCGTGTCTGCGCCGCCATGCTGCGGTGTGGAAATCTGGCCCCTGAATCCTTTGCGTGGCGGACAGTGAAGGCCGAAACCGCGTGTGGTTGGATCACGAATTTATTCGACGGCATCTGCAAATGTAGGTGAACATGTCGCCATATGATTTCTATCATATGGTGGGAGTCATTCGTGGGCAATACTCTGCACAACGAATCATGCGAAACGCCAATGTTTAATTTCCCGTCCCCCAACGAGCGCGCAGTTCGCGCGGTAGCGGGTGTAACGGGCAGTGTCCCCATTCTGACCTTCGAGGCCCGTTCTGTTAAGTCCAAGTCCACATGCTTGATAGAAAAAGTTCAGCGAAATGAAGATATCGCACTCAAATTTGCTACCCGAATGGACTGCTCGTGAAACTATCTTCCTCGCGTAAGCGCCGACTTTTATTGGGCGTGATAGCCACACTACTGCTGGGTCTGTTTTTATTCGTAATGATGCGATCGGGTCCGCTGGCGCCCATTAAGGTTACCGTTGTGCGGGTAGAAGAGGGTAGTTTTGCCCCTGAGCTGTTTGGGATTGGTACGGTGGAGGCTCGGCGAAACTGGATGATTGGTCCGACCCAGGCAGGACGTGTGTTAAGCGTGAAGGTGGACGTTGGCGACACAGTGAAGGCTGGGCAGCTTTTGGCAGAAATGGACCCGGTGGACATCGACCAGCGTTTGGCATCGCTAGACGCTGCGATAGAACGAGCCAAAAGCGCGCAATCTGTAGCGGCTGCTCAACAGGCGGATGCGTTTGCAAAACGAGAATTGGCAGCGTCGAATATGCGTCGCAATCAAGAACTCGCAGAGAGAAACTTTATAAGTTCCGGCGCCTTGGAGAACTTTGTTCAAGCCAAGGCGTCTGCAGATGCATCTCTCGATTCAGCCCGTGCCAACGCTCAAGGATCGGAACAAGACTTAGCTCGGGCTAAAGCGGACCGTGCGGCTTTGCTTCAGCAGCGGGCCAATGTTCGATTGATCGCCCCTGCTGATGGCGTGGTATCAGCGCGTGATGCAGAAACTGGCTCCACAGTGGTGGCGGGACAATCCGTTTTGCGCCTTATCGATCCGGCCAGTCTTTGGGTCAAACTGCGTGTCGATCAAGGTCGTTCGGGTGGTCTCTTGCAAGGCTTGAAGGCTCGCATCACTTTACGCTCACAGCCACAGATCACACATACCGCGACGGTGGCCCGCGTTGAGTTGCTGAGCGACAGTGTGACCGAGGAGCGCATCGCGCAGCTGTCATTTGATAAGGCACCTGCCGGTTTGTCAGTTGGAGAAATGGCAGAGGCAACCATTCAATTGCCATCCCTTCCAAAGACACTGACCATACCGGCATCAGCTCTTCACCGCCAAAGTGGCTCCACCGGTGTCTGGCGTATGGAATCTGGCAAACCAGCATTCGTTGCAGTCAAGGTTGGCGCAATCAGCCTTGATGGCCAGGTCCAGATTTGGGAAGGCATCCAAGCAGGCGATGAGATTGTGGTTTACAGCCAAAAGCCCATTGAAGCGGGTTCGCGCTTGCAAGTGGTGGACGCGATCATCAAGCCGACAAGTGCCAGTGGGAGCAGTCAGTGATCAGTCTGGCGGGCCGCGACATCCTGCATTCGTGGCCCAAGTTTGTCCTGACGGGGATGGGCTTAGGCCTGCTTATTGGAGTGACATTATCGATGGCGGGCGTTTATCGCGGGATGGTGGACGATGCGCAGGCGCTTTTGACCAACAGTGGCGCGGATTTGTGGATCGTTCAAAAGGACACACAAGGCCCCTACGCTGAATCGTCGAGCTTGAAAGACGATGCGGTGTACGGCATTGAAGGCATGCCGGGTGTCGCAGTCGCCGCCAACGTGACCTATTTGAATATGCAGGTCCAAAGGGGCCGGGACGAAGCAAGAGCTATGGTTGTTGGAGTGGAGTCTGGAAAGCCCGGTAGTCCCACGCACCTCCTCGCTGGACGACCGTTGACCCGCGGACACTATGAGGCTGTGGCGGACGTGAAAACCGGCTTTGCATTGGGAGACCGCATACGTATCCGGCGCCATGAATACGATGTAGTGGGCCTCACCCAACGGATGGTTTCCTCTGGGGGCGACCCCATGGTGTTTATTCCTTTGAAGGATGCCCAGGACGCCCAGTTTTTGAAAGACAACGAAGCTATCCTCAACGACCGTGCACGTACTTCCGCCAATCCCGCATTCAACCGTCCAGGGGTTCCCGGACTGCTGGATGCAGCCTTTGCAAGTCAGACCAGCAGTCATAGCGTTAACGCTGTGCTGGTTCAAGTTCGCGAAGGGTTCTCGCCGGAACAGGTTGCAGAACCGATACGGCGGTGGAAGCACCTTGAAGCCTATGACCGCGCAGGCATGGAAGATATTTTGGTCGCCAAACTGATAGCGACATCGGCCAAGCAAATTGGTATGTTTCTGGTAATCCTTGCTATTGTGAGCGCCGCCATTGTGGCGTTCATCATTTACACCATGACAATGGGAAAGATTCGCGAGATTGCAGTTTTGAAACTCATTGGCACCAGTAACACAACTATTGCTTCCATGATTCTTCAGCAGGCCATGGGATTGGGGCTAATTGGCTTCTTTGTTGGCAAGCTTGCAGCTACGCTGTGGGCGCCTATATTCCCGAAATACGTCCTTTTGCTGCAAAGCGATGCGTTGCGCGGCCTTGTGGTGGTGATGCTGATTTGTGCGTTGGCAAGTACGCTCGCCATTCGGATCGCCATTAAGGTAGATCCGGCCGATGCGATTGGTGGATGAGCATGCAATCCGTTACTAATAATTCGCAGTCAATGCAAGGGGGCATCGTTGTCGAGGGTCTTCGCAAGGTGTACGGACACGGTGACACCGCCGTCGAAGCGCTGAAGAGTGTGGACATGGTGGTAAGGCCGGGAGAGGTTGTAGGCCTGGTAGGGCCATCGGGTTCCGGCAAAAGCACATTGCTCAAGTGTCTTGGCGCCATCATCGAGCCAACTTCCGGGCGCATGGTGTTGGGAGGCAAAACCCTTTATGACAATGCATGGGCAACCAGGGACTTGCGTAGCTTGCGTCGCGACAACATCGGTTTTGTCTTTCAGGCCCCATATCTAATTCCATTTTTAGATGTGACGGACAACGTTGCTTTGCTTCCCATGCTCGCTGGTGTTCCGAATACGCAGGCTAGGGAGCGGGCTTTGGAGTTGCTTAACGAATTGGATGTTGCTCACCGTGCGATGGCAGAGCCTTCCCAGCTATCGGGTGGTGAGCAACAGCGGGTTTCGATTGCCAGAGCATTGGCCAATCGGCCTCCGGTTATCTTGGCTGACGAACCCACCGCACCTTTGGACAGTGAGAGGGCTTTGGCGGTCATGTTAATTCTCAATCGTATGGCGGTTCAGTACCAAGCCGCGGTGATTGTTGTGACACACGACGAAAAGATCATCCCTACCTTCAAGCGAATTTACAACATTCGTGAAGGCCGAACAGTCGAAGAACGCGGGTTAGGCAAATCCGTCGACTGAGTTGACCATTCCTGAGTCAAATTAGTCCAGGAACCAATTGACACCTTGACGAGCTTTGATTGCCCCGTAAATTGGAAGTGCTGTAGTCTTTATTGGCTGCTTCAAAGGACGCCGATTCCCTAATCAAGTTTGAAAACAGCCACCGTCGAGACCAACTCTACGGATTGCGATTTCAGACTACTTGCCGCCGCGGCCATTTGCTCCACAAGTGCCGCATTTTGTTGCGTGGCCTGATCCATTTGGGTAACGGCGTCACTAACCTGCGCAACGCCTGCTGCCTGCTCACTGCTGGCGGAGCTAATCTCACCAACCAGATCGCTGGCTCTTTTGATCGAAGAGACCACTTCCGCCATCGTGGTGCCAGCTTGGTCAACCAACGCCGTTCCCTGCTCTACTCGCTCCACACTGGTATTGATGAGGATCTTAATTTCCTTGGCGGCTTCTGCACTGCGCCCGGCAAGAGAGCGCACCTCGGATGCAACAACCGCAAAGCCTCTGCCCTGTTCGCCAGCCCGCGCGGCCTCTACGGCAGCATTTAGGGCAAGAATATTGGTCTGAAAGGCGATACCATCGATAACACTGATGATGTCAGAAATTTTTCGCGATGATTCGTTTATGTCCTTCATGGTCTCAACGACTCGTCCAACAACTTCTCCGCCTGAAACGGCCACCGTTGATGCACTGATCGCAAGCTGATTTGCTTGACGGGCATTGTCTGCATTGTGTTTTACCTGTGCGCTCAGCTCCTCCATGGAAGCCGCAGTTTCCTCCAACGCACTGGCTTGACTTTCAGTTCTTGCACTTAGATCCTGATTGCCAGATGCAATTTCAGAGCTACCATTGGAGACAGCCTCTGAACCTTGCCTAACTTTGACAACAATGGAGATTAGGCTGTCCCGCATTCTCACCAAAGCCGCCAACAACTGTCCGGTTTCATCACTACGTGTAATGTCCATATTTACGGTCGATGTCAAATCTCCAGAAGCCACATGAGACGCAATTGCCACAGCTTCGCTTATGGGCTTAACAACAGAGTTGGTTATATGTTTGGCCGCCACGAAGCCGACAACAGTAGCTAGCAGACCAATACCGATCATTAAATTGCGGGCGTTATCAGCAGCACTTTCAGCCGCAGCTTTTTCTTCTGCCATTTTCCTTTTTTGGTACTCAATTGCATTATTAATTGCCCCGAGATATTCACCTTGCGCTTTATTTCGTTCGCCATATAAAAGGGAAATGGCTTCATCGCTCTTATGATCAATTGCCAGCTTTACTACGTCATCGGTGAACGCTGCGAACGGTATACGGGCTTCTTCAAGGGCTTTCAACGTAGGAGCTCCGCCTTCCCGAATCTGTTGCTTCAATTTAGGCAATATCTCCTTGCCAACATCCTGGCGATTTTTTGAAAACGCTTCCAGATTTTTCTTTCGCAACTCTTCGTCTTTTACCAGAATCATATTTCGCACGAGTCGAGCGTTATCCATGGTCCGAAAGGCGAGACTGTCAAGTTCTTGCAAGACCGGGACTCTGCGTTCATTGATATCCACCATAGCGGCTTTTAAGTGCATCAACTGAGTTACCCCCAGCACAATAACGACAACCATCATTGCGACGACAAGTCCGAACCCAAACCACATGCGAGGACCAATTTTTAAGTTCATTGTTAACATCCTTGCGACAATTTAGAAATAACCGTTTGTAATGTAGCTGATTCATGGGCGGAATACGCCACAAGTGGCTGTGGAGTTTGACTCCACTAGACTGGCAATTTTCAGGCTATATGGCTTTCTACCCATTGCTCGATACTCGGCGCAGCCATCGCTCCCGAAATTCGGGCGATTTCTTTTCCCGACTTAAATATGGCTAGCGTTGGAATGCTTCGGATGCCATATTGAGTTCCAAGAGACTGTTCCTCGTCGGCATTCACTTTGATGAACCGCGCGCGCGAGTCCATGCGCGCACAGACTTGCGCGAAGGCCGGTGCCATCACTTTGCACGGGCCGCACCATGGGGCCCAGAAATCGACAATGACGGGCACATCATTTCTAGCGATTTGGGTCTCAAACGCGGCTTTATCTAACGATTGTGGTGCCGATCCGAATAAGGGCAGATGGCATTTCCCGCAGTTGATTTCTTTTCCAATCCGCACTGCGGGTATACGGTTAACGGCACTGCACGAGGTGCAAACTGCGTGAAGTGTACTTTCCATAGGAACTCCGACTTTCGATTACGCATTGATATATGAGGACGGGCTTATCTCAAATCGATACGACGCGATGCGACCAAGCCCACCAATGCAGATTGTCCGTTGTGACCATCTCCCTCTGCAAGTACCGTTTCGTATGCATGCAATACGCGGATGGTCAATTCACAAAACGCTTCGCGGAGCATCTCAGGGGTGTAAAGATGGCTGGTCTAGTAGTGACTTATCCTGTGGAATGAAATACACCCCGTCAGGTATATGATATTCAAAACAAACTTGGGCCGTCGAACGCTTGGACGAAGCCCACATCAGTCCAGGCTTTTGATTTCGTAACAAAACGTCAATCCGGCCGTAAAGATTTGAGCTTTCGGTATAGCGATCTGGGGCTGATACCGAGTTTATTCGCGAGTTCCTCGCGCGTGCCAAGATGGCCTTCAACCATTTCTTTTAATGCACTGCGCTCCGCATTCTTCAGGCTAAAGGGTTTTTTGGCGGGAAAAGTCGAAGTAGGGCGAGGGGAGTGGATGCTGGAGTGAAGTGCCCGTTCCAGATCACCGACTTCCAGAAAGTCGCCGTCACACAGCAATACAGCTCGTTCTAAAAGATTTCGCAGTTCCCTAATATTGCCCGGGAATTGTTGCTCCCTGAGCAGTTTAGCCGCCCCTCGACTCAATGTAATATTTCTTTGAGGGTGCAGGCGCTTCAATAGCGCCGCACTAAGCAGAGGAATATCGTCTTTACGTTCGCGCAGTGGTGGCAAATGAATTGGAAAGGTGCTCAGACGGAAATACAAGTCCTCTCTAAAAGTCCCTTTACCAACCATGGAAGTTAAATCGCGATGTGTCGCCGACACGACCCGTATGTCGGCATGGCGTAACTCTGTACTCCCAACCTTGCGGTAGGTGCCAGTTTCTAGAAGACGTAACAGCTTGACCTGCATCGACAACGGAATGTCGCCCACTTCGTCCAAAAATAAAGTCCCCCCACTAGCTGCCGCAACCAGTCCGTCGCGTGCTGTGCTAGCCCCGGTAAAAGCGCCGCGCTCGTGCCCGAACAACTCGGACTCGAACAAACTTTCAGGTATGCTGGCACAGTCCACCGCTACTAACGGCCGTTGCGATCGCGCGCTGCTTTGATGCACAGCATGGGCGACTAGTTCCTTACCAGTACCCGACTCGCCCAACAGCAGCACGGTCGCCATTGACGGCGCAACGCGTGCAATCAGGCTGAGCATCTCCTGGAATGACGCCGACCGGCCTATTAATCCCTTGTCTTCGGCTTTGCCCCTTGCTGCAAACAGCAGGGGCGCCATCCTTTCCACAAAAAATGCTGGCTCGTCCTGTTCATCCAGAACGGGTGTGAGTTCGATGTTGATGTATTCCTCGCCTTTAGGCGTATGGTGCAAATGCACGAGGCGCTCACGTTGACCGGAAATTCGGGCCTTGGCCAATGGACAGGACTCGCCCGACTGGTCACAGGGAGCGCTAAAGTGATGCGAAACCTCATAGCAGCGCCTGCCAATGATATTTTGAGTAGGACTGTACTGCTGGCGATATGCGGCGTTTGCTGACAGGATACGGTAGTTCGCATCAAAAAGAATATGCGGCTCGCTGAGTCCTTCAAGAAACGACGCTAGTTCGGGAAGTTGTTTCATTAGGTTTCCTCAGCCAAATAAACTGCCATAAGTGACATATTGTGTCATAAATGGCAGTGACTGCAAGTGGAAATAAATCCGCCAGCTAGCCAAAAACCGGCTAAGTCATTGAATTAATTGTGTATTTGTATGGGTTATGTAATGGCACGCTTCTTGACTATAGAGAGCGGCTTCCAGATGTAATGCAATGAACTTTTCTGATCAGACCCTCTTAAAAAAGCTTGCCGTAGTAGTGGTTATCAAGCTGATATTTTTGCTGGCTATATGGTTGGCATTTGTCCGCGGGCATGGTGTCAGCCCTGATCAGAACAGCGTTGCGGCACAGCTTTTACAACACCCAGTGGCTACCGGAGAAGGAACTACAAAATGATTTCAGACCAATTGGTGGACCTTTCGCGACTTCAATTCGCGGTCACCGCGCTTTACCACTTTCTATTTGTACCTCTCACGATTGGTATGGTCTGGATTCTGGTCATTATGGAAAGTGTCTACGTGATGACGGGTGATGTCGTCTGGAAAGACATGACACGCTTCTGGGGTAAGTTGTTCGGCATTAATTTCGCCCTCGGCGTCACTACCGGAATCACGATGGAGTTCCAGTTTGGCACCAACTGGGCCTATTACTCCCATTACGTGGGTGACGTCTTTGGCGCACCACTGGCAATCGAAGGCCTCATGGCATTTTTTCTCGAATCCACCATGATTGGTTTGTTTTTCTTTGGCTGGGACCGCTTGAGCAGGACGCAACATCTGTTGGTGACAGTGCTGATGGCAGTGGGTACCAACCTGTCGGCACTCTGGATTTTGATTGCTAATGGCTGGATGCAAAACCCGGTGGGTGC
>Ga0007854_10002476_pt1 | contig 11444 bp, 14 predicted proteins | sample CryBogCBH12Aug08_FD_60382 | JGI IMG/M metagenome (GOLD analysis project Ga0007854, IMG submission 60382) | Freshwater microbial communities from Crystal Bog, Wisconsin, USA - CBH12Aug08 | ecosystem: Environmental > Aquatic > Freshwater > Lake | place: Crystal Bog, Wisconsin, USA | collected... | reverse complement strand
CCATTTTGTGGTGGTCTTTGCCTTGTGCATAAACAGCAGGTCGTAGCCTTTGGCAAATGGAAAGGCGCCCCTGAACGTGATGGGATCTTTGGGGTGTGGGTTGATCGTGGGCGTGCGCACCCAGACCCAGGCCACGAACAGCAGTTTGATGATGAGCACCAGTACCAGACAGAAGGTGACGAACGGGTGGCGTCTGATGGATTCCCACAGCCTGAAGGGCGGCGTCTCCAGATGGTCGGCGTTGGAGGGCGGTGCTCTGTTGGTGGAAGGTATACGCATGGTGCGCGACTATGCGCGCGAATAGCCCTAATCTATATTCGGATTGTCCAGTCGGCGCAAGGCCAGGCGTCGGGGGCCATTGCGCCGGATAGGCCGCTATTTGCTGGCGGCGTGCGCCTGCTGGTCGGCGTGATAACTGGAGCGCACCATGGCACCTACAGCGGCGTGCTGGAAACCCATTTTGGCGGCCTCGGCCTCATACATGGCGAAGGTGTCCGGGTGCACATAGCGGCGCACCGGCAGGTGGGCGTTGGAGGGGGCCAGATATTGGCCGATGGTCAGGCGGTCGATGTTGTGGGCGCGCATGTCGCGCATCACTTCCAGAATTTCATCGTCGGTTTCGCCCAGGCCGACCATCAGGCCACTCTTGGTGGGAACCTCTGGAAACAATGCCTTGAACTTTTTCAGCAGACTGAGTGAGAACTGATAGTCGGAGCCGGGCCGGGCCTGCTTATACAGGCGCGGAATAGTTTCCAGATTGTGGTTCATGACGTCGGGAGGCGCGGCTTTCAGAATTTCGAGCGCACGGTCGTCACGGCCACGGAAATCGGGCACCAGTACTTCAATCTGCGTCTGCGGCGAAAGTGCGCGGGTCTGGCGTATGCATTCCACAAAATGTCCGGCGCCGCCGTCGCGCAGGTCGTCGCGGTCGACACTCGTAATCACCACATAGTTGAGCTTGAGCCGGGCAATGGTTTGTGCCAGTTTTACCGGCTCTTCGGTGTCGAGCGGGTCGGGCCTGCCGTGGCCGACGTCGCAGAACGGGCAGCGGCGCGTGCATTTGTCGCCCATGATCATGAAGGTGGCAGTGCCCTTGCCAAAGCATTCGCCGATGTTGGGGCAACTGGCCTCTTCGCAAACCGTGACCAGTTTGTTGCTGCGCAAAATGTTCTTGATTTCGTAAAAGCGGGTGGTTGGAGATCCCGCTTTAACGCGAATCCAGTCGGGCTTTTTAAGCACCTCGGCCGACTCCACCTTGACCGGGATACGCGACAGCTTGGCTCCCGCCTTTTGCTTGGCGGCGGCATCGTAGTTTTCGACCGACTGGGCTTCGCGGACGGTGGTGGCGCCTGAAGTTTTGCCAACTTCGGTCGGGTGGTTTTTGTGATCGCTCATGGTATTCAAGGCTAAGGGGTTAACTGACGGATCAGCTGGCGCGAGAGGACGTCGGCTACATCCTGCCAGTTCAGGTCATACCCTATTGTAGAAAGGTCTATTGTTTTCAACTGTTCATAGCCACATGGATTGATGCGCGCATAGGGTTCGAGGTCCATTGCGACATTCAGGGCCATGCCGTGGTACGTGCAGTTGCGGCTGACTTTGATGCCCAGCGCTGCAATTTTTCCGAGACCGGTGAAGTCGGGGGCGGCATGCGCGGCACCGGAAATTTGGGGCTGCTGGCGCTGCGGTCTGTTAGCCAGCGGCGCGTGACCGGCCGGGTCTTCCAGCCTGACGTAGATGCCGGGCGCACCGCCTACGCGATGACCCGTAACGCCAAAGTGCAGCAAGGTGCGAATAATGGCTTCTTCCAGCCGGTATACGTATTCCTTGACAAAATAGCCTGCGCGTTTCAGGTCGAGCAACGGATAGGCCACTATTTGTCCGGGTCCGTGATAGGTGACCTGCCCGCCCCGGTTGGTCTGGACCACGGGAATAGCCTGCGGGTTGAATATATGCTCCGCCTTGCCGGCCAGCCCTTGCGTATAGACCGGCGGGTGTTCGCAGACCCAGATCTGGTCGGGCGTATTTTCCTGGCCGGCACGCGTGCGCGAATCGGTAAATTCCTGCATCGCGTGCATGGTCGGTAAATACTCCACCCGACCGAGCTGGAATAGTTCAATGTCCATCCGCCGGGCGCCTCAAAGTACTACTTTCACAAGTGGATGCGTGCTGAGTGTGCGGTAGAGCTCGTCGAGCTGCTCGCGGCTGGTGGCCGTAATAGTGATGGTGACGCCCAGATAGTTGCCGGCCTTGCTGGGGCGCAGTTCGATGGTGGTGGCGTCGAAATCGGGGTCGAATGCCCGGGCCATGGTGGTGATGGCGTGCACCAGACCATCCACGTTATTACCCATTACTTTAATAGGGAAACGCGACGGGTATTCGATCAGGGAAGGGTCTGGCATATAGGGCTGGATAAGCACACTATTATCGCAGTCATCTATACGCCCCGCGTAAAAGTGAGGGCGTGCGCGGTGCGATCTGATAAAGGTGCTTTAGGGAAATCTATCTACGTATAATAGAAGGCTATACAAAATTTGACACAACTCACTATCGTGTAACCTACGCGTAATCTGGGCTGGTAACAATCGAGAAATGGTCACGACTGTGGGCAAGCTGCAAATAGAGGGGTTACCCGCGATGCAGCAGGAAGAGGGACAAACGGAATCCGACTTCATTGCACTGACGCCCGAACAGGCGCAGGCACTGAGGCTGCGCAACCCGGTGGTTCCTCCTTGGTGGGTGGTGCTGGGGCAGGTAGTGGTAGGTTTGTTGGTGATTGCGGTGGCCTGGCTGGTTTCGGCGAGTCAGGTAGTGGCAGTGTCAGCGGCCTGTGGCGTGGCGGCGGTGGTAATACCAGCGGCGCTGTTTGCCAGAGGAGTGACGGGTAGATTTGCTTCGGTCAATGCAGGTTCGGCTGTGCTGAGCTTCTTTGTCTGGGAGTTTGTAAAGATTGTGATGACGGTGGGCATACTGTTTGTGGCCCAGCGTCTGGTGGTTGGTTTGAGCTGGCTGGCAATGCTGCTCGGGCTGATCGTGACATTAAAGGTGTATCTGCTGGCGTTTGCGTTTACGCGTAAACCGGTGCAGGTGCAAGGTAAAACGCCTCGCGGCAAAGCAACTGATACGGGTCACTGATGGCTGCTGAAGAACACGCTACGGAACACGCTCTGACGGCTGGTGAATATATAGGTCACCACCTTACGCATCTGCGCACGGCGCAGCAGAACGGCGTGATTGATTTCCATGTATTCAATCTGGATTCCATTTTTTGGTCCGTGACGCTGGGCGTGCTGGGCATGCTGGTGCTGTGGAGCGTGGCGCGCAAGGTAACTTCGGGTGTGCCGGGGCGTCTGCAGGCTGCGGTTGAAATCCTTTTGGAAATGGTAGATACACAAGCGCGCGGCATTGTGCACAACGCCGAGTCGCGCAAGTTTGTCGGCCCGCTGGCTTTGGCAGTGTTTGTCTGGGTGTTCCTGCTCAACTCCATGGACTTTTTGCCGGTCGATCTGTTCCACGTTTTGCTGGGCGTGCTGGGTCTGGAAGAGGCTATTCCTTACTTTCGGGTGGTTCCTACCGCTGACCTGTCTACCACTCTGGGCATGTCCTGCTCGGTGCTGGCAATCTGCCTGTACTACAACGTGAAGATCAAGGGTCTGGGTGGCTGGGCGCATGAACTGGTTACGGCGCCGTTTGGTACCAGCAAAAACCCCGTTTTTGCACTGATTTTGGGCGTGCTGAATTTCGGCATGCAAATGATTGAATTCACCGCCAAGACCGTGTCTCACGGCATGCGGTTGTTCGGAAATATGTACGCTGGCGAGCTGGTGTTCATGTTGATCGCGCTGATGGGCGCGGTCGGATTCGGGTCGGCTACGGGCATCGCCTTGTGGTTGGGTCATGTGGTGGCTGGTACTGGCTGGGCAATCTTTCACATTCTGATTGTTGCTTTGCAGGCCTTCATTTTCATGATGTTGACCCTGGTGTATGTGGGCCAGGCCCATGACCACCATTGAGTTGTCAGTCTTTTTATTCCTCTTTTCTCGTTAACTTACTTAAATCCATAGGAGCTCTTAAATGGAACACGTTCTTGGTTTTGTCGCATTGGCCGCTGGTCTGATCATTGGTCTGGGTGCTATTGGCGCTTGTATCGGTATCGGCATCATGGGCAGCAAGTACCTGGAGTCCGCAGCACGTCAGCCCGAACTGATGAATGAACTGCAAACCAAGATGTTCCTGCTGGCTGGTCTGATTGACGCTGCGTTCCTGATTGGCGTTGGTATCGCCATGATGTTTGCGTTCGCCAACCCCTTCGTGCTGAAGTAAGCCCTTTCGCCTTTCCTAACTTAGAGAGGTGTTGTTGTGAGTATTAACGCAACATTCTTCGCGCAACTGACAGTGTTCTTCCTGTTGGTGGTGTTCACGATGAAATTCGTGTGGCCACCGATCGCCAAGGCACTCGATGACCGTGCGCAGAAAATCGCAGCCGGCCTGGCTGCTGCCGACAAGGCAAAGGCAGAGTTGACCAACGCCAACAAGCGCGTGGAAGACGAACTGGCCAAGTCGCGCAACGAAACGGCAGCCCGTCTGGCCGATGCTGAGCGTCGGGCTCAGGGTATTGTGGAAGAAGCCAAAGCCAAGGCAACCGAGGAAGGCAACAAGATTATTGCCGCCGCCAAGGTTGAGGCCGAACAGCAATCTGTGAAAGCCCGTGAGGCCCTGCGTGAGCAAGTGGCAGCACTGGCGGTCAAAGGCGCAGAGCAGATCCTCCGCAAGGAAGTCAATGCCGGCGTTCACGCAGACCTGCTGAGTCGTTTGAAGACTGAGCTGTAAGAGGACACAATGGCTGAACTCGCCACTATTGCAAGACCCTACGCGGAAGCGCTGTTCAAGGCTTCCTCGAAAGATCTGGCCGCGGTTTCGGTGTGGCTTGACGAATTGGCAGCAATTGCCGCAGATGCGCAATTGCTCCAGTTTGCCGACAGCCCCAAAGTGACTTCGACCCAGGTCTTTGAGCTGATCTCCGGAGTGGCCAAATCCACCCGGAACGATCAGGCAAACAACTTCCTGCGTACCGTCATTGAAAACGGTCGTCTGAGCGTGCTACCTGAAATTGCGGTGCAATTCCGGGCATTGAAAAATGCCACCAGCGGATCGTCGGACGCCGTAGTTTTCAGTGCTTTTGCCATTGACGCTGCAGCCCTGGCGCAAGTATCTGCTGCGCTGGAGACCAAATTTGGTCGCAAGCTCAATGTGTCCGTTGCGCTGGAGCCCGAACTGATCGGTGGCATTCGCGTAGTGGTGGGAGACGAAGTACTTGACACCTCCGTCAAGGCCCGTCTGGAACAAATGAAAGTGGCGCTGACCGCCTGAGGCCCCGGGCCCGCGTTGTCAGACATAACCAAAGAAAGAAGGAAAGAGCCATGCAACTCAATCCCGCAGAAATCTCTGAACTGATCAAGAGCCGTATCGAAGGTCTGGCCGCTAGCGCCGACATTCGCAACCAGGGCACTGTGGTGTCTGTGACCGACGGTATTTGCCGCATCCACGGCCTGTCGGACGTGATGCAGGGCGAAATGCTTGAATTCCCGGCGGGCAGCGATGGTTTGCCCACCTACGGTCTGGCGCTCAACCTGGAACGTGATTCGGTGGGCTCCGTTATTCTGGGTGAATACGAGCACATCTCCGAAGGCGACACGGTCAAGTGCACCGGTCGTATTCTGGAAGTTCCCGTGGGCCCCGAGCTCAAGGGCCGCGTGGTCAACGCGCTGGGTCAGCCAATCGACGGCAAGGGCCCGATCAACGCCAAGATGACCGACGTGATCGAAAAGGTTGCGCCCGGCGTTATCGCCCGTGAATCCGTCAGCCAGCCGATGCAAACCGGCCTGAAGTCGATCGACTCGATGGTTCCCGTCGGCCGCGGCCAGCGCGAACTGATCATCGGCGACCGCCAGACCGGCAAGACCGCTGTGGCAATCGACGCCATCATCAACCAGAAGGGTCAGAACATGACCTGCGTCTACGTCGCAATTGGTCAGAAGGCTTCTTCTGTCAAGAACGTGGTGCGCGCTCTGGAACAAGCTGGCGCGATGGAATACACCATTGTGGTGGCCGCTACCGCTTCTGAATCGGCCGCGATGCAATACGTGTCGGCCTATTCGGGCTGCACCATGGGCGAATACTTCCGCGACCGCGGCGAAGACGCTCTGATCGTTTATGACGACCTGTCCAAGCAGGCTGTGGCTTACCGTCAGGTTTCGCTGCTGCTGCGCCGCCCACCAGGCCGTGAAGCTTACCCCGGCGACGTGTTCTATCTGCACAGCCGTCTGCTCGAGCGCGCAGCCCGCGTGAACGCCGACTACGTTGAAGCCTTCACCAAGGGTGCCGTCAAAGGCAAGACCGGTTCGCTGACTGCTTTGCCAATCATCGAAACCCAGGCGGGTGACGTTTCTGCATTCGTGCCGACCAACGTGATTTCTATTACCGATGGCCAGATCTTCCTGGAAACCAACCTGTTCAACGCCGGTATCCGTCCCGCTATTAACGCTGGTATCTCGGTGTCCCGCGTCGGTGGCGCTGCCCAGACCAAGCTGGTGAAGAACCTGTCTGGCGGTATCCGTACCGACCTCGCCCAGTACCGCGAACTGGCTGCCTTTGCGCAGTTTGCTTCCGACCTGGACGAAGCCACCCGCAAGCAGCTCGACCGCGGTGCCCGTGTGACCGAATTGCTGAAGCAGGCCCAGTACAGCCCGATGACTATCAGCGCCATGGGTGCCACACTGTTTGCAGTGAACAAGGGCTTCATGGACGACATCGAAGTCAAGAAAGTGCTGGCTTTTGAACATGGTCTGCAAGGCTATCTGAAAGACAAGCACGCTGCCCTTCTGGCCAAGCTCGAAGCAGACAAGGCGATGGACAAAGACGCTGAAGCCGAATTGAATGCCGCTATCACTGCATTCAAAAAGACTTTCGCCTGATTCCGGCCTGATGACCCAAGGAGCCACTCATGGCAGCAGGTAAGGAAATACGCGGCAAGATCAAATCGGTGGAAAACACCAAGAAGATCACCAAGGCCATGGAAATGGTGGCCGCATCCAAAATGCGCAAGGCGCAGGAGCGGATGCGGTCGGCCCGCCCCTATAGCGAAAAAATCCGCAATATCGCCACCAATCTGGGCAAGGCGAATCCGGAATATACGCATGCGTTCATGCAGACCAACGACGCCAAGTCGGCTGGTTTCATCGTCGTCACGACCGACAAGGGTCTGTGTGGCGGCATGAACACCAACGTACTGCGCATCGTTACCACCAAGTTGCGTGAACTGCAAAGCGCGGGCATTTCGGCGCAAGCGGTTGCTATTGGTAACAAGGGCCTGGGTTTTCTGAACCGCATTGGTGCCAAGGTTGTATCGCAGGCCACGCAGCTCGGTGATACACCGCATCTGGACAGCCTGATCGGACCCGTGAAGGCATTGCTCGAAGCCTACGAAAAGGGTGAAGTTAACGCGGTGTACCTTTGCTATACCCGTTTCATCAACACCATGAAGCAAGAACCGGTGGTGCAGCAATTGCTGCCGCTGTCGGCCGCTGAAATGCAGGATCAGTCCAAGGCAAGCGGTCAGCAGCACAGCTGGGACTATATCTATGAGCCCGATGCACAGTCGGTTATCGACGAGTTGCTGACCCGCTATGTAGAGGCGCTGGTGTATCAGGCGGTTGCCGAAAACATGGCATCCGAACAGTCTGCCCGCATGGTGGCCATGAAGGCCGCTACCGACAATGCAGGTAGCGTGATTGGCGAGCTGAAGCTGGTCTACAACAAGACCCGTCAGGCTGCCATTACCAAAGAGCTGTCAGAAATTGTTGCGGGTGCCGCAGCGGTGTAAACCGCAAGGCATTTTTGGATAACTAGTTAACGATCTTTATTATTGGAGCAAAAAATGGCTCAAGCTAACTCCCAAGTGCAGGGAAAAATTGTTCAGTGTATCGGCGCCGTGGTGGACGTTGAGTTCCCCCGCAACCAGATGCCAGGCATTTATGACGCGCTGAAAATGGACGGTTCCGCTCTGACGCTGGAAGTTCAGCAACAGCTGGGCGACGGCATTGTGCGTACCATTGCTCTGGGTTCGTCCGACGGCCTGCGCCGCGGCATGGTGGTGTTCAATACTGAAAAGCCAATTCTGGTGCCCGTGGGCCCGGCTACTTTGGGCCGGATCATGGACGTGCTGGGCAACCCGATTGATGAGCGTGGTGAAGTCAAGGCTGAGCTGCACATGTCGATTCACCGCAAGGCCCCGACATACGACGAACTGAGCCCCTCGCAAGAACTGCTGGAAACCGGCATTAAGGTGATTGACCTGGTTTGCCCGTTTGCCAAGGGTGGTAAGGTGGGTCTGTTCGGTGGCGCCGGTGTGGGCAAGACCGTGAACATGATGGAACTGATCAACAACATCGCCAAGGCACACAGCGGTCTGTCGGTGTTTGCCGGTGTGGGTGAGCGTACCCGTGAAGGTAACGACTTCTATCACGAAATGGCCGATTCCGGCGTTGTGAACCTCGAAGACCTGCCGAAGTCCAAAGTGGCGATGGTGTACGGTCAGATGAACGAACCCCCGGGCAACCGTCTGCGCGTGGCTCTGACCGGTCTGACCATTGCTGAGTCGTTCCGTGACGAAGGCCGTGACGTTCTGTTCTTCGTGGACAACATCTACCGCTACACACTGGCCGGTACCGAAGTGTCCGCTTTGCTGGGTCGTATGCCTTCCGCCGTGGGCTACCAGCCAACGCTGGCCGAAGAAATGGGCCGCCTGCAAGAGCGTATTACGTCGACCAAGGTTGGCTCGATCACTTCCATTCAGGCCGTTTACGTGCCAGCCGATGACTTGACCGACCCGTCGCCTGCAACCACCTTTGCGCACTTGGACTCCACCGTGGTGCTGTCCCGTGACATCGCTTCGCTGGGTATCTACCCCGCCGTGGATCCGCTCGACTCGACCAGCCGTCAGCTCGACCCCAACGTTGTGGGCGAAGAGCATTACAACGTGGCCCGCGCCGTGCAAGGTACGCTGCAGCGCTACAAGGAACTGCGCGACATTATCGCGATTCTGGGTATGGACGAACTGGCACCGGAAGACAAGCTCACCGTTGCCCGCGCCCGTAAGATCCAGCGTTTCCTGTCGCAGCCGTTCCACGTTGCCGAAGTGTTTACCGGTTCGCCCGGCAAGTACGTTTCGCTGGCCGAAACCATTCGCGGTTTCAAGATGATTGTGGCTGGCGAATGTGACCACCTGCCCGAGCAGGCGTTCTACATGGTTGGTACGATTGACGAAGCGTTCGAAAAAGCCAAGAAGGTTTAATCATGAACACCATCCACGTTGATGTGGTCAGTGCAGAAGAGTCCATCTTCTCCGGTGAAGCGCGCTTTGTTGCGCTGCCCGGAGAGGCGGGCGAGCTGGGAATTTATCCCCGCCACACTCCGCTGATCACGCGCATCAGGCCTGGCTCGGTGCGCATTGAACGCGAAGACGGCACCGAAGAGTTTGTCTTCGTGGCTGGCGGAATTCTGGAAGTTCAGCCCAACTGCGTAACCGTGCTGTCGGATACGGCTATTCGCGCCAAGGATCTGGACGACGAGAAAGCCAATGCCGCCAAGGCTGCCGCCGAAGAAGCCATCAAGAACGCCAAGAGCGAGCTCGATCTGGCCAAGGCCACTTCTGAACTGGCTGTTATGGCAGCGCAAATTGCAGCGCTGCGCAAATATCGCCAGAAGAAATAAGAGACGACGCAGACCTTTTTAAAGCCGCCCGAGGGCGGCTTTTTCATGGCCGGTGCACAAGAAAACCAGCAAGGCGAATAGAGCGAATAAAGCAAGTAGAGCGAGCGTAAATAAGGGAGAATTTGACCATGGCCCGATCCAGATCAAAATTGCATGTAGCAGCACTTGCCGGCACACCCGACGAAGTGGAAGCACTGTTTTATGAAGCCATGCACATTGGAAATCTGGAGCGTCTGATGAGTGTCTGGGCAGACGAAGACGAGATAGCCTGCATCCACCCGGGCGGCCAACGCCTGCGCGGCGCCGGTGCCATTCGGAATTCGTTTGAAAGCATGTTTGCAGACGGCGGTAGCATTCAGGTGGTCATTGCGGAAGTGCACCGCGTAGAGTCGCTAACCAGCGCCGTCCACCATGTGGTAGAGCGCATTGAAATGTCCACACCCAATGGGCCGGTGCATACGTTTGTGCTGGCTACCAACGTATATCACAAGACGGCCCAGGGATGGCGCCTGGTGCTGCACCACGCCAGCCCGGGCGCCTACGCAGAGTCTGACGCGTATGGCGACAACCCGATGGTGATTCATTAAGCTTAAAAGGCCGCCACTGAATGGATGACATTGTCCAGCAAGCGATGGCCCGTTGGCCCAATGTGCCACATTGCTATGGCTGGCTGGGGTTGGATGGACGCGGGAACTGGTATTTGCGCGACGATGCCGCACAAAGCGCCGGTAGCTTCAGTAGTGGCGCACCGGGAGCCAAAGGCAGTTTGCTGCAACACGCCGGACTGATTTCATTTATTCAGCGCAATTACATGGCCGACGAAACAGGCCGATGGTATTTTCAGAACGGACCGCAGCGCGTGTTTGTCGAGCTGGAAGTTACGCCTTGGATCTGGCGCATATCAGAGCGTCTGGAGATAACTGCACACGACGCAACGCCCACGCACTGTGAACAATGCCTGCTGGACGAAAGAGGCTGGTTGTATCTGCTGACGCCGCTAGGTTTGGGGCGGGTGCACACGCAGGACATGGAATACGCGTCGCAGGCTATCGAGGCCAACAGCTGGGACGTGCACCCCGTGCAATCAGCCGATTTGCCTGCGCGCTACCACTATGTGCTGAGCCCGCAGGCGAAGTAACTTATTTTTTGGCTTCTGCAGCCTTGGGATCTTTGGGCTCGGCAAACTTGGCGCCACCGGCGTTGGCCATGTAAACCACTCCACGCGCAATTTCAAAGTCGCTCAGGTCGCCACCGCCTTGGGGAGTCATGTTGCCCTTGCCTTTGAGAGCGGAATTCCAGAGTGCCTCAAAACCGGTCTTGATACGCGGGCCCCATGCGGATGCGTCGCCAAACTTCGGAGCGCCCAGACTGCCACTGCCGTGGCAGGCAGAGCAGCGGCCCTTGAACACTTCTTCGCCGCTCTTGGCTTCATGGCTGACTTCGCCTAACTGGATGGCGCCGACTTTTTGAATGCGCTGTGCAGTGGCCAGCGCAATGCTTGCCTCGCTGGCCATCGTCTTCTTCTCGGCTGTGCCGTAGCTGACCAAACTGCCAATGATGGCTATTGGCAGAACCAGACAAACCAGAATAGTGGCGATAAGACGCTGAGGGGATGCGCCACCGCCGGCGTGCGCGTCATGGTGAACATTTGCGTTGCTTGAATCGCTCATGGT
>Ga0007854_10002472_pt1 | contig 11466 bp, 9 predicted proteins | sample CryBogCBH12Aug08_FD_60382 | JGI IMG/M metagenome (GOLD analysis project Ga0007854, IMG submission 60382) | Freshwater microbial communities from Crystal Bog, Wisconsin, USA - CBH12Aug08 | ecosystem: Environmental > Aquatic > Freshwater > Lake | place: Crystal Bog, Wisconsin, USA | collected... | reverse complement strand
CGGGCCGCAACCCATGTTGAAAACCCGCAGTGCGCGGTTCTGCGCCGCCAAACGCAGAGACTCAGATTCCAGCTTCCGCCCCAAGTATTCAATCCGGTTGCGATGGGCAAGAATGGGCGGCAGTTGCAGCGCGTAAAGATTCACCATCTTGGCGAACAGCGATTCGCCTTCCAGCGGATCACGGAACATCATGTTCACCATCTCGTAATCTCCGGCGTAGCCCAATGGTTTGGTCAATGTGCGATGCACAAAAGGCGACGCCATTAAAATCGGCTGCACCAGCCGTTTGCCAAAAGCATGGTGTGCCGCCACATGTTCTGGATAAATCTGGTTGGAAACCTCCTCAAACCGCTCGAAGAAAATAGTGATGGCGGACACGATGGTCGGCTGCAACTGACGCACCATCTCGCGCTGCCAGTCCAGTTGTTGTGCCGCTGACAAATGGCGCATGCTGATTTCCGCCTTTTCAAGCCAAAGCCGGGCGTCCGTCAGAAACGTCTGCATGTCGGCGACAACGATTTTGAATTCAGGCAGAATTTTGCAATTGGTCTGCCATGCCGACAGAAAGGCCTTGAATTCATTAAGCAATTGGCCGTTTTTCTGAACGCCAGAAATTGAACTTGATTCAGCCCAAGATTCCTCCGCCAAAGAAACTTCACACATCACGGTCGCGCCTGTGCTGACCAGTCCGCGAATGACCGCCGTGCCGGAATAGACGAGCCGCTCCTGAAACACGATTTCGAAATTTTCAAGCGCCTCCGAAACGCGCGGCACGCTGCTCGGATTGTGCAATTCAAAAAACGCGGCGAACCGCGTCATCCGCACCAATGCGCCGGACAATCCAATTCCATCCGCCGTCCGAAACGTGACGCCATTGGCGCGGCCAGTGGCTGGCTTGGCGGGCGGTCGCGGCGCGCGGGCAATCGCTTGAACGCTGCCGTTTCCATGTCCATTCAATGCGTGGCTCATGACGCATGGATAAAACATTTCCGGCGACAAGAAAAGATTATTGCAACGCCATGGTTAATTCCATGGGCTGTTGGAGGAATGGGTTAACGAAGGATTAAAAATGCCACTCCATTGATATGGCGATGGCGTGGCTGATGAAATCGTATTGACCATCCGCGCTTTGACCCGCTGACGACAAGGCGCTTCCACTGACAGTGTGAGTTGGGCCGTAACCGAATTGATAAGCGATATCAAAATCAAAACGCTTGCCTTTGAAGCCGGTTCCGATACTTAAAAAGTGCCGATCCAAGTCGCCAACAATGGGTTCATAGTGGGCATTTGGCACGGAATTTTCGTTGAAAATATAGCCAGCACTAACATGCCAGCCGTTGTCAAAAGAACGTGTCACGCCAAACTCGTAATACCAGCTTGATTGCCAATTGAGCACAAGCGGAATATTGGCTGGTAAAACTGGGGCTGGGGTGGATTGGTGAACTGTAACAGTTCCTTCAGTGTCCCAGCCCGTATAGTCTGCGTTAAATTCTAAATTCCATTTTGGGGTTGGGCGATAGGACACGCCTACAATGGTTTTCAAGGGAAATGAAAAGTTGGCGTTTGCCGCCGAACGCTGTGAAAAAGCTGGGATGGTATAAGGTGGCGGATACGGGACAACCACGTTGTTGTAAGCCGTTGTGTGTCCTGTGAGATTTATTGTGGTCGGGCTACGAAAAGAAGCACCGAATGAAATTTTTTCGAACGGTTTCCAGAGGAGTCCCAAGTTGCAGCCTGCTGTCCAGCCGTTGCCACTGAAGTCAAAACCATCATACGGCTGTGTGGGCCAGAAAAGTCCCTGCCGCAAATCCATATCGCAATAATTCACCGTCAAGCCAGCAGCTATCGAAAGGTTCGAAGTTATTTGCCACGCCACGACGGGATTGATGGTTGCGTAGGTAACTCGTCCTTCTGTGGCGACTGTGCGGAAACCGGTATCTTGCGGCCAGTGGGAACTCAATCCGTAGGGTGAATAAACTCCCAAACCAAAACTCAATGGCAAATCTTTCATCCCGTAAGTGTAAAAAAACTGAGGGACGGCGTGGAATTGGTTTTCGTTATGATAGGTTTTCCCAGACGGTGATTTATATGATTCTTCAATGTCCAGCCCATACAAACCAACGCGCAGGTTGTTGTTCTTGAGTTGCGTTATGCCTGCGGGGTTGAAGTAAATGGCTGATGGATTATCGGCGGTGGCAACAAACGCCATTCCGCGCCCGATGGCAAAAGCATCTTGATCTGGCAAATCAAAACCTGCGCCGTGAATGGCAACGGTCGCAAAAGTTAAAATAAACGTGGCAACAATGTTGGGAAGATGTCTTTTCAAGGGTTCCATTCGGAATGGAATTAGCTTTTCCTAAATTTAATGTCAATGCCAACCTGTGTGAGCGTTGAACTTTTTTGATTTTCAAACGGCCGAACGCAATGCTTCCTCGCTGCCATAACGAGGCTTCCATCCGGTGGCTTTAAGCTTGGCATTGCTTCCGGTGAAATCTATCAGCATGTCTTCCACCCATGAGGGGTGTATGGGGGATTCGAAATACCGCCAGCGAGTCGAAGTGATCAGCCGCGCTATCGGCAAAGGAATCAACGGCGCAAATTTCGCGCCAACTGTTTTCCAGACATCGTTCATCCGAACAAAATCATCCGGAACCACGTTGAAAGCCCCAGGCATGTCGGTGAACAATGCTTGGATAAAAGCCGCCGCCACATCGTCCTCGTGGATAAATTGCCGCCGGGGATTTTTACCGGGAAACCGGATCGCATTTTTACGATAGCTGTCCACAACGCCCGGATTGCGTGGGCCAATAATATAAATCGGGCGGAAAAAGGTGAGGATTGTTGACGGGCTTAAAATGCTGGAGAGGATGCGTTCCGCCTCGGCTTTGGCATTCCAATAATAAAACGGGCTGTCCCCTTTACCGACCGGAAAAGTTTCAGTCACATCGGTCTGTCCTCGTGCCAGCGCCGGATCATAAACCGCCATGCTGCTGGCATGGATAAACCGTCCAACCTTATTGGCTAGTGCCGCCTCCGCAACATTCCGCGTTCCGTTCAAATTGATATCATCCCGTTCTTTCGCTGTCATTCTTGACGGCCAAAGCACGACGCAGGCGGTGTGAATCACGACATCATGCCCCGCCATGGTTGAAGCGAGATCGGGTGAGCGGATGTCCAAACGAACAAAATTAAACCTGTCTGGCAGTGGAATTGATGGCTTGGTTAAGCCAATGCCGGTGATGTGTTCAATCTCCGGCAAACGGGATAAGTGTTCAATCAGCACTCGGCCCAAATAGCCATTCGCTCCGGTTAAAAAAATACGCATGTAATTAGTTTGGTCGCCAATTCAGTGCTTTTTTTGTGCTTCAACCGCTTCGTGGAAAAAATCATTTGAACCAATCTTGTCTGCCATCCACTGACCAAAGGCGGGAGACAAGTCTGCCAACGCAAGCAATGGTCGCACCGGCCATTGATTCACAATAATTTCCTGCCGATTACGATTGATTGCGCGGATGACGGCGCAGGCGACTGATTCCGGCGATGAAACTCCCAACAGCGCAGGAGCCGGATGCCCGATGCGGGTTTTCAAGGCCGCGTAAATGCCGGCTTCGACAAAGCCTGGCACAATGACTGACGCGCCAAAACCTGAATCTCGATAGGTTGCCCGCAGAGACGCCGTGAATGCTATCAGTCCGGCTTTGGAAGCGGAATACGGCTCTTGAAATGCTGGCCCCAATTTCCCGGCCAGCGACGAAATGTTTACCACATGCCCGCGTCGCCGTTCCAGCATTTGCGGCAACAGCATTCTGGTCAGCAACATCGGCGCTTCAAGATTGACGCTCAAAACATCCATGATGTTTTCCTGGTTCAACTCATGGTAAAAAGACGTGAATTCAATGCCGGCATTATTGACCAATATGTCAATACGCTGGAACCGCCTTATCACCTCATCCACCATTTTTTGTCGTGCCTTTCGGTCGCGCAGGTCGGAAATGATGGTAATGGATTCGCATCCTTGTTTCTCAATTTCAGCCTGAATGCCGGCCAGTTCATTTCCAGGATAAGCCACCAGTGCCAGCCGCACGCCCAAACGTGCAAAAGTCCGGACAATATGGGTTCCCAAGCCACCGGAGGCTCCGGTTATCAGAACGGTGTCGGACTTCTGAATTTTCATTTGTCCCTACTTTTTCATTTGCCCCCGCCGGGCTCAAGCGCATTTAATTTGCGCCAGCTGTCCATACCCCCACCGCAGCATCCGCTCGGTCGCTTCCCAGCCGATGCATGAATCCGTGATGCTCACGCCGTAGCGCAGCTCGGAAATGTTTTTTGGAATCGGCTGGTTGCCCTCGCTCAAATGGCTTTCCACCATCAAACCGATGAGCGATTTCGTGCCGCCAACGCGCTGTTCGATGACGCTGCGCCAGACATCTTCCTGCTTCGCAAATTTCTTTTCCGAGTTCGCGTGGCTGCAATCCACCATCAACACCGGCGGCAGTTTTTCGGAAATCAATTTTGCCTCCGCTGCCTTGATGCTGGCCGCGTCGTAATTCGTCATCGCTCGGCCGCCGCGCAGCACAACGTGTGCGTGTGGGTTGCCGCTTGTGCGGACGATGCTCGTTGCGCCGTCCTCGTTCATGCCCAGAAAACTGTGCGGATGCCGCGTTGCGCCCATCGCATCAATAGCCACCTGCAAACTGCCGTCCGTCGCGTTTTTCAAGCCGACAGGCATCGAGAGGCCGCTCGCCATTTCGCGGTGCGTCTGCGATTCCGTGGTGCGCGCGCCGATGGCCGCCCAGGTGATGAGGTCGGCGATGTATTGCGGCACAATCGGGTCGAGAAATTCCGTTGCCGCCGGCAAGCCCATGCCGACAATTTGCAGCAACAATTTCCGCGCAATCTTCAAGCCGGTTTCGATGTCCTGCGAACCGTCGAGATGCGGATCGTTAATCAAACCTTTCCAGCCAATTGTCGTGCGCGGTTTTTCAAAATAGACGCGCATGACAATTTCCATTTTGTCGGCAAATTCCTGTTGCAGCTTGCTCAACCGCGTTGCGTATTGCAGCGCAGATTTTTCATCGTGGATCGAGCACGGCCCGATGACGACGAGCAGGCGCGGGTCTTCCTGGTTCAGGATGCGGATGACACGCTCGCGTGACTGGGCCACGACGGTGTTCGCCGCCTCGGGCGTCGGCGACAGCGCCTTCAACGCGCGCGGCGCGAGCAGCGGAACGATTTCTTTGACGTGCAAATCCTGCGTGCGATACATGAAATTCAGTGTAGCAAAACCGTTTTTTCCGAAAAGGGGAAATACATCCTTTGTTGGACGCCGGACAATTTTTGTGTATCGTGCGCCGCGCAAGGATATGAACGTGGACAAGCTCAACACCGGCCAGAAAGCGCTCCAAATCAATCTCGACGCCAAACGCTACGGCACTTTTGCCGAAATCGGTGCGGGGCAGGAAGTCGCGCGCTGGTTTTTTCATGTCGGCAAAGCCTCCGGCACCGTGGCCAAAACCATTTCCGCCTACGACATGGCGGTGAGCGATGCGATTTACGGCCCTTGCGAGCGCTACGTCAGCCGTAATCGCCTGCACGCGATGCTGGACTTGGAATTCGATTTGCTCCTCAAGCGGCTCGACAAAACCATCGGCGACCGCCGCACGTTTTTCGCCTTCGCCAACACCGTCACGACAAAAAATATTTCCAAGCCCGGCGAGGAAGGCGGTCACGGCTGGCTCGGCATCAAGTTCCAGACGATTCCACGCAGCGCGCCGTCCACCATCATCATCCATGTGCGGTTGCTCGATTGGGAAACGCCGCGCCAGCAGGAAGTCGTCGGCCTCATCGGTGTGAACCTCATCCACGCCGCGTTCTATCAGCATATTGCCCCCGCGCGTCTCATCGGCTCGCTGCTGGACGGCCTCACCAGCCAGCGCGTTGAAGTGGACATGATAAAATTTTCTGGTCCGGCCTTCAGCGGTGTGGACAACCGCCTGATGGCCTTGCAGCTTGTCGAACAATGGTTGACGGAAGCCGCCATGTTCACCGCCGACGGCGAGACGGTCATTCCGAGCGAACTGCTTTACAAAAAACCCGTCCTGCTCGAACGCGGCAGTTTTCGTCCGCTCACGAATCCCATGCTCGATATGATGGAGCGCGCACAGGAAATGTTCGTCAAGGAACCTGCGCTCCACGGCGAAGCGCCCGTCAGTATGTTTGAGATGACGCTGCGCCAGTTGCAGGTTGGCGACGCGATTGACCACCGCGATTTTCTTGATCGCGTGGACACGCTCGGCGCACTCGGCAAGCCGGTGTTGATCTCCAATTTTCTCCGCTACCACCGGCTCGTCAGCTACCTTTCGCGTCAAACGCAGAAGCCCATCGGCCTGCCGCTCGGCCTCGTGCGACTGCGCGATGTGATTGACGAAAAATTTTACACCGACATGCCCGGCGGGCTGATGGAATCGCTCGGCCAGCTATTTAAAAATGGCGCGAAGCTTTACGTCTATCCCTCGCTCGACAAAAAGACGAGCAAGCTGACCACGATTGAAAATCTGGAGGTCGCGCCCAATCTCCGTCACCTCTACGCGCATTTGGTGGAAAACAAATTCATCGAGAACATCGCCAGCTACAATGCCGATGCGCTAAAAATTTATTCCGGCGAAGTGCTGGCTAAAATCCATTCCGGCGACGAGGCGTTGAGTAAGCTCATCCCGTCGCAAATCTTCGAAGTCATCAAGGCCAAAAAACTTTTCGGCTGGGGACAGCAGCCGGCAACTGCCGGTTGATTTTTAAAGCTCGGCAATCTCCGGCCACAGCGGTTTCAAATCCTCGTCCGCCAAGGCCATTTTCTGAATGCTTTCCTTGCTGCCGGTTTTCATGGCGCGCTGAAGCCAGATGCGTGCGTCGACCAGTTGGTTCAACTGGCAGGCGTAGCAGGCGAGGTTGAAGGCAATGACCGGTTCGTTTGGAAATTTTTCCGCCGCCGGCAGCAGCGCGTCCCGCGCGGGCGCAAGACCGCCGCCGTCCACGCGGCGCAGCGCATACGCCCGATGCAGCCAGCCGGATGAATCTTCCGGCGTGGCGTGCAACTCCAGTTCCGCCACGAATAGCGCGTCATCCCAATTTTCCTCGTGAACGCAGAGCAGCCAGCGCGTTTCGAGCACTGCCGGATGTGACTGTTGCGCGGGCGCGATGGCGTCCAGCTCGGCGCGCGCGTCGGCGGGCGCATTGAGGCCGAGCCAGCCAAGCGCGGCGTTCAAACGGTGGATGTCGGACAGTTCAAGGCCTTGCACGCGGATAGGAAAACCGTTGGCAAGTAAATTGGCAAGCACCTGAACAATTAGTCTGGCCGTTGACGCCAGATCGGGCATTTGATCTAATCCAACCATGCTTACGCCGATTCCAAAAACAATTGGAGAAATTCTTGGCTCAACATCGCAATTCGCAATTCCACTTTATCAGCGCGAATACAAATGGGGAAAAGAGGAGGCGACAGAATTAATTGCGGATTTACAAGACCATCAAACAGCAGAGGGGCAACCGCGTGAGAATCTGTTTCTCGGAAACTTTATTTTTGAAAAAACTAAAATTCAGAAAACCTGCGTCATTGATGGTCAGCAGCGAATCACCACCATCATTCTGCTTTTAGTTGCCTGCAAACGACGAGCGATAGAATTGGGAATGTCCCATGTCGCATCAATTATTCAGCAACGAATTTCATTCACACATCCGACCGAAGAAGGTGTTTCACTGGGTTGCCGACTCATAGCTTCTGATTCCATTAGGGAAGTTTTTGACTTTATTACTGATCCGAAATGGGATGGAAAATTCCCGACAAAGATTGGGAAAGTCCAAGTCAAACGACAGGCCAACAAGTTGAAGCCGATTTACGATTATTTTTATGCGGATGTTGTTTCGCAATTCACCAAGCCACAGCAATTGAGCAAATTTCTTGATGCAATTTACTCTTCCTATGTTTTTACGGTTGAAGTGGACAGTGAAGTGGAAGCGTTGAGCATTTTTGAAAGGACGAACGCACGCGGTCAGGATTTGGAAATATCGGATTTGCTCAAAAATTACCTTTTTGCTGAGAAGGTGCCCGGCATCGAGGATTCGTGGCGATTAATTCTGGATAATTCAGGCGGGACAATTTTGCGAATGCTCAAATATTTTTATGTGGCCAAAAACGGCTACATTCTTAAACCGAAATTATACAAGGCGCTGAAAGATTATGGAGCGGAAGTCAAACCCGCGAAGCTGACGCAATCACTCGCGGAATTTTCTCGTTTCTATGGTCTTGTAAAGTCAGGGGATGAGCCAGCCACAAAATCATATTTTGAGGAAATTGAGTTGCCTGAAATATCTGAAAAAGTTGACCGTTATCAGCAAATATATTCGGCAATTCAAGGGCTTCGTGAATTTGGGGTGGTTCAATTTTGTCCCGTCGCCTACGCTGCCATTGAGTGCTTGATTCGTAATGGTGGTCAGGAAAGCGAAGAACACGCCAAGCGCTTAATCAGATTATTTAAGACTTTTGAGAAATATCACTTTATCAGCAACGCCGTTTGCGAGCGCGTCGGCAATGATGTAGAAAAATTATACGCAAACTTCTGCCAAGAATATGCCGAGAAGTCATCGAACTTTATCAAAACAACGGATAGATTAATTCAGGCGCTTAAAAGTCAGTTGGCTTCAGAAAACGAGTTTGTTACAAAGTTTGGCGAGATTTGCTACCCAGAACAATCGTCACTTATTTTATACATTTTTGATAGATTCAATTTTCATGACCTTGATGTTGGGCAAGCATTGCGGATTTATGATCCGACTCCCAACCTTAAGCGGCGCAATTACAACATCGAACATTTTTTGGCGCAAAAACCAAAAGAGGGAAACAAAGACAAAGCCGACCGGAGCTACATCGACAATATTGGAAATCTGTTGCCGATGTATTTTAAAGTGAACTCCAAACTTGGAAACGGAACTCCGGCAGAAAAAATTGAACGATTGAAAGGTGAACTGAACGATGATGTGCTCTCGTTGCCTTTCCTGAAAGACTTCATTTCAAAATATTCAAAGGATGCCGAAAGTTGGGGAAAAGAAAAAATCGAAGCTCGTGCAAGAGATTTAGCAATCAAGGCATATCAGGAAGTCTGGCGGATAAAATAGTTTTCATATTTTTCCCGCAGTTGCAAACGGCGCGGAGTCGGATAGCTTGTCGGCGTTATGAAAAATATTTTTCCATTGCTGCTGGCAGTTGCCTGCACGGTTTCTGCCGAGGCGAAAATCGTCACCAAGTCCGTTGAATACAAACAGAGCGGCGCGACGCTCGAAGGTTTTCTTGCCTACGACGATTCTGTTTCCGGCAAACGTCCCGGCGTGCTCGTCGTGCATCAATGGCTCGGCCTGACGGACTACGAGAAGCATCGCGCGGAAATGCTCGCGCAACTCGGCTACGTCGCGTTCTGCGCGGACATTTACGGCAAGGGCGTTCGCCCGCAATCCATCAAGGACGCCGGCGTCGAGGCGACAAAATACAAAACCGACCGTGCGCTGCTGCGTTTGCGCGTCAATGCCGGCTTGGATGAATTGAAAAAATGCGAGCTGGTGGACACCAAGCGCGTGGCGGCCATCGGCTATTGTTTCGGCGGCACAACGGTGATTGAACTCGCCCGCAGTGGTGCGGACTTGAATGGCATTGTCAGTTTCCACGGCGGCCTCGATTCGCCGACGCCCGCTGATGGCAAAAACATCAAATGCAAAATTCTCGCGTGCCACGGCGGCGACGACCCGTTTGTGCCGGCGAAAGATTTGGCGGCGTTCGAGGATGAACTGCGCGCGGCAAACGTGGACTGGCGGCTCATCAAATACGGCGGCGCGGTCCACAGCTTCACGCAGCCGCTGGCCAACGACAATCCGCCCGGCGCAAAATACAACGAACGCGCCGACAAGCGTTCGTGGGCAGACATGAAGTCGTTCTTCGCCGAAATTTTTAACTAAACTTTTTAACCACAAAGACACCAAGACACAAAGTTTCGGAATTGAAAAGATTCTTGTTCCAGAATTTCTTCGTGTCTTTGTGCCTTGGTGGTTAAATTTTCCTATGCGCATCACCGGCGGCAACGCGGCACGGCGGATTTTGAAAGTTCCCAAAGGACTCGACGTTCGTCCGACGCCAGATTTGGTCAAACAGGCTGTCTTCAACTCGCTCGGCGCGCGTGTCGTGGATGCGCGCGTGCTGGAGCTGTTCGCCGGCAGCGGCGCGTTGAGCCTGGAATGTTTGAGCCGGGGCGCGGCTTCGGTGCTGTGCATCGAGAAGTCGCATCGCCACGCGGAGTTCATCCGCGGCAACGCGATGGCGGCGGGTTTTGGCGGAATTTTGGAGGCGCGCACGCAGGATGTTTTTCCAGCGATGAACCAACTCGCAGAAAGTGGCAAGCAGTTTGATTTGATTCTGGCCGACCCGCCTTACGGCGAGAAAAATGTGAACCGCCGCTCGATGTCATTCGCCCAGCAGTTGCTCGACGATAAAAATTTGCCGAAACTGCTCGCGCCCGGCGGTCGGCTGGTGCTTGGTCACACAAAGCGCGACACGCTGGAACTGGTCGCGCCATGGTCGGAAGTAAAGATGCTCAAGCACGGCGACACCGTGATGCGGTTTCTGGAAGTGGTTTAAGCTTCCGCAGCTTCCACCGCCTCGCGAATGGTCAGTTTGAATTTTTCCAAACCCTGATCAAACGCCGCTGAAATCGGCAGGACTTTGGCTCTTTTAATCTTCGTCTTGAATTGCTTCAGGTTTTTTTCCGCGACCGCTTCGTCCATTTTGTTGGCAACAATCAACCGGTCCTTTTCCAGCAGCGCGGGATCGTAAAGCTCCAGCTCCTTGAGTAGTTGTTTGTAATCGTCCCACGGCTTACGGCCATCCGTGCCGGCCATGTCGAGCAGCAGCACGAGGATTTTGCAGCGCTCGATGTGGCGGAGAAATTCGTGGCCGAGGCCGACGTTGTTGTGTGCGCCCTCGATGAGTCCCGGCACGTCGCAAACGGTGAGTCGCTTCCAATCGGCGTATTCCAAAATGCCGACTTGCGGCGTCAAGGTCGTGAACGGATACGCCGCAATCTTCGGCCGCGCACGCGAAATCGCGGTGAGCAAAGTGGACTTGCCGGCGTTCGGATAACCGACGAGGCCAATCTCCGCCATGATGCGCAACTCCAAAAGATATTCGCCTTCCGTGCCGGGTTCGCCCGGCTGCGCGAAACGCGGTGTCTGATGGCGCGCGGTGGCGAAATTACGATTGCCCAGTCCGCCGCGTCCACCCTTGCACAAAACAAATTGCTGGCCGTGCGTCGTGAGGTCGGCGACGAGCGTTCCTTTGTTTTCAATGCCGTCCGGCGTTTCTTCAGCTTCCGGTTCCTTGCTCAAATCAATTTCCAACGCGGATTTTCCCTGCGACGTGCGGAAGAGCGG
>Ga0007854_10002468_pt1 | contig 11470 bp, 10 predicted proteins | sample CryBogCBH12Aug08_FD_60382 | JGI IMG/M metagenome (GOLD analysis project Ga0007854, IMG submission 60382) | Freshwater microbial communities from Crystal Bog, Wisconsin, USA - CBH12Aug08 | ecosystem: Environmental > Aquatic > Freshwater > Lake | place: Crystal Bog, Wisconsin, USA | collected... | reverse complement strand
CTTTGGTGTATGTGATTTTTGCGGCGGAAACAGTGTTTCTTTATCCGTGGGCGGTGGCATTTCACGGACTAAGCCTCGGTGCATTTGTAGTAATGATGGTGTTTGTGCTGCTGCTGGTCGAAGGTTTGGTCTATGCGTGGGCCAAAGGCGCACTGGAGTGGAAATGATCGACGAAAGCCTGAAAAGCGAATTGCAGAAACAGGGTGTTTTCGTCGTATCGACCGAATGGCTTTACAATTGGGGTCGCAAATCTTCTATCTGGCCGTTGCAATTCGGCTTGGCCTGTTGCGCGATTGAAATGATTGCCGCCGCTGCCGCCCGGTATGACCTTGCGCGGTTCGGCGCGGAAGTCTTTCGCGCAACTCCCCGGCAAGCAGACTTGATGATTGTCGCCGGTACGGTCACGAAGAAGATGGCGCCGCAAGTTGTTCGACTTTTTAATCAGATGCCGGAACCGAAGTACGTCATCGCAATGGGCGCTTGTGCAATCTCCGGTGGTCCATTCAAAGATGGTTACAATGTTCTCAAAGGTGTCGACCGTTACATACCGGTGGATGTGCATATTCCCGGTTGTCCGCCGCGCCCGGAAGCCTTGTTGCACGCGATCATCACTTTGCAGGAGAAGATTGCCGGCCAGCACATTGACCGGACGCGTTGGTATGACGCGGAGGCGAAGACGGAATTTCCGATTCCAGTCTGCAGTGAGCATGATTTATTACCGGCAGCGAATCCCGAAGTCTGGCAGCCGCCGAAGGATTACCGGGACGTGACTAACGAGGAGTCAGTGAAAAAGTTGTGATCCCCACCAGCGAACAACTTTGCGCAGCCGTGCCGGGTGTGGTGATTGAGATCGTGCCTTCAACACTGGCTGCCGCGCAACCGGCTATGCTCGTGGACCGGGAACACTTGGTGGCCGTTGCTCGCTACCTCAAGAATGAACCGAGTTGCCAGTTTGAGTTCTGCTCGTGCGTGACCGGTGTGGATTATCTCGCGAAAGGATTTATCGAGGTTGTTTATCATTTGTACTCGGTGGCACTAAAGCACGGCCCGGTCATCTTAAAAGTGCGCGCCCCGCGCGAACTCGACCAATGCCACGTGCCGTCGTTGACACCAGTCTGGCGCGGTTGTGAATTTCAGGAACGTGAAGTGTTTGATTTGTACGGCGTAAAATTCGATGGTCATCCAGATTTGCGGCGGATTCTGATGTGGAACGAGTTTACTGATCATCCGATGCGGAAAGATTACGTTCCACCGGCAGATTACGAATGGGAGCCGACGCCGCATGATGAAGTTTTGAAACGGGCAAAGGCTGACGGTGGCATCATGCCGCCGAGCGCATTAGCGACGGAAGTGAAGAAATGATCGCTGAGCCTTTAATCAATTCTGCCGATACGATTACGACGAAAACGCTCGAAATCTCCATCGGTCCGCAGCACCCCAGCACGCACGGCGTGTTTCGGATGGATGTGGTGCTCGATGGCGAAGTCGTCCGCGCCTTGAAGCCGGTGGTGGGTTATCTCCACCGGAACCACGAGCAACTCGCAGAGAAAATAAGCTGGCTCGGTTCCATGCCATACACTGACCGGCTTGATTATTTTAACTCGATGTCCAACAACTGGGCTTACGCGCTCGCTGTGGAAAAATTAGCCGGCATCAAGGTGCCGGAGCGCGCTGAATGCATTCGCGTCATCATGGCGGAGTTGTCGCGTCTGCAAAATCACGCTTCGGCAATCGGATTTCTCCTGCAAGACTGCGGAGCATGGGGCACACCGTTGTTGTATGCGTTCAAGGAACGAGAAAAGATTTTGGATTTCTTTGAAACCGTCAGCGGCTCGCGGATGATGTGCAATTATTTTCGATTCGGCGGCGTTCGGGTCGATCTCAACGACGCAATGCTGGCGATGGCGCGCAAGATTGTCGCCGAGTTTCCGAAATTCCTCGATGAGTTTGAAAAGTTAATGACCACCAATGAGGTCGTGTTGGCTCGTTGCCAGCGCGTCGGAATTTTGCCAAGGGAACTGGCGATTGCCGGTAGCGTTTCCGGCCCGGTCGCGCGCGCCAGCGGTGTCGAGTACGACATTCGCAAGGTGGACAAGTATGGCATTTATGACCGGTTGGAGTTTGGTGTACCGGTTGGTCGAATCGGTGATGTTTACGACCGGTATTACATTCGCGTATTGGAAATGCGCGAATCGGTGAAGATTTTGCAACAGGTATTGCGGGATATTCCGGCTGGGCCAGTACAGGCGGTGGAAGTCAAATTGCGTGGATTTAAGATTCCGGCCGGTGATGGTTATGGACGAGTGGAAGGGCCGAAGGGTGAATTAGGGTTCTATCTCGTGTCAGAAGGTGGACCAAAGCCGTACCGGTATCATATCCGTCCGCCGAGCTTTATTAATTTGACAGTGCTCGAAGATATGTGCGTCGGTCACAAGGTTGCGGACGCGATTATCATTCTCGGCAGCATTGACATTGTACTGGGCGAGGTGGACCGTTGATGAATTATCCCGGTAAAGGTTTAGTCGAAGGCTTGGCAATAACGGCTCGGAATTTTGTCGGCAGTTATTTCTACAAGGATCGGCTGACCACGGTGCAATATCCCGAAGAACGCGTGCAGACGCCGGAAAATTCACGGACTTTTCCGTTTTTGGTATTCGATGAATCACCGGACAAACCACGCTGTACTGCCTGCAAGATTTGCGAAGTCGAGTGTCCGCCGAAATGCATCTACATCGTCATGGATCGCGACGACAAGGGCAAACCGCTGCAGCGACCGAAGGTATTCGACATCGACATCAGTGTTTGTATGCAATGTCAGATTTGCGTTGAGGTTTGTCCATTTGAGTCAATCAAGATGGATAACGACTACGAGAAGTCCAGGTACGGCCGGTTTAATGATTTGGTGCAGCGTTTGCCGGATTTGTTGAAGTCGAATGCGTATTACAACAAGATCAAACCGGCCGAAGCTGCTGAAGTGGACGCCAAGCTCAAAGCTGAAGCCGAAGCGAAGGCTGCCAAAAAAGCTGCTGCAGCGGCAGCAGCCGCCAAAGCAACGGCGGTGCCACCGGCGGGAAGTGTGACCTAACGTGGAAACGATTTACCAAATATTGCATACGACATTTGCAAATGTACCGGCGTGGGCTGTACAGATTGCGGCGTTTCTAATTCCGATTGCTTTCATCTTTGGTGTGTATCCCGCAATCTTTGCGCTGACGACTTTAGTCGAACGAAAAGCACTCGGACGAATTCAGAACCGGTACGGCCCAAACCGGGTTGGCATTTTTGGAATTCTACAACCGTTAGCTGACGGCTTGAAAATCCTATTGAAAGAAGACATCGTGCCGCGCGTGGCGGATAAGTTCACGCACTTCCTCGCGCCGGTCTTGATTGTCATTCCAGGATTGCTGGTTTATTTGGTTGTGCCGGTTGCACCGGGAATGGTGGCGGTGGATCTTAAAATCGGTGTGTTATTCGCGCTTGCAGTCGGAACGATGTCAGTCATCGCGTTGTTCATGGCCGGATGGGCATCGCGCAATAAGTTTTCTGTGCTCGGCGCGGTGCGTGCGGTGGCACAAGTCGTCTCCTACGAAGTGCCGACGGTCATGGCTGGTGTCGCGGTCATCATGGCGGCCGGCACACTTTCGACATTGACCATTGTGCAACGACAGGGTGGGGGGCTCTTAAATATTTCCAACTGGTATGTTTTCCGTCCGTGGGGATTGGTGGGCTTTGCGTTATTCATTATCGGGGGGCTGGCGGAATCTGCCCGGTGTCCGTTTGACTTGCCGGAAGCGGAATCAGAACTAATCGGCGGTTATCATACGGAGTACAGTGGTTTTAAGTTTGCCCTTTTTCAGATGGGTGAATACCTCGCCGGCATGGCAATGGCAGGTGTGACAGTGACGTTGTTCCTCGGTGGTTATATGGGTCCTGGCAGTGGGCCGGGATTGGCCGGTGGACTAATTTCAATGCTTTGGTTTTTTGTAAAACTTGCCGGAATGATTGGATTGAATATTTGGATTCGCGGTACATGGCCGCGGCTGCGTGTGGATCAGTTGATGGGGTTTGCATGGAAGGTGCTATTGCCACTAGCGTTAGTGAATATCGTTGCAGTCGGTTTCTGGCATTTTCTTACACCTCGCCCGCTTGCATGGATTATTACGACCGGTTGGTTAGTAATCTGGTTCCTTGTGCTAACGAAATGTAATGCGTCTGCCAAACTCGAAAAGCGGGAGTACCGGTACGTATGAACCTTGCCTTCTGGATTATTTCAGCAGTCACGGTACTTGGTGCGCTTTTGGCGGTCTCGCTCCGCAACCTTGTGCATTGTGTGTTGGCGCTGATTCTGTTTTTTATCGGGATTGCGGCGCATTATTTCCTATTACGCGCTGATTTTCTCGGCACGGTGCAAATTCTGATCTATGTCGGCGCAGTGGCGGTGCTGATTTTATTTGCAATCATGCTGACGCATAATGTCACCGGTACTGATGGCCCACGTGAAATACTTGGCGTGAAGTGGTGGAGTGGTGCGGTGATTGCAGCCGCCTTGGCGATTTTGCTCAAGAAAGCAATTCTGAGCGACCCGCTGGCGATGGTGTTACCCGCCGGAGACAAGGCGCAAAGTTCCGTTGCAGAAATTGGTCGAGCGTTGGTGGCTAACTGGGTGGTGCCGTTGGAAGCGATTGCGATCTTGCTGACGGCAGCTTTGATTGGCGCAGTTGTGATCGCGTTGGAGGAGATTCAGAAATCACGATGAATATTCCTCTCGGACATTATTTAATTCTGGCGGCAATTTTGTTTGCGATTGGCTTGGCCGGCGCTCTGACAAGGAAAAATGCGATTATCGTTCTGATGGGTATTGAGGTCATGTTCAATTCAGCCATCCTGAATCTGGTTGCATTCTGGCAGTACAAATATTTCGCTGTGCCGACCGCACAATTGTTCGCCATATTTGCTATTGCGGTTGCCGCTGCGGAATCTGCCGTCGGACTCGCGCTGGTGATTGCAGTTTACCGGCACTACAAATCTGTAGATGTGGACGAAATGAAGGAGTTGAAAGGCTAAGATGGACCACCTTCAAAATCTCGCCCGCCAACAATGGCTGATTCCGGTAATTCCTCTCGCGGCTGCTGCAATCCAGTCGCTATTGCCGCGCAGTGCCAAAAAATTATCGGCTGGGTTGTGCCTCATAGCGATGGGGATTTCCTGTCTGTTTGCGTTGCGCGCATTTTTTGCGACGCTGGGTCATACGGACGCACCACAGGCAGTTTGGAATTTTACGTGGTTTGAGTACGGCACAGTATCATTCAAGCTAGGATTCATTCTTGATCCGTTGACGGCGGCAATGGCGGCGATGGTGACGTTTGTTGGATTCTGGATTTTCGTGAACGCCACCGGTTACATGCACGACGACGAGAATTTTACTCGATTCTTCTGTTTTCTCAGTTTGTTTGCTGCAGCAATGCTTGGATTAGTCATATCAAACAATATCTTGTTGCTATTTATGTGTTGGGAATTGGTTGGATTGTGTAGCTATCTGCTAATTGGTTTTTGGTTCCAAAAACCAAGCGCTGCAGCGGCGTGTAAGAAGGCGTTCATCACGACTCGTATCGGCGATGTCGGCTTCTTCCTTGGAATTCTGATGCTGTTCTGGAAAACCGGGACACTAAATCTTTACACTGCGGAAGGTACCGGCGCACTCCAGAGGGTTGGTGAACTGCTTGGTCCTGGCTGGTTCGGTTGGTCGGTTGCAACGACGATTGCGGTGCTACTGTTCATCGGTGCGATGGGCAAGAGCGCCCAGTTCCCGCTGCATGTCTGGTTGCCGGACGCGATGGAAGGTCCGACACCGGTGAGTGCGCTGATTCACGCAGCGACGATGGTGGCAGCCGGTGTATTCATGGTTGGCCGGATGTTCCCATTATTCATCGCCGGTGGTTCATTAGAACATCCAACATTTGCAATGGATATGGTGCTATACATCGGCGCGTTCACGGCGTTGTTTTCGGCAACGATTGCGGTGGCACAGTTCGATATCAAACGAGTCTTGGCATATTCGACCTGTTCGCAACTCGGGTTCATGGTGATGGCGCTTGGTGCCGGTGGTTTGGTGCCGGGCCAGTTTCATCTTTTAACACATGCATTTTTCAAAGCGCTGCTATTTCTTGGTTCCGGCTGCGTAATCATTGGCACGCACCATGAGCAAGACATGCGAAAAATGGGTGGCTTGCGAAAATATATGCCGATTACATTCGTATGCTATCTCATCGGGATGTTGGCGTTGGCGGGTGTTCCGCCATTTGCCGGGTTCTTCTCGAAGGATGAAGTTTTGCTCGTCACATTTCAACGAAGTAAGCTGGCGTGGGGCATGGCAACGTTCGCGGCGTTCCTGACGGGGTTTTATATGACGCGCCAGATGTTTATGGTGTTTGCCGGTAAGTGGCGTGGCGGTGATCACAATGAAGTGCATGGTCATGGCGGCCACGAACCGCATGAAGTGCCGTGGAATATGTGGTTGCCGATTGCGGTGTTGAGTCTCTTTGCGGTCGGGCTTGGTTTCTTTGGTGGCAAATACGCGCACTATCTTGGCGCGGAAGAAGAGGAATTATCCGGTAAGGCACTGGTTATGGGATTATCGATTGCTGTCGGCGCTCTTGGAATTTTTCTGGGGTGGGTGTTGTACGGCCGTAAGCCGCTGGCGCATGCGAATGATCCCGACCCACTGGAAGACAAGCTCGGCGGGTTGTTCACTTGTTTGAATCGGAAATGGTATGTGGATGAATTTTATGAAGCGACAATTATCCGCGCGACAACGGCGTGCGGCACTTTGTTCCGGGTGATTGACAAACGATTGGTGGACGGCATTCTGCATTCCATCGTTTGGATTGTGCGCGGAATTTCGCAGGTCTGCCGGTGGGTGGGTGATGAGTTTTTTATCAACGGTGGATTTGATGCCGGCTGCCAGACTGTGCGCGGTTCAGGCTGGTTAATGTCAAAACTACAGAACGGCCGGGTGCAGAACTATTTCCGTGTCCTCGGTCTGGGAACGATTATTCTTTTGGTGGTTTATTTCCTGAAATCATGAGCTATGTGTATCCCTATTTGAGTTGGATTACCATCGTCCCGCTGGTGGGGGCTGTTGGTGTACTGTGTATTCGAAAAGAAGCCGCCAAGTTCGTCGCACTCTTTGCTAGCGCGGTTTCGTTGCTCTTGACGTTGAAGGTTTGGTTGACATTCGACTCGACGCAAGTGCTCATGTTTGAAGAGCGTTGGTCGTGGATCCGGGCACTCAATGTGGATTACCGGCTCGGCGTGGATGGACTGAGTGTGACAATGGTATTGCTGACGGCAATTATTACGCCGCTTGCATTGCTGGCACATTGGAAACAAGAAAAAGATGTAAAACTGTTTTTCTTCCTCTTCCTACTCTTGCAGTCCGGGATGTTTGGGGTATTCACGGCACTGAATTTCTTGCACTGGTTCATCTTCTGGGAGCTTGGCTTGATCCCGATGTATTTTCTGATCAAGATTTGGGGTGCCGAGGAGCGAACCTATGCGTCGTTTAAGTTTTTCATCTATACACTCGCCGGTAGTGTGGCGATGTTGGTGGCGTTTGGTTGTTTGTATCTAGCGACCGGGACGTTTGATTTTCTTGAACTCCGTCAACTGGCAGCTACCGGTAAGATCGCCGGTTTGGTGAGTAACCTAATCACCGGTATCAATACGCAAACCGGCCTACATCTGACCGGAGTGGGAATGATGACGGTCTTGTTTTGGGGAACCTTTCTTGGCTTTGCAATCAAAGTGCCGATTTGGCCATTTCATACTTGGTTACCGGATGCGCACACGCAGGCGCCGACCGGCGGCTCGATGGTGCTAGCGGCAATCCTATTGAAGATGGGCGTCTACGGTTTTCTGCGAATTATTTTGCCACTCTATGCGGTGCAGGTTGCGGCAAACTTGAACGTGCTGATGTTCTTGGCATTTGCCAGCATCGTGTTCGGTGCGTTTGCCGCGTTAGCGCAGACGGATTTCAAACGGCTTGTTGCATACTCGTCGGTGAACCACATGGGTTACGCGATGCTCGGTATTTTTACGGTGGTGGCCTCGGCGCACAACGTAGCGGACGTGATGAACGAGAAAGCCGCTGCCCTAAACGGTGCGATGTTGCAGATGTTCAACCACGGGATTAGCGCGGCGGCGTTGTTCTTCATGGTCGGCGTCATTTACGAGCGAACGCACACTCGAAATTTGGCAGAGTATGGTGGACTGCGTAAAATCATGCCAATCTATGCCGGCATTCTCGGTATCTCGATGTTCTCGTCACTCGGTCTACCGGGGTTGAACGGATTTGTTGGTGAATTTTTAATTTTCAAAGGTTCATTCCCGATTGTGGCCGGTTGGACGATTGCGGCAACGATTGGACTGGTAGTGACCGGTGTATTTCTGCTCGGAATGATGCAAAAGGTTTGTTTCGGACCGCTAAACCTGAAATGGAAAGACCTACCGGACATGAGAGCCCGCGAGATTTTTATCGGTGCCGTACTGATGCTGTTCATGTTTGGAATCGGTATTTATCCTTCATTCCTGACGCGGATCTCAAATGAGGCCGTAGTAAGCTTGATTAAAACTGTAACCGGAGTGTTGCCCTGATGCGCGCGGACTGGTCAATTTATATTTCCTTCATCGGTGCTGGGGTGGTGATGCTCTTGCCGCGGAACTCGAAAAATCTAATCCGGTGGATCGCGTTATTGACTGGCGTGGCGGCGTTGACAGTCGCTCTGGCAGGCTACTTCGCCTACGATTCATGGATCAAGGCCGGTAACGCCGGGCTTTGGCAAGTCGTCAATATACCGTGGATTCCACTACTTGGTTCAAACTATCACCTTGCTGTGGATGGTATCAATTATCCGCTGGTGGTGCTGAATGGTTTTGTCTGCGTCACTGGCATTCTGTTTAGTTGGAATATTAAAGAGTGTGTGAAAGAGTTCTTCGCCTTTTTCCTGACGCTGATTGCGGCGGTGTACGGCGTGTTCATGTCGATGGATTTATTTCTGCTATTTGTGTTCTACGAGTTGGCGATTATTCCAAAATACTTCATCATCGCGATTTGGGGTTCGACGCGGAAGGAATACGGCGCGATGAAGCTGGTGTTGTACTCGTTTATTGGTAGCGCGCTGGTGTTTATTGGTGTGTTGGCGGCATACTTTGCCGCCGGTGGTTCCACATTCGACATTCTGGAACTGGCAAAACATCCAATTGCCTCTCAAGTTCAGGTGTGGGTATTCCCATTAATCTTTGTAGGATTCGGCGTGTTGGCTGGTATGTGGCCGTTTCACACATGGGCGCCAACCGGTCACGTTGCTGCTCCGACGGCGGCGAGTATGCTACTCGCCGGTGTGGTAATGAAACTCGGGGCATACGGCTGCTTACGAGCGGGAATGCTCTTGTTTCCTTCTGGGTTTGAACATTGGCGATGGGTGATTGCTTGGTTGGCGGTAATCGCCATCGTTTATGGAGCGGCGGTGGCGCTGGTGCAAAAGGATTTCAAGTTCATCATTGGCTATTCAAGCGTTAGCCACATGGGTTTTGTAATTCTAGGATTGGCGACGCTGAATGTCACCGGTATGTCGGGGGCAATTTTGCAGATGTTCTCGCATGGTGTTGTCGCAAGCCTCTTGTTCGCAGTAGTCGGACGAATGATTTACGACCGGACGCATACCCGTCAACTTGACGAGCTTGGTGGCTTGCGCAAAGCGCTTCCATTTGCGTTTTGGACGTTTTTGATTGGTGGTACAGCTTCGATGGGATTACCGGGTTTCAGTGGTTTCGTGGCGGAAATTCAAGTGCTAATCGGTGCGTTTCAGATGAGTCCGTGGTTGGCGGCCGGCGCGGCAGTCAGTATTGCGATTACTGCCGCTTACATCTTGTTGGCATTGCACAAAGTTTTCTTTGCTGAGGAAGAGCACGCCACCGGTGGAGATCATGGTCACGGTGAAGCAACCGGAGAGTCGCGTTGGGATTTACCAGGGATTACATGTCCGGAGGTTGTAGCGGCAGCGATCTTGATGATGTTGCTGGTAGTTGTCGGACTCTATCCGTCCATCATGCTCGATATGATTAAGGCGAATGTGGCGTTGTTTCCAGGGGTGGCACGATGAATTATCTGACTCTCTTTCGCGCGCTCGGACCGGAAGTTATGCTACTGCTGGCAGCATTCGTCGCGGTGACTTTTGATTTACTACTGCAACATTCTCACGAACTCCAGCAACGGGCGCGAATTGCTGGGGGATTCGCCATCATCGGATTGCTCGGGGCAATCGTGTTGCTGATACAACAAGCACCGGTGACATTGTTAGGCGGTACGCTAGTTATTAACCAGTTGACGGTGATTTTTAAAATTGTCGTAGTTGCGTTGACGGTGTTGACAGTGATTATTTCGATTGATTATCCGGTAGGACGACATATCGGCGAGTATTTCGCGACAGTATTATTCGGAGCCATCGGCATGATGTTACTGGTCAGTGCTGAGGAATTAATCACGGTTTTTGTTGCATTGGAGTTAACTAGCTTGAGCCTCTACATTCTGACCGCATTCCACAAAGGCGCACTTCGATCGCAGGAGGCGGCGGTAAAGTATTTCATGTTCGGTGCGATTTCGTCGGCGTTTCTGTTGTTTGGAATGAGCTATCTATACGGCGTTACCGGCAGTACAAACCTGCGGGAGATTGCAGTAGCGATTCAAGCCACCGGAAGTACGCCGTTGCTGGTGGTGGCGTTGTTGTTTATTCTTGTCGGTTTCGGATTTAAGGTGGCGGTTGTGCCATTTCATCTCTGGGCACCGGATGCGTATGAAGGTGCTCCGACTCCGGTGACAGCCTTTATTGCGACCGGCTCGAAGGTCGCGAGTTTCTTTGTGCTTACCAAATTCGTCATGCTCAGTTTTGCTGGAATATCCGGTTCGGCGTTCTGGAAACATTTGACGCCCGGCTGGACGATGCTGCTGGCGCTGATGGCGGTCGCGAGTATGGTATTGGGAAATCTGGCGGCGATTGTGCAGCACAACGTTAAACGGATGCTCGCGTATTCAAGTATTGCCCATGCCGGCTACATCTTTGTTGGTTTACTCGCCGCGTCGGTGACCGGCGCGACCTCAGTTTTCTTTTACGTGATTGTCTATGCCTTAACGAACCTCGGCGCGTTCGGCGTGGTCACGGCTTTATCGGAACGTGTGGGCGGTGATGACTTGGAACATTTCGACGGCATGGCTAAGCGCGCACCGTTCCTGTCGTTGTTGATGTTAATTTTCATCCTGTCACTCGCCGGTGTGCCGCCGTTGGGTGGGTTCTTCGGAAAATTCTATCTATTCATGGCGGCGGTGGAACGCGACTCGGTCAACTTCGGCCTGCTCTGGCTGGTGATCATCGGCATCGCGATGAGCGCCGTGTCGTTGTACTACTATTTAATCCTG
>Ga0007854_10002466_pt1 | contig 11484 bp, 12 predicted proteins | sample CryBogCBH12Aug08_FD_60382 | JGI IMG/M metagenome (GOLD analysis project Ga0007854, IMG submission 60382) | Freshwater microbial communities from Crystal Bog, Wisconsin, USA - CBH12Aug08 | ecosystem: Environmental > Aquatic > Freshwater > Lake | place: Crystal Bog, Wisconsin, USA | collected... | reverse complement strand
CTTTGTTTAATGAAGCATGAGCTCTAGCTGCAATGTAGCTTCCTGAGCTCATTCCTATAAAATTGATTCGAGAAAGATTATTTTTATCGGCAATAAATTCAGCTATCTTCTTTAATGTTTCAATCCTCTTTCCAAAGGTTTCAATTTCCAGGCTTCCGCTCGATCCGCCAGTGCCAGCGTGATTGAACATTAGGCTGCTTTTACCTTGGTTGGCTAATAAGATAGCAATTCTGCCGAAAAGTTTATTTATTAGTGGTAGTTTTGTTTGTCTTTCTGGGTCTTTCGGAATTCCCCCAACCATAACTGTTAAGCTATCATTTTTTTCGCCACCATCATAATACGCATACCTGATTGAGTTGTTATTTATGTCCACTCGGCCAATTTCAAAATTACCAATATCTAACCATTCTTTTTCCGATTGGGGGAGATAATCGACACGCTTCATAATATTATTATCTAATAATATAGTTATTTAATCAAATATTAATATGGACTTTAATTTATTAAAACTTACTTTATAATAAGGCTTAGTTTTTTGGGGCTGTAGCTCAGTTGGCTAGAGCGCTTCCATGGCATGGAAGAGGTCCAGGGTTCAAGTCCCTGTAGCTCCACCAAATGGACTAGATTTACCCATTTATATAAATAAATTGCTATAATTAATATTAATGACAAATAAACTAATTAAAAAATTGGATAATAAATCATCCAATAATAGATTATTTATAATCGGAGGCATAATACTCCTCGCCGTAGGAGTTGGGCTTTGGTTTAACAGTATATATTTAAATCCGACTAATATTTTTTGGGATTCTCTTTCGAATGATTTATCAACTGTAGGATTCACTAAAGAAATTAATAATTCTACAAGTCAAACAAGCGTAAAGCAGGTAGTTCAGATTGTATTATGTGGCAATAGTTATGCTCATTCGATTACCACATTAACGCAATCGGGTACGACTGTAGTTACAGAAGAGATTAATAGTCCAGATAGCGAATATGTTAGATACCTCAATATTGCATCAAACAATAAAGACAATAAGATTTATGCACCTGTACTTAATTTGTGGGGCTATCAAAATAGCACAAGGGCTTCTGGCGCTCAATCAACTAGGACTTTTTATCAGACAATTTTTGGAATCCTACCTTTTGGCAACTTAACTCCAGAGCAGAGAGACAACCTTATTGGTATTGCCAAGCAACAAAATGTTTATTCAGTAAATTCTAAAGATGTTACTCATGAAACTATTGCAGGAAAAAAAGTAGATACCTTAACGGTTAATGTGAACCTTCAAGGATACATTAAGCTAATGAAGACATTTGCTGGATATGTTGGCTTTAAGGGTTTGGATGGAATTGATCCAAGTCAGTATTCATCGCAAAAGCCTGTTGCTGTGAAAATTAGTATCGAACCTGTTTCGAGAAATCTAGTTCAAATTGATAATGGTACCTCTACTGGGAAGAGTCAATATTCTGGTTTTGGAGCAGATCCAATGATATCGCTACCAAAAGATAAGATTAGCCTTACTGAACTAGAAAAAAAGGTTCAAGCAATAAAGTAATAAAAAATATATAATTGAGCTTATGCAAGTAATCGTAGACGATCTACTGACGAATTATCAGAAGACTGATGGCAAGAAACTCAATGTTTTATTCCTCCACGGTTGGGCAGATAGTATTGCAGGACAAAAATCCTTCTTGGAAAATGTTTCCAAGGTTGCAAATGTCATAGCTTTAGATCTTCCAGGTTTTGGATCAAGTCAGGTACCAGGAAGAGCCTTCAGCTTAATGGATTATGCAAAATTCGTTAGAGATTTTTGCAACAAGATTGGGTTTAATAATATCGATTTCATCATTGGGCACAGTAATGGTGGCGCTATAGCTATAAAGATAGTTTCGATGAATCTGCTCAGCCCTAAAAAAATAATACTAATCGGTGCCTCAGGAATTAGGGGCGGAAAAACCGGTAAAAAGTTTGCTGTCTCGATTCTTGCTAAAGCAGGTAAAGTTATTACATCGCCACTTCCTAAGTCGATGAAGAAGCAAATTCGTAGCAAAGCATATAAAACTATAGGATCAGATTATTTAGTAGCTGAGCATATGCAGGAAACTTTTAAAAATGTCGTATCGGAAGATGTATCAAACGACGCCAAAAACATCAGCATCCCAACCTTATTGATATACGGTCAGCAAGATGATCAAACACCACCAACAATTGGCCTAAAATATCATGAGCTAATCGAAGGATCGGAAATAGAGATTGTTGAAGATGCAGGTCATTTTATTCAATTAGAAAAGCCTCAAATAACAATAGATTTAATTAGAAAGTTTATTTCATGATCAAATCCTTTTTTAGCATATATAGACCAAGTTATTTCTCGACTATTATTTATATGCTCCAATCCAGTGAGTATGATATAAGAAAATATTTATCTTGGTATTGGACTACGCAAGACTTTTCTAAGGTTAGGATAAGAGGTAATTTAAAGAAAACATCGGCAGCAAAGATGCTCCTAATATCTGTGGTTTTTATAGCACTTTTGGAAGTCTTAATTGGCATATATTGCGTATATTTATGGAAGAATAACCAATTATTCGCAGGATGGACTTTTGGCCTTGCTCTAATTCTTGGCTATCCAATAATAATTGCTAACTTAATTATTATTCCGTTATTTATGGCTAGAATTCTATTAGTTTCGCCATCAAACAATAGAAAGATAATTAAATCAGAGAAAATCTTCAAAGATTTTAAAGGTGAAAAAATAGCAATTGTTGGTAGTTATGGAAAAACCTCTATGAAGGAATTGCTTGTTTCGGTACTTGGAGATTATAAAAATATAGCATTTACCCCGGGGAATAAGAATGTAGCTATATCACATGCTAATTTTGCCTTTAATCTCAAGGGTGATGAGGATATCCTTTTGATTGAATATGGAGAAGGAGCACCAAAAGATGTTGAGCTTTTTGCAAGAATCACTCATCCAACTCGCGCAATTATTACTGGTCTCGCACCAGCGCATCTGGATAAATATAAAACTTTAAAGGCCGCTGGAGAGGATATTTTCTCAGTATCCAATTTCCTAAGCGAAAATAAGGTATATGTAAATCAAGAATCTGGCGACACTAGTAGTTTTTTGAAGCCTAAATTTAATTTATATAATCGTTCTGGAATTGGCTCATGGAAGGTCAGCGAAATTAAAAATAATCTTGAAGGTATTTCTTTTAAAATGAGTAATGGAAAAACCACCCTCAAGCTTGCAAGCAAGTTGGTTGGTAGACATCATATTGGTGCTCTTGTATTGGTCGCATCATTAGCATTAGAGCTAGGTTTAAGCGAGGATCAGGTAATCAATGGAATTAGTAATACGAAGCCATATGAGCATAGAATGCAGCCATATCAGCTTAATGGCGCAACAATTATCGATGATACGTATAACGGTAATATTGAGGGAATAAAAGCCGGAACTGAACTATTATCTGAATTAGATGCGAAAAAGAAATTCTATGTAACTCCAGGTCTTGTTGATCAGGGTAAGGAAACAAAATCTGTTCATGAAAAAATGGGTGAATTGATAGCTAAATCAGATGCCGATACTGTTGTTCTCATGAAAAACTCTGTCACACACTTTATTGAAACTGGTCTCAAAAAGGGCGTCTATGATAAAAAAGTTATCATTGAGAAAAATCCATTAAAATTTTACAAAAATCTTGATCAGTTTGTGGCTTCTGGAGATGTTGTTCTGATGCAAAATGATTGGCCTGATCAGTATAAATAACATCTGATATACTATTCTTATGTCTAAAACTAATGTCGCCGTAATCTTTGGATCCAGATCAACTGAACATGACGTATCGATTATTACTGCAGTTGCAAGTATTATAAAACCTCTGGAGCTATCAGGTGAATATAATGTAATTCCTGTTTATATTGCTAAGGACGGTAAATGGTATAGTGACGATTCTTTAAAAGACATAAACTTGTACTCTAATGGCAAATTTCAGGACTACCTTTCTAAATTGAAGCCTATATCTATTAGTTTTAATTCTGGGCTCAATATTATAAAACCTGGACTGAAAAACAAAGTCGTTAATATTGATGTCGTTTTCCCGGCAACTCACGGTACACATGGAGAAGATGGTGAGCTAATGGCAATATGTGAGATGGCGGGTGTTGCTTATGTAGGATGCAATGTATCTGCTAGCTCAATTGCGATGGATAAGGTTTCAGCAAAACAAATAGCCGCAAGTTCAGGCATTAATATTGCTAAGTTTATTCATTTCTCAAAGTATGAATTTTCCAAGGATTCAGCAAAATTCTTGAAAGACATAAAGAATAATTTAAAGCTCCCGTTATTCGTTAAGCCATCTCATCTTGGCTCATCAATAGGTATCTCTAGAGTTACTAATTTCGATGAACTGCAAAATGCTATTGAAGTCGCATTGCATTATGATGACAAGGTACTCGTTGAAGAAGGCGTGAACAATCTAATAGAAGTAACATTGCCAATTATTGGAAATGAAGAATTGACACCGGCACTCCTTGAGCAACCAATGCTCCACAGCGAAGACTTTTTCGACTTCGAAACTAAATATTTGCAGGGTGGTAAGAAGGGTAAGAATAAAGGATCTAGTGGTAGCCAAGGCTATTCCATTATTCCTGCTAAACTACCTAAAGATTTGTACGCCAAAGCAGAGTCTACCGGACTTGCAGTTTATAGGGCAATAGGATGCACAGGAATAGCTCGAGTAGATATGTTAATAGACACAAAAGCCAATAAAGTATACTTTAATGAAGTTAATCCATTGCCAGGAGGACTATATTCTCATAACTGGAACAAAGCAGGCATTAATAATATCGAATTAGTCACGAGGTTGATTGATCTTGCGGTTGAGTTGCACACAACAAAAAAATCTATCGAAACAGTTTTTAGCACAAATTACCTATCTCAATTCAAATAATTGAAACCAGTTTTTTTATATTTTAAGATGTAGATTCTGAAAATATACTCTATAATGATTCTTAATGAAAAGATATAGTCCTAAAGAGTTCGAGCCTAAGTGGCAGAAAAAATGGCAAGATGATGAGTCGTTTAAAGCAATAGATTTTGATAAGCGTCAAAAATTTGTAATGCTTACAGAATTTCCTTATCCATCGGGAGACGGATTACACATGGGTCACGTCCGCGAATACACTTTAGGTGACATTATTGCAAGATATAAGCGACATCTGGGAATGAATGTTCTCTACCCAATGGGATATGATGCTTTTGGACTTCCAACTGAAAATTATGCAATTAAGAATAAGATTGCCCCACAGGTTGCTACTGCAACTAATGTTGGTAATTTTCAAAAGCAGTTTCAGAGCCTAGGATTCAGTATTGATTGGTCAAGATCAGTAAATACAACAGATCCAAGTTATTATAAGTGGACACAGTGGCTTTTCTTACAGTTTTTTAATGCAGGTCTCGCTTACCAAAAAGAGGTTTCTATTAATTGGTGTCCTTTCTGTAAAACTGGTCTAGCAAATGAAGAAGTCGTAAATGGCCGACATGAGCGCTGTGAAAACTTGGTTGAGAAGAAGTTTTTGAAACAATGGCTACTTAAGATAACTAAGTATGCAGATAGACTAATTGATGGTCTAAGCGACGTAGACTATCCATCTAGAGTTGCCGACCAGCAAATTAATTGGATCGGTAAATCTGTAGGCGCAGAAGTCATTTTCAAAACTGAAAATTCTAATGAGGATTTAAAAGTTTTCACAACTCGACCAGACACACTTTTCGGAGCTACATTCTTAGTGATCGCCCCTGAGCATCCTTTGGTTAAAGATTTAATAACCCAGGAAAACAAATCCAGCGTAGATAGTTATTTGAAATCAGTTCAATCTAAGTCGGATCTTGAGAGGCAGGACGATAATCGTGAAAAAACTGGTGTATTTACAGGTGCTTATGCGATTAATCCCGTAAATGGCGAAAAAGTTCCGGTTTGGATAGCGGATTATGTTCTTACGGGCTATGGAACTGGAGCAATTATGGCAGTACCAGCACACGATTTGCGTGACTGGGAATTTGCTAAGAAGTTTGAATTGCCCATAAAAAGAGTCATCAAAAATGATGCCAGTGATGATGATTGCACTACAGACGAAGGTGTTATGATGAATTCAGGCAAGTATGATTCTCAACCAAGCGATGAGGCTAGGGAAAAAATTGTAGCCGAATTAAAAGATCTTGGTTTGGGTGAGGAAAAAATTAACTATAGATTGAGAGATTGGATTTTTTCTAGACAGCATTACTGGGGCGAACCAATTCCAATTATTCATTGTGAAAAGCATGGTGCAGTGGCCGTTCCGGATGATCAATTGCCAGTGACTCTTCCCGAGGTTGAACACTATGAACCAACTGACACTGGAGAAAGCCCGTTATCTAAAATCGAAGAGTGGGTTAATACAACCTGTCCTGTTTGTGGCGAGCCAGCAAAACGTGAAACAGATACTATGCCTAACTGGGCGGGTAGTAGTTGGTACTATCTTAGATATTTTGATGCGCACAATGATAAGGAATTCGCCTCAAAAGACAAGCTTGATTACTGGGCAGATGTTGATCTATATTTGGGCGGCATGGAACATACAACCATGCACCTACTTTATTCGAGATTTTGGCATCAATTCTTTTATGATCAAGGTTTAGTGCCAACAAAAGAGCCTTATAAAGCCAGACGTGGACAAGGGATTATATTGGCTACAGATGGAACAAAGATGAGCAAAAGCAAAGGCAATGTGGTTAACCCTATGGAAATTATTGAACAGGGATACGGAGCTGACTCGGTTAGGCTTACCATTGCATTCTTGGCTCCATATGACCAAACAACCCCATGGAGTCCAGAGAGTGTTACTGGAATGTACAGATTCTTGAATAGAGTTTGGAATTTAACCAATGAGTTCATTGAGGGCAGTAAAAATGAGTCAGAAAAAGATTCATCTGAAGTGCAAAGAATTACACACCAAACTATCAAAAAAGTTACTCATGATCTAGAAAATATGAGTTTCAATACTGCCATTTCGGCAATCATGGAAATGGTAAACGAATTATATAAACTTAAAGTTAATTCATCTATGAAGTCGGAATCATGGAAATTTGCAATTAGCAGTTTGTTAAAACTATTATCGCCATTTGCGCCTCATATTTCAGATGAATTGAGTAGCCAATTAGAATTTAATAAAAATTCATGGCCAAATTATGATGAAAAATACTTAACTACAGATTCTATGGAAATAGTGGTTCAAGTGAATGGTAAAGTCAGAGCAAAAATGACCGTCTCAACAGATTCATCTGAAGAAGAAATTGTAGATAAGGCTTTGAAAAACGAAAGAATAATAGAATTAATAGATCAAAAAACAATTCACAAAAAGATTTATGTTAAAGGTAAATTAGTCAGTCTTGTAGTTAGTTAGCAAAATCAGGTTCTCAAATTACTTGAGTTAAAAGCTGTTTTTCGCTATAATATACCTATAGTTCAATCAATAATAAGGAGTCCCTTTATATATGGGTAAACCTAAGAAGCGCACCAGTCCACGTAAAACTGGTACCAGAAGAAGTCATTTGGCTTTGAAATTAGCTCGAGCAGTAAATGCTAAGAGCCCTATTAAAGTCCGAACTACAGTTCGCGAATCTGGCAAAAAAGTCTAAGAACTAAATAGCACCTTTAAATCAATCTAAGCGAGTAAACTACTATGGCATCTAATCGTCACCTTGGTCGTATCATTGTTTTACAAACTCTTTATGAGCAAGACTTCAGAAGAGCATCTAGTGATTCTAGTTTTAATTTAGATGAAGTTCTTGATAGAAATATTGAGAGATACAAGAAGATGATGGATGACAAAGATTTTGTTGTTCGTCTAGTTAAGGGCATAACTGATAAAGAATCAGATCTGGACAAACAATTGACTCCAATTGCACCAGACTGGCCAATTGATCAGATTGCTAGAATGGATAGAATCATACTTCACATTGGGATGTATGAACTATTATACGAAAAGGATACTCCTCCAAAAGTAGTTATCAACGAAGCCGTTGAGCTTGCTAAGTCTTTTGGTGGAGATAATTCTTCAAAGTTCATTAATGGTGTGCTTGGCACGGTATTAAGAAGTATTGAAGATCCAAAAGCCAAATAACTCCCTAATCTAGTAAAGGCTAAATTATGAAAAGACCAGATCCTCTAAAAGGAATCAAACATTTCGTAACTAATCGAAACGCAGCTATCAAGGAAGTAGTTCATGAAACAACTTCCGGAGGAATTGTTTATAGATTAGATAAAGATGGCAAGATAGAAATCTTGCTTATTCAAGATGCCAAGAAAAGATGGACTATTCCGAAAGGCCATGTCGAGCCAGGCGAAGAGTCTCGTGACACTGCCAAGAGAGAAATACAAGAAGAGACAGGTCTTCAAGAGATGGACGTTCTTAGTTGGTTAGGTAAGGTTAATTTCAGATACAAAAGAGTTAGTACTTTAGTACTAATGACCATGCATATATACTTGGTTCGCGCTAAGGGCGACACTAATGATTTGAATCCTGAAGAATGGTTGACTGGAATAAAGTGGTTTCCAGTTAATGAAGCAATTGATAAAATGGAATACGAAGACATTGGAAAATTAATGTTACTAGGACTGAAAAAAATACGTGAATCAAGATAATTTAAAATACCAGAAATTTGCTACAGAAACATTAGGAGTAACTTTTGTTAATATAGAGCTGCTTTTACAGGCCTTCACTCACAGGTCATATTTAAATGAGCACAAGAAAACCGTTAAGCAACATAATGAACGTCTTGAGTTCTTGGGCGACGCAGTGCTTGAGCTAGTAACCACTGAATTTTTGTACAATAACTACACTGAACAAGAAGGAATACTCACTAACTGGCGTAGCTCTCTTGTTCGTACTGAAAGTATTTCAGCTGCCTCTGCAAGATTAGATTTCGAATCGATGTTAAGGCTAAGCAAGGGTGAGAGGCGTGGCACCGATAGAGCCAGAGCCCAGATACTCGCAAACACTTATGAGGCAGTGATTGGTGCAATTTACCTAGATCAAGGCTATGAAGCATCTAGAGTATTTATTCAAAAAAGCTTACTTGTAACATTCGAAGAGATATTAGCAACTGGATCATGGATGGATTCAAAATCTCATTTACAGGAACTAGTTCAGAGCCTAGAAGGACAAACTCCTAGCTATAGAGTCATGAGTGAAGAAGGGCCTGATCACGATAAGACCTTCAATATTGGTGTTTTTGTGAACGGTAAGCTTTTGGGTCAGGGAAGTGGCGCTAGTAAGCAAATTGGTCAGCAAAAGGCAGCCGATATGGCACTCAAGAAGTTAAAAGATAGCCAATCTGATTGACATTTTAGCGTTATATCTGTAAAATAACTAAAATTGTATTAGTTAAATAATTTAGAGAAAGAAGTGACTATAGATTTATGCTCGTAATTAGACTACAAAGAACCGGACGAAAAGCACATGCTATGTTTCGTATTGTTGTTCAGGACTCACGCCGAACCCCAAGTAGCGGTAAAATCGTTGCCCATATTGGTAACTATGATCCACATAACAAAACTGTAAACATTGATGTTGAAAAAGCTAAGCTTTACATGAGCAATGGTTCTCAGCCTTCACCTCGAGTTGCAAGTCTATTTCGCTCTGAAAAAATTGAATTACCTTCATGGGTAGAAGTTCCAACTAAAAAGACTGCATCAGTAAAAAATGTTGAGAAACTAAGAAGAAACCAGCCAAAAGAAGAAGCTCCTGTTGAAGAGCCTGAAATATCTGAAGCTACTGAAGAAGTAGTGACAGAAGAAGCAGAAAAGATTGTTGAAGAAGCTGGTGTAGAAGCCGTAGAAGCTGCTGAAACTAAAGAATCTTAGTACAGATTAGAATTCCAACAATGCCAATAATTAGTCCGCTGATTATTTCGCTATATTCTTCAACCTTTGTGCTCAACCTGCTGCCAAGCTCCATTCCTAGTAGTGCTAATGTGATGCTGACACCTGCAATAATTAATATGGCTTCATTTATTGGGATATTTTGCGATCCCAAACTAAATCCAACAATTAGATTATCTATGCTGAGCGAAGCAGCGGTTATTAACTGTTGAGTCATTTTTTCTTTTGATTTCGGCTTGTCTATACCTTTGTCTCTGATTGCCTTGTATATGATGTAGATAGATGTTGCAATTAATAGTCCTCCACCGAGCCAATTTGTATAATTTCCAAACAAGCTAGCTGATTTACTTCCCAACAATAATCCAATAATAGTCATAGCAGTTTCGAATATTCCGATAGTTAGAGCTAGCCTAACCCTGTGGCTAGATTTAACCCCATTGAGACCTATTGCAGCAGATACGGCGAAATTATCGATACCAGTAGAGAGCGCTAAAAGTATGATTGCTAATAATTTATCCATTTAACTAATGCTAACATGAAATTGTTTTATAAAATAGGAAGCTTTAATGTTAAAACAAATTCTTGAAAATAGGATATAATATTATTATTACAGTAATAAATAGGAGAAATCAGTATGAGTAGTATAGACCAACAATTCGTAGAATTTATAGCCAAATCTCTAGTAACAAAGCCAGAAGCTGTATCAATTGAACGAAGAATTGATGAAAGGGGAGTTTTATTAGAGCTCACAGTAGATCCTGAAGATCTTGGAAGAGTAATTGGTAAACATGGAGCTACTGCTCAGAGCCTAAGGACTCTTTTGCGAGCACTTGGAACAAAGAATGACGCTAGATATAACCTGAAGATTGTAGATAGCGATCGCCCAGAAGGTGAAGAACGCCCAAGAAGAGAATCTAGACCTGTAGTCGAAGAATCAGCAGTGAAAGAAGAAGAAGCTCCTCAGAACGTAGAATCTGATGATGTTTGGGGTAAGGAAGAAGCTCCAAAAGAAGAAATTGATGAGCACGATGATATGGTCAGCAAGACCCGCAAAGAACTTGCTGAGCTAGACGACCTTGATGTATAATTAAATAGTCTAACAAAGGCACATTAAATAAAAACTAGCTCGATGCGAGCCATGACCAAAATAAGTTATGGGAGCTTTATGTGACAAACGGAACCTCTTTAAGAGGTTCTTTTTGTTTCTGTGATAAAATATATACCTATGAAAATTCAAATTATAACCCTATTTCCGGGAATGATTAACGAAACTCTTAACAGTAGCATGATGTTTAAGGCATCTAAGAACGAAATTGTTGAATTCGAAGTTATTGATTTAAGGCAATTTGGTCTTGGTCCAAGAAAGCAGGTCGATGACACTCCTTACGGAGGAGGAGACGGAATGCTTATGATGGCAGAGCCTATATTTGTAGCAATTGAACATGCCAAAAAAACTTCATCCGATGCCGAAGTGATTCTAATGACTCCAGCGGGTGATACTCTCAATCAGTCGATGGCTCGAGACTTTGCAGGCTCGAATAGAGACCTGATTATTTT
>Ga0007854_10002465_pt1 | contig 11484 bp, 10 predicted proteins | sample CryBogCBH12Aug08_FD_60382 | JGI IMG/M metagenome (GOLD analysis project Ga0007854, IMG submission 60382) | Freshwater microbial communities from Crystal Bog, Wisconsin, USA - CBH12Aug08 | ecosystem: Environmental > Aquatic > Freshwater > Lake | place: Crystal Bog, Wisconsin, USA | collected... | reverse complement strand
CCTCGAAGAGTTCAACCTCGATGTCCAGGTCGATACCGAGTCCGTTTCCCTCAAGGCCCGCCCCGGCTCCGTCCTCGTCGCCGTCCGCGATGTCAACAATCTGGCCCATCTGCGGACCATAATCCACAAGACCAACATGCGGCGGCACGACATCGTTGTGATGACCGTGCGCCAAGTCTCGGCCGGCTCGGCGGACCTGCAACTGGCTCAGAATCAAATCTTTACCGACTATGAGCGCGAGTTGTTCTCGAAGGTGGTGGAGGTGGCGGAGAAGGAAGGCAAGACAGTGGAACTGCTGGTGGTTCCGAGTCCGGATCCGTTTGCGGCCATCATGCAGACCGCCCAGCGCCTACAGGTTTCGCGGGTGGTCACCGGCGCTTCCCTGCGCATGGAGACGGCGGAACTGGCCCGTTTGATCGGTCTCGCCTGGGAGAAGCTCCCCGAACCGCGGCACGCGTTTTCGCTCGAAGTTTCGCAGCCGGACAAGCCAGCCTACTTCGTCAATCTGGGACCGCACCCGCCCCGCCTGTGGCCGGAAGATGTGGAGCGGGCCCATGACCTCTGGCTGGAACTCACCCAGGGCCAGTTCGGCTCCAGACTCCACCACCGGGACGTGATCGGAGTCGCCCTGCGCAGACTCCAGGCCGACCTGCAGGACAACGAGAGGAAAGACTCGGTGCTCTCCGACGTGGAATCGGAACTGCGGCACCACTAGCCACTAGCCACTAGCCACTAGCCACTAGCCGGCTTGGGCACGGTGCCGCAGGCAGCCCCGCGGCACCCGCATTTGCGACGGCGGGCCCCCTAGTACTGCTTCGAGTAGCCGTTGCGCGCGTTGGTGATCTCGAAGTGCCCGTCCTTGTGCGCGACCAGCTTCAGCGAGAAGCCCGAGTCCGGGGTCTCAGCCACGTTGGCAATCACATCCTCGGGCGAATTGTGCTCCTTGCCGCCGGCCACTGCGAAGTGGGACTGCCAAATGTCCCGAATTCCGGGCACCGCGTGCATCGTGTCCCAGGCCTCGGCCGTTCCCCCTTTGCGCGCGCCGCTGTCCATGACGGCAACCTTCGGGTGCAGCGCACCCACAAAGGCCGGCGATCCGCTCATGTTCATGCCATGGTGGCTGGTGATGTAGAGATCCACCGGCGGAATCTTCGTGGAGGGGCAGACCAGGGGCTCTTCCTTGTTCCAGAGCAAATCCCCGAGGTCGATCGTGGTGAACTTGCCGAAACGGATGAAGCTGCCCGTGGACTGGCCGTTTTCATCATCCTTGACTTCGCGCTTCTGGAACCCCGCGCAGGCCGTGTTCGGCTTCCCCGCCCCTTTGAGCGGTTTCTGGATGGACTTGCCGCCTGCCGAGACGATGGTCCACTCGACACCTTTGAGAGGCAGCTTGTCGCCGGGCTTCACGACGAGGTGCTTGCCCTTGTCGCGCACGGCCAGGTAGGCATCGAACAGTTTCTTGCCGTCCAGGTCCGTCTCAATGGATTCGCCGTGATCCACAAACGTCTTCACCGGAATCTTCGAGACCAGACCGGGCACGCCGCCAACATGGTCCATGTGAAAGTGAGTGACCAGCAGGTAGTCAATTGAGGTGATACCGGCCTCTTTCGCGGCAGAGGCGATTCGCTGGGCATCCCGGTCGCCGAATCCGGGCCAGCCCGCGTCGACCAGAACGCTTTCACCGGCCGGTGTTAGGAAAAGAGTGGCCTGCCCCCCCTCAACATCGATAAACCAGACCTTGAGATCATCCGCGGCGGAGGCCGGGGAGGCGGCGAGCATTGCTGCGGCAAAAAGTGCGGGCAGTAGGGTGGGGAGCGTCATCGATTAGGATCGTATCATGACGCCGGAGACGCGGATTCGAAGGCGGCCGCCGGAATTCCGGCGGCCGCCGCACAACAACTAGTCGAGGAACAGAGGCTTGATGTGGCGGTCAAAGATATTCTCGGTCACATTCCGTGCGATCGATTCTTCACCCTTCCGCAACATCTCCAGGTAACGGTTCCCCATCTTGGCCGCAACCTTGAATCCGACGTGCAGCAACTGCCGGAAATGCAGGTTGAAGGCCGGGTTGGACTGCACATGGCGCAGCGCGCCGGTGTACTGCTCCGGCGTCCAGAGGTTCACTTCCTCCGGCGTGGGCAGCTTGGCCGGATCGATGTCAATCACCGTGGCATAGGGCGCGCACAGCTCGTCGAAGTGGGAATAGGCTTCGGCGTAGACCTCCTTGGCAAGCGCGAGGCCTTCGTCACCGGCTTCGGCCAGACCGATCAGTTCTTCCAGCCATGTGGTCCCGGCGGTCTTGATGTGCAGACCGGCGCCGGTGCGGCGCAGCGCCTCGCGGATCGGCCCGTAAATCGAGAACTTGTCGCTGCCGGAATGAACGCTGAGCTTCAGCGTGTCGGGCAGGCCGTATTTCGCAACGGCGTAGGCGATCACCGCCAGATCGTCGGAAAACTCGACCCGGAACTGCGCCACGTCGCCCACATAGTCGACGCCCTTGTTGAAGCGGCCCGTGAACTTGGGCGCGATGGTCTGCACCGGAATCCCCTCGTCGGCGATCATGACGAGGATCACGAGCAGTTCGGGCGGCGTCTGCGGCAGGTCCGTTTCATCCATGGAGACTTCGGTGATGAAGCTGTCGGCCCCCTTGGCGGCCTCGATGTGCCGGTAGATCTTGCCGGCCGCCTGCACGGCTGCCAGATACTTGGACGCCACGGCGGCGACCGAGGCGGCCGTGGTCGTGATGGGCTCGGCGATGCCCGGAATATCCAGGGTTCCCACCAGCTCGGGGTGGGCCGCAACAAAGGCGTCCACCTCGGCGGCCGGGGCTGCCTGACCGATGAAGTGAGCCACATCAATCGTGAAGAAATCGCTGGGCTCGATGAACCGGTCGACCGTATCGAGATTGATGTGGTCGGCATCCACATGCCAGGGCTTGTTCCACTGCAGGTCCGCCACCGCGCGGGCGGCCGCAGCCCGGACCAGAGCCGGCACCGAGCCGACGATGTTGTGCTCGCGGTTGGACTTGTTCCAGACCGGAGTGATCTCGATGCCCTGTTCCGCAGCCATCGTGAAGGCCTTCAACTGAGCCTTTGCCTGATGGGCGAAACGGTCACCGACACCAAATGTGAACTTCTCTATTTTCAACATGATTTTGTCTGCCTATTGAAGCGAAACTTGAACTTTTACGTATGCACCCGGATCGTCGCTCCACGCCTGGAGCACCGACCCGGCCTCCTCAAGGGGAACAACCTTGGAAATGATGGCGTCCACCGGAAAACGCCCGCCCCGCAGGGCCTCAATCACGGTTCCGAACTCGTCGAGCGCATTCCGCGACCCCATGATGTCCAGTTCCTTCATGACAAAGAGGCGTGTTTCATAATCGACCGGCTCCTTGGCATAACCGATATAGACCACCCGTCCGGTGAATGCGACTTCCTCCACCGCCATCCGGAATGTCGACGGAGTGCCGACCGCCTCGATGATCACGTCCGGCCCCAGCCCGCCTGTCCATTCCTGCAAGGCTTCATGAACCGGAACATTCCGCGTGTTGAGCAGGTCTGTGGCCCCGGCCTGACGGGCCACGGCCAGCTTGCGGTCATCCACGTCCATCGCGATGACACGGGCCCCGCGGTGCGCCGCCGCGGCGATCGCGCCGAGTCCCACCACGCCGCAGCCCACCACCGCGACGGTGTCGTCCGGCGTCACGCGCCCGCGCGCCGAGGCATGGAAACCGACCGAAAGCGGCTCCACCACGCTCAACTCCGGGATGGTCAGCCCTTCGGCAACATACAGCTTGGACCACGGAGCCGTAAAGTACTCCTTCATGGCCCCGTCGCGCTGCACGCCGAGCGTCTGATTGAACTGGCAGGCATTCACCCGCCCCCGCTTGCAGGAAGCGCACCTGCCGCAATTGGTGTACGGAGAAAGCGTGACGTTCAGCCCGACCCCGAACCGCTCCGGCACACCGGCCCCCGCCTCCACAATGGTGGCGGCGATTTCATGTCCCGGAATGCGCGGATAGGTTACCAGCGGATTCTTGCCGCGAAACGTGCTCAGGTCCGTTCCGCACATGCCGACCACGAGGGTGCGCAGCAGCACCTCCCCGTCGGCAGGGACCGGACGCTCCACTTCCGCGACATGTGTGACGCCAGGAGCGTCAATGACAAAAGCGCGCATCGAAGAGTCCTACTGGTTCACACCGGAACAGAGGAAGCCGCCATCCACCGCGATGCACTCTCCGGTGATGTAACTGGCGGCATCCGAGGCCAGCAGGACGGCTGCGCCCACCAGTTCGTCGGTCTTGCCGAAGCGACCCATCGGCGTCCGCATCAGCAGTTCCTTGCCGCGCGGTGTTCCGTCCAGCAGAGCGGAATTCAGGTCCGTGCGGAACACTCCCGGTGCGATGGCATTCACGTTGATCCCGTGTCGGGACCACTCGACCGCGAGGCTGCGGGTCAGCGAGAGCACAGCCGATTTCGACGCCGCATACGCCGCCACCTCATACAGGGCGACGTAGGAGTTGAGCGAGGCGATGTTGATCACGCGTCCCTTGCCGCTCTTGAGCAGCAGTTCATAGAACGCCTGGCAGGCGCGGAGCGTGCCGGTCACATTGGTGTCCATGATGCCCGTCCACTCCTCTTCGGAAACGTCCTTGGTGGGGGTGCGCTTGATGCGGCCCGCGACGTTCAGGAGGATGTCGACCCGGCCGAATTTGGCCCCGACCGCGTCCCGGAAGGCATCAATCGACTTTCGGTCGGAGACATCGGCCGCCATTTCCAGCGTGTCCCTGCCCTCGGCGCGGATGATGTCGCAGACTTCCCTCACATTGGCTTCGCGGCGCCCGGTTGGGATGACATCCGCTCCCGCCTCGGCGAGACCAATCGCCATGCTCTTGCCGATTCCAGAGGTTCCGCCGATCACGACGGCGACGCGGCCCGTGAGATCGGTAAAGTTTTTTGCCATAACCCACCAAGTTATCAGACCCGGGAAGGTGCCGGGGCCGTAAATGATTCAGGATTCCTGAAGAGTAGCTTCAGCGTTCCGGGGGGGCACACGGCTGCCGGAGGGAAGACGGCTCAAACGACAGATCCACGCAAAAAGAACGCGGCCGGACCGGCCCCCCCGCACGGAGGCTCCGGACCGGCCGCGTTTTTCAAAAGCGCAGCAGCGCCTGTTAATCGAGACCCAGAACCCGGCGGTTTCGCGCCCGGTCCGAACCGGCACCCGCAAAATCGTCGAAGGCCTTCGTCGGCACGTCGATCAGATGGCTGTCGATGAACGGCGCACCCTCCATCGCGCCCTGGACGCTGTCCTTGAAGCAGCATTCCCACTCCAGAACAGCCCAGGAACTGTATCCGACGGCAGTCAAGCGTGAAAACACCTGCGCGAAATCCACTTCGCCGTCGCCGAGCGAGCGGAACCGGCCCGGACGTTCCTTCCAGCCCAGATATCCCCCGTACACGCCGGCCTTGGCCGAGGGGCGGAACTCCGCGTCCTTGACGTGGAAGGCCTTGATGCGCGAGCCGTAGACATCAATGAAGTCCACATAGTCCATGCACTGCAGCACGAAGTGGGAGGGGTCGTAGTTGATATTGACGCGCGGGTGATTGCCGGTCGCCTCAAGGAAGCGCTCGAAGGTGGCACCGTCATGCAGATCCTCGCCCGGATGCAACTCATAGGCGATATCGACACCGTGCTCGTCGGCAAAGTTCAGAATCGGCAGCCAGCGCTTGGCCAGTTCCGCAAAACCTTCCTCGACAATGCCCGACGGACGCTGCGGCCAGGGATACAGGTAGGGCCACAACAGGGCTCCGCTGAACGACGGCGAGACCGTAAGGCCCATATTCGCCGACGCCTGGATCACATACCGCATCTGCTGATTGGCCCACTCGGCGCGGGCCTTCGGATTGCCCCGGACTTCCGGAGCCGCAAACCCGTCAAACAGCTCGTCATAGGCAGGATGCGACGCAACCAGCTGCCCCTGGAGGTGCGAGGCCAGTTCCGTCACGGCCAGCTCATTGGTCTGGGCCCGCAGATCATCGCAGTAGGCCTTGGATTCGGCAGCCTGCTTGATGTCGATCACCCGGCCGTCCCACGAAGGGATCTGGACGCCCAGGTAGCCGAAGTCCTCGACCCACTCCGTGATGTTGGAAAGCGTGTTGTACGGAGCCTCGTCGCCCAGAAACTGGGCAAGAAAAATGGCGGGTCCTTTAATTTGTGACATTCGTGTGAATCCTTATTCTTCCGACTTCTTGCGCACCTTCATCGGCACCCACGCGGCACCAGCGTTGGCCGACTCCACGGCGCTATAGATAAACTGCATGCCCCGCAGACCGTCGTAAACGGTCGGGAACCGGTATTCCGAGGTCTTCATCGGGTCGCCGGCAATGTGGCGGCGGATCGCCTCCACCGCCCCGACGTAGACATTGGCAAAACCTTCCAGATAGCCCTCGGGGTGGCCCGTCGGGATGCGGGTTGCCGCGGTTGCCTCGGCCGAAAGATATTCCGCGTGTCCGCGGGTCAGAATCTGCCGGGGCTGGCCGTGACGCGCCAGTTCCAAAACATTCGGATTTTCCTGCGACCATGTGATGGCGCCTTCCGATGCGTACACCCGCAGACGGAGTCCGTTTTCCTCGCCCGTTGCCACCTGGCTGACCGTCAGCACGCCCTTGCCGCCGCCCTCAAAGCGGAGCAGCGCGTTGACGTCCTCGTCCAGCAATCGGTCCGGCAGGAAAATGCTCTTGTCGGCGCAGATTTCGCAAACCGGGTCGCCCGTGATGTATTCGAGCAGGTTCAAGGCATGGGTGCCGATATCGCCCAGCGCGCCGCCGATGCCGGACTCGGCTGGATTCGTGCGCCACGCGGCCTGCTTGGAGCCGTGCTTTTCCTGCGGTTCCATCAGCCAGTCCTGGAGGTACTCCACGAGCACCTTCCGGACGGTACCCATCTGGCCGGACTGGAACAAATGCCGCGCATGGCGGACCAGGGGATAACCGGTATAGTTGTGCGTCAGCGCAAACACGAGGCCCGTGCGCTCCACAACCTCCACCAGCGCCTCGGATTCCTCCAGCGTGAGCGTCATCGGCTTGTCGCAGACGACGTGAAACCCGGCTTCCAGGAAAGTCCTGGACGGCCCGAAGTGGGCGTTGTTCGGCGTCACAATGCTGACAAAGTCGATGCGCCGGTCCGCCGGCAGAGCGGCCTCGGCGGCCGCCATCTCCTCATAGGTGGCGTAAACGCGCGACGGATCGAGGAAAAGCTTTTCGCCTGTGACCTTTGAGTTCGCCTCATTGCGCGAAAACACGCCGGCAACCAGCTCGACCTGCTGGTCGAGCGCCATTGCAATCCGGTGTACGGCACCAATAAAGGAGCCCTGTCCGCCCCCGACCATTCCATAGCGCAGCTTGCGACCTGTAGACATTCCCCCAAATTCTATCAGGTTGCCCGCCGGATGGGAACGGCCCCGAATCGCCCTTGCGGATGCCACCGCAGGCACGATACGCTCAGGGACGAACATGAAACTAGGCGTCAATACCTTTATCTGGGCCGCCACCTACGGTCCCGAAATCCAGGCTGTCCTGCCCAAAATCAGCGAGGCCGGATTCGACGGCGTCGAAGTCTCGCTCTTTCAGCCCTCCGAGTTTCCGGCCGCCCGGATCCGCCGCGACACGGAAGCCCACGGCCTTGAATGCAACGTTTGTTCCGTGCTGGTAAGCGGACTCAGCCTCATTGACGCAGATCCCGAAGTCCGGCGCAAGTCCCAGTCGCACCTGCGCGACACCATCAAGGCCGTCGCGGACGCCGGAGCCCGGGTGGTCGCCGGCCCCCTCTACAGCCCGGTCGGATTCCTCCCCGGACGCCGCAGAAATTCCGACGAATGGAAGTGGGCCGTGGAAGGCTACCACTCCGTGACCGCCACGCTGGACGCCAATGACGTCACACTCGCCATCGAACCGCTCAACCGCTTCGAGACCTTCTTCCTCAACACCGCAGCCGACGCGGCCCGGCTCTGCGACGAGGTCGGCCACCCCCGCGTCGGCATTCTCTTCGACACCTTCCACGCGAACATTGAGGAAAAGAACATCGCGGGGGGCTACCGCACCGTCGCCGGTCACCTCAAACACGTCCACACCTGCGAAAACGACCGCGGAATCCCCGGCAGCGGCCACGTCGCCTGGGACGAAGTCTTTACCGCCCTCCGCGATATCCGTTACGACGGCTGGCTCACCATCGAGAGTTTCGGCTTCGCGCTCGGCGAGATCAGTGCCGCGGCCTCCATCTGGCGCGACATCGAGGCGAGCCCCGACAGCATTGCCTACGAGGGTGTGAAGTTTCTGAAGTCCAAGGTCGCTCAGTACTTCGGCTAGGCGGCGCGCGGGGCGGCGCTATGCTTAAAAGCGCACATGGTCTTTTTTACGAGACGCGCCGCGCTGACCTCAGGCCTTGCCCTGATTCCGGCGGCTCTCAGGGGTGCCGGGCACGGGGAAGTCGTCGTCGCGGCGGCGGCCAACCTGACCGCTGTGTTCCAAACCATCGGCCCGGCATTTGAGCGCGAAACCGGCATCCACCCGGTCTTCAGTTTTGCCTCCACGGCCCAATTGGCCCGGCAGATTGAGGAACGCGGGCCGTTCGACGTCCTTGCCGCCGCCGACACGGACCACACCGGCGCCCTGGAACGCAAGGGACTGACCGTACCGGGCAGCCGCGCCGTTTACGCGACAGGCATACTCGCACTGTGGCTGCCGGAAAGCAGCAGCGTTCAAACCATCGGCGATCTCAGCCGCCCGCAGGTGCGTGTCATCGCCGCGGCCAAGCCGGAACTGGCACCCTACGGGCAGGCCGCTGTCGAGGCCCTCCAGTCCGCCGGCATCTGGGAAGCGGTGAAATCGCGGATGGTCTATGCGCCCAATGTCGGCATGGTGCTGCAATACGGCACCTCGGGCAATGCGGACGCGGTCTTTACCGCGATGTCGCTGGCCCGCACGGCGGGCGGGCGCGCGCTCGCCGTGGACGCACGCCTCCACAAACCGCTCGATCAGGAGCTGGCCGTCACGGCCAACGCGGCGAACAAGGCGAACGCAGCCGCCTTCGTGCGCTTTCTGCTCACCGGACGCGGACGCGATCTTCTGGCCGAATCCGGTTACCGGGTGCCCGGAAAGCCGTCCCGCTAACCGCGCAGTGCGTTTGTGTGCGCCGCAACAGCCCGGGTGAGCCCGTCCAGGTTGTAGCCGCCTTCCAGCACCGAAACCAGCCGGCCCCCCGAGTGCTTGTCGGCAATCTCCATCAGCACACCGGTCAGCTCGGCAAAGTCGGCGTCGGTCAACCGGAAGCGCCCCAGCGGATCGTCCAGCCGTGAGTCAAACCCTGCGGAAATCAGTACCAGGTCCGGCCGGAACTCGTCCATTCGGGCCGCAAAGTCACTGCGGAACGCCGTCAGGATCTCCTCGCGCCCGGCCCCGGCCCCGAACGGACGGTTCATGGTCGAACCCCTGCCCCGCCCCGTGCCGGTCTCCAGACGCGAACCGGTGCCCGGATACCAGGGATCCTGGTGCGTGCTGAAGAAAAAAACGGAATCGTCGCCGTAGAAGATGTCCTGGGTGCCGTTGCCGTGGTGGACGTCCCAGTCGGCTATGGCGACCCGCCCCGCTCCGTACCGGCGCTGCGCGTACCGTGCCGCCACCGCGATGTTATTGAACAGGCAAAAGCCCATCCCGCGCGCCTGCGATGCGTGGTGGCCCGGGGGCCGGACCACGCAAAAGGCATTGCGGGCCGACCCGGTCATCACCAGGTCCACGGCATTCAGGCACGTGCCCGCAGCCCGCAGGGCCGCGTCGTAGGACGCCCCGCAGACATCCGTGTCCCCGGTTGAAAGCGTGTTTCTCCCGGATTCCACGTCCCGCCGGGCCGTCCGGATATAGTCCGTGTCATGGCAAAGCGCCAGCTCGTCGATCTGGGCGGCGCGGGGAGGCGCCTGAGTCAGCGCCGCGCCCTCCAGCCCGCGCACCGCCGCATCCCAGCGGGCAATACTCTCGGGATGCCGCGGGCCCGTGTCGTGCAGCCTGGCCGCCGGATCGGCCAGCAGGGCGGTCGTGCGGATCATGCGCCCGTCGCCTCCCGCAGCGCCGCAATTTTCGGTTCCCGGGATTTCGGACTGTCGAGACTGTTTCCCCGCACGTCTCCCAAATCCTCCCGGACAAAGGCCTCCGTGCGTGCCACCACGTCGGAGAGCGCCTGGTCGGGCTTGCCGAAGGTCATCCAGACGATGGCCTGGCGTCCGGGATCATACTCCCAGAAACCGGCCACCCGGCCCCGGTCCAGAATCGCGTGGCCGGGCAGGTCGACGGCTTTTCCGGCACTGTTGAACGCCCGGTCCCGATCTTCCGGTGCCAGCAGCGAAGGGAAATCCCGGCGCAGCTGGGTAATGCTGTCGAGGCTGCTGACGAGCGAATACTGCGGCGCGGACGGAAGCCGGAACGCTTCAAAAGCCGGGAGATCCGCCGGCAGAATCAGGCGGTCGCCGGCCGGAACCAGCCCCAGCGGCTCCGCCGCCGCCTTCGCGGCCTTCGCACCCAGTCCGGAGAACCACTGGAACTCCGCCATTGATGCCGGTCCGGTCCATGAAAAATACCGGCGGGCCAATTCCGCAAACGCGGCGGACGGGTCGGGCGGAAAACCGGCCAGCGGATTCGGGACCCACAGAGCGTACCGGTAACGCTGCTGGTCCAGCCGCCCGTTTACCGGAATCCGGCGCACTTCGCCCGCCTGCTCCTGCAAACCCAGGGCCACCGAGAGGGTATTGGAGAGCCCTTTGCGGACCCCCTCCGGCCCGAGGGAACGGGCCGCATCGCCCACCGCGCGCTTCAGCCCCTCCGAATCCAGCGCACCTCCCCGCAGCGCGTCCAGAACCGCAGCCCGCAGGGCGGTGATCTCTTCCAGTGTCACGCCCAGACCGAGCGCGGTCTTCAATTCCCGCTGCGCGGAAAAATTCCGGCCCGCCGCAAGCCCGAGGGCGTAGTCGGACCTGGGCAGCACATAGGTGCAGCCCCTCGCACTGGGCAACTCCCGGATTTCGCCCGCCGCAAGAGCCCGGTCCACCTCCTCCCGGCGCAGCCCGGCCCGCGAAAACAATGCCAAGTACGGCGATGATCCGCCCACAGACCGCGTCCAGCCCGCCGCGGACAGCACTTCTTCCGCGCTCCGGCCCCCCAGCGATCCGTCCAGACCCTGCCGGTGCGCCCACCAGGCGCGCAGCCTGGCCATCTCGCGTTCGTTTTGTTCGGCCACGGGAACCATTCTAGCGGTCCCCGTCCGCCTATTTCTTACGCTTGGCCACTTCTGTCTGGTACTCCTCGTAACCGCCGCGGAAGTCCTCGATCCTGCCCCCGCCCACGTGCCAGATGCGCGTCGCGGTTTCTTCAATCAGGTCATGGTCATGCGTCACCAGGAACAGCGTGCCCTCGAACTTCTGCAGCGCGATGTTGA
>Ga0007854_10002464_pt1 | contig 11485 bp, 9 predicted proteins | sample CryBogCBH12Aug08_FD_60382 | JGI IMG/M metagenome (GOLD analysis project Ga0007854, IMG submission 60382) | Freshwater microbial communities from Crystal Bog, Wisconsin, USA - CBH12Aug08 | ecosystem: Environmental > Aquatic > Freshwater > Lake | place: Crystal Bog, Wisconsin, USA | collected... | reverse complement strand
CAGGAAATTCACCTGCACCTGCCGGAAGCCGAGTTGAAAAAGCAAGGCGCCCGCTGCATGGATTGCGGCATTCCGTTCTGCCACACCGGCCAGCTCGTCAGTGGCATGGCCAGCGGCTGCCCAATTCACAATCTCATTCCCGAATGGAACGACCTCGTGTTTCGCGGCCTGTGGAAAGAGGCGCTGGAACGGCTGCACAAGACGAATAATTTTCCGGAATTCACCGGCCGCGTCTGTCCCGCGCCATGCGAAGGTTCCTGCGTGCTCGGTAAAAGCGATCCGCCCGTCACCATCAAGAACAACGAAGTCAGCATCATTGACCACGGCTGGGCCAACGGCTGGGTCGTGCCCGAACCGCCGGCCAAGCGCACCGGCAAGAAAGTTGCCGTTGTCGGCTCCGGTCCTGCCGGCCTTTCCGCCGCCGCGCAATTGAACAAAGCCGGTCACACCGTCACCGTGTTCGAGCGCGCCGACCGCCCCGGTGGTTTGCTCATGTATGGCATTCCCAACATGAAGCTGGACAAAAAGGAGATTGTTCTCCGTCGGCTCGCTTTGCTGGAAAAGGAAGGCGTGAAATTTGTCTGCAACACCGAAATCGGGAAAAATTATCCCGTCGAAAAATTGCAGCAGGAATTTGACGCCGTTATTCTTGCCACCGGTGCCACCAAACCGCGCGATTTGCCGATTGAAGGCCGCTCGTTGAAAGGCGTTCACTTCGCGATGGAATTTCTCACCGCGAATACCAAAAACCTGCTCGACGGCGTGAAGCCCGGCTCGCAGATTTCCGCCGCCGGCAAAAACGTCGTCGTCATCGGTGGCGGCGACACCGGCACGGATTGCGTTGGCACTTCGATCCGCCACGGCTGCCAAAGCGTGGTGCAGGTGGAAATTTTGCCGAAACCGCCGTTGGAACGGCCTAAGGACAATCCGTGGCCCGAATGGCCCAAGACGCTCAAGGTGGATTACGGGCAGGAAGAAGCCGCCGCGAAATTTGGTGCCGACCCGCGCATTTATCTCACCACCGCGACGAAATTTGAAAGCGACGCCAGCGGCCAAGTCAAAGCCGTCCACACCGTGCAAGTCGAGTGGACCAAGAATGACAAGGGTCAGTTCATTCCGAAGAATATTCCCGGCACAGAAAAAGTCCTGCCCGCCGAACTCGTGCTGCTGGCGATGGGTTTTCTTGGACCGGAACAGCCGTTGCTGGAAACGCTCGGCATCGAACGCGATGCGCGTTCCAACGCCAAGGCGGATTTCGAGAAATACACCACCAACATCAAAGGCGTGTTTGCGTGCGGCGACTGCCGGCGTGGCCAGAGCCTCGTCGTGTGGGCGTTCAACGAAGGCCGAGGCGCGGCCCGCGAGGCCGATCGCTTTTTGATGGGCGCGACGGATTTGCCCTGACGTTTTTCATGCAGCCGCTCGCCATTGTTTTTTACGAACGGCTCATGCCCGGTGGCCAGTTGGTCAACCGATTGCAGGATTTGCATTATCGCGTGCTGGCGGTCAACAATGTCGCCACGCTTGCCGCCACTGTGCAAAGCGAAAGGCCGCTGCTGCTGTTCATTGACCTCGCGTCACGAGGCGATGTCTGTGACATAATCAAAAAAATTAAAACGGATTCCGCCACCACGCATTTGCCGGTCATTGCGTTTGCGCCGGACGACCAGCCCAACTTGTTGGCCGCCGCGCAAAAAGCCGGGGCCGGGCTGGCGGTCAGCGAGACCGCCGTGGTAAGCCATCTGCCGCAACTGCTGGAGCAGGCTTTGCACATTGATTAAAAATCGCGGCGTAACTTCGCGTTTGCCTCGCCTGATTTCCTGCCGTATTCTCTACCGCTTTGCATGAAAATTTTTATTGATGGCAAGTTTTGCAGCGAACGCGACGCCAAGGTGTCGGTGTTCGATCACGGTCTGCTTTACGGTGACGGCGTGTTTGAAGGCATCCGCGCCTACAATGGCCGCGTGTTCAAATTGAAAGAGCACATTGACCGGCTGTTTTATTCCGCCAAGGCCATCTTGCTCGACATTCCGATGACACACGCCGAGTTGATCCGGGCGACCGTCGAAACGATTCGCGTCAACAAGCTCCGCGATTGCTATATCCGGCTCGTGGTCACGCGCGGGATCGGCACGCTGGGCTTGAATCCGCGCAATTGTAAAAAACCGTCGGTCATCATCATCGCCGGCAAAATCCAGCTTTACCCGGAAGAATATTATCAACGCGGCCTCGACATCGTGACGGTGCCGACCACGCGCAATTTGCACAACTCGGTCAACCCGGCCATCAAGTCGCTGAATTATCTCAACAACATTCTCGCCAAGATTGAGGCGAACAACGCCGGCGTGGAAGAGGCCATCATGCTGAACGCCGACGGCTTCGTGGCGGAATGCACCGGTGACAACATTTTCATTTTCAAGCATGGCGCACTGTTCACGCCGCCGCTTTCGGCGGGCGCGCTTTACGGCATTACGCGGCAGACGGTGATTGAACTGGCCGAAGCTGCCGGCGTGAAAGTTTCCGAACCGAATCTGACGCGCTATGATTTGTTCAATGCCGACGAATGTTTTCTGACCGGCACCGGCGCGGAACTGATTCCGGTGGTGAAGATTGACGGCCGTGTCATTGGCACCGGCCAACCCGGCGCGCTCACGTTGAAATTGATTGAGGAATACCACGCCTTGACGAAAGTCTCCGGCGAGCCGATATACAAATAGAATTATGCAATGCTGCGTGTGCAAAGAAAAACCGGCGACGGTGCATCTGACCCAAATCGTGGGCGAGAAGATGCAGAAGCTGGATTTGTGCGAGGATTGCGCCAAGGCCAAGGGTTTCAATGACCCGACCAGCTTCGCGATGGCGGATCTAATGCTCGGCCTCGGCGCGTCGCAGGAACTTGACGCGTCGGCGGCGGGCACGGAAATCAAATGCCCGCGCTGCGGCTTTTCGCAGGCGGATTTCAAGAAGTCCGGCCGGCTCGGCTGCCCGGAATGTTACCAGACGTTTGCCGAAGGTCTGGCCGGCTTGCTCAAAACGATGCACAAAGGCACACGCCACGTTGGCAAGGCACCGGAGGCGCTCCGCCAGTCGCGCGAGGCGGGCGACCGGCTCAAGCTGCTTCAGAAGAAATTGACCAAGGCGATTAGCGCGGAGGATTACGAGCTGGCGGCGCAGTTGCGCGATGAAATCAAGGCCTTGAGCGGCGCCGCCCCGGCCAAGGCGCGATGACATGAAAGACATCCACCAATTTTTATGTTCGCCGGCGGAATCCACCCACCGGCACGGGCCGCATGACCGCATCGTGATGTCCAGCCGCGTGCGTCTGGCGCGCAATCTGCGTGAGCACGCCTTTCCCGGTTGGGCTAAGAAACCGGAACGGGTGAAAATTCTGGAAACGGTTTTGCCGGCGGTCAGCGCGTTGCCTGAAATGGCCGATGCCTTTGGCGAGGCGATGGATAATTTGACGGCGCTGGACAAGCAGTTGCTCGTCGAACGGCATCTCATCAGCCGCGAACATGCCGCGAAAAATTTCGGCAGTGGCTTGGTGGTGAACCGCGCCGAAACTTTTTCGGTGATGATCAACGAGGAGGATCACCTGCGGATGCAGGCGTTGCGGCCCGGCTTCCAGACGCGGGAAGCGTGGCAGGCGGTGGATCAGCTGGATTCGGCGTTGGAGAAAAAATTAAATTTCGCTTTCGACAACGACCTCGGCTATTTGACCGCCTGTCCGACGAACCTCGGCACCGGCATCCGCGTGAGCGCGATGCTGCATTTGCCGGGACTGGTGCTCGCCGAGCAGATTAATCCCATCATCCAGTCGGTCAACAAGCTTGGCCTCGCCGTGCGCGGGCTTTACGGCGAAGGCACGGAGGCGCTGGGAAATGTTTTTCAAGTTTCCAACCAGATGACGCTGGGTGAAAGTGAGACCACCATCGTCGAGCGGCTGGAAAAAGTTCTCGGTCAAATTATTGAACACGAGGAGAACGCGCGGCAGACGTTGCTGGAGAAAAAGCCGAAGGTGGTGTTTAACCACATCGGTCGCGCCTACGGCATTCTGGCGAACGCACACAGCATTTCTTCCAAGGAGACGATGAACCTGCTTTCGTTGTTGCGGCTGGGTGTGGACATGGAATTATTTCCCGGCACGCACCGGGCGTTGGTGGATGAGCTGTTTTTGATTACGCAGCCGGCGCATTTGCAGAAGCAGATTTCCGACAAGCTCTCCGCCGAGGAGCGCGATCTGATTCGCGCCGACATGGTGCGGGAGCGGCTAAAAAACGTCAGCCGGCCAGTGACAAAATAACTTCTCAGGATTGGACAAACCGCCTAACTCGTAGCAGAATAAGCCGAGTATGAGCGATGAAGCCATGAGCAATTTTACTCCGCGGGCGCAGCAGGTGCTGGCGCTGGCGCGGAAGGAAGCCGACCGCCTGAACCACAATTTTCTCGGCACGGAGCATCTGCTGCTGGGCCTGATTAAGCTGGGGCAGGGCGTGGCCGTGAATGTATTGCAGAAGATGGGGCTTGACCTTGAGACCGTTCGCATGGAAGTCGAGAAACAGGTCGGCACCGGTCCCGATCAGAAGATGATCGGCAACATCCCCTACACTCCGCGCGTGAAAAAAGTCATCGCGCTGGCGCAGAAGGAAGCGAAAAATCTCAACCATACTTACGTCGGCACCGAACATTTGCTGCTGGGTTTGCTTCGCGAGGGCGACGGTGTGGCGGCCAAAGTTCTCCGGGCGTTGGATGTGGACATCGAGCAGTGCCGGCAGGAAATTTTGAAGGAGCTGGATCCGAATTTCACCGGTCAGCCGGGCGAAGAGGCGCATCCCGGTGAAGCCACGGAAAAATCCACCGGCGGGCTGGCGGAAGCGAAAGGTGAAGTCAAAACTCCCGCGTTGAAGGCGTTTGGTCGCGACCTCACGGAGATCGCGCGCAAAGGCGACATGGATCCGGTGATTGGCCGCAAGAGCGAGATCGAGCGCGTCATCCAGATTCTTTGCCGCCGCACAAAAAACAATCCCGTTCTCCTCGGCGAAGCCGGCGTTGGCAAGACGGCCATCGTCGAAGGTTTGGCGCAGGAAATCGCAGCGGGCAACGTGCCGGAACTGCTGTTGAACAAGCGCGTCATCACGCTGGATCTAGCGTTGATGGTGGCGGGCACGAAATATCGCGGCCAGTTTGAGGAGCGCATCAAAGCAGTCATGGATGAAATCCGCCGCGCAAAAAATATTATCCTCTTCATTGACGAATTGCACACGATTGTCGGTGCCGGTTCCGCCGAAGGCACGATGGACGCGAGCAACATCATCAAGCCCGCGCTTTCCCGCGGCGAGATGCAGTGCGTTGGTGCAACGACGTTGAACGAGTATCGCAAATACATCGAGAAAGATGCCGCGTTGGAACGCCGGTTCCAATCGGTGAAAGTTGAAGCACCTTCAATTGAAGATGCCATCGCGATTTTGAAAGGCTTGCGTCACAAATATGAAGAGCATCACAAGGCGGAGTTCACCGATGATGCCGTTGCCGCTTCCGTGAAGCTGTCAGACCGCTACATCACCGACCGGTTTTTACCGGACAAGGCGATTGATGTTTTGGACGAGGCTGGTTCCCGCGCGCGTATCACCACAATGACGCGCCCGCCGGAAATCAAGGCGATGGAAGCCGAGATTGAAGAGATCAAAGGCAAAAAGGAGGGCGCGATTAAAAATCAGGATTTTGAGGGCGCGGCCAAGATGCGCGATTTGGAAAAGCAGGCGAAGGAAAAAATGGAAGCTTTGCTCAAGGAATGGCGCGCGAAAGGTGATGAAAAACGCGTTGTCGTTGGCGAAGAGGAAATTTTACAGGTCGTTTCTAAGTGGACCGGCATTCCGCTCCAGCGCATGGGGCAGGGCGAGATGCAACGGTTGCTCACTGTCGAAACCGAGATGGAAAAAGTTGTCGTCGGCCAGCGCGAGGCGGTGTCCGCCTTGTGCAAAGCGCTCAAGCGTTCGCGTGCTGACCTAAAAGATCCGCGCCGGCCTATCGGCACATTTCTACTGCTCGGCCCAACCGGTGTTGGCAAGACGCTGCTCGCCAAGACGCTTGCGGAGCAAATGTTTGGTGATGGCAAATCACTCATCCAGCTCGACATGAGCGAATACATGGAGAAATTCAACGTGTCGCGCCTCGTCGGTTCGCCGCCCGGTTACGTCGGCTATGAAGAGGGCGGTCAGCTTACCGAGAAAGTGCGGCGCAATCCATATTCTGTCGTGCTGTTCGATGAAATCGAAAAGGCGCATCCCGACGTGTGGAACATGCTGTTGCAAATTTTGGAAGAAGGAAAATTGACCGACAGCATGGGGCGCATCGTGAATTTCCGCAACACGATTATCCTGATGACTTCCAATGTCGGCTCAGACACGTTGCGGAAAGCATCCACACTCGGCTTTGCGCCGATTTCCGACGAGAGCAGCTATGAGAAGGCTCGCGAACGCGTTTTAGAAGAAGCTAAGAAAGTTTTCCGGCCAGAGTTTTTGAACCGGCTGGACGACTTGATTGTCTTCCGCTCATTCACGAAGCCGGATCTCATCCAGATTTTGAGTCTGGAGGTGGAGAAAGTTCTGGCACGGCTGCGCAAGAAAAACCTCAAGCTTCAACTCGATGACTCGGCGAAGGAATTCCTCGTGGAGAAGGGCTATGACCCGCAATACGGCGCGCGACCAATGCGCCGGGCCGTTGAGCGTTTCTTCGAAGACCCACTGGCCGAGGAAATTCTCAAGGGTGTGCTGCATGAAGGTGGCTTAATTCAAGTTACCGCTGGTAAGGACAAATTGCTGTTCAATCAGAAGCCGGCCAAGGAAGATATCCTGGCTAGTTGATGGCATGGTTGGTTTTCAGGCCGCGTTGAAAAACGCGGCTTTTTTGTTGGCGGAATTGGCTGGTTAATTTTAGTCTGTAGCGCAAATGAAAGGCATCATTCTCGCCGGCGGTGCCGGATCGCGGCTGTATCCGCTCACGTTGGTCGCGAGCAAGCAGCTCCAGCCGGTATTTGACAAGCCGATGGTTTATTATCCACTGACGACGCTCATCGAGGGCGGCATCCGTGATCTGTGTCTGATTTCTACGCCGCAGGATTTGCCGCGCTTCCGGCAACTGCTCGGCGACGGCAGTCGTTTTGGCGTGACGATTGATTACCGCGAACAGGAAAAACCGGCGGGCATCGCGCAGGCATTTCTTATCGCCGAAAGTTTCATCGGCCGGGATAGCGTGACGTTGATTCTCGGTGACAATATTTTTTACGGCGGTGACACGTTTCAGCGTGCTTTCAGCGATTTCAAATCCGGCGCAACGATTTTTGGCTATCACGTCCATGATCCGGAACGCTACGGCGTGGTTGAATTCGACGCCACCGGCAAGGCGGTTTCCATCGAGGAAAAGCCGAAGCAGCCGAAAAGCAATTACGCGGTGCCGGGACTTTACATTTACGACAATGAAGTGGTTGGGATCACGAAAAATCTGAAACCATCGGCGCGTGGTGAGTTGGAAATCACCGCCGTGAATGTGGAGTATCTTCAGCGCGACCAGTTGCGGGTGCAACGGTTGGCGCGCGGGTTCGCGTGGCTGGATGCCGGCACGAGCACCAGTCTTCACGAGGCGAGCGCCTATGTGCAGACGATCGAGAAACGCGCTGGTATTAAGATTGGCTGTCCCGAAGAGGCAGCTTTCCGGTCGGGTTTGGTCTCGTTGGTGCAGCTCGAAAAAATTGTTGAAGCCATGCCGAACTGCGAATACCGCGCCTATCTGGATAACGAGGTTGTGGCCGAGGCGAAACGGCTGCTTAAATAATTATTATGATTCTTCTATTGGGGGCTTCCGGCTACATCGGCGAAGCATTCGCGCGGGAACTGCAACGACGTAAAATTGAGTTCATTCCGCTGGCGCGCAGACAGGTGGATTACACCCGTTTTGTTTTGCTGCTGGAATTTCTCCGGGCCAAAAAACCGTCGTTTGTCGTCAATGCCGCCGGTTACACCGGTAAGCCAAACGTGGACGCGTGCGAACTTGATAAGGCTGGCACGCTCGTTGGCAACACGCTGCTGCCGCAGACCATCGCGCACGCGTGCGCGGCAGCGAAGATTCCGTGGGGACACGTTTCCAGTGGCTGCATTTTCAGCGGCACAAAAATTTCGACGCACGGAACAGTGCGCGTCGAGAAGGACATGACACAGCCGGAACTCCATGCGCTCGCGGAAAAAAAATCGCCCGCCATCCTCGGCTTCAACGAAACGGACACGCCGAATTTTTCTTTTCGCGACCAGCCGTGCAGTTTTTATAGCGGCACGAAGGCGCTGGGCGAGGAGGCCATTGCCAGCATTGGTCAGAGCTACGTCTGGCGACTGCGGATTCCGTTCGACGAGTTTGACAGCAAGCGGAATTACTTGAGCAAGATCCAGCGTTACACCAAGGTTTATGAAAACGTGAACTCCATTTCCCACCGCGCGGATTTTGTGAAAGCGTGTCTCGACACTTGGAAATTGCGCGCGCCATTCGGGACTTATAACGTCACGAATCCGGGCTTTGTCACCACGCGGCATGTCGTGGATCTGATTGAAAAACATCTCAAGCCGGCGCAAAAGTTTGAGTTTTGGACGGACGACGCGGAGTTTTACAAGATCGCCGCCAAGACGCCGCGTTCCAACTGCGTGATGGACGTTTCCAAGCTGCTGGCGGCAGGCGTCAAGATTCGCGGTGTGGAAGAAGCGCTGGAAGATTCGCTAAAAAACTGGAAACCCGAAAAACCTTCAACCGGTAACTTGCAATCATGAATTTATTAATCACCGGTGGTGCCGGCTTTATCGGTTCCAACCTGATTCACCACATCATTGACGACGCGCGCGTCGCCAAACTCATCAATCTCGACTGTCTCACCTACGCCGGTCGGCTAGAAAATCTGGCGCAGGTTGCCAAGCATCCGAAATACATTTTCGAGAAGGTGGATTTGCGCGACAAGGCCGCGACGCTACAAGTTGTCGAGCGCCACGCCATCACGCACGTCATGCACCTCGCGGCGGAATCCCACGTGGACCGGTCCATCACCGGGCCGGGCGATTTCATCACAACGAACATTCTGGGCACATTCAATCTGCTCGAAGCGTGTCGCGGTTTTTGGAATGGCAGTTTCGCCGGCAAAAAATTTCATCACGTTTCCACCGACGAGGTTTACGGTTCGCTCGGTGCCACCGGTCTGTTCACGGAAACCACCCCTTACGCGCCCAACTCGCCGTATTCCTCCAGCAAGGCGTCATCCGACTTTCTCGTTCGCGCCTATCATCACACCTACGGTTTGCCGACGGTCATCACGAATTGCTCCAACAACTACGGCCCGTTCCAATTTCCTGAAAAACTCATTCCCGTCGTCATCCAGAGCATCCTCGCGCGCAAGCCGGTTCCGGTTTACGGCGACGGCATGAACGTCCGCGACTGGCTTTACGTCCGCGACCACGCGGAAGCGCTGTGGACGGTGGTGAATCGCGGCCAGCTTGGCGAAACTTACAACATCGGTGGTCACAACGAATGGGCCAACATTCACATCGTGCAGCTTATCTGCGACACCATTGACGAATTCGCGCCGCAGCTCGGCGGCAATTCCCGCTCGCTCATCAGCTTCGTCAAGGACCGGCCCGGCCACGACCGCCGTTACGCGATTGATGCCACGAAAATCCAGCGCGAACTGGGCTGGACGCCGGCGCACAAGTTCGAGGCCGGCATCCGCGAGACGATTCGCTGGTATCTCGACCATCAGGACTGGGTGAAATCCGTTCTGAAAAAATAATTATCTGAACGCTTTCGCCACCGGCAGCATCAAATTGACAACTCATTTCATGCGCCGTTTTACAATTATTTTTTTCCTCGCACTGCTGGTTTTCACCGGTGCGCCTTTACGCGCTGGCACGGCGACCAATTCTCTCGTCTGGCAAACGGTCGCCGGCCGCGTCACCGCCGACCTTCACGGCGAGGCGCTCTGGCCGCTGCTGGAAGACATCGCGCACCAGACCGGCTGGCATATTTTTGTGGAACCGGGTGTGGCGCGGAAAGCGGATGTTAAATTTTCCAATCTGCCAACCGGTGAGGCACTAAAGAAACTCCTCGGCGATTTGAATTTTGCCTTTGTGCCAAAAACCAACGAGGCGAACCACCTCTACGTTTTTACCACCACGATGCACGCCGCGACGCAACCGGTGGCTGCCGTCGAACCGGAAAAAACCGAACCGCCGAAACACGTCGCCAACGAACTGCTCGTCAAGGTGAAGCCCGGCACGGATATTGACGCGCTCGCCAAATCGCTTGGCGCGAAAGTCGTCGGACGCGACGACAAGCTGGGCATTTACCGCCTGCAATTCACGGATGCCGCCGCCACCGACACCGCGCTGGCCAGCCTGAAAACCAATGCCACCGTCGCCGCCGTGGAATATAATTACCTGCTTGCGCCACCGCCTGCGCCGCAGAAAATCGCCAGCACCTCGGCTGGTCCGGTTTCGCTCACGCTGAATCCGCCGGGCGATTCCGGCCGCGTCATTGTTGGTTTGATTGACACGCCGGTGCAATCGCTTGGGACCAGCCTCGACCCGTTTCTGCTCAAGCCCATTTCCGTTACCGGTGACACCACCGATTTGAGCAGTGCCGATCCCACGCACGCGACGAGCATGGCGGAAACTATTTTGCGAGCCATGGCCGCGCAGGGCGGCAGCACCTCGGCGCAGATTCTGCCGGTGGATGTTTACGGCAACAGCGAAACCGCGACCACTTGGAACGTCGCGCTGGGCGTGCAGGCGGCGGTGAACGGCGGCGCGAACGTCCTGAACCTGAGCCTCAGTGGCACCACCGACAGCGCCATTTTGAGCGATGTCATCCAGCAAGCGGCGGCGAAGGGGATTATTATTTTTGCAGCAGCCGGAAATCAGCCCGTGGCCACGCCGACTTATCCGGCGGCGGATTCCGGCGTCATCGCGGTGGCCGCCACGCAAGGTGGACAACTGGCGGCGTATTCCAATTTTGGCAGTTTCATTTCCCTCGCGCTGCCGGGGGCCAGCGTGGTTTATCTAGGGAATCAGGCGTTCGTGGTGCAGGGAACTTCCGCCGCCACCGCCTATGCCAGCGGCGTGGCGGCGGGAACCAAAAATGGAACCTCGATGACGTGGGCGCAGATTCTCGCGGTGATGCAGCAAAAATTTCCGGTGCCGCAAAAATAAAAAATTCGCTGCGCCTTTAATTCTGCCGTGGCCACCTTGACCCTCCAATCCGTTCAATCGCTCGATGCGCCAGAGTTGGCGTTGTATCGAACCTTGCGCCGCGTCGAAGAACACGAGCGGGCCGGCGTGCTGGTGGCGGCAAACAACAAAGTCATCGCGCGGTTGTTGGCGAGCCGGTTTACCGTCGTCTCCGCGCTGCTCACCCCGGCATGGCTGGAAAAATTGGAACCGCAACTGCGCGCCCGGCCGGA
>Ga0007854_10002463_pt1 | contig 11492 bp, 16 predicted proteins | sample CryBogCBH12Aug08_FD_60382 | JGI IMG/M metagenome (GOLD analysis project Ga0007854, IMG submission 60382) | Freshwater microbial communities from Crystal Bog, Wisconsin, USA - CBH12Aug08 | ecosystem: Environmental > Aquatic > Freshwater > Lake | place: Crystal Bog, Wisconsin, USA | collected... | reverse complement strand
CGAGAAATACTCAAGTCACGGCGAAGCCATTGCCTCCTTCAGATGGATGTGTATACTTGCGGAAAATTAACAACGAAACAGATTGGAATTATTCTTCTGGCACTGGCGCGTTTTGATCCTACACACGCGGATGTAACACTCCTTAACAGGAAATGGTCACTAAATGTTGAGAAGCATGACCGGTGGGATACAGATAGAGGCAGCAGTGACAGTAACAGTAACAATGGAGAGACAAAGTGTTCATGGTCAGAATGGATCCGCAATAGATATTAGAGGAGGCGATGAAGTTCGCTGCTGCTATTAAGAAAAGTATAACCTATCTGTCTTCGGATGAGTTCAAAGGGCGTGACGACGCAGAAACAACGGTGGCCTCAATTCCTACACTAATTAAAATCAATAAAGGAGGGTTCCTCACAGACAATTCACAGGAAGGACTCATTCTAAAAGGTAAGAACCCTGAAACAAAGAAGTCCTATGTTATCAAAGAGCGAGCTTATGTGAGTGGTTTTATGCCACACGTAGCCGCCCCAAAATTCGTGGAACATGTGAATACCTTCTCGGATAAAGTAGCATTTATCATCTACTCAAATCCGTCGCCAGCATTTGAAAAGGCGTTCATGAGTGGCCCAGTGGATGAGCTGCCAAAAGTAACTCTTACAATATCGTCTCTAGGCCAAACACCCTTTAAGGAAGATACAAAAACATTCACATCACTCCCAACAAAGATTGTAAATTTCCAGAAGGAAGCAGTACATCTCAATACATCAGAGCCTGTAGATTACGTACAGGTATTTGATCCACAATATGGACGCAAAGCCTCAGCACCAAACGGCCTCTATAAGGCAATTCTCGCTGGCCTCTCTAAAGCACATAAATAACAACATTCACAGTGCTAGGCAGCGCCGCAGCCGCCCATTCCTCAATTGCACCCTTATAGTCATCCCAGTTCCCACCAGCAAGCCCACAACCAATCCTATAAGGGAATGCTATAGAAGTCGGATTTAATTTTCCTATTTCAACCAAACCCTGTTTGAAATATGTAAATCTATCTTGAAATGTATCTGGAGGAGTTGTTGATGTAATCCCTAATGGATCTTTATAGGCTCCAGGTTTTCCATGCTGATACTGTCCAAAGAGGCAGATCACTTTCTGTCCGTCATGTGTTTCCTCATAGATCTTAATAGATCCAGGTTGAGGACGATCTTCTAGAATAGCCCAATTATTTTTGAAACAACGTCTTCCCTTATAGGGATTGATTGTTGGCCATTGTGCTGCGATTGTTGCACTAAGCCCATGTGCCCTGAGCGCAGTACAACATGTTTGTTGTACAATATACTCCTCTTTCGCCGCCAGAATGTTTCCTGAAACATATTGGATATTTGCCATTTTATAGTGTCAAAAACTAACCGGTACTTATAGATCAATTTTCCTCATAATGTACAGTTATGAGTAAAGTACTCATATTTTTATTTCATAGAGATCTCCGACTTGTGGATCACTATGGACTTGAAGCCGCCGCTGAAGTAGCCGCCAAAACCGATGCGCAGATCCTCCCAGTCTTCATTTTCACACCTGAACAAGTTACTGAGAAGAATCCTCTGAAATCGGACCCATCTGTTCAGTTTATGCTTCAAAGTCTGAAGGAACTCTCCACGCAACTTAGGCAGAAGCACACACGACTTGTCCTACTCTTCGGAGAAACGGTGAAAATGATCGCCTCCCTTACAGAGAATCTTGCTTCGAGAGGGGCCACTGTTGTTGGACTCGCAGAGACGAAGGATTACACGCCTTATGCGAAGAAGCGTGAGGCTGCGCTGAGAACCTGGTGTACTAAAGGCACTATACAATATATAACAGCACATGACCTCTATTTAACGGAACCTGGTAGTATCAGAACATCCACAAACAAAGTCTTCCAGAAGTTCACGCCTTACTATGAGGCCGCGCGCCATGTCCGAATTCCGCATCCCAGAGCACACGCCACAGCATCCTGGTTCAAACCTAGCCCCCAAGCATATCCCCATGAAATTACAATCGCCGCCGCGACCAAAAAGTTTCTCCCCCATGGGCCTAACACAGCCATCGCAGTAAAAGGTGGTCGCACGGAAGGCCTTGCCCTCGTACGTAGCATTCCCCTAGACTACGATGAGATCCGAGACCACCCTGCGCGCAAAACCTCAATGCTCTCCGCGCACAATCATTTTGGAACAATCTCTATAAGGGAAGTCTATTGGGCGGCGCGCACCGCTTCAGAAAGCAAGACCGCAGGGTTTGTGCGCCAACTCTTCTGGCGCGATTTCCACGGAGCCCTCATGGATAATTTTGAGGATCTCTATGGCGAAGACCCCTATGAGTTTGAAGGCAAGGCGTCGCTACGAGGGAAAACCGATGAAGTTGCGAGGAAACGCTTCGCGGCATGGAAAAAGGGTGAGACAGGACATCCTCTTGTTGACGCAGGCATGAAGCAATTACTCGCAACAGGATATATGCACAATCGTGTGAGACTTGTTGTGGCATCCTATCTTGTGAAGGATTGTCATGTTTATTGGAGATGGGGTGAACGCTTCTTCGCGCAACATTTAGTTGATTATGATCCAGCACAGAATATGATGAATTGGATTAATGTTTCTTCGCTCGCACCCTTTGGCATGGCGCCTTTCCGCAGACACGATCCAGAGGCGTCTGCGAAGCGATTAGATCCAGAAAATGAATATATTGATCGCTGGATCTAAATATGGTCATCCCAGTCAGTCCCATAATAATCAACCCATTTCTGAACACGCTTTGGATGAAGTGCTGCTGCTACAATCTCTTCCTTGAGGAGTGCACACCTCGCTTGTTGGCGTTTCCGCACAGGTTCTGTCATCGGATTGCTAGACAAGCAATGCCACACCCAATGATAACCAGGATTCGCTTCAACAATCTCCCAAGTCAAATTTGGATTATAACTCATACATTTTTTATACGGATACTCATAACTTTTAGTTCTTAGATCTGCCCAGGTGAATTCTTCAGGATCCTTACTCACTTTGCTATGAAAGCACCCATATTCCCCTGTAGGGAAGATCTCTGGATTTGCGATAATATCATCCCATGTAATATTGGGATTTGAAGTTAGCGAAAAGCAGTTCCAACGAATTACACTCCAATTCGCTTTCACAATATCCAAAGTTATATTTGGATGGCTCGATAAAGCCTCTGGATTCCAGCGATCGCGGACTACTCTTGTATAGTCTGGATTTGCTTTTACAATGTCCCATGTAATGTTTGGATTCGCTGATATACTTGCCCAATCCCAAGGTATTTCAGGATGTTGCTGGATAATCTCCCAAGTCACTATTTTATGTCTTGAAAGTATGTTAAAATCCCAAGGCTTATTCAGATGATCTTTTATATACTCCCATGTAAGATTTGGATTTGCTAAAAGTCCAATATAAGACCAATTACAATTCGGATTTGCTCTCAAAATCTCCATGCTCACATTTGGATTTTGTGAAAGACCTCGGAGTGACCAAGGAACCTTGCGTTTTGTTTTGTCAGGATGGTTCCAGACCTTATTTGCCTGGACAATCTCCCAAGTAATATTCTTGTGTTTAGAAATATAAAACCACTCCCAGGCGCATGTAGGATGAGCCTTAACAAACTCAAAATCAAGTTCTGGATGATCTGAAAGAGCGGAATAACTCCAAGGATATTCTGAATATGTTGCCAACACTATTGCCCAAGTGATATTTGGATTGCGTGTTAGGTAAAACCAGTCCCAAGGACATTCTTCAGCATAGGCTTGGACAATCTCCCAAGTTACATTCGGATTTTTCGAGATCTCTCGCCAGTCCCAAGGCTTATCTGGATGATCCAGAATATACTGAAACCATTTGTTAGGAGTTGGCATTTTGCGTGTAGAATCCCTTACAGAGTATGTTGTGGTTCAATTTTATTTAGCAAAGGGTCGCCAGAAAAAATTGATCGGTGGGCTCCTTTGAAATATCCTCCAGTCATAAAATGTCGCTCATTGAGGAGTCCTTCGCATCTGAGTCATTCGCACCTGAGTGGCTGAACGAGACCATGAACATCACTCCTCCTCCGCCAAAGCGCTTCTGTGCGCAGCCAGCTCCGCAGCAAGAGTCACAGAAGCGAAAGCGTGAACTAGAGACCGATACTCTCAAGCAGATCATTGAGATTAATTGGGGTGATGATGTTGAGGACGAAGATGATGATGCCGACTCTCGTGAGTGTGATGATACACACCGCTATGAGGCGCGGATTCACTATCTGAAACTTGACCTGGCAAATGCGCAACTTGCGTTGAAGGAACTAGAGGATTCAAGTTGCGCACTCAAGGATCGTGACCAGGCGCTTCAACGGTTCAACACTGCTGCGGATACTGCTGAAACAAATATCATCCAGTATAAAGCCCTAATTTCCCTTGTAAAGACTACTCCATTTGCCCAGTTGATTCGTATGGAAGCGCTCCAAGTAAAGCAAATTCCTTATCTGAATCTAGAGCCTCTATCACTGTATCTACAGGAGGTCCTCTCTGGCCATTATACTCGCATTAAGGATAATGAACTTCGTATGCGTGACGAGTTCCATAATAAAATCATCTATGAGAAGAACAAGAAGCAGACTGTTATCTTCTTGAAGATGGCTGGAGTCGTACTAATTCTTAATATTGCATGGTACCTACTTCTACATTATGTAGGTCTGAAGTTCTAAGAAGTTCCTAAGTGCCAAAAATTGATAAATACAAATTAAATAAAATAAACATAAAAATAAAACATTTTTTAGTAATCATGGAAGAGCAAATCCAGAGGCCACAATGTGCCTGCGTCGCTGGTATGGCTGCGGAGCCTAATATCCTGCCGCCAGATGAAAAAGGCGGCAAACGATATGAATGTTACTACTGTAAATTCAAGTGGCGTGTACAAGAATTATATGAAACCATCTGTAAGGGTTGTGAAAGTCACGGTATGAATGTTAAAAAACATTTAGCCGCTAGAGATTCTTTTGTGAAATGTTTTACATGTGGACAAAGTGAACCTATTCGCAATTTCAAACCATTTTATAGAGTTATGTTATGGTGAATTTGCTTCTTTGAATGATATATTGAATTCGCTTCAAAGAAGCCTATATAATATCTCATTCTTTGAATGAGATATTGAATTCGCTTCAAAGAAGCCTATATAATATCTCATTCTTTGAATGAGATATTGAATTCAATATAAGATACCAAAGTATATCCAATGCTCTCTCCATCCATTGGACCAGTACAAGGGCGTGTAGTAAGAATATATTGTGGAAACTTCTCTTCAAAACTATCTTTCACATACCACAGATAGAAGTTCATTTCCTTTTTTGACTCAAAAGCGTCAAACAGTGAATCAGCATCCATTTCAATCGCCCAAATAAGGATCAATGAATAAGGAACCTTGTAGATGATAGGAATCGGATCCGCAAATATAGAGATTGTCTCATTAATAATTGCTTCAAGTTCATCATCTACTGCCATCTTGTATGTACTACCTTATCATATACTACTCAATATTCAATTTTTGGCATTAGCCGGCAACCACCTAAGAACCGTGAACACTTTACAGTAAATGTGCCAACCTTACTATGATTTCCTTATAGTGGGTGCTGGCTTATCTGGCGCAACTCTCGCGGAGCGGCTGGCGCAACAAGGAAAAAAGGTCCTCATCATTGATAAGCGTGACCATATTGGTGGAAATTGTTACGATTATGTGGACGCCACATCACAAATCCGCATATCCAAGTATGGCCCACATCTTTTCCACACAGATGATGAGGAAGTCTGGAAATATGTGAACCGCTTTGGCACCTGGACACCGTTCTATAACAAAGTTGTTACGCAAATTAACGCAACTACATACGTGCCCGTCCCAGCCACTCCTGAGACAATCAATATTCTCTGTGGCCAGAGCATAAAATCCCCCCAAGACGCCGCCACCTGGCTCGCCCAAAACCAGATCCCATGCGATAACTCTCCTCCAGCCAATTCCGAAGAAGTTGCCCTCTCCAGAGTTGGCCGTCCCCTCTATGAAACACTCTTCAAACCCTATACAATCAAGCAATGGGCGAAATCCCCATCCGAGCTCGGCCCAGAAGTTCTCGCACGCATTCCTGTAAGGGACACATGGGATAACCGATATTTTTCAGATCGTTATCAGGCCTTGCCGGCGGATGGATATACCGCAATTTTCAAGAATATGCTCGCGCATCCGAACATTTCTGTAATTCTTGGAACAACTTACGAATCTGTCACAGCCAGCGCCAACTATGGAGAGGTTATTTTCACTGGACGAATTGACCAATTCTTCAAGGACTCAGGTCTACCAGAACTTGAATACCGATCTCTCAACTTTGAGCACCGACGCCTACCAACTCCTGGAGGTGGCTTCGCCCAGAGAAATGCGACTGTAAATTATGCGAGCGGTGATATCCCTTACACGAGGAGTATTGAATATAAGTGGTATCCTAATTGCCCACCTGCTGGCCAAGCAGCAGATGAGAGTATTGTGATCTATGAAACCTCCTGCGACTGCTCCGCTGGCCAAGAACCCTACTATCCTGTTCCCTCGCCAGCAAATCAGGAACTCTATGAGAAATATAAGGCGCTAACAGGTACACAGAAAAAGACACATTTTATTGGCCGCCTCGCATCTTATAAGTATTTCAATATGGACCAGGCTATTCGCGCAGCTCTAGATTATTTTGAAGAGCACTTCGCAACCAATTAAAAATTGACATCCATCCACCCATATAGGGGGAATATAGAAAACATATTTATTAAAACAACACAAATGTTTATGAATCCAGTGTATACCAAGCGCAACCAGGAACAGTCTACTGGTTTGCGTGTTACATTCATTGTCAAGGATATAGATAAGTTACTACCTGTTAATTATAATGAAGTGAAGAACTTCTGTAGTAATAATGGTATTATATTTACAGTTCGTGAATATAATACGCGAAAATACCAGGAGGACTGTGAAAATATTCTGAGACTACCAGCATTTCATATCTATAGACATAATGAATGCCAAGCTACATTCTATTCTGATGATGCTACTGTACAAATTAAAAACGAATATATTCTGTGGCAGAAGAAGCAAGAAGCTATTCGCTTGAAGCGAGAGGCATGGAACAGACGCTTCAGATCCGTTGCAGCGTTCTTTGGTGCTAAACGCTAGGCTTTATGGTTGTGCTATGAGCGCTTCCAATTCTCTGTCCTCAATGGCAAAAATCCTACGAACATTCATAATACATCCCCCTATAAGGATTAAAGTAGGCACAGTCATTACTCCAATTAGTACGTATTCATCCGTTGATAACATATACTATATCCAACAAAAAACTGTTTAGATTATGTTTATTTTTTGAATGGTTACAGTGGCTATCGTCGTGAGGAAGCTGATGAAGATGATGAATACGACCTCTTGTCGTCTCGCATTGACCAACTCCTATCATCACGCGTATCCCAAGGCTTTCGCATTGCCGGCTCCATGGGAGGGCGCTTATTCGGCGGATCTGAGAAGTCCATCTCCACAAACTCATGCATTGTATAGAATACACGACTAAGTCCATACTTCTCATGGCACTTCTTCAAGAACAAGTGGCAGTCATAGCAGGGTTCAGAGTTCCGAATCCGGTTTTCCCCTACAAGGGCCTTTGCTTTTGAGATGCGAACAACATACAAACTTGCTCCACGCAACTGCTCCAGATCACCCAACTCCTTCACGACCGCGCGCTCCGCATGAATTGTCATATCAGAATATCCGCATCCACGCGACCTGGACCCAATTTTATTGGTCGCCTTTGCTATGACTTGTCCACGCTTCACTATAAATGCTACGTGGATACTTGTCTTATGTGCGGAAGCAAGATTCTGAATAGACTTATCCTCCAGAACATTTGTAAGAACTGTCTGCATTTGTGTGTGTGGGGGGGTACCTATGTATTAGGACGAGTGCGTAAAAGTTGTTTGGCGCTATGCGCTTATCAATTTTTCTAGCCTCGCAAAAATTGAAGGCTGCCGACTGTGCTAATGTCTAGCACACAACCCAACAGCCGCAAAATGACCGCCTCCGCAGAATCCAGCCCAATTAACATCGAGTTTGTCCAGAGTTTCTTTAACCGCAATGGATTTGCTGCGCTGTTCGTGCTATTTCACGGAGAGTGTATCCTTGGAATCTTCAAGAGCTTTACTGACGCCTATACGTACCAAGTGAGGCGTTCAAACAATGCAGAGCTTCAAAAGGATGAGACCATCCAGTTGCTGCGCATGGACTACTCAGAATGTCACACAATCAACAATAACTGGGTGCAGGATAGACAGAAGGATATTCAGAATATGAAGGAACTTCTGAATCTTCATGATAGGATTTCTGCTATCAATCATAGAAAGATTGCTGGAGGACGTGTTGGATCAGTTGAGCTTATTCTTCTCTATTTGATGCAGCACCCAGAACTGGCAGCGCGGCATCCACGATTTCGCAAGACCTGTGAACTCAAATCAAAGGAGCTAATTAATGATATTCAGAAGAATCCAGAGTATCCTCGCTCTTATATCATTCTAGAAGAATTCCCTAAGTTCTTGGAGGCTATCAAAACGCGTAGCGACTTTGTGGCTGCGGACGCCTTGCCACCAGGATGGGAGATGGTGCTTAGTTATCCTGGAGGATTACCAGTATGGAAGAATACGCTTACAGGGAAGTATGTTAATGTGAAGCCTACTGAGGCCGCAGTCAACACCCACACGCAAGTTGTGGTAGGAGCAGTCGCACAGCCAACATCTCAACCACCGGTTAATAGTGTACTAGAGGATTACATTAATCGTATGCACTCAAAGGCTTTGGCAGCACACCTACATTCTCAGAAGCCAACACACACCTACAATCTCCGCAGTCGCAACAAGACCTGAGCGTATATAGCAAGCCAAACTCTCAAAAACCAAATAAAAACAATGAAACCTCCAAAAACCAATAGAAAATTTTTTCTTGGTTTTTGTGGGTTTTTATTCGCAGTCGCCGACGACACAACTAGAAGTTCAGCTTCTTGGTGAGGAGTTCAAACGCCCCCTGCGCCTGCTCCTTTTCATTGATATAAATTACCACATCGCGTTCTAGGATGTAACCATCCACAACGCGCGTAGCGCTGATTACAAGACGCCAACAATCATCGTGGGGGGTATTGTCAAGATCATAGCAGCCAAAGGGTCCCTCCAAGTAAGAGTTGATGATTGACCTGAGGCGGATACGGTACTCTCGAGTGGGGCCAATCCACTCATCACTATACTCAGAGTGAGTTCCCTGCTTGATGAGAAGAAATCCAGAGACTTCATCAACCTTGATCTTGAAACCGTTGAAGAGGATATCACGTTGGTTTGGCATCTTGTCTGTAAGGGTATTCTTAGTACCTGGGCGGTGTCAATTTTTTAATCATACTCTGATCTATACATACTTTCATACGCTTTATTGCTTTTCATACGTTCATACTCCTCACGCCGCGTCCACCAACCCATCCTTTACTCGGACCCGCCGGCCGACCACCTCAGGTACTTGGCAACGTCCTGCTTGCCATCCTCGCCGTAGACCCATGCGGGCACCACCATCGGCTGGACGGACTTCGCGACCCAGCGATAGTAGTCCTCATTCTTAACCTTTTCATATTCTTTAATTGCGTTAGCCTTCGCAATCTCTTCCTTCATATACTCAGTCTTCTGTTTAATCTGCGCAGCAGTCAAGCCATTAACGTTATAATCCATCTTAATGTACTTTTCTTTCATTTAAAAATAGTTTCAATTTTTTGTGTTTTTGTTTTTATTTTGCTTCTTGCTTTTAATCATGTAGCCGGTAGATCACCTCGTCACACTCAGCACACTTCTTACCACCATCATGTTCCTTATGATGCTGCTTGGAACATGAGCGGAGGTATTTCTTCAGGCCGTTCAGACCCTTCTCCTCGTACAGGGGAAACCAACAATCCCCCATCACATCTGAGTAATATCCGAAGTGGTAACACAGATCCTCAAGACCTGAAGACCACAGGTTTAGTTCAGCATTACGTCCATGCTCCTCAATAATCTCTTCTTTGAGTTCAGCAATTATCTTCTTCAGCGCAGCGATCTCCGCTTCCTTTGTAAAGGTTTGGGAGATCAGCGGCTTGCGTTGAGGCATCACAATATTCTTTCCATTGCGGAGCTTCATCTTTCACAGCGATTATGTATTTGTTGCGTATATGCGTGCGTTAAAAAAGTTTCTTTTTGGAGGTTTCAATTTTTTTCATAGCGTCGCCGTCGGCACAGAACATTCCTGTAAGGGACCCTTACAGGAGATTGACAGCGGCAAGGAGGCGGAGATTATATGCAGCGAAGGAACAGTTGGGCTGTACGAGACTGCTTGGAGGAAGCCATGCGACGATGCCCTTCTCTGTTGCGTCAACAGTGGATGTGACTAGGTCAAGCATATTGTCAATAACAATGAATGTTGTACATGCGCAGCTGGTAATTGTGTCTAGACCCGTGTCGCCGTCTGCTACGAGAACTTGAAGGAGCTTGGTTGGGTCAACAGTGTAGCCGGTTTCCTCCAGGAGTTCGCGAACGGCTGCGTGGGCGAGAGAGGGGTCCGTGTCGTCCTTCTTGCCGCCAGGGAGGCCAATGTCGGCGACATTCGTCTTGCGGCTTACTGTTAGCACGAGAGGGCTGCCGTCTGCGTCATGCTTAACAAGGAGGATACAGGCGGCGATTACCATCTCTGTAAGGGATTACTGTTAAGCGTACTATTCCGCCTATCTGGCCCTATCTCTTCAATTTTTTTTCCAAATTGAAGCCCATCTGGGCGCCGCCGACTAGCCCTTATATAGCCCTATCTAGCCGCCTATCTAGCCCATATAGCCCCTTTTCGCGCCCTGAAAATCCTTCAATTTGAAAAAAAAATTGAAACCCAGTCGGCGGTTAGTCAGATTAGCACGCTTAAAAGCATTACCACACTAACAGCCTTTAAGTACTACACACCACCCCACACCACCATCTACAATGGCAGCCATCAACGACGCAACCAAGACGGCACTGATTCAGCTTCTCACGCTCCAGCAGCAGCAGATGGCTATCCTCCAGGCGCTCCTGGGCGGCGCCACAGTTACCGCAGCGGCGGCGCCAGGCTCTGTGGCAGGCTCCAAGAAGAGCGGCAAGGGCTCGCGCGGCCCTCGTGGCAGCAGCGGCTGGGACCTCTTCAAGAAGCAGGTCCGCAAGGAGATGTCTGACGCCAATCCTGGCGTTAAGTACAAGCTGAAGGAGGTCGCCGACGAGTGCCAGCGCCGCAAGGAGGCTGGTGAGTATGACGAGGCCCACTGGAAGTCCCAGGCGGCAGCCGCCAAGGTGGCCGGCTCCACATCGGACGCTGAGTCCGAAGGCGATGGCGAGAACGCCTCCACCGACTCCAAGAAGCGTGGCCGTCCCAAGGGCTCCAAGAATA
>Ga0007854_10002461_pt1 | contig 11493 bp, 4 predicted proteins | sample CryBogCBH12Aug08_FD_60382 | JGI IMG/M metagenome (GOLD analysis project Ga0007854, IMG submission 60382) | Freshwater microbial communities from Crystal Bog, Wisconsin, USA - CBH12Aug08 | ecosystem: Environmental > Aquatic > Freshwater > Lake | place: Crystal Bog, Wisconsin, USA | collected... | reverse complement strand
AGCACGTCGCGCAGCAGCCATTCGCTCGCGTGCGACGGCACACCGTCAATTTCGTTGTAGCTGGCCATGACGCTGATCGCGCCGGCTTTGTGGATGCAATCCTTGAACGGCTGCAAAAACGTCTCGCGCAGCAGCCGTTCGGAGACGTTCACCGGCGCGCAGTTCTGGCCGGATTCCGGCTGGCCGTGGGCGGCAAAATGTTTCAGCGTGGCGATGAGATTTTTTTGGCCGCGAAATTTCCGGTCGCCCTGGAATCCGCGCACCGCCGCCTGGCCGAGTTGCGAAACGAGATGCGGATCTTCGCCGAAGGTTTCCTCGACTCGGCCCCAGCGCGGGTCGCGCGCCACATCCACCACCGGCGTGAGCGCCTGATGTGCGCCACGCACACGGGTTTCCATCGCAGCCATCGCATAAAGTTCACCGACGAGCGCGGGATTGAACGTGCCGCCAAGCGCGATAGGCTGCGGAAAACTCGTCGCGCCGATGGCCGCATGGCCGTGCAGACATTCTTCGTGAAAAATCACCGGAATGCCGAGCCGCGAATGTTCGATAAAAAATTTCTGGATGGCGTTAGTGAGTTCCGCCGTGGCGCGCGGCGATTTGCCGATGCCCGCGTCGGTCGGCTTGCTGCCGGCGTCGCTGGGCCGGCCCACCTGCCCGATGCCGTGGCCTTTTTTAAAAGCGGCTTTTGCTTTCGCCAAATCAAAATTGCCATCGGCGTCCACCAGTTTTGTGGATTTTTCCTGCCAGACGCACATCATCTGCGCGGCCTTCTCTGCCAGCGTCATGCGCCGAAGCAAATCTCGAACCCGTTTATCTGGCGACAGGGCAGCGTTTTGGAAACCCATTTTTGGCATCTGGTGTTCTTTAATCATAGCCGAGGGCGAAGCCATTTGTCGCCTACCCAAAAAGGTAGTCTGCAGCAGCCGATAGCACTACAAAAACTGACTACCCGTTCGGGTAGTTTCGGCCACCGAAGGTTGACATGCTACCTTCGACAGGGACAAAATTACTTTAATGCACCGAAGCACTGCCCGTCTTCGCAATTTACTAGTCGTCTTTACCCGACTGACTCTACTCATCGCTTTGTTGGTGAGTTTATCCAAAATCGCCGCGGCGCAGCTGCTTTATCTGGACGCCGGGCAGCCGGTGGAAGCGCGGGTGGAAGATTTGTTGTCACGGGTCACCTTGGAAGAAAAAATCTCCATCATCCACGCTGATTCCAAGTTCACCACGGCGGCAATTCCACGGCTGGGAATACCGCGCCGCTGGCTGGACGATGGCCCGCACGGTGTGCGCGAGGACATCGGGCCGGATACGTGGGCATCCGCCGGTCGCACGGATGATTTCTCGACCGCGATGCCGGCGGGAATCTGCCTCGCGGCCACATGGAATCCTGATCTCGGTTTCAAGGAAGGCGAAGCCATCGGCCAGGAAGCGCGCGCGCGCGGCAAAGACATCATGCTCGGACCGGGCGTGAACATCCTGCGCACGCCGCTGTGCGGTCGAAACTTTGAATACCTCGGGGAAGATCCGTTTCTCTCCGGTGTAATGTGTTCCGGCTACATCCGTGGCGAACAGTCGCAGGACATTTCCTCCTGTGTGAAACATTTCGCGTTGAACAACCAGGAAACCGAGCGTGGCACCATCAATGTGGAAGTGGACGAGCGCGCCTTGCGCGAAATTTATCTGCCGGCATTCAAGGCCGCCGTGCAGTCGGGTGGTGTGTGGTCGGTCATGGGCGCCTACAACCAGTTGCGCGGCCAGCATTGCTGTGATCATGATTATCTGCTGAACAAGATTTTGAAGGACGAATGGGGCTTCAAAGGCTTGGTGATGTCCGACTGGGACGGCGCGCACGACACCCGCGAATGCGCGCTCAACGGCCTCGACCTTGAAATGGGCACGGAGCAGAAATACGACGACTATTATCTCGCGCAGCCGTATCTGAACCTGCTCAAATCCGGCGAACTGCCCTTGGCTGGCCTTGATGAAAAAGTCCGGCGCAACTTGCGGGTGATGTTTGCCACGCACGTTTTTGACGCGGGTCGCAAGACCGGCTCGCTCAACACCGCCACGCACCAGGCCGTGGCGCGGCAGGTTGCCGAGGAGGGGATTGTGCTTTTGAAAAACGAAAAGCAGTTGTTGCCGCTGGACGCCGCGAAGCTTAAAACCATTGCCGTTATTGGTGAAAACGCCACGCGGCTGCACGCCCACGGCGGCGACAGCTCCGGCATCAAGGCGTTTTACGAAATTAACCCGCTCGACGGCATCGTGAAACGCGCGGGTGAAAAAGTGAACGTGATTTATTCCGAAGGCTATCGCAAGGACGGCGGCGAAGATTTGGCAGAGCGCGCCGTCGCCGCCGCGAAATCAGCGGACGTGGTGATTTACCTCGGCGGTTTGAATCACGACAAGGGCTTCGACTGCGAAGGCGCTGACCGAAAAGACATGAAATTGCCCTACGGACAGGACGAGTTGATCCAGAAAATCGCCGCGGCGAATCCGCAGACCATCGTGGTGCTGGAAGGCACGATGGTGGAGATGGATGCGTGGCTGGACAAGGTGCCGGCGCTGTTGCAGGCGTGGTATCCGGGCATGGAAGGCGGCAACGCGCTCGCGAAAGTTTTGTTTGGTGATGTGAATCCGAGCGGCAAACTCCCGGCGACGTTCCCGAAAAAGCTTTCGGACACGCCGGCGGCGGCGTTTGGTGCGTCTGCCTATCCCGGCACGAACGGCACGGTAACTTACGCGGAAGGCTTGCTGGTCGGCTATCGGTGGTTCGACACGAAGCACATCGAGCCGCAATTTCCATTCGGCTTTGGTTTGAGCTACACCACGTTCAAATACTCGCATCTCAAATTGATTCCCGGCACGAACGGAGCAGTGGCGGCGCAGTTTGAAATCGAAAACACCGGCAAGGTCGAGGGCGCTGAAATCGCTCAGCTTTACGTTCACGAAAAAAAACCGCACCTGATGCGGCCGGAAAAAGAACTGAAAGGGTTCAAAAAAGTATTCCTCCAGCCCGGTGAAAAGCAGACAGTTTCTATTCCTCTGAACAAAGAAGCGTTTGCGTATTACGACGACGCCAAGAAATCGTGGCTGACACAGGGCGATGACTTCGAGATTTTAATCGGCAGCTCCTCGCGTGACTTGCGGCTGATGGGAAAGTTCACATTGCACAACGACGTAATCCAGCAATGAAACCGGATATTTTTTGAAATTATTTTTTTACACCTTTCTGGCAGTGTTTCTAGCCGCGATTCAAACTTCGGCAGCGGCAGAAAGCAGCGGCGAGATACTCACCAACGCGGAGCAAGTCCGGGCGCTGAGCGTGTCAGCAGCCAGCCAGCATCTTCCGACGAAGCTGCGCGGTGTCGTCACTGGCGAAGGCCGGACCGGTGTCGTCATCCAAGACAGCACAGCGGGAATTTTTTTATATAGCGGCACGAATAATTATTCTTGGCTCAAGCGCGGTGACTTGGTTGAAGTGGAAGGCACGACGGATCCCGGACAGTTTGCACCAGTGGTCTGGCCGCAACGCATTAGCAAGGTGGGCACCGGGCAAATTCCGGCACCGCGCCAGGCATCGCTCGATGCGCTCGAGAGTGGTGCCGTGGATGCGCAATGGGTCCAGGTCAGCGGGATTGTTCGCGAATGCCGCATGGTGCAAAATTACGAATTCAAGATGATTCTTGCCATCGGGGGCATGCGGTTGCCGGTGCAGTATTTTGGTCCAACCAATGCGCTGGGACTGGTGGATGCAGAAGTGCGGCTCACCGGCATTTGCTTTTACCAGTTCAGCAGCAGCCGGCAAATTCTCAATCCTTTGCTGATGGTGCCCGGGGACAAGTATCTCGTCGTCGAGAAGCCCGCGCCAGCGAGCCCGTTCACCGCGCCGCTGCGCCGGGCGCAAAATATTTTGGAGTTCACGCCGGAAGACACGCGCCGCCACCGCGTTTGCGTGCGGGGAGCCGTGCTGTATCAGATTCCCGGGGAAACTCTCTGGCTGCGTAACAACGGTCACGGTCTGCGCGTCAACTCGCCAAAAACCCAGCCGCTGAAACCGGGCGATACAATTGATGTGGCGGGTTTTCCCGCCAACGGAGATTTCACGCCGGTGTTAGAGGACGCCACTTTTCGGGTGATTGCACCGGCCACAAACAATCCCGAACCTATCGCCGTGACACGCAAGAGTGATGCCTTGGAACGTGACGGCGACCTGATCCAACTGACCGCCCAACTGGCCGACATCACTCGCACTTTGAACGGCTGGCTGTTCACTGTGAACTGGCAGGGTAATTCCCTGCGCGCCAGCCTGCGCCAGGCCGAAACCATCCCCGACAACCTGGAACCGGGCAGCCGAGTGCGGTTGACCGGCATCTGCCGCGCCACGGCTGACAACGCCAGTTTCATCGGCGGTGGTGGACCACAACAGGCTCGGGAATTTCAACTGCTATTGCGTTCGCCTGAGGACGTTGTGGTATTGCAACGGCTACCGTGGTGGACAACCAAGCGCATCCTCATTCTGCTCACAACCGTCACGGGTATTTCACTACTCGTCTCCGCCGGCATCGCCTTGATGGCGCGGCAGCGGTTGCGCGAACAGGAACTCCGGCGAGCGATGGCCGAGACGGAGTTTTCCGCGATGTTTGCCGAACGCAACCGCATCGCCCGCGAGCTTCACGACACATTGGCCCAAGGGCTGGGGGCTATTTCAATGCACCTAGAATTGGTCAAGGATCGCTTGGGTTACGAACCGGAAAAAGTCACCAAGCATCTCGACATCGCGCACCAAATGGCACGCCAAAGTCTCACCGAGGCGCGCAACTCCATCTGGAACATGCGCTCACACATTCTAGAAAATACGGATCTCGCCTCGGCTCTACAGGGAATTCTGGCGCAACTCACCAGTGGAACTACCCTCGAAAGCCATTTCCTTGTCACTGGACCCGCCCGGCGACTGGCCACGGCAATTGAAAACAACCTGCTGCGCATCGGGCAGGAATCCATCACCAACGCGGTGAAACACGCCCGGGCAAAAAAAATCTCCGTGGCGCTGGATTTCTCCGCTGGAGATGTATGCCTGACCGTGCGCGATGACGGCAGCGGATTTAATCCCGCGCAGCCGCCTGCGGGCAGCCATTTCGGTCTGCTCGGCCAGCGTGAACGCACCGCGCAAATGGGCGGCAAGCTGGAGGTCAATAGCGCACCCGGCCAAGGCACCGAGGTGAAAGTCCGGATTCCCATTTACGACTAAAATTGCAACCCGTGAAAACCAAAGATCAAATCAAACTAATAGTGGTTGATGACCACCCGACGTTCCGCATGGGCTTGGCGGCGCTGGTGGAAAGCCAACCGGACATGACGGTCGTGGCCGAAGCCGGCGGAGGTCAGGCGGCGCTGGAACTTTTCCGTCAAAAAAAACCCGACGTGGTTCTGATGGATCTACGAATGCCCGATCTTGGCGGCGTGGAAACCATTCTCGCCCTGCTGAAAGATTTTCCCGCCGCCAAGGTGATCGTGGTCACCACCTACGATTTGGACGAGGATATTTACCGGGCCATCCAAGCGGGCGCAAAATCTTATCTGCTCAAAGACATGCCGCGCGAGCAGGTGATCACCACCATCCGCGAAGTCCATGCCGGCAAACACAAACTGCCGCCAAACGTCCTCAACCGGCTGCAGCAGCGCGCCCAGCGGGAAGATTTGACCGAACGCGAAATGGAAATCATCCAGCTCGTCGTCAAGGGCCGGAGCAACAAGGAAATCAGCAGCGCCCTGTTCATCTCCGAGGACACAGTCAAATATCACCTCAAGACACTGTTCACAAAACTCGACGCGCAGGATCGGACCGAAGCTGCCATTAGCGCCATCCGCCACGGCATCGTGCATCTGGAATGAAGCTTCGGTGACGGATACAGTCTATGTTACGGCAGCCATTGTGCCCGCCAAAATTGCTGTGCGCCGGAAAGAACGTTGGAAAAATTCTGGGTGAACCCCGCCAGCGTGTTGGTGGCATAGGCGTTCCAGCCGGTATTTAAGTTGGTTGAATATTGCAACACATACCGCGCACCAGGCTGGCCTTGCAGTTGAAATGTGAATCTGCCGAGCACTTTCGACGGCGCGGCCAACTTCGGCGGTGGCGCCGGGTTGAAGACAATCACATTGGCGGAATACGGCGCAAACGTATTGGTAAAGCCGATGCCGGCGGCGGTAAAAGTATTGGTCTGAATATCCGGCGAGCCGATGCCCGTCTGCGCCGCCGTGTCCTGGGCGATACCGTAACTGTAAATCATGGCATTGGTCAGCGGCAACCAGCCGCCAAAATTGACGGCAGCTGTAAGGTTCGATGAAGAGCTTTTGTTAATGACCAAAAGGGTCATGGTTCCGTTGCTTCGCTTCACGGCATACGCCGCCAACAGTTCATAATCACTCGTGGCCTTGACCACCGTGTCGCCGCCGGCGGCAAAATGCGGCATCAGCTTGGCAATATAATATTTGGGATAACGATTTGTCGGCGCGCCTGCATTATAAACGATTCCGCCATCTTCATAGAAATAGCCGGAGGAGTTGGTGCGCCAACCGTAGAGCGCATTGTCGGAATTGGTGATGCTGCCGCCCCCGTTGCGCGTGTCCCACCAAAGCCGCGAGTTCATTTCAGTTTGCATCACCTGACCAAGGCTGTCGGCAAACAGCAGCCCGCCGACCAGGCTGACGCTTTGCGCATCACCGGTGGAACCGTTCTCAGTGCACTCCAAAGTGACGTTGGTTCCGGCAGTGCCCAAATAATCCGTCACCATCTGCCGCAAACCGGTTACATCCGAAGTCCAAGTGCTGGGCCATAGCAGATTGTAAGTGTCGCCGTCGGACGGCGGATATTTGTGTTCGATGAGGAAGTCCGGCGTGACATTGTTGCTGCGCAGGTAGGTCAGCATCACCGGCGTCCAGCCATTGTGAGTGACACCCGTGCGCGGATTAACGACCGGATGATTCGTGTAATTCGACGTGCCGTCCTCGGTGATGTCGGCAACCGCACCAATTTTAATGGTCGGATCCACCGCCTTCATCAGTGCGTAATAATTTGTAAAGCGCATGGCATAAGTCCACGGATCATGGGGCTTCCAAGGTGCGTTGGTGTTGTTGTCGGTCTCCCAACTGCCGCCAACTTCGTTGCCGATTTCCCAATATTTGAAATTGCATTGATTCGTAATATTGAACATGCGCACGCCGAACGCCGCCTCGTTCGCATCGCTGCTACCGTAGTTGCAGATGATGAAGGCCTGCGCGTGGGTGTTCGTCGCGAGCTTGATGAAGTCGCTGGAATAGGAACCCCAGCCGCGATACTCGTTCGTCCAATGATAACCATCGCCCCAGCTGCCGCCGGGCCAGCGCAGGCACGGGTTGCCGAGGTCGTTCATGATGCCGATGCTCGTTGGCGAATAGACGTTGCCATCCCAGGCGACCTGGTTGATGCCGAACACTTTTGCGTCCACCGCGCGGACAGTTTGGGTGGCCAGCAGACTTATATGAACGAGCGGCGGAGCGGGCGCAGCGACGAGCGTGATATCGTCCACAATAAATGGCGGATTGGTGTTGCCGGTGTTGCACCAGATCTGAATGCCGGTCAGGTTGGTGATATTGGCCGCGCCGAGCGAGGACAATGGCACAACGATTTTTTGCCAGGTATTCGCCACGGCGGTAAAGCCGACGCGCGGCGCACTGGCCGGCCCGGTGACATTAATACCGACAGGCTGCCCGCCAGCGGAACCGCCATTAATCCAAAATGTGATATTTGTGTAAATACTGGTGTCAATGGGATCGTGTTCCAGATACCAAGCCTGCCAGCCACTGCTGGGAACAATAAACATGCTATTGGTGCCAGAGTGGACAGGATTATTGGTGGCATAATGTGGAACCCAGCCCCAGTCGCCCCAGCCATTGTTTAACCGGTCGGAAAAAACAAGCATGTCATCGTTTGCCCGGCTGCTCATGATGAAGCCGGCCAGCAAAAGCCATGCGAGGTAAAACCTGACTTTTTTTATCATACCAGACATTTTCACAATTTAGCAGACCTGCGGTCTTCCTGCAAAAAAAGCGGGGACGGCACAAAATGCCGTCCCCACTACCCCTAACTCAATTCCATAGTTGTGGCGGTCGGGATGACCGCCGGAACCATACTACACTTACGGATAGACCAACTTGTAAAATTCATTCAAGTTCGTCGTTGGAACAGTGATGGTCGTTGTGGTGTTTGTCTGCGAACCCGCAACTGTTCCCCAGTCACTCGCCACGCCACTGACGCCGTTTTGCAGGTTGTTGGTCTGAACCAGCAGGCGATAGCCCAAGTGATCCGCCGGCCAGCTGAACGTCAGTGCAGTGCCGTTGAAGCTGTTCGTTAACTGCGGCTGGCTCTGGCTCGGTATTTCCACCACGTTCACCGTGTAGAGGTTCGTCGTCGTGCCATTCTGAGCCGTCACCGCCACCTTGATCACATTGGTCCCGCCCAAAGTCAGGGTCAGCGGCCCGCTGGGAATTCCCGAGGTCAGCACTCCAATGGGATTTCCATTGTAAATCAACCGGTTTGTCGCGTTCAGGTTGCCGTTGGTCACCGTCAAGGTGGGCGTGCTGCCGTAAACTTCCGTCGCCGCATAGCTTGTGATGTTCGAGGCGAAGCCGGGCGTGAAGGTCAGCGCGGGATTCAGCACCAGCGAGGTCAATAGAGCATTGGTGCTCGCCGTGGCCGTAACCGCCAGGACGGAAACGCTGCCATTGACAGCAAGCTTGTTCGTCCACGTCACGGCATATCCGGCCGGCGACCCGCCGACGATGCTCAGCGCCGCCCCGTTGGAGACGGCCTGGCTGAACAAGGTGAAGGTGTCTCCAACGACCAAGGCCGGACCATAGTTGGTCACCGTCAAAATACCGGCCGCAGTGTTGGTCAACACAGAGCCTTTGACCACAATCAAATCATTCGACTGCGCAAGAGACTTGTTAAGATTGACCAGGAGGTTGCCGCCAATGAAAAGGCTGTTGCTGAACGTGAGTGTGGCAGTGTTCGTGCCATTTCCGACACTGGGAGCCAGCGAGCCGCCAGCCTGAACCGTCGTCACACCAGCGACGATGCCGCTGCCACCGAGTGTGGCGTTGGTCGCGACCGTCACGGCATTCGTCGGCACCACGCCAACTGCCGCGACCACCAAGGTGCTATTGCTAATCACTGTCGTCCCTGTATAGGTGTTTGTGCCTGCAAGTGTTAGCGTGCCGGAACCGATGGCCAACAGTGATCCCGAGCCCGTCACGCCGGTGCCCAATGTGGTGCTATAGCCGGCGGTGTTGATGATCCCAACGCTGGCGGTGGGCAGCTGAACCTGACCGGTTGGATCTCCGGTCGTCAACTGTGGGATGTTAGCTGAAAGGGTGAGCATGCAGCCATTGTAGATACAGAGGCGTCCTACGTCTCCGGCGGTGGTCGAAGCTCCGTTGAAATTGAAGGGCTGCCCGGTAATCAGCATGCCACCATTAATGTTCAAAATGCTGGGGCTGACACTAAGGCTATATTCCGACAACTGAATCGGACTATTGGCGGTATAGGTCAATATACCGCTGCTACCAGCGCCATTGCCAACATAGAGCGTTGCACCAAAGCCACCGTAGGCGGCAACATTCAGCCCTCCGCTCTGGTTCCAAGTGGCATAGTTGCCAATCGTCAACGTGGAATTGCGTGCCACCACCAGCGGACTGGCGTTGGTAACTGTGGTGGGGAATCCACTGGCACCATTCACATTGAGGGTCTGTGCCGAACTGTTGGCGGCGCCCGCAGGATAAAGGGTTCCCATTTGGAATAAGTTGCCCGAGCCTGCTGCGACCAATGTGGGCGACACCTGGCTGGAACTGCCCAGATTCAAAGTAGTAGCGTTCGCATTGTTCGTGCACATCAAGACACCACCTGTGGCACCAGCCTGATTGTTCAGCAAGGTGGTGGTGCCCTGATAGACATTGAGTCCACCGCTATAAGTGTTACTGCCCGACAGTGTAATGGAGCCGCTGCCGCTAGTGACCAACGGAACGGAGCCACTTATGTTACCGCTGACAGTGCCCGAGCCGGCCGAACCAATTTGACCATCGCCCGCATTGGTCATCGCCCCCAGCAGGGTCACCGGTCCGGCCCAATTTGCACTGCCATCGAGCCGCAACTGGCCATAAACTTCTCCCGTGTATCCACCATAGAGGTTGACCGAGCCTGAATTCGTAACTGCCGTGGCGATATAAACTGTGCCATTTGCCAGGACATTCAACGTGGCACTGGGCGAAAGCACGGTGTTAATCTGCGACTTGCCAGCTCCGGCAGCGGCGCCGACACCAATGTTCAATGTTCCGGTGAAGCCAGAGTTCGTGCCATTGAGGATGGTAGTTCCAGTGCCGGTGCCCAGCGTCACGTTGACGATGCCAGAGCCAGTTAATGCTGTATTAAACCCTGATGGAGTGACGTTACCGCCGCCGCCGTTGGCATACAGATTAATAGTGCCGTTATTGGTCACCGCCCAAGTGCCCAGCGCATTGACATTGTAAAGGTTGACCGTGCTGGTATTGATGGCTGTGCCACCGGTATAGGTGTTGGCATTTGATAGCGTGAGCGAACCACTGCCGGAAACAGCCAACGTGGTATTGCTGCCCGAAATGGAGCCGCTGCCACCCAATATGTAAGCGTGCGTAGTATTCACCGTTACGGCTGCCGGCGACAAAGCTGCGTTCAAATTCACGAACGAGTTGCTGGCCGGATCAGTGAAGCTGACGTAGTCACCATTGTAGAATGCAGTGGATGGTGCCGAACTATTCGTCAGCCAGTTGGGACTGGTTCCTGGATCCCAGAAATTGAAGACGCCGTCACCTGCCCAGGTGAGTGTCTGCGGTGCCACAATATTTGTGTTATCGATCACGAGATCTACCCAGTTGGGCGTGGTGGTGTCGTCCAGATGCGCCCCGGTAAAGTGCGGTCCATTGAGCGCCAGTTTCAGGTTGCTCGCAGCCGATCCGGTCTTGGAACCATAACTAATCAAGTGGAATCGAGCGCCGTTGGTCAGCCCTGAAGCTGCCGTATAAACCGCACGAATCGTGCCGCCACCAGTCAGATTCAAAGCACCCGGCACCCAAATCTGGTCATTGGTCGTAGACAGCACGTCGAAGGACAACACGCCACCAGTCGTCGTCAAATTGGTCATAATCATGTAGCAGCAATTGGTATTGCCATCGCCGCCCACGGTTATGGTAGAGCCTGCAGGAGCCACCACCGTTCCTTTAACCGTGGAACCGAGATCGCCGCGGAGCGTTTGATAAGGCGACAAGGTCAAGGTGCCGTCAACACGACCGCTTACATCAATGTGGCCGGGCGAGGCTTGGCCAGAAGCAATCCCTTGCATATAGATGGTCGGAACGGCGCTGATGGAGCCATTGCCAATCAAGAAAAGCACTGTGCCGGCACCGGAATTACAT
>Ga0007854_10002457_pt1 | contig 11503 bp, 12 predicted proteins | sample CryBogCBH12Aug08_FD_60382 | JGI IMG/M metagenome (GOLD analysis project Ga0007854, IMG submission 60382) | Freshwater microbial communities from Crystal Bog, Wisconsin, USA - CBH12Aug08 | ecosystem: Environmental > Aquatic > Freshwater > Lake | place: Crystal Bog, Wisconsin, USA | collected... | reverse complement strand
GCGGCAAAACGCACACCGCGTGATTCACCTTCACGCGCAACAACAAAGGAAGGCTTGCGCGTATCCTGACCCGATTCATCAACCGAAACCTTATCCGAGAGTTCTGCAATTTCGTGCAGCAATTCGCGCATTTCCTGCGCCTTGTCGCTGCCGTCCAGCGAGGCAATGAGGCGAATAGGGGTGCGCAAGTTTTGCAAATAGCCCTGCAATTGGGTCTTCATGGTGGTATCCAGCATCTTAATTTCTCCTTAGCGATGTTCAGCGGTTGCCCTGCCAGAAGGGACGCCCCAGTGGGCATCCCCTCTAACCGGAAAACGACTTAGATCTTGCCGACCAGATCGAGCGACGGTGTCAGCGTCTTGGCGCCTTCATTCCACTTTGCCGGGCACACTTGACCGGGATGGCTGGCAACAAACTGTGCCGCTTTTAGCTTGCGAACAGTTTCCTTTACGTCACGTGCAATCGCGTTGTCGTGCACTTCCAGAGTCTTGATAACGCCCTCTGGGTTGATGATGAACGTACCGCGCAGTGCCAAGCCTTCCGAATCGATGTGCACACCAAAAGCACGTGTCAGTTGGTGTGTGGGATCGCCGACCAGCGGGAACTGTGCTTTACCAACTGCAGGAGAGGTCTCATGCCAGACCTTGTGGGAAAAATGTGTATCGGTGGTGACGATATAAACTTCTGCGCCGGCTTTCTGGAATTCGGCGTAGTTGTCAGCAGCGTCTTCCACTTCAGTCGGGCAGTTGAACGTGAATGCAGCAGGCATGAAAATCAAAACCGACCACTTGCCCTTCAGGGACTCGTCAGTGACCTGAATGAATTTGCCTTGGTGAAAGGCCTGAGCCTTAAAGGGCTGAACCTGCGTATTGATCAAAGACATGATTTTTCCTTTCGAGTTGAACAGATGGGTTGATAAAAACTATCGAATGAGCGGAACTCATTGATGCGAATGATAACCAAGCTATGGGCGTCGAATGATTGTTTGTTTCAATCAGGCTCATTGAAAACGTAATGCGTAGCGGAAAAAAACAAACCTGCCAGAGAGCGCGAACCCTCTGGCAGGTTGTTGGAGACGACTGCAAAAGCCATAATTCGAGCAGGCTTCTCACCTGCTCTTGCCGACTAAATGTTTAGTATTTGCGCGCCATGGGCCCCAGCGTGAGTTGCTCCATGGCATACAAAAACCGGGTGTAGCGGGCGGAAGCCAGCATGGAACGTTCGATCAGACCCATGCGAACCGCCCTGGAGTACTGCTCCCGGGCCACATCGAAAGGCATTGCCAGCACATTTCGGGTGACTTCGGTAAACGATTTTGCAGCAACGCAAGGTGCATCTACACAGGCGGTACTCATATCAGTGCACCCCGACCGTCATTGCTGCGGCGTACCAGACCTGCGATGTTTTTCGGTGATCAAGTTCATACATACGGCGCTCCAGGTCAAAATTGTCAACAGAAGCATTGAGATACGCCTCGTCCTGCTCCTTTTGAGAGGGGATGAGCGAAATTAAAGCTTTAATGTGCTTTAGAAAGTTTGTCATGACACGCCTTTTTAAGGTTACGACAAACTTACTATAAGGGTTTACCCTAATGAATTCAAGTTACCCCTCATAATAAAACTACAACTTGGTCAGGAATACCCTAAATGCAACAACCACACGGGGCGAAACGACCGCGTGGTGCGCCGAGCTGACTAACAACCTCAAAATCCAGCGGCTCAGCAACAGCGCGGCACCCTGCCACTGCCTTCATAGCGGGCAATCTGGCGTTCGCGAAAAAACTCTTCATACGTCATAACAGGCTTATCCGGGTGCTGTAACTGCTGGTGCTGCGCATAGGTTTCGTAGCTGGGCTGGCCCACCATCAGGTAGGCCGCCTGCCCCAGATATTTACCGATCTTTGACAATGTTGCTGGCATGGCAGCAATTCATCCAATTTCCACAGTGGTCGGGGTGCTACTGCGATAGGCCATCAGGCACGAGCGCACACCATAAAACAGGATGCTGATGACAACAAACATAAACAGCACACAGAGCCCAGCGTCGATGTAGTCATTCACCACAATCTGCTGCATCTGCCCCATCGTTTTGGCAGGCGCCAACAGTTGATTGCTACCCAATGCAGTGTGAAACTTGGATGCGTGGGCCAAAAAGCCGATGCTGGTATCCGTATGAAATACCTTTTGCATTCCGGCAGTCATCGTACAGATCAGCAACCAGCCAGCAGGAATGATGGAAACCAGTGCGTAACGCTGACGCTTCATCTTGAAAAGTATGACGGTCACCAATATCAGCGCGACGCCCGCCAACATCTGATTGGAGATACCGAACAAAGGCCAGAGAGTATTGATGCCGCCCAGCGGGTCAGAGACGCCCTGATTCAGAAAGTAGCCCCATGCCCCCACGCATAGCAAGGTAGCCAGACCGTTACGAATCCACGGGGTTGTTTTCTTGAACGACGGAACAAATGTTCCAATAAGATCCTGCAACATGAAACGACCTGAGCGGGTACCGGCATCCACTGCGGTCAGGATGAAAAGCGCTTCGAACAAAATAGCGAAGTGGTACCAGAATCCCATTGTTGCCTTACCGCCAAACATTTGGGAAAAAATATGCGCCATGCCCACAGCCAGTGTAGGTGCACCCCCGGCACGGGATATGATGGACTTTTCACCCACATCGTGTGCCGTCATGAGCAACATGTCTGGCGTGACCACAAAGCCCCATTGCGAAATGGCATGTGCGGCACTTTCTGCCGTAGTTCCGATCAGGGCAGCCGGGCTGTTCATTGCGAAATAGACACCGGGTTCGATAATGGATGCGGCTACCAGCGTCATGATGGCAACAAAGGATTCCATCAGCATGGCGCCGTAGCCAATAAACCGCAAATGTCCTTCTGATTCAATCAACTTGGGTGTTGTTCCGGAAGAAATCAGCGCATGAAATCCGGAAACTGCGCCGCAGGCAATAGTAATAAACAGGAACGGGAACAAACTGCCCGACCAGACCGGACCGCTACCATCCGCGAACTGTGTCAGGGAAGGCATTTTGAGGTCAGGCGAAACCACAACAATACCAATTGCCAGCGCCAGTATCGCGCCAATTTTCAGAAAAGTTGAAAGGTAGTCGCGGGGGGCCATCAGCAACCACACCGGGAGCATGGAAGATATGGTGCCGTACCCAATCAGGATCCAGGTGAGATGGCGGCCCTGAAACGTGAAGATGGGCGCCCAGAGTTCGCTTTGGGCAACTTGACCACCGACAACGATGGCGGCAAACAGAAGGATAAAGCCGATGATCGATATTTCACCAATGCGCCCGGGGCGTATAAAGCGGGTATAAAGTCCCATGAACAATGCGATCGGAATGGTGGCCGCAACGGTAAATGTGCCCCATGGGCTGTCGGAAAGTGCCTTCACCACAATCAGTGCCAGCACGGCCAGGATGATCACCATGATCATGAAAGTCCCAAACAGGGCAATTACTCCGGGAATGGGTCCCATCTCAGACTTGATGAGTTCGCCGAGCGAGCGACCGTCCCTGCGGGTCGAAATGAAAAGAATCATGAAATCCTGCATGGCCCCTGCAAACACGACGCCTGCCAGAATCCATAACATGCCTGGCAGATAGCCCATCTGGGCGGCCAGAACCGGGCCCACCAGAGGCCCCGCACCCGCAATGGCTGCGAAGTGGTGCCCGAACAAGATATATTTATTGGTTGGTACGTAATCCAGACCATCGTTTCGGCGCACGGCCGGCGTAACCCGACTGGGATCTACCGAAACTACCCGCTTTGCAATGAACAGGCTGTAATACCTGAATGCAATGAGGTAAACCGATACAGCGGCAACCACGATCCAGAGGGCGTTGACCGTTTCGCCACGGTGCAGCGCAATGCTGGCCAGCGCAAACGCCCCGAATATGGCAACAAATGCCCACAGCACGTGCTCGCTGATGCCGAGCTTTTTCCACAAATCTTTCATGACAACTACTCCTGTGTAAGGTCGAAACCGCCATCGGAGTCTTAGTCATAAATCAATACACGGGGCAGTCAATGTGCCGCTGGCGGGCAATCGATTGAATCCCTATCGCTATAGCGCTGGAAAATCGCGTCAAACATCCACCAGGTCTCACGCATGCAGCCTATTCAAGTTCCATCTCTAACGAATGCAATAATCGCTCCCCGCAGGGCTGCGCATAACCGGCTGCGGCAATCGCAGTCGCTTCAGCGTATAGCCGGCATCGTGAAGACAAAAATAAATTTCAGGTTCCCCAAAAATGGTTAAGTTTCGTTCTGTATTGAAAACGTTGGCCGTAATATCAGGCGCTTTGCTGTTCTCGGCCGCCAACGCTCAGGAAATCAAAGGCGCCGGCTCCACTGCGGCAGCGCCGCTCTATAACCGGTGGCAAAAAGACTATGCGCACAAAACCGGTCTGACCTTGTCATACGACGCAATTGGTTCTTCAGCCGGAATACAGAAAATAAAGGAATCTCAGGTAACGTTTGGCGCCAGCGATGTCCCGCTTCCAGCCAAAGAACTCGAAAGTTTCAACCTGATTCAGTTCCCAACGGTGGTGTCAGGGATAGTTCCGTTTGTAAATTTACCGGGCATCAAGCCGGGCACGCTGCGTCTTACGGCCGATGTATTGGTTGGAATTTATACCGGTACCATTGTCCGATGGGACGATCCGGCACTTGCAATCGAAAATCCGACCTTGAACCTGCCCCGACAAGACATTGTCGTGCTAGCACGAAAAGACGGATCGGGCACCACGTACAACCTGAGCGCATATTTAAGCCACGTCAATCCCGAATGGGAATCGCGATTCGGCACCAGCTTCGCTATTGACTGGGCGCCCCACGTCAAAACCATAAAAGGGTCATCCGGTCTGGTATCCGCAGTGAAAAGAACCCCCTATTCAATAGGTTACGCAGAATACACCTATGTTCAGGAAAACAGCCTGAACTATGTCTTGTTGAAAAATCGGGACGGCGCGTATGTCAAACCTGAAGCGACATCATTCAGTGCCGCGCTTCGCAATAGCGACTGGGGTTCGAGCGGTCAGTTTGAGCACTTGCTGATCGACCTTCCGGGCCCGGCAAGCTGGCCTGTTACTTCCGGCACATTTATTCTGGTGCCGCGCGTCAGTCACACCCCGGAACAAACCTCGGCAACCCTGACTTTTTTTGCCTGGGCGATGATTAAAGGAGATGCAGCGGCGGCCGAACTTGGATGCGTGCGATTGCCTGACCGGGTTCAGGCTCGCGTGTACCGCGAACTGACGTCGGTACGGGATATACACGGAAGCAGGCTCCCCGTTTCTGTCGATTTCCATTAAACCCGGTCACGGCACGGGGTGCTATTTGAAAAGTTGGTTAAGAGCCCCGGCCAGTCTGCCACCCGCTGTGGCCAGCCGCCTCTCCATCACGGGCGTGTAACGCGAAATATAGGCAACATCTACCAACCGATCCGGGTAAAAGCCTGCCAAAGAAACCAGGCCACAAGACTCTTGTGCAGCATTGACCGGATCCAGGTTGGATATCGGCAATCCATCCACAACTGCCTGAAGCCGCGTTGCGAGATGCTCAGGACTTTCATTCAGATAGTGAATCAGCCCCGTGTCCCAAACTGCATGTAAATTGCTACCGCGCATAAATGCCTGCAACTGATAGGTATTGCCGCCTTTGTCGTCCAGAAAACCTGCGTGTAGTGGCTGATGAATATCCCCCCAGAAATGCACCAGAAACTTCAGTGCCTGCAACTTGTGTTCGTCAGACGTCGCGGATCCGAGTATCTGTGTTTGCCGGTTTATGGCCGCTACTACGCAATGACCGTCTGGGCAATCGCGCACCGCGTCGAACTCACAATTACCACGCGGGAAATTGACGTAGTGCCACTTTGCGGTAGCAGGATTACGATGCTCATCAGCCCAAGTGGAAACAGAGGAAAGTGTGGCGCCGGGCTCGAGTGCAAGCAGCCGCCCAACTTCGGCTTGGGCCGCACTGGTTAACCTTGATTGGGCAATGAGGGCGACAACCTGATGCCCTTCGGAACCCCAGCAATGCCCCAACACCGGGAGCAGAAGTAGCGAAAACGCCAGCAACCGCTTCAGGCTACGAACAAATGCATGTGATTGCTCAAAGGAAAATTGCACTTATAGCCTCCACCGTCAGTAGGCAAGAACCGTCAGAACCATCCGACAGTTTTAGACCTTCTACGCAAAACAATCGAGCCCATCACGCCCAGCCCCGCCAGCAACAATGTATAGCCATCAGGCTCCGGGACGGCAACCAACAGGAATGCGTCACTGGCCCCGGTAAGGGTATTCTGCGCCTGCCCGGCAATCCAGCCGTTGTTGTTGACCGCATTTGCACTCACCAGCACCCACCCGGCATTGGCCGCACTGGCGTCCAGATAGCTGTTGAGATCGACCAATCCACCGTTGTTCCAGAGCGCCGCATGCCGGGCTACATTTCCCGCGGTATATGCATAACCCACGATTTGCGCGGCATTGTTGATACCCAATGCCTCGCTGAAGGTGCCGCCCAAAGTGCCAAGGTCGGTAACGGCACCATTACTCCAGAGCGTAGCGTGAACCGATGAATTACCAGTAATATTTGAATAGCCCACAACCTGAGCAGAGTTGTTAACGCCCAAGGCGAAACTCGCGAATCCGCCCAAAGTTCCAAGGTCGGTCGCAGTGCCGTTTTGCCACGAGGCTGCGTGCAACGTGGAATTGCCGGACGTATACGACATACCCACAGCTTGCCCTGTGTCGCTAATCGCGTTGGCCTGGCTGAACGTACCGCCCAAAGTACCGAGGCTGGTCGCTGCGCCGTTATTCCAGATAGCGGCCTGACCATAGTTGTTTGAAGTGTAGGCATAGCCCGCCACCTGCCCCGCGTTGTTGATGGCAAAGGCCTGACTGCTCGAGCCGCCCAGGGTACCCAGATCGGCCGCGTTGCCATTGTTCCAGATCGTTGCATGAAAGGCATTCCCCCCCGCGGTAAAGGAGTAACCCGCTATCTGTCCGGAGTTATTGATGCCGTAGGCCTGACTGGAGAAAGGGCTGCTTACGCCGCCAAGCGAGCCAAGATCGGAGATGCCGCTGCCATTCCAAAGCGTTGCGTGCTGCACCGAGTTGCCCGCCAGGCTGGAATAACCCACCACCAGTCCGGCGTCGTTGATACCCAGCGCCTCGCTGACCGATCCGCCCAGCGTTCCAAGATCCGTAAACACATAAGCCTGCGCACCGGCGTGGCCCGCGCTCGCCAAAGCCACGACGCACACAAGGCATCGCAACTGATTCACTTTCAGCATCATTTTTATTTCCACCCTGATTGACTTTTTTTATCACCGACCGTGGACAACACCGCGATTCAGCCACGACAGTTAGTCGGCCGCACCAATGGGTTAACCACAGTTTGCATGATTTTTACCACGCTTTAAAAGGTGACGTTAGTACATTGTCCTCTAAAACGCGCACTACGAGTGGGGGCATTCACTAAACGAGGCCCCCACGCACCCGCACGCATGCGGGATGTGCGCCGTTAACAGTTGCCAGTCGGCCCCATTCATCACAGATTTGTCAACGCCGAACAATAGAGCCGACAAACCCTTTCCTCGAGTCATAGCATTTGCCGGTTGATTGCTGCTTTCGGCACTGCATACATAAAAGGGGCTAGCTGTGCGTATTGTGAAGACCGACGTGGTTGTAATTGGCGCTGGCGGTGCCGGCCTTCGGGCCGCGATTGCGGTTGCGGAAAAAGACCCCTCCCTGACCATTGCACTGGTCTCCAAAGTGGTTCCCATGCGAAGCCACACCGTTGCTGCGGAAGGCGGTGCGGCCGGGGTGATTCGCCCGGACGATTCGCTGGAAAGTCACTTTGAAGACACCGTACATGGAGGCGACTGGCTATGCGAGCAAAACGTAGTGGAATATTTTGTAGCCCACTGCGCAGAAGAGATGGTGCAGCTGGAGCGTTGGGGCTGCCCCTGGAGCCGCAATGACGACGGTAGCATCGCCGTCCGCTTTTTTGGCGGCATGAAAGTACAGCGCACCTGGTTTGCCGCCGACCGAAGCGGGTTTCACCTGCTGCACACCCTGTTTCAGACATCGCATAAATTTCCATCAATCCACCGATACGACGAGTATTTCTGTGTCGACCTCATTGTTGTCAACGGACATATTCAAGGCGTCCTTACGATTGAGATAGCAACTGGCGAATTTGTGCTGTTTCGCTGTCAGTCGGCGGTATTGGCAACCGGCGGGGCGGGTCGGGTTTACCGTCAAAACACCAATGCCGGCATCGTAACGGGCGACGGAATGGGGCTTGCGTACCGCAATGGTGCCGCATTGCGCGACATGGAATTCATTCAATGGCACCCCACCTGCCTTCCAGGCTCCGGCATTCTGATGACCGAGGCCTGCCGGGGTGAAGGCGGAATACTCAGCAACAAAAACGATTACCGATATCTGCAGGATTACGGGCTGGGCCCCCTCGACCCATGGCCCCGTGCAAAGGCCATGGAACTGGGTCCCAGAGACCGGCTTTCTCAGGCATTTTGGCAAGAAGACCGCAAAGGCAATACTTTTCAGGGCCCGCATGGCAGCTACGTGCACCTCGACTTGCGCCACCTCGGGTCGGCAAAAATTCTTGCCCGCCTGCCCATGATTGCGGAAGCTGCCCGTACCTTTGCCGGCGTTGATCCCAATATTGCCGCGATTCCCGTCCGGCCCGCCGTTCACTACACCATGGGCGGTGTGGCCGCCAGCATTACCTGCGCTACCAGCATATCCGGGTTGTTTGCGGCGGGCGAATGTTCGAGCGTGGGGATTCATGGCGCCAACCGGCTGGGATCAAATTCACTCTCCGAGACCGTTGTATTTGGAAAGGTGGCCGGTACACAGGCCGCCCTTTATGCGCGCCAAGCCGACGCTTATCTGGGGCCTCTGGTGCAAGAACTGGCAGAGGCCGCGCAGGCTGGAGCCCTGTCCATTCTGGGATCGGGCAAAGGTAAGAGCTATAGCAGAAGCACCGGCAAGAGTATCGGTAAGAGCACCGGCAAGTTCATCGGCCCGGGTGACCGCGTGGCCACGCTTCGCAATGCCATGAACGACGCCATGGAAGCGGGTGTCGGTCTGTACCGCAGCGCCGAAGGACTTGCGCTAGCCTGCAATGAGCTGTCCGACCTGCGCGAGCGCTATCGACACGGTGTAGCGCTAGACGACCATAGTCGGGCGTTCAACACCGAATGGCTGAGTGCCCTTGAACTGGGCCCCATGATCGATGTCGCGCAGGACATTGCCTGCAGTGCCTCATGGCGCATGGAATCACGCGGAGCCCACCAGCGGCTGGATGCGCCCCAACGAGAGGACAGCAATTTTCTTCAGCATTCGCTGGCCCATTTCCGACCCGACGCGCCACCAGTTATCAAAGGCGCACCCGTCACCATTACCCGCTCGCAGCCAGCGTCGCGCGAATATGGCGGTGCCGGCAAGCGGGCTGAACTGACGTGAGCGAACAAGACCTGCCAGGAGTCCCCATGACCCAACCACGCATGATTCAGATCGAGTGCCTCCGATACCATCCCGAAACGGATTCCGAACCGCACTGGCAAACATTTGACGTCCCGTTTACCGACGACATGTCTGTGTTGCAAGGACTGCAACATATCAAGGACACGCTCGACGGAAGCATCACGTTCCGGTGGTCGTGTCGTATGGCCATTTGCGGCTCGTGCGGCATGATGATCAACGGCGTTCCACATTTGTCCTGTGAGACTTTTCTGCGCGACTTTTATCCCGGTCCGGTCCGGGTTGAAGCGTTGGAAAACATGCCCATCCAGCGCGACCTTGCGGTTGACCAGTCCCGCTTCCTCAAAGCGCTGCAAAGCATCACGCCCTACATCGTTGCGACACAGGAGAGCACGTCGCCTACACCGGCGGTGCCGGCGGCACCGGCGCTAGCCACCAACCAGTCTCCCGCCCGGATGGCGGCTTATTACCAGTATTCGCAGTGCATTAATTGCCTGCTTTGCTACGCTGCGTGTCCACAGGTTGGACTGAACGAAAATTTTGCCGGCCCGGCTGCCCTCACCCTAATGCACCGCTATAACAACGACCCCCGGGATGCAGGTTGGGCGGTCAGGTCGGAGCTGGCCAATTCGAACGATGGCGTTTGGGGTTGCACGCTTGTCGGGTACTGCTCAGAAGTCTGCCCCAAAGGGATCGACCCTGCGCACGCCGTAAACCAGAACAAGATTCACAGCGCGTTCGACTACACAGGGTTGAAAACCTTGTTGGAGAAAAAATAATGAGCGTACTCAAAACCTATCGGCGCCCTAACAACGTCTGGTGGTGGCGTAAAGCTGCCTACAGATCCTTCGTGCTGCGTGAGTTGTCGGCTTTTTTTATCTTTGCCTATGCGCTCGTATTGCTGCAAGGCCTGTATTACATGACCCGAGGCGAAAAAGATTACGAGCAATGGCGCATAGCGCTGTCACACCCGGCGTCTCTGACGTTTCATGCGGTAGTACTGATATTTGTCGTGATCCACAGCGTTACCTGGTTTCAGGTTGCGCCCAAAACCATGCCAACCCTGCGCTGGCACGGCGTGCCGGTGCCGCAGGCACGTATCACGCTGGCGGGGCTAACTCTGGCATGCGTGGGCAATGTGGCCGTATTACTGATTGCAGCATTCTGGGGAGGCTGGCAATGAAGCGCTCCCACGAACCCGTGTTCTGGCTACTGTTTGGTGCCGGCGGCATGCTGTGTGCCCTGACCGTGAGCGGCCTGCTGCTGACCACCGGACTGCTGGGTCCGATGGGCGTTGGTGCTCTGAGCCGGGCTTTCGATTACGCACATATCCGCTGCCTGACGGGTGGATTTGTGGGCAAGGGCTTGGTTGCCTTGCTGATTTCTCTGCTCCTTTGGCACTCCGTCTTACGCATCGGTGAGGCACTGCGGGATCTGGCCGGAATTCGCAGCCACGTTCTGGAATATGGGCTGCGTTTGCTGGCACTGGCCGGGACCCTGACAACGGTGATTCTGCTTTCGATTTGACGACTGGCGTGCACATTGTCCTGCTTCCCGGGCAAATTTCAGGAGTTCTCCATGATTCAAACACTGCGCCGTAATTGGCGCGCGGTAGTCCCGCTTGCCCTATTGCTTCTGTTATTGGTGTTACCGGCCCCGCAGGGCTTGCCGATTCATGCCTGGCGCTTCCTTGCTCTGTTTGTCAGCGTCATTTGCGGCATTATTCTGGAGCCCTTGCCGGGTGGTGCGGTGGGCTTTATCGGTGTTGCGGTTGCCTGCTTGCTGGCGCCCTACGTGCTTTATGGGCCGAATGATCTGGCAGCTCCGGGCTTCAGTGCGTCGCAAGGAGGATTGCGGTGGGCGCTGTCGGGGTTCTCCAACGGAACGGTCTGGTTGATATTTGCAGCGTTCATGTTTTCGCTGGGCTACGAAAAGTCCGGGCTGGGCCGGCGCATTGCATTGC
>Ga0007854_10002456_pt1 | contig 11503 bp, 9 predicted proteins | sample CryBogCBH12Aug08_FD_60382 | JGI IMG/M metagenome (GOLD analysis project Ga0007854, IMG submission 60382) | Freshwater microbial communities from Crystal Bog, Wisconsin, USA - CBH12Aug08 | ecosystem: Environmental > Aquatic > Freshwater > Lake | place: Crystal Bog, Wisconsin, USA | collected... | reverse complement strand
GATTCAGAAATTCGCGGTCATGCGAGATGAGCAGAATCGCGCCGGGATAATGAATCAGATAATCCTGAAACCACAGCAGCGTTTCGAGGTCGAGATGGTTCGTCGGCTCATCGAGCAGCAGCAAATCCGGCTCGTCCGTGAGCAGCCGCGCGAGGTGCGCGCGCATCACCCAACCGCCGGAAAGCTCGCGCGCGGGGCGGTCAAAATCCGATTGCTTGAAGCCAAGGCTGGCGAGCAGTTGCTTGGCCTTGGCGACAAATTGGCCGTCGTGTTCGTGGTCGTGCGGCACGGTGATTTCCATGACCGTCTCATTGCCGATGGCCTCGGCCTCCTGCGGCAGATAACCGACGCGCGTGCCGCGCATGAAGCTCACCTCGCCGGCGTCCGGCTCCTCCTTGCCGAGGATGATTTTCATCAGCGTGGATTTGCCCGCGCCGTTCGGCCCGGTGATGGCGATGCGTTCGCCCGATTGGATGGTGAACGTGACGTCGTCGAAGAGGTCGCGTCCGCCAAAGGATTTAGAAAGTCCGGCTACGGTGAGCATGCAGCAATTAAACAGAGTCTTTTAAGAGAGCGGATGGGAGCGGATATTTTTCAAGAACAACGCGTAGAAATTATCATGGAGGCAGTCGCAGCGCCATTCGGATTCTTTGAAGTATCGCCGATGATGGTTGGTTGGGCGGGTGGTAGCGATTAAATTAGCGCTAAATGCCGCCACCAAAAAGTTTGCGGCCAATCAGCGCGGCGTAGATATGCGCTTTGAATACCACGCGCCGCAAGCCCCTGGGTGATTTTTGAATCCAAGTCCAAACCGCTGGCAACACCCGCAAATCCAAGTGATCAATTTCATCATGTGCGTTGGCGAGTTCACACCGGTTGCCGCCGAGAAAATTGCAGATGTGCGCCACCCGCATTTGTTGTAAATACAGGTAAAACTCAAGATTGTTTTTGGCCGCCGATTCATACCGATTCAAATTAGAAACGAGACTCCGCTCCGGCGGGCTGGGCTTTTCCATGGCTCGGTTTTCGGAATCGCCGTGACAGGTGGACAGCGGCGCATTGTGCAGCGCAATGGGAGCGTTCAGTGCGAAGCGAATCCACAGGTCAATGTCCTCGCCCTTGACGAGTTTTGGGTCAAATTGGCCGGTGCGCGCCAAAAAACTTTTGCGCAAAACGACCGCCGATGACCAAGGCCCCTGATCGGTGTTAAAATGGAATATGTTGACCAGACTTTCTGCTCCCGGCGGCAACGACGGCACAGTGGTGGCGCGTATTTTTCCAGCGTGAACATTGTTATGTGCGGCGTAGTAGAGTCCGGCACCGGGAAACTTGGTGGCCAACGAAGCCATATTTTCCAAAAACGTCGGATGCCATTCGTCATCCGCATCCAGCAAGGCGACCAGTTCGTTTTGCGCCTGGGCGATGCCAAAGTTTCGCGCCGAGGAAACACCGCCGTTCGGCTGGTCATAGATGCGGATGCGCGGGTCAGTCAACTGTTGCACCACAGTCAGACTCTTGTCCGTAGAGCCGTCGTTCACAATGATGATTTCTCCCGGCGGGAGCGACTGGCTTAAAATCGAACGGAGGCAACGCGAAACCGACCGTTCCTTGTTATAGAGCGGAACGACCACGGAAAAACTTTGTGCAAAAACGGGTTTCACGACAAGCGCTTTCAATATGCCTGTTGGCTGGTTTAAGTCACGAAATTATGACCTCGCAGCAGGGTGAGTAAATTGTCGGCCGTATTTTTAACTGGCGGTTTAAGTGCCGTCCGGCAACATTGATTTCAAGGCAAGGTTCGGCCAAAAATTTGCCGAGTGCTTGCGAGCGATGGCGGTCTAAAAGCAGAGATTTTGTGAATCTCCCAAGTGTTCAGGTGCGAACCGTGCCAGAGTCTTTTTATGTGCGCGGCGCATTTTTTGCGGCTGAATTTTAGCGAATTGAAATTATGTGCGGTGAAAAATGAATGTTGCCGACCCCAAAAACAGCTTGGCAAGGCACCAAGAATACCATTCCGGCAACCGTTTTGCCGGCGTTTGCTGACATGAGCCTGTTTCCACAAGTCCTGCTCGCCACGCCCGGCGCGTGGCACCTGCGCCAGACCGCGAAAACATTCGCGCAACGCGGCGCGCTCGCGGGCTTGTGGATTTCCGATAAAAATTCCACCGGCATTCCGCCGGATAAATATCGTCGTTGCTGGCCGTATCATCTGGCGATGAAACCATGCTACCAGTTTGCGTCACAAATCTGGATCGAGCGCGCCGCCTATGCCAGCTTCCCCTTTTGGCGGGCATGGTTGCAACGCCAGCCGTGGCCGCAGCCCAATGTCGTCCACGCCACAATGGGATTTGCCACGGAACTTTTTGATCGAGCGGAAAAAACCGGCGCGTTGAAAGTGGTGGATTGTCCGAACAGTCACCCCACAACTTATTTTGGCTATTGGCAGCGTGAGTGCGACCTCTGGTGTCCGGGCGAAAAAGTCCCGATTCCACGCTGGATGTTCGCCCGCATGAACCGCGAATTGACCCGTGCAGACCTTGTGCTTTGCCCGTCATTTTTTGTCCGCGACACGATGCTCGCAAACGGTATTCCGGCGGAAAAATGTTTGGTGAATCCTTTCGGCGTCAACACCGACATCTTCAAACCGAGGAGTTCCGTTCCTGCTCGGCCAAAATTTGTCGCCATCGGAACCATCTGCGTGCGCAAGGGATTTCAATACCTGTTTCGTGCGTTTGAAATGGTAAAACGCCAGTTGCCCGAAGCTGAACTGGTCGTGGTCGGTGATAAAAAAATCGATTTCCGCCGCGAATGGCCGAGGTGGGTTGGCACGTTCACGCATTTTCCAAGCTTGTCCCATCCGGAACTTGCCGCGCTGTTGCAGACCAGCACGGCCTTTGTTTTTCCCTCGATGGAAGAAGGCTTTGCCCGGGTGATTTCAGAGGCGATGGCCTCCGGCCTGCCCATCCTCGCCAGCTACGAAAGCGGTGCCACCACGCTGGTGGAAGATGGCGTGGAAGGCTTTATTGTTCGCGGCCGCGATCCGCAGCACATCGCCGATGCGATGATCCGCGTGGCGAACGATCGGGCGCTGAATCAAAAAATGGGCGAGGCCGCCCGTAAAAAAGGCGCGGAGGAAAACACTTGGCAGGATTATGGCGATCGCTTGATTGCCGAATACTCACAACGCATTCAAAAAAAATCTGTTGCATGAAATCACCCTTGAGCCAACTGCCGCCGCAGAAAATCCGCGATTTGCCGCGCGACTTCCTGCTCGCGCAACTGGCGGATTATTTTCACGCGCCGCCCGCCGCCGACATCGTGGAGACGGATTATTCGCTCTGGCGCTGCGCGGAAACCGGCCTAGAATTTTGCCATCCGCCGCTGCCGGGCAACACTGCGTTCTATGAATGGGTCAGCCGCTTCCCGAGCTACTATCCCGGCTTCCGCTGGGAATACGGCGAGGTGGCGCAGATTTTGAAATCGCAAAATTTTTCCGCGCCGGACTTCAAGGTGCTGGATGTCGGCTGTGGCAAGGGAGATTTTTTGCGTGCGCTGGATTTTCTGCCGCCGCAAAAAAAATTCGCGCTGGATTTGAACGAGCCGGCCATTCGCGCCTGCCGCGAGCAGGGCTTCAACGCCTGTTGCGGCACGGTGGAAACGGCCATTGCCGGTGGCTTCATGAAGCCGGGTGAATTCCCCGTCGTCACCTCGTTTCACTGCCTCGAGCACGTCAGCCAGCCGGTCGAATTTGTCCGCGAACTGCTCCGGGCGACGGCTCCCGGCGGAAAATTATTTTTGAGCACGCCGTATTCGCCCATGTCCTTCGAGCTCGACTGGTTTGATGTCCTGAACCATCCGCCGCACCACATGGCGCGCTGGAATCTGACTGCGTATCGCAAGCTCGCGGAAATTCTCGGCGTAAAGATGCGCCACTTCGCGCCTCGCAACCGACCCTTGAAACAGGCGCTGCAAACTTTCCGCCTCAAGACTTACGGGCCGAATGTGAAAGTCTCACGCGCCACCTTGCTGAAAGATTTATTGCTGCGGTCGCCGCAATTTGTTTCCGACTGGCAAAAACTTTCCCGGCGCGCGCGCCGGCATGAAATCGGCGGCGGCGATTTGATTCTCGTTGAATTCACTGTGCCGTGAAACCGCTGCGCGTCGCCATTCTGACCACCGACAAGCGCGACCACGACCGCGACTACGCAAATCCCATGCCCGGCTTTGGCACCGCGCCGGAGGCGTTATTGCAGGGATTCGCCGCCTGTCCGGAGGTGGAGGTCCATGTGGTTTCGTGCGTGCAGCGCCCGCTCGTCTCGCCTGAAAAAATCGCGCCGAACATTTTTTATCACAGCCTCTTGGTGCCGAAATCCGGCTGGATGCGCACGGGCTATCTCGGTTGCATCCGCGCGGCGCGGAAAAAACTGCGTGAAATAAATCCTGACATCGTCCACGGTCAGGGCACGGAACGTGACTGCGCCATGAACGCGGTTTTCTCCGGCTTCCCAAACGTGCTGACCATCCACGGCAACATGCGGCTGGTGGCGGCAGTCGGACGAGCTAGGCCATTTTCATTCCTGTGGCTCGCCGCCCGCTTGGAAGGCTTTATCCTGCCGCGCACGAATGGTGTGGTGTGCATCAGCCGTTACACCCGCGATGCCGTGCAACCACTCGCGCGCCAAACCTGGCTTTTGCCAAACGCGGTGGATGCCAGTTTTTTTGACATTCAACCCGCGCCCGCGACGGACAAGCCGCCCGTGGTTTTGTGCGTGGGCGCAATCTGCCAGCGGAAAAATCAAAACGCCTTCATCCGCGCGCTTGATGGACTGGCGGAACAAAAGACATTCAAAGTTGTTTTTCTCGGCCAGACGGACGCCGGTGCTTACAGCGCTGATTTTTTTCAACTGCTGAAAACGCGGGCGTGGTGCGAATACGTCCCGTTTTCCGGACGTGACCGCGTGAAGGAATTTTTTCAGTCAGCCACAGTGGTGGCACTGCCAACACTGGAGGATAACTGCCCAATGGTGGTGTTGGAGGCGATGGCCGCCGGGGTGCCAGTGCTGGCTTCCAATGTTGGAGGGATGCCGGATTTGATTCGCCCGGAAGTGACCGGGTTGTTTTGTGATCCACAGCGACCGGAGACGTTTTGTGATGGGGTGAACCGACTTCTAAAAGAACCGGGGTTGGCCAGTCGCTTGGCGCGAGCGGCGCGCGCAGAAGCCGGCCAGCGTTTCCATCCCAAGATTATTGCCCGGCGGCATCTGGAAATCTACCGCGAGGTGTTGGCCTAAAGAAAAGATGTATTCCGAGACAAAACGACTGGAGTTTCTTGATAGCATCCGCGGTTTGGCGGCGGTGGCGGTTTTGCTTTCTCATACCATTGGGGTGTTCAAATGGCCAACGGGCTTCTGTAATTTTATCGAGCTTCCAGGGATCAACATTTTTTTTGACGGCAAGGCAGCGGTTGCCATGTTTTTTGTGTTGAGCGGTTTTGTGTTGTCTCGTCCTTATTTGGTGACGGTGGATGGTCGGCCACCGCGCAAGGTTTTCCTGCCCACTTTTTATCTGCGCCGCATCACGCGCATCTGGCTGCCGTGGTTTTTTGCTTTTTGTGCAAGCGTGGTGGCCCAGCGTTTTTTCTTCCATACGCCGGCCACCGTGCCTCCGGTGACAGCATGGTTTTCAGGCTTTTGGCAGGCTCCGTTGAACTGGGGGAATTTTTTCAGGCAATGTATCTTTGTTTTACATGATGGTCGCGCGCAATTGCTCAATCAGGATTGGAGTCTGGGCGTGGAATTGAAGGGGTCGGCATTGATTCCGCTGTTTTTGCTGCTGGTTTCTGGCTGGCGCGTGGTTGTCATGGGATTGTTGGGGTTGGCTTTGATGTTAGTCTTCAAAACGGGACAATATTATGTTTCTTTTATGGTTGGCGTTCTGATTGCCAAGCACATGGATTTGTGGGTGCGGCAAGTAAGGGGTCTCTCCGGGGTTGGAAAATTTTTCCTGCTGATGGGTGGATTTATCCTCTATGAAACCAGTCACGTTGGTGTGGATATTTTCGGTCTGGCGAAATACTGGAGATGTTTGTGGGTGGGCACTGCCGCCGGTTGTGGGCTATTGCTGTTGGCATGTCTGTCGAGCCGCCGTATTCAAGGATTGTTGAATCACAGTCTGCCTGTGTTTTTGGGGCGTATCTCGTATTCGGTGTATCTATTGCAGTTCATAGTCATCTTGTGCGTGCTGCCGCCGCTGGTTCGGGGTTTGAATTTGATTGGGATTACACAGCCATTCCTGTTGATTCCGCTGACGGTGGCGGCAAGTGTCTTGGTCACCATCGCAGCTTCAGTGTTCAGCTTTCAATTCGTCGAAAAGCCCTGTATTGCACTTGGCCATAAGCTGACCACAGTTATCCAGAATCGTTTGCAAAAGAAGTGAGAATCGAGGTGGTTCTAACTTGACTCGACTTGTGCGGATGATTACCAAGCGGTCGTGAATTCTAATTATTTTCGTGCTGCCGGGGTCTTTCTGCTGCTCGCCGTGCTGCACCTTTTTCTTTATACGGGCACACCCGACATGCGGCATTCTAGTGGTTGGCCCACCATTGTTATGCACAACTGGCATGAGAGTGGTTACTGGCAACTTAATGGCCAGCTGGTCGCCAATCCTGGCGGCTTGGATGCTGGCGAAGAAAAATTTATCTATCCTGGCCATCGCCCCGCTTTTCTGATTCTTCCTTACTTGCTGAAAGAGTTGCCGGGTGCGGTGGCTGGCAATGGTTTGCTTTATGACCTTGTGGTGTTGGCGTTGACCTACGCTGCGCTATTGTGGCTGTTTGGGACTAGGTTGCGTGGCGTGGTGCTGGCGAGCGTTTTTTGCTTGGCTCCGGGTTTCATCAATAATGTATTTACAATAGATACCATCAATGTGCCGGCCATGATGGGTGTTGCCGCCATGAGTTTTGCGGGCGGCTGTCTTGTTCGAAATGAAACCAAGCTTCCGCTTCGCCTCATGGCATTGGGGGTGATGTCATTATTCATGCTGTTGAACTGGTCAACCTTATTTTCAATGGGTGTTGCTGCTGTGTATGTTTTTTGCAAACAGCGTGACTTAAAAAAAACCATCATCTGGTTTACCCCGGCTCTGGTAATTGGATCGGGAGTCCTCCTGCTTTCCATGCACAGCAAGCATAGCATGGCTGGTGCGACTTCGGGTGATTTTTGGAATGCTTATCTTTGGGGGCCGCTGGGTTACGACCGTTCGGGAATGACCTTCAGCAAAGCCTTCGTCCGTATCATGGCGGTGAACCTGATTGCTTGGTTGCCACTGCTGGCTGCCGGTTGCGCCATACTTTTTACTAACGGTTTTGGCTCTGGCAGTCGGTGGGCATTTTGGCCGGTGCTGGCGGGCATTGCGGCTGTCTTTGCTCTGCGGAATTACAACGCCCACCATCCATGGAATGCTGTCTGTGAAATCGGTCTTGGCCTGATTTTCTCGCTCGATCTTCTGCTTGCCACCAGCCCTGTTGTTGCGCGCAAATCTTGTGGCGTGGTCATAATGCTGACTGGTGTTTTTTCACTCATCTGCCTTGTGGGCTGGCTGATGTTGGATGATTACAATGGACGCAACAACATCTCACTGAAAACGCTGGTTGCACAAAACACGCCGCGCCACTCGCTTCTTGTCGTTGCGGCGGATGTGGAGCCCAACGTTGTCACGGATTGGAAGCCCATTGCGGAAGAATTCGATCGCAAAGTGGTTTCTTTGGATGACTGGAGTCAGCGTGCTATTGAGTTGCGGAAAGGTGAACGACCGGTTTATCTGCTAACTCACACTGTAACACCGCCATCTGAGGCAAAGCTTGTAATCGAGAGCCATGCACATTCGACTTGGGCTGATAAAATCATGGTGCCGTTGTTTGATTTTTATCGGACAAAAATCTCCCGGCGTGCCCCTGGCAACCGCAAGGATTATTTCGATAGCTACCGGATTTACAAGCTTTAGCCCGCAGTTTTGTTGTCACTGCTTGTAGTCACCGCGGCTGAAATATTTTTCCAGCCACACATAGGCGCAGATAAAAAAATAGCGGCTGCCCATTTCTTTGATTTTTAATTTGGCTTCGCCGTAGCGCCGGTTGCGCCAGGTAATTGGCACGACCGTCCACGAATAATTCCGCACAATCGCCTTCAACGGCAATTCCACGGTCAAATTAAAATGCGGTGCGATGAGTGGTTCGCAACCATGGATTACCGTGCGGCGATAAGCTTTGAACGCGTTCGTCGTATCGTTCAGCGGGATGCCGAAGGTGATACGGATGAAAAAATTGGCCAGCCGGTTCATGAACAATTTAATTTTCGGATAATCAATCGTGCCGCCGCCTTTGATGAAACGGCTGCCGAAAACGCAATCCCAGCCTTCGTTCAACTTCTGCCAATACGTCACCACTTCGCGCACATCGTCCGATTCATCGGCCATCATGATGACTACCGCATCGCCCGTGCTGCTGCGAAGACCGAATGTGACGGCGCAGCCAAAACCGTGCAGGCCGAGATTTTGCACGGGGTGGAGTGAGGGGATTTTATTTGCCAGATTTTGCAATACGTCCCACGTCGCATCCTGGCTGCCGTCGTCCACGACCAAAATCTCGTGCGGGATTTTGTTCAAATTCATCTCCAGATGCAGATGCTCAATCGTCGCTGGCAATGACTCCGCCTCGTCGCGCGCTGGAATGACGATGGACAAAAGTTTAAGCGGTGGTGCGTTTGGACTGGGCGCATTCATCAGGAATTAGAAATCTCCAGCCAGTTGGAGTTTTGTTCAGCGTGCTTGGCGATTTCGTCCAGCGCTTGCGGCAACAAGATTTTTGGCGACCAGCCCCAGGCTTTTTCCGCAAGCGAGGAATCCGGCACCATCCACGGAATATCAAATAGACGCGGATTCACATCACTGGCCACCGCATGTTTGCCGAAACGCGCGTCACACCAGTCCGTAAGCTGCGCCAGCGACATGGAGTTTGCCACGCCGCCGCTGAAATTGGCGATGCGCGGTTTGTCCTTGCCGTTGTTTTTCATCTGGGCGAGCAGCACCGGCACAAGATCGCGCGGATGCAGACAGTCGCGCACCTGATGGCCGTGTCCGTCAAAGCCGATGTATTTCAGCGGACGACGGCGCAGATGCGCGTTAATCCAAAAAGAAAAAATTCCCTGGTCCGCTTTGCCAAATTGACCTGCGCCAGCGAGCACACCGCAACGGTTTATCCAGACGGGAAAATTAAAAGTCTCCGCGTATTCGAGCGCCACAGCTTCGCTGGCGAGCTTGCTGGAACCGTAAAGCGAAATCGGCGGCGCGGTGGAAAACTTTTCGCTGACGCCAGCGGCAGTCAATCCATCTGGCAATTTTTCATTTAGCTTCAGGCGGAACGCCTTTTGATAAACTTCCACCGGCAATGCCGCCAGCGGCGGAACCGAATAGACACGGCTGGTGCTCAATAAAATCAAGCCGGCGCGATGCGTCTTGCAGTATTCAAGGACATTGACCGTGCCCCACAAATTATGTTCGAGCAATTGCCGCGAACTCGTCTTGCCATCCACGCCGGCAAGCACGCTGGGGTTCGCGGCGGCATCAATCACAAAATCAGCGGCGGGCAGCGTCTCAAAATCCGTCGCGCTGCGGACATCGGCATGAAAAATTTTCACACCAAGCTTCGCGAGTTCGCGGCGGTTCAACTCGCTGCCGGGGCGGATGAAATTGTCCACGCCAACAATCTGCAAGCCCGGAGAAGATTCGAGCAGAGCCCGGGTGAGCGTGCTGCCGACGAACCCGCAGATGCCGGTGATGAAAATTTTCATGAATTAGCTAGCAACAACTGCCGCGTGAATCTGCTCCAGAATCGCTTTCAAATCGAACTGGTATTTCCAATTCGGATAATGCCTCTGAAATTTCCGCACGTCGCTGATATACCAGATGTGGTCACCGATGCGATTGTCCTCGACATAAGTGTAATCGAGTTTTTTGCCGCTGATTTTTTCACACATGCCGATGGCTTCAAGCATCGAGCAGTTGGAGTGGCGGCTGCCACCCATGTTGTAAACTTCGCTGGAGCGCGGCTGCAAAGTGAATTGCCAGAATGCTTCGACGAGGTCGTGGCTGTGGATATTGTCACGCACTTGCTTGCCTTTGTAGCCAAACACGCGATACGGTCGGCCGGTGGCGCAGCATTTCATCAGGTAGGCGAGAAAGCCGTGCAGTTCCGTGCCCGCGTGCGCCGGGCCGGTCAGACAGCCACCGCGAAAAATCGCCGTTTTCATGCCGAAGTAGCGACCGTATTCCTGCACCAGAATGTCCGCCGCCACCTTGCTCGCGCCAAAGAGCGAATGCTTGGTCTGGTCAATGGACATCGTTTCGTCAATGCCCTCGTGATACGGATGCGCCGGGTCAATTTCCCAGCGCAATTCCAGTTCGCGCAGCGGTAAAAGGTTTGGCGTGTCGCCGTAAACTTTGTTCGTGCTGGTGAAAATGAAAACGGCCTCAGGACAATGTTGCCGTGTCGCTTCGAGCAAATTCAAAGTGCCTACCGCATTGACGCCAAAGTCCGTGTGCGGTTCGCGCGCCGCCCAGTCGTGCGACGGCTGCGCGGCGGTGTGGACGACGACTTTGACGGAGCTGCCGAGTTTGGCAAAAACCTTGTTCACCGCGTCGTTGTCACGGATGTCCACATTTTCGTGCCGGTAATTTTTCAGGGATTTTTCCAGCTTCGTGCGCGTGAGCGCGGTGGACGCTTCCGCGCCGAAAAATTTCGCGCGCATGTCGTTGTCCATGCCGACGATGTCGTAGCCCTCGGCGTGAAAACGCTTGGCAGTTTCAGAACCGATCAAGCCGGCGGAACCGGTGACAAGGGCAACACTCATAAATTCTTGGCCGCCGCCGGGAAATCACATTCGACAGCAATCATTTTAGCAAAGACATCCATTCAGGAAATGCGCCGAGCCCGGCAAAAATCTTTTCCGGCGATGCGGCTTGCACCTGCAAGACTTCACCCGCGCGCAGTCCGTGAATTTCAACCATGTTCCAGCGACCAGCCTTGGTGCTAGAAACAGTTTCGGGACGGCCAGCTTCAACCTCGCTGACACTGAACGGCCCGCGGCTGACCAGCACCATTTTTTTTCCAGCCCAGTCCGCCGGAATTTTCTGTGTCGGCGCGACGGATTCCAGCCGGAATTCCTCCAGCCCGAATGCGGTGTTCAACGCCCACAGCGGCGCGCCCCACGAATCGTCTGCGGCGGGCACGGTCGCGTCACCGTGCAACAACGTGATGCCATGCCAGTCTGACCGGGTGGCGGGCACCAGCATGGTCGTCGCCAAAAAGTTTTTCATGGAAATATTTTTTGCCGGGAAGGTGAATTGAAAACGCATCAGCGAACGGCTTTCCAGATAAAACTGCGACGGATACCCGTGTTCAACCAGCGGCTGGCGATCAGGAATTTTATTCTGAAGCCGGATGGCAAAC
>Ga0007854_10002455_pt1 | contig 11505 bp, 9 predicted proteins | sample CryBogCBH12Aug08_FD_60382 | JGI IMG/M metagenome (GOLD analysis project Ga0007854, IMG submission 60382) | Freshwater microbial communities from Crystal Bog, Wisconsin, USA - CBH12Aug08 | ecosystem: Environmental > Aquatic > Freshwater > Lake | place: Crystal Bog, Wisconsin, USA | collected... | reverse complement strand
TTAAAAGTTGTCGCCGCTTACAGGGCTTGGGATTGTTGGATGCTTTCTTGCGTTTGGGCGGGCGGGACATCCTTGATCACGCAGGGAAGATTACCCACGAACAAGCGATTCAGAAAGCGGAGCTGGAGTTCGAGAAGTTCCATCGCCCGCAACTTGCCTTGCCGTCGCAGGCGGAGAAGGACTTTGAGGAGGCTGTAAAAAAATTGAAGAAATTGCCACCACCGGAACGCCGGAAAAAGAAGCTGTGAGTCTTGAAATCAAGCCGCCAGAGACCTGAGTATAAATAAAAATCGAGTCAACGCGCATCTTCCTTTCAAGTCTCAGGTTTTCTCTTTGCTTGTTGAGTTTCCGCCCGGTTTGCACAACTGTGTAGCCAGAAGGCTCCATGAATCCTCCGTCCAGGAAAAAAATCCATTACCCGGTGTCGCCTGCGCTGCGCGCTTATCTGCGCGCGTACGAGCGCGAGGTCGATCTGCCGGTGGATTACGACAGTCTGCGCCGTTTTTCAGAGAGCTTCCCGTGCATGGATCGCGCGGGTCGCGACTCGCACTGGCTCACGGTCACCTATCCGCCGGGAGAGATGCGGGAGTTGAACGAGGGGCTTCGCCGCATTTACTCCCTGCTTCGCGCCTACGGCGACATGACCGTCGTCGAGCATCTGCTCGTCAGCCGCATTGATTTCTGCGAGTTCGGCAATTCCCAGCCGTTTCGCATCCGGATCGTCAACGCGTACAACGACAACCAGGATTATTTCTACGTGAAAAAGGCCGATGCGTCGCGTATTTACGGTCTCGAACTGGAACATCTCCTCTCGCCCAACCGGATGCATTATTATGTCCACGGCGAAACGCTCATCGAGGAGCATGTTGTCGGCATCCCCGGCGACCAGTTCATGAAGCATCACTTGCAGGACGCCGGATTCAAGGAGGTGCGCATCGCAAAGGAATTTGTAAAATTCAACGAGCGTTGCTTCATACGACTTCTGGGCGACATGCGCTCGTACAATTTTGTCGTCGATATGACGCCTGATTTCGAGGAAGTCCAGTATCGCATTCGCCCGATGGATTTCGACCAGCAATCGTACGACGGACGCAAGTCCTTCTACCGTCCACAGTACTTCAAGGAAAACAACCCGCTGATTCATTACGGGATCAAGCACATGGATGTGAAATCGATGCGCCAGTACCAGCGCGAGGAACGCGCCCTGATGGCGTTGCGGATGAAAACCGAACAGAAAAGGCTGGACGATCTGCTCGATGCGATGGTTCAGGAACCGCTTGCGCCCATCGAAAAGATCCACCAATTGCGAGAGGGCCTGGCCGAGCACTACGGAGAGCGCGATTTTTTCAAGTGCGAAACCATGGGCGAAATCCTGCGCCTCAGCCTGCATATCCTCAAACAATCGGCGCAGAGCGGGAATTTGAAGACAGCCGAGTTCTAAGTTTTAAGAAGGACGTTCGATGCAAGTTCCCCACTTAACACTGCCGCCCTTGAAGTCAGAAAATACAGAGTTTCTATTCGGGCTCCTCTTTGAATCGGGACGGTTCGGGATGCTCCGCAACGGTTTTGACCAGCGTAACCACTTTGCGTCCAGCGGATTCGGCTTCTTTTTCTCGTTTTCTTTCATGGCTTAACCTTCCATTAATTCCTCCGCTGTGCAAATTACAGGGCAGGCGTAACCCATTTTGCCAGAGAGCATTTCTATGCTCCGGACAATGTGCGCGTTATTGATGTGTTTGCAGTTCCCTGTTGGCAGAAAATCCATGCCAAGTGCCCCGCTATTTCTGGTTTATGCGTTAGTGGTTGATGTTGTGCCGGTTATTACTGGCCGACAAATGAGCTTATCGCATGAAAATGAATAAAAGTGAAGCTGTTTGTCCGGTTCTTGTCATGTATTTCCGGCTCAATCCGGCCTCTGGACGGCATTTGTCTGACCCGGCTGTTATCATGGAGAGAAAATGACTACCCTTGCGCCAAAATTGCTTTCATCGGCAACACCTTCCCGCTATTAGTGGAACTTTAATATGGCACAATGGAAACAATGGAAATCGGATTCTCCAGCCTCCCACATTCTCCCTGAATCAAACTAAATGGATCAAGCTACTCATAATAAAATTGTTTCCTTTATCTGGGGCATCGCCGATGACGTGCTTCGTGATCTGTTCAAACGGGGGAAATATCCGGACGTCATTTTGCCAATGTGCGTTTTGCGTCGCATGGATGCAGTGCTTGAGCCGACGAAGAAAGCGGTGCTCGAAACCAAGGAGATGCTGGACAATGCAGGGATCACGGAACAACGCGCCGCCCTGGAATCCGCCGCCGGGCAGTCATTTTACAACACGTCCAAGTTCACCCTGCGCGATCTCAAATCCCGAGGGAGCCAGCAGCAGCTTCTGGCCGATTTTGAAGATTACCTGAACGGTTTCTCGGAGAATGTTCAGGACATCCTGGAGAATTTCAAATTCCGCAACCAACTCCCCACGCTTTCAAAATCCGACTCCCTGAGCACGCTCATCGGCAAGTTCCTCGATCCGGAAATCAATCTCAGCCCCGATCCGGTTCTCAATCCCGACCGAACCGTGAAACACCCCGGCATGGACAATCATTCCATGGGCACGGTTTTCGAGGAGCTGGTCCGCAAGTTCAACGAGGACAATAATGAGGAGGCTGGCGAGCACTGGACGCCGCGCGACGCCATCCGGCTCATGGCGAACATCATCTTCCTGCCCGTCGCAGACCAGATCAAATCCGGTTCCTATCTCCTTTACGATGGCGCAATCGGCACAGGCGGCATGCTCACCGTCGCGGAGGAAACTCTGGTCAAGCTCGCAGGCGAGCGGGGCCAGCAGATCAGCACCAATCTCTACGGCCAGGAAATCAACCCTGAGACCTATGCCATTTGCAAGGCCGACATGTTGCTCAAGGGCGAGGGTGAGAGCGCCGACCATATTGTCGGCGGTGCGGAGTGGTCCACGCTTTCTCACGACGCATTCCCAGCGCAGGAGTTCGATTTCATGTTTTCCAACCCGCCCTATGGCAAAAGTTGGAGCAAGGATCTTGAGAATATGGGCGGCAAGGAGGGCATGCGCGACCCGCGTTTCCGGGTCATGCACGAGGGCGAGGAACTTTCTCTCGTCACCCGTTCGAGCGACGGACAATTGCTTTTCCTCGCCAACATGGTGGCAAAAATGAATCACAAGACACCACTTGGCAGTCGGATCGCCGAGGTTCACAACGGTTCATCCCTTTTTACCGGCGATGCCGGCCAGGGCGAGAGCAATATCCGTCGCTGGGTGATTGAAAATGATTGGCTGGAAACCATCGTCGCCCTGCCGCTGAATCTTTTCTACAATACCGGCATCGCCACCTACATCTGGGTGCTTACCAACCGCAAACCGGAGCATCGCGAGCGCCAGGTGCAACTCATCGACGCCACGCAATGGTTCAAGCCGCTCCGTAAAAATCTGGGAAAGAAAAACTGCGAACTATCCCCGGACGACATCCAGCGTATTTGCGACACCTACCTCGCGTTCAAGGAAACGCCACAGTCCAAGATTTTCCCCAATGCCGCTTTCGGCTACTGGAAAGTCACCGTCGAGCGCCCGCTCCGCCTGCACAGCCAGCTTTCCGTCAAGGCCATCGAATCGCTTCGCTTCGCATCCGGCGACGAGGAGCTGCGTTCCGTGCTTTACGACGAGTTTGGCGATGCGCTCTTTGAAAACTTCGCCAGCATCGCAGACAAGCTGGAGAAACGACTCGCCGATTGGGGCAACGACGACGAGGAGGAATCCGGCGATGAGGATGCAGACCGCCAAAAGGGTCTGCCCGAAAAGAAGAAGCGAAAGCTTCTCGATGCCAAGACCTGGGAGCGCGACGGCAAACTCGTCCAAACCGCGAACACGCTGCGCGACGAACTCGGCGGCAACCTGTTTGAAGACCACAATATTTTCCGGGATCACGTGGACGACGCGCTTAAGAATCTCAAAATCAAACTCACCGCTTCCGACATCAAGTTGATCCTGCGCGCCGTGAGCTGGCGCGTTGAGACCGCGCCGCCCGTCATTGCCAAAGTTCATCGTCCGGGCAAGGCGACCGTTGATTCCCTGCATGGTCGTTATGCCTCCCCCACCGGCGACCGAAAGCTCGTGCTGGAATACGAACCCGATCCCGACCTGCGCGACACCGAGCAAATTCCGCTGCTCGAACCCGGTGGTATCGAAGCCTTCATCAACCGCGAGGTGCTCCCCTATACACCGGATGCATGGGTCAAGGAGGATGCCACCAAGATTGGCTACGAAATCAGCTTCACCCGCCATTTCTACCAGCCGCAACCGTTGCGGACGCTGGACGAAATCCGCGCCGACATCCTCGCTGTCGAAAAGGAAGCAGAGGGCCTGCTCGATGAACTGCTGAAAGGACACTCATGAGCACGACACCTGAGCAGATCAATCTCTGGCGCAGCGCCCCGTCCGAGCATCAGCGCTTGGAGTTCAAAGAAGCGAAGGTGCAGTTTGACTTCGGTAAACTCTGCAAGTATTGCGTCGCGCTCGCCAACGAAGGCGGGGGGCAACTGTTGCTGGGCATCGCTGATCAACCGCCTCGCCCTGTCGTTGGCTCTGCCGCTGTGAACGATCTTGTCGGCATGGCGGAGAAACTCTTTCAAACGCTCGGTTTTCGCGTTGATGTTGAGGCCGTAAACCACCCGGACGGACGCGTCGTGGTGTTCCATATCCCTTCGCGCCCCCGCGGCACGGCCTATCACTTGGAGGGCACTTACTTCATGCGCGCGGGTGAGGAACTCGTTCCTATGAGCGAAGATCAACTGCGTCGCATCTTCGGCGAAGGCGAACCCGACTGGTTGGAGGAACACTCACGGACGGGACTTGATGCAGCGCAAGTGGTTGAACTCCTCGACACTCAGGGGTTTTTCGAACTGCTCAAATTGCCATACCCGGCAGATCAAGCGGGAGTGCTTGACCGCCTCCAACAAGAACGTCTCGTGGACTTGGTCGCTGGCAACTACGCCATCCGGCGCCTCGGAGCGCTACTGCTGGCCAAACGACTTCAGGACTTCCCTGACATCTCGCGCAAAGCTCCGCGCGTGGTCGTTTACAACGGCACGTCCAAGCTCGACACCAAACTCGATCAACCGGGCATCAAAGGCTACGCCGTCGGCTTCCGGGAACTCGTCCATTTCATTATGTCGCAGCTTTCGCAAAATGAAGTCATTGAGGACGCCCTGCGGAAAGAAGTGAAACTCGTTCCCGAAATCGCCATCCGTGAACTCGTGGCAAATGCGCTCATCCATCAGGATTTCCTCATCGGTGGCGCGTCAGCGATGGTCGAGGTCTATTCCGACCGGGTCGAGATTTCCAATCCGGGGGAACCAATCGTCCCTGTGGACCGGTTCATTGACGGCTACCAGTCCCGCAACGAGCGTCTCGCCGATCTCATGCGCCGTTTCGCCATCTGCGAGGAAAAAGGCAGCGGCGTGGACAAGGTGATCCAGGCCATCGAACTCCACCAGCTTCCCGCGCCGGATTTTCGCGCCGGATTCAAACGCTTTTCGGTCGTTCTGCTCGCGCCTCGCAGCCTCGAAGCAATGGACCGCGCCGACCGCATTCGCGCCTGCTACCAGCACTGTACCCTCAAGTGGGTGATGGGCGAACGGATGACCAACCAGTCACTCCGGGATCGGTTTCACCAGCCCGAAAGCAAAACCGTAGTCATTTCCCAGATCATTTCCGCCGCCATCGAGGCCAAAGTTATCAAACCTGATGAAAAGGTTGGCGGTTCACGGAAATACGCCCGATACCTCCCGTTCTGGGCCTGAAATCTTATTTAAACGCAAACCCAATACAACTCAGGCAAATCATGCAACTCCTTGAAAATAAAGAACTTCTTTATTTAAGCCTTTGCCTTCTTGGAACCGGAAATGGAGGCGCGAAATGATCGCCAACCTCCAGCCATACCCGGAATACAAGGAGTCGGAACAGGCGTGGCTTGGTCGCGTGCCACAACACTGGCCGGTGCTGCCGAACCGTGCTTTATTCGCTGAAGTCAAAGACCGCGAACACCCCGATGAGGAAATGCTATCGGTCACGATCACGAAGGGGATCATTCGCCAGAAAGCACTACTCAACGACAGTTCGAAAAAGGACAGCTCCAGACAGGACAAATCGGCTTACAAACTCGTCCAACCGCGTGACATAGCCTACAACAAGATGCGGGCCTGGCAGGGCGCGATTGGGGCGTCTGATTTTCGCGGTATCATCAGTCCGGCCTACGTCGTCATGCGGCTGCGCGAAGAGTGCAACTTGCCGCGCTATTTCCATCACCTCTACCGCACACCGTATTTCGCGAAAGAGGCAGAGCGATGGTCCTACGGCATTACGTCGGATATGTGGAGTCTCCGTCCGGAGCACTTCAAGATGATCTACACACCGCAACCCCCGCCCGACGAACAGGCGGCGATGGTGCGGTTTCTGGATTACGCGAACGGGCGGCTGGAGCGGGCGATTCGGGCGAAGCGAAAGGCGATCGCACTGCTTCACGAGCAGAAGCAGGCCATCATCCACCACGCCGTCACCCGCGGACTCGACCCCGCCGTTCCCCTCAAACCATCCGGAATCCCATGGCTCGGCAACATCCCGAAGCATTGGGAACTGTGGCGAATCAGTCGCTTTGCTCGCGTCGGCAATGGTTCGACGCCATCTCGCGCCAAACCGAACTACTGGAATGGTGGCACATATCCGTGGCTCAACAGTTCGCAGGTGAATCGGGGCTTTATTAACAGTGCCGACCAATTCGTGACTCAGGCGGCGCTCCGCGAGTGTCATCTTCCAAAAGTTCCGGTGGGGAGTGTACTCGTCGCAATTACTGGCCAAGGAAAAACTCGCGGAACGTCAGCAGTGTTGGGCATAGAGGCGACCATCAACCAACACATCGCGTTTATCACGCCACGCATTCCTGTCGCATCGGCTGAGTTCATCCAACTTGCCCTGAGCGCCGCATACCTTCAGCTACGCGCTGCGAGTGAAGACGCTGGCAGCACGAAGGGCGCAATAACCTGTGAAGACCTCAAGCGATTCAAGATCGCCATTCCTCCAACATCGGAACAGCATGCATTGCTAAAACATGTCCAGACCGAGACGCAGACACTCAACACCACCATCACCCGTCTTGAGCGGGAAATCGAGTTACTGCGGGAATACCGGACGCGTTTGGTGTCGGACGTAGTGACTGGCAAGCTGGACGTGCGCCCCGCCGCCCGCCGCCTGCCCGCTGAACAGGAATCCATCGTCTCTTCGGACGACTCCACGGACGAACTGGAACCCGATCCCGCCGATGGCGAGGAGGATGCATAGTTCCCAAAATGGGGATATCTTGTTGACAACAAATACCGGCTTGCTGTGAAAATAACCTATATAATACCGCAAGGTTTATGTCTGGCTTGTCGGCACCTATGCTGTGTATAACAAGATTGAAGTGAAAACGATTTGAAAGAAAAAGGGCTATGAAACCCAAAATTATCCGAACCGAAACTGAGTACAAAGCAGCCCTCAAGCGCATCGATGTGCTCATGGATAACAATCCCGATCCGACATCCGCCGAAGGCGAGGAACTCGAACTTCTAAGCCTATTGATCGAATGCTATGAAGAGGAAAAATATCCGATTGACCTGCCCGACCCGGTGTCGGCCATTCGCTTCCGCATGGAGCAACAAGGGCTGAAGAACAAGGATCTGATTCCGTTCATCGGCAGTGCCAGCAAAGTGTCGGAAGTTTTGTCCGGCCAGCGTAATTTAAGCCTGACGATGATCCGCAACCTGGTGAAGGGGCTGGCAATTCCGGCAGAAGTGCTGATCGGAAAGCCGGGGGCAACCCTAAAAAATAAAAATCTGGTTGGACAGGGCAATGTGCCCTGTTTATTCCAAAGCTTGGCAAACTGATTTCTACCTCCCCAACGACCCTACAGAAAAAGGACTCGATTGCCGCCGAAACTGCCGCCATATTAAGACAGCAAGATGAACGTCACCCTCGAGCCTCGGATTCTGAGCTGGGCCCGCGAACGAGCGGGGCTGGACGTGCCTGCCCTGGCAAAGAAGCTTGGAATCAAGAAGGTCGAGCGTATCTTGGAATGGGAGACGACGGGTGAACTGCCCTACGAAAAGGCCGAAATGCTTGCCCGCAAGACTTACACGCCGTTCGGTTTCCTCTTCCTTAAAGAGCCGCCGGAAGACAAGTTGCCAATTCCCGATTTCAGAACAGTAGGCGATGCTCCGGTGCGGCGTCCCAGCCCCGACCTCCTTGAGACAGTTTACCAGATGCAGCGACGTCAGGCTTGGATGCGCGAATTTCTACTGGAAGAGGGTGAGTCGGCTCTTGATTTCATCGGCAGCGCCACGGTTCAGTCGAATTCCGACACGGTGGCCCGGGCGATGCGAACGAAGCTGGATTGCGCGGAGGGATGGGCGGCCAAAGAGCGAACGTGGACGGATGCGCTCATACACCTGCGCCAGAAGATTGAGAAGATTGGCATCCTGATTGTCATCAACGGCGTCGTCGGGAACAACAATCGCCGGAAGCTGGCCCCGGACGAGTTCCGTGGGTTTGCGCTCAGCGACAACCATGCCCCGCTTATTTTCATCAATGGCTCGGATTTCAAGGGGGCGCAGATGTTCACACTCGCCCACGAGTTGGCACATCTGTGGATTGGCAAAGATGGCGTCTCCAATTCTGATGTGCTCTTGTCGCCAACCAACGCAGTCGAGAACTGGTGCAATGCCGTGGCTGCTGAGTTTCTTGTTCCTTCGCAGGAAATGCGCCAGGCATGGGTGCATGCCCAGCGAGAGAACGATCCTTACCAATTCCTGGCGGCACGATTCAAAGTCAGTTCGCTGGTCGCAGCGCGAAGGGCATTGGATATGGGGCTGGCGACACGGGGCAATTTTTTTGCCTTTTACGAAGTATATTGCAAAGACGAACGGCGAAAACAGCAAGTAAAGAAGTCGGGCGGCGATTTTTGGATGACACAAAATGTCCGCATAGGCCAGCGGTTTGGTGCAGCGGTAGTGCAGTCTGCTCGCGAAGGGCGACTGCTCTACCGGGATGCTTACCATCTGACCGGGCTATACGGCCCAACTTTTAACCGGTACGCGGAGAAACTCGGATTCCAACCCAGATGAGCGCACAAGCGACGGTTTATGTGGTGGATGCAAATGTGCTGATGCAGGCGCACCGGCTATATTACGCTTTTCCAATCTGCCCTGGATTCTGGGACTGTCTGCTTCAACATCACGCAGCAGGGCGGATCGTCTGTGTGGACAAGGTTCGGGACGAGATTCTTCCGGGCGATGCACTCTACCAATGGGCGCGGAATTCCGCGCCAGTTTCATTTTTTGCCTCAACACAAGAGGAAGCAGTGACTGGAAACTTTGCCGCCCTCGTATCCTGGGTTCTGGGGCAGGATCAGTTTATGCAGGCAGCAAAGGAAGAGTTTGCCCAAGTGGCGGATGGATGGCTGGTCGCCTATGCCCAAGCCCGCAAACACCATGTTGTTGTTACAATGGAGGAACACGCACCGCATGCGAAGAAGAAAGTCCCGTTGCCCAACTTGTGCCTGCAGTTTGACGTTCGCTACACTGATACTTTCACAATGCTGAAAAACTTGGGATCGGAGTTCATTTTAAAGAACTGACCCATGCCCACCGATATATCTGAGAAGGGCCTGGAAACGCTGATCATGTTGCACATGACCGGCACAGACGGCATTGTGTCCGTGAATGTGGATCCAGCGGCGGAGACGCCCGACGCGATTTCCGCTGCGAAGGTGGCTGGTTCAGGCTGGCTCGCCGGGAATCCCAGGGACTACGACCGCACCCACGCGCTCGACGTGCCACAGCTTTTTCAATTCCTCCGGGAAACTCAGCCCGAGGCTTTTAAGAAACTCGGCATCGCCAACTTCAAGGATTCAAAAGACATCAACCGGCAAAAATTCCTTACCCGGCTTTCCAGCGAAATCGTAAAACGCGGGGTCGTTGATGTTCTGCGAAAAGGGATCGAGCATCATCCTGCCGGGCACTTTGATCTTTTCTTTGGCACCCCCTCACCCGGAAACGCAAAGGCAGCGGCGGTTTTTGCCAAAAACCGCTTCGTCGTCACGCGCCAGTTGCGGTACAGCACCGACGAAACCCGCAGGGCTCTGGATTTATGCCTCTTCATCAACGGGTTGCCTCTCTCCACGTTTGAACTCAAAAACAGCCTCACCAAGCAGACGGTTGAGGACGCCGTTGAGCAATATCGCCGTGACCGCGACCCGCGAGAAAAACTTTTTGAGTTCGGGCGATGTGTGGTGCATTTCGCCGTGGACGACGCCGAGGTGCGGATGTGTACTCACCTGTGCGGACGCGCCTCTTGGTTTCTGCCGTTCAACAAAGGCTGGAACGATGGCGCGGGCAATCCGCCGAATCCCGGTGGCCTGAAAACCGATTATCTCTGGAAGGAAGTGCTCACGCCGGGCGGCCTGACGAATATCCTCGAAAACTACGCGCAAATCGTCGAGACCGGGAAAAAGAGAAAAGACGCCAAGACCGGAAAGATCAGCACAAGGAAGGTGCGGGTGCAGGTGTTCCCGCGTTATCACCAGCTTGATGTGGTGCGCCGGACGCTGGCTGATGTGTTGGCACAGGGAGCGGGCGCACGGTATCTCATCCAGCATTCGGCTGGCAGCGGAAAATCGAATTCCATCGCCTGGCTTGCGCATCAGCTTATCGGGTTGAAGCGCAACGAGATGGAGATTTTCGATTCCGTGATCGTGGTAACCGACCGCCGCATTCTGGATGACCAGATTCAAAATACCGTGAAGCAGTTCATGCAGGTGGGCGCTACGGTAGGGTGCGTCAAGGACGGCAGCGGAGAATCGAAAACGGCGCAGCTTAGCAAATTCATTGCCGAGGGAAAAAAGATCATCATTTCGACCATCCAGACTTTCCCGTTTGTCTTGAAAGTCGTCGGCGACGAACATCGTGGCCGGAATTTTGCAATCATCATAGACGAGGCGCACAGCAGCCAGGGCGGAAAAGTCGCGTCTTCAATGAGCGAAACTCTGGCGGACCCGGAGGACGAGATTAACGATGCGTTGGAGAAACGGATGCAGGCGCGGAAGATGCTGACCAACGCCAGTTATTTCGCTTTCACGGCCACGCCAAAAAACAAAACGCTTGAGATGTTCGGCCAGCCGTTGCCTCCGGACGCCGAGGGCAAGGTGAAGCACAAACCTTTCCACAGCTACACGATGAAACAGGCCGTCCAGGAGGGCTTTATTCTCGATGTGCTCAAATGCTACACGCCTGTTGAAAGTTATTACAAACTCGTCAAGAAGATCGAAGGCGACCCGGAGTTTGATACCAAGCGAGCGCAAAAGAAGCTGCGGAAATATGTCGAGAGCCACGACCACGCGATCCGGTTAAAAGCGGAAATTATGGTGGATCATTTCCATGAACAG